>Ga0209048_10000419_pt1 | contig 46115 bp, 37 predicted proteins | sample FrelakmetCRP12CR_FD_187146 | JGI IMG/M metagenome (GOLD analysis project Ga0209048, IMG submission 187146) | Freshwater lake sediment microbial communities from the University of Notre Dame, USA, for methane emissions studies - CRP12 CR (SPAdes)... | ecosystem: Environmental > Aquatic >...
CGGCGGGCCTGCGGGACGGTCCAGTCCAGCGCGGCCTCGATGGGTGTGGTCGTCTCATCGAGATCCGAGCCGTAGAGGCAAAGACCAGCCTCGAGCCGCAGACTGTCGCGCGCGCCCAAACCGATCAGCGCCACCGCCGGATCACGTAATAGTTCTTCGCACAACGCTTCGGCCGCCTCGGCGGGCACGCTGATTTCGAAACCATCCTCGCCGGTATAGCCCGAGCGCGAGATGATGCAGGCTTTGCCGAGCAGCGTGACCGCGTAGACATCCATAAACCGCATCGCCCGCACCGCAGGCGCGAGCGGCGCCAGCACGGCGTCTGCCATTGGCCCTTGCAGCGAAATGAGCGCATGATCGGATAGCGTTTCGATCATGCATCCGTCGGACAAATACGACCGCAGATGCGCTTCGTCGAAGCGCTTGCGCGCTGCATTGACCACTAACATCAGGCGGTCGCCCAGATTCGACACCATTAGATCATCGAGCGCGCCGCCTGCGACGTTCGTAAATATGGTGTAGCGCTGCCGCCCGGCGAAAAGTCCAACGATATCGCTGGGTACAAGTGCCTCGAGCCCAAGCGCAGCGTCTTCAATACGACCGGAACGGGGGCGGAGCAAAATTTTCCCCATGTGCGAGATGTCGAATAGGCCGGCGGCGGATCGGGTGTGACGATGCTCCTTGATGATGCCGGAGGAATATTGCAACGGCATCTCGTAGCCGGCGAATGGCACCATGCGCGCCCCGCGCCGCATATGCAGAGCATGCAGCGGCGTGCGTTTAAGTTCGGTTGCCGCCTGCTTTTCGGCCATAGCGTTATCGTCTCCGCTCAGTTGGGTGCGGTTATCGTCCGGTCGCTGAGGATGAGCTCGCGTGCGGCTTTCACCTCATCGAGCCGCTTGACCGGCGTCTTATGTGGTGCGCGCTTAACCAGCTCGGGATCGTCTTTTGCTTCCTTGGCAATCGCGTACATGGCGGCGACAAAGGCGTCGAGCGTCGGCTTGGATTCCGTCTCGGTCGGTTCGATCATTAAGGCCTCTGGGACGATCAATGGAAAATAGTTTGTCGGCGGGTGGAATCCGTAGTCAAGCAGCCGCTTGCTTACGTCGAGCGCGCGTATTCCCGTTTCCTCAATTGCGCCGCGGCATACGAATTCGTGCATGTTGGTGCGGTCGAACGGCACGCTGAAAACGTCGCCCAACCTGATGCGCAGGTAATTGGCATTGAGCACCGCGTGCTCGGAATTTGCACGAAGACCTGCCGCGCCATGCTGACGAATGTAGGCGTACGCGCGGACATACATGCCGAAATTGCCAAAGAAGGTCGACACTCGGCCAATCGACTTGGCCGGGCTGGCGAGGACATAGCGCGCTCCGTCGCTGTTGCGTTCGACATCGATCACCGGCCCGGGCAAAAAATCCTTTAGCCGCGCCGACACTCCAACTGGACCGGCGCCGGGCCCGCCGCCACCGTGCGGCGTAGCGAAAGTCTTGTGCAGATTGAAATGCATCACGTCAAAGCCAAGATCGCCAGGGCGCGCGATGCCGGCGAGCGCATTCATATTGGCACCATCACCATAGACGAGGCCGCCACACGCGTGCACGAGCCGGACAACCTCTTCGATGTGTTCCTCGAACAGGCCGAGCGTATTTGGATTGGTCATCATAATACCGGCTATGGAATCGTCGCAGGCGACGCGCACCGCGTCTAGGTCAACATTGCCGCGGGTGTCGGAAGGCACCTCAACCGCGGTGAATCCTGCCATTGTCGTGGAAGCGGGGTTGGTACCGTGGGCGGAGTCGGGGATGAGAACGCGCGTGCGCTTGAAATCACCGCGCTCGCAGTGATAGGCGCGCATCATCAGCAGGCCCGTAAATTCGCCATGCGCTCCAGCCGAGGGCTGCAGCGATACACTGGAAAAGCCGCCGATCTCGGCTAGCCATTGCTGCAGCTCGAACATCAGGGCGAGATTTCCCTGCGCGGTCTCTAGCTCCTGCAATGGATGGGTTTCAGCAAAGCCGGGGAGCCGCGCGATCTGCTCGTTAACCTTTGGATTGAATTTCATCGTGCAGGATCCGAGCGGATAGAATCCCAAATCAACGCCGAAATTGCGCTGGGAGAGCGCAAGAAAGTGCCGTACCACGTCGACTTGCGATAATTCCGGCAGGCCGCAATTGGTGCGCAGCTCGGCAGTGGGCAATGGCGTTTCTGGCACATCTGGCGCGGGCAGATCGATGCCGTGCCGGCCCGGCAAACTCAATTCATAGAGGGTGGGGATTTCGTCGCGGATCATGCTACGACCTTGCCAAGCGCCGATACCAGCCGATCAATGCTCGCGCGCGTGTTGACCTCGGTCACCGCGACGAGCATGTGATTGTTCAGATCTGGGTAATCACGGCCGAGATCGTAACCGCCGATGATGCCGTGGTGTTCGCGCAGGCGCCTATTGATATCGGCAACAGGGCCGGGAAGTCGCACCACGAATTCCTTGAAGAACGTCTGGGTTGGAGCCTGCGGGTTTATGGCAAACCCGTTGAGCCTGCCGATCTCGGCGGCGGCGTAATGGCTCTTGTGAAAGCAAAGCTCGGCCACTTGCCTGAGGCCGCGCTGGCCCATAGTTGCGAGATAGGCGGCAGCGCCGAGCGCGCAGACGGCGGAGTTCGTGCAAATGTTGCTCGTCGCTTTGGCGCGGCGGATGTGCTGTTCGCGCGTCGCAAGCGTGAGTACGTAGCCGCGCCGGCCGTCGGCATCGACCGTCTCGCCGACGAGATGACCAGAGAGTCGCCGCACGTGCGCCATGCGCGTCGCGAAAATACCTAGATGCGGCCCGCCAAACGAAGGCGGAATGCCCAGGGGTTGTCCGTCGGCAACCACGACATCGGCGCCATAGGCGCTGGGCGGAGGAAACAGGCCGAGCGATATTGGGTCGGTCACAACGATGAGAAGCGCGCCGGCGCGGTGCACGGCATCGGCGAGGCTGTCGATCGGCTCGCACTGGCCGAAAAAATTGGGATTCTGAATAACCAGCGCGGCGGTCTCCCGATCGAGCAAAGTCCGAAGCTGCTCGAAATTGGCGACACCGCTCTCGTCACCGGTGATGGTCGCCGCATGAGTGCCGCGCAGGTAGGTTTTGACGACCTCGCGATACTGCGGGTGGACGGCCGCTGATAGCACGATCTTGCTGCGCTTTTCGGGCGCTATGTTGAGCGCGAGCAGGACCGCTTCCGCCAATGCGGTTGCGCCGTCATAGTGGCTGGCGTTGCTTACCTCCATGCCGGTGAGCCGGCAAATCATGCTCTGATACTCGAAAAGCGCCTGCAGCATTCCCTGACTGACCTCCGGCTGGTACGGCGTGTAGGAGGTGTAGAATTCGCCGCGCGAAAGCACGTAATCGACGGTAGCTGGCCGAAAATGGTGATAGGTGCCGGCACCGAGGAATGAAAACGCGGGGTCGAGAGGGAAATTGCGTGCGGCCAGCGCCTGCATTTCGCGCAGAAGGTCGGGTTCGGCTAGGGGCGGGGGGAGTGTCAGAGCGGGAAAACGGACCTGCGCCGGCACGTCGGCGAATAGATCCTCCATACGTGTTGCGCCGATGACAGCTAGCATGTCGCGTCGCTCGCGCTCGGTGTGGGACACGTAGCTCATCGATCGCTCCTTGCATCTGATGCGCAGCTTGGTCCAAGGATGTGTCGGTTGCCGTAGGGTATTCGATTAACCCGCTACCTTCACCAATCGTAAGCGATGGTAGCCGATAATTACCGAAAAGAATTTGCGCGAGATCATATCCGAATCCAGCTTGGCATCACCAGTGTCAAATCGCAGGAGGGGGGTGCGAGCAAGCTTGGCTGGCGTCGATACCACCACGATATTGTCGGCTCCGATGTGACGGATAACCGCCGGACTTAGCTGTTGATTGCCGCGGCCCAGCAGAAAACCTTGCGCTCCGATCGGACTGAGCACGAGCCTGCAATCGGGGTAGCGATTGAGGAGATCGAGGATCTGCCGCTCCGCGAGGTCCTTTCCAACGGATTGGCCATCGACGATCGCGTCGATGCCAAGCAACGTCTTGCCGATACGAAGTGCGCGCCCGATGGCCTGCACGGTGCTGCCCGGGCCGAGGAGAAAGAGCGTGTCGGGTTTAGCTTCAATGTCTTCCCGCAATTGGGCAGCGATATCGTCCTTGATGGCTTCCTCGTCCTGACCGGCAATGAGCGCCTTCGCGGCTTGGACGTAGTTAGGCTCGAATGGAGTCCGTGCCGACATGTAGAGGCGAACCGCCCATTCGTCGCGCCGATATTTGTCCTCGTCGAGGTCGATGATGTCGACCTGCGCCAGCCCTATTTGCTGCAATATGTAGCGCAGCAGGATCTCCGAAGTACTCGCTGGCGTGACACCGAACACGCCGGAGTACATCTTCACCCCAGCAGGGATACCGAGCACAGGTGTGGCCTCGCCCGTGATGGCGCAGATGTCGCGTGCGGTGCCGTCACCGCCACAAAACAACACAAGATCAACACCGGCTGCGAGAAAATTTTCAACCGTGGCCTTGGTATCCTGCGTGCATGGTTCGGCCGACGGGCTGTGCACGATCTCGATCGCGACGAATCCGGCCAGCAGCAACGCATCGTTGCCCATAGCGCCTGCCGCAGTGAGCCAATTGATCGCGGGTCGATGCAGCGTGCTGTCGTGAAGATGCTTAAATTCACGGAGGGCCTCAAGCGCCCGCAGATTGGCCGTAGGCTTGGCGCCAAGCCGCACCGCCTCCGCCACGACCCCGTCAGTGCCCTTGAGTCCGACGCGCCCGCCCATCCCAGCAATCGGATTAATAAGGAAACCTATGCGTGGCATCGATCGATCATTAACCAGCGCGGCAGTGCGCCACTCTTTGAGTGGGATCAGTAATCCTTATCATGCAAATGGGCGATGCTATGAACTACCCTTGCGACCTCGGCGTCATCGAGTGGTGGCCGGCAGCGCGTCCGGTTCCAGGCCAGCAGCAACTCAAGGGCGATTTGTGGATCGACGCCGCGCCAAAGTAGGTGGCCGGTAAGCGAAGCGATCGTCGAGTTCCGCTGACCTTCCGGGACACCTTCGCGTACCAGCTGGCGCCAATCGTCGAGAGTACGTTTTGGGCGCATTGCGCCCGTCGTAGCCATCAACCACCGCGGCAGCGGAGACAGTGCCATGTCTTCCGGCGATCGTCCCAGTGCCCACATATAACGCGCTCCGGTTGGGTGGATCGACGGAGGCGCGACGACATAGCCACCGTCGCCGCGAAGATCGATGCCTTGCGCGATGGCGGTACGGTTACGAATAATTCCACCCGGATGAGCGAAGTAGAGGTGCCGGCCGCCGCCGCCGGATTTCGCCTCGATAGTCGCCTGCAGAGGCTGGAAGCGTCGCTCCAGACGCTCCAGTGACGCATCGCCGCCATGGTCGGGATCAATATCGAGGACGACCAGGTTTGAGATCTCGCCAGTGACGACGCCGATATTGGCGTCCGGCCAATGTTCGAACCAAAGGTGCAGCTCGGCCTCGGAGGGTCGGGTGCTCTGGAATGGCTCCCATTGGATGAGAGGGCGCTTTTCGCGCGGGCGCAGGGGCAGTATCGACCACTGTCGCGACAGGTAGTACTTCGCTGCGAGCACAATCTCGGAAAAGGGTTGCGCACTCTGCATCGAAGTTGGCATCGATCTCCCGCCTGTTAGTCCAGTTGCAACAAGTAATGGTGCGTGAGGGCCTCGCGGCCCGATCATCGCCGGCCCGTTATAGGCAATCAAGCTCATGCGCAGCATTTGCCGCGTCTTATGCCAAATAAGCCCAAAAAATTGCCGACGGTCTGCGAACCGATGTCCCGTAACAGTCTTGGCTAGGCTCGCGGATCGGTGCCCTAGCGGCGGACTGGCTATGTGCCCGCGACGGTCGGCTAGGGGCTCAGATGGTGGACGCATCACGGCGCGCGATTTCCGATGCGCACAGCCGACGATCACGGGGAAGATCGATTGTCAGCTTGTGAGAGCCGAACAGCCGGTAGATATGGCTGCCACTGCGATTTCGCCAACGCCCGGCTATGCTGCACGCCTGCAATTATGATGCGGTATCCCCGCCGCCGCCGGCCCGGCGATGATGTCGCTGAGTCAAATCCCCTGATGCCCCACCGCCAAAGCCATTTTGGTACACGCACGGGTGAGTAGCTGCCGCTACGGTGTCCTTACACCCGCCCCGGTAACGGACCGAAAGCGGGCGGCGGAATGCGCCGTTTCGTAGCAGCCTCATACGCCGAGGCGATCTTCAGAAGGATATCCTCCTCGCCGGGTTCTGCGCGGAATACGAGCGAGAACGGCAAGCCGGGCTCGGGAATAATAGTAGGTACATCCGACGGCGTCGCCACATACCGCTTGCCGTTGGGGCTGAGCTTGAAAACCGGATCATAAACCGTAGTGACATAGCCAGCCGGAACTAGAACTTCGGTCAGACCGGCATTAGGGCCGCTTAGCGACTCCTGCGTCAAGTTATGCGGCAGTCCGGGCTGCCCCGCCCCTCCGATGATTCCCGGCGGGAATGGCGTGTGCAGGCGCACGAGGGCGTTGAGTTTATTCTCCAGGATCACCATCATATCCACACGGCGCAGCAATTCGCGCAGCATGATGCGCTCGTTCACGCCCTGACGCTGCCCGTGCGGATTGCGTGGATCGGCGACCTCCTCCCAATTTTCAAATGCCGCACGTTGATCGTCGCCCCAGAATTTCGAGCGCGCGTTCAGTATCTGCCAATTGGCGAGGGTCTCTGAAAAGCCTTTGGCCTTCCAATCGACAGCGCGACGCGTTAGGTATTGCGAAATATGGAACCGGAACGTCATCGCCATTTCCTGATGTTGGATAGTAGCGAGGTCGAGGTTTGAGGGCGGAGGAATACGCTCCTCCGCCATGGCCACCATGTAGTCGATCGGCTGCAAGGATCCTGAGCCAAAGATCTTGCCCGGTATGAACTCGGTTGGGACGATTGCCGCGGCAAATTCCGTGAATACCGGCTGCCCGTTATCGCCCAATCGGAACAAGAGATCTGGCATAAAAATAGGTACGAGCCGCGCCAGCGCCCTGCGAAAATCGACCGTCATGGTCTCGATGTAAGGATCCTTTTTCCATAGCGGATCAGTCGACTCGACCAAGGTCGCTCCGAGATGTGCACCGAGGACAGTTTTTATCTCTTTGGTAGCAGCCGTGACGATTGGTTGCTCGGTCATTGAACCGGGCGTACAGACCATCGACTCGCGAATGACACCGAGCCTAATTCCTTTGAGTGCACCCGCATGGCCCGGAATTTTGGCGTGTATCGCGTAGCGGCTGCTGAGAATAGATGAGCGCGGCACGGTAGTGAACGGATCGCGCGGATCGTAATAGCCGTTTTCCGGGTCCTTGAGGGCGTCGAGTACCTTGGCGCAGTCGCTAATGGTGCGGCAGTGGATACCGCTGCGGTCGCAATAAATATCGGCACCAATAGCGCCGCCGTCGAATCCAAGCATCGCCTTGTGTGGCAAAATCAGCGCCACGGCGTTGTGGTTGGAGGGACCGCGGCAGGATGCGCGCGTCTCCTCTCCCAAGCTCGCCATCACCAAATTGATGCTCACCGAAAGCGCAGAGCCGGAGCTCGATCCGAGCGAGGCAGAGCGGGTCGTATCATAGGGATTGGACGGATTGCCGCCCCAGGAGCTGCGCTGATAGCCGAGGGTCGAGGGCAGTACTTTTCCCGGAACATGCCGGCCGCCGGGATCGCCGGCGCGGCCATTGTATTCAGTGCAAACGGCCTTCGCGAAGATTATCGCACCCTTGTTCCGCAGCTGCTCGACAAGGACATGGTCGCGCGCCGGAAAATCGATGTCATAGGCGGCATCGCCGCCGCCCGTCGAGCGCATGTCCTTGGTGTCGAAAGAGTCCTTGAAGGAAAAGACGACGCCGTACATGGGCATCTCTTCGAGATTAGGATTTCGGCCGTAGATCGCGTCGAGTTCTGCCGCGCGTTCGAGCGCATCCGGAAGATGGCGGAAATACTCGCAGATGGGTGGCGCGCCAAGAGGCAGCGGCCCTTGCGAGGGATGCCGGTCGAAGTCGCCCTTGCAGGTTACCGAACGTTCGCCGCGGATGTTCAGGGTCGCGAGCGCATTGACCTGGCCCGCGTTGGGAATCCCAACGATCATGCCGTATTGCTGCTGCGCGCTTGGGTCGGACGCGGTCGGCTCCATGCGACCGAATTCGAGCGGCAGACCTCGATACTTACCGAGGTCTGGAAACAGCGTGGAGGCCTTTACGGTCTGCGTTGGAAAGCGCAGTGGCGCTTGCGCCCGCATCGCGCCGGTCGCTTCGGGAACCGATGCGCCGTCCGCAGTTACCAACATGCTGCACACGCCGTTATAAGCCCGGGCGCGCGCGATATATTGCTGCACCACCGCAACGCAGGTGGTTTCGCCCGATCGGATGGCATCTTGCAGCTCATCGATGGTCGCCTCTTCCAGGCGAAACGGATTTTTGCCGGCGGTCGCCTGGCTCGCTGCGGGTGACTGGTCCGTCATCTTGCCTTCGGAGGTTAGGATATGGGAATGGCTCGGCCGCGATTAACGAAAGGCCTAACTCGCCACCGTAAAACTGCCCATTATCGACGAATTCCGCTATGTGCCACTATCGCAAGTCGGCATTCACGGGATCAGCTGGTCGTCACAAGCTCCACGCTATTTTGAGCAAGGCTTCGCGTCCGAGCATTCGTCGCCGATGACCGCGACGCCTTGAATCTCGATTTCGATTCCCGGACGCGCAAAGTTACTGACAGTAACCAGCGCGCTTCCCGGAAAATTTCCACTGGGGAACATGTCTTTTCGCATTTGAACTAACCGGTCGCCGTAACGTGGGTCTTTGATGAACACAGTCATCGTAACCATGTCTTGTAGGCTGCCACCGACCCCTTTCAGCGTCTTGTCGAGGAGAGCGAAGACGGTTAGAGCCTGAGCTTCGAAATTGCCCGAAATGTCCTTGCCGCTCTCGTCCGTGGTGGTGGTCTGGCCTGCCAGCCACACGATCTTGCCGCCGCGGCTTATGACGGCGGGAGAAAAAGCGCGCCGCTGCTGAAATTCACTCTTGCCGAGGTACTCAGCGGCTTGAGCGGATGCAACTCCTCCAAGAATCAGTGCCGCAAAACCGATGATGAGCAGGCTCTTTTTCTGAAACATGACGCTTCCTCCGCAGTTGACCGGGCCATAGCTTAACAACGTTACGCGCCTTTTGTGGCCAATAAAACGTGCCTGTGTGCGACGTGCCGCTACTTCTGAGCCGACATTCCCAGTGATTCCAAGTATTCACCCGGGATGGGTAAAGCCATTGAACGCAATTGGGAATGCTTTCTCCAACATCGACGCAGACATTGGGTGCGCCTGCCACGTCAAATTCGGCCAGGTAAACCTGCCTACGGCCGCGCGAGGCCTAAATAACGGGCGAGCGATACGGAAAGTCCGAGCAAAACCTCATCACCGCCCGCCCAGCCGATCAGTGATAACCCCGCCGGGCAGCCCGACACGGTACCCACGGGCAGGGTCATCTGCGGAATCCCGGCCAGGCCAGCCATGCAGGTCAGCCGCATCACGCGGACGCGGAAAGATTCCAACTCATCTCCCCCTAGATCCGCCGGCGGTGCGATCGACGGCGAGGTCGGCAGCGCCATGATAGTGCCGGGTGGCACCAGCGCGCGGATATGTGCGCGCGCGGCGGCGACAATCTTTCGCGCAACATTGGCCTGGTCCGCTGTGACGGTTGCTGCGAATTCCATGCGCTCCTTGGTACCCGGGCCGAGCTTCGGTTTTGCCTGGGTGATGAAAACGCCGAATGTCTCCCAAACCTCCTTCGCCTGAACAATACGGAACGCCTCGCGCCAGTCGTCGAAGCCCCCGGGAGCGGCTGTCACTTCAATCGCTTGCGGCAGAATGGGCGTCGTGCGTTTCAGGAAATCGCGGCCGAGCGCTGCGACCTCGGCATCGGCTTGGGCGAAGGCATCGGTCGCGACCACGAGATGCGTCACTGGCGCCGAGACAGCGGTGCCACGTAACAGCGCCGTGCCGACGCGGTGAAAGACGCCCGGCGCATTGGCAAACCAGCCCCCCACGTCGAACGATGGAGCCATCGCCATCGCGCCGGCAAGATCGATGCGGCCATGGGTCGGACGCAGGCCATAGAGCCCATTGAAGGAGGCTGGGATGCGGACCGATCCGCCGGTGTCGCTGCCAAGGGCAAAGTCGCAAGCATTAGCACCGCAGGCCGCTGCCGACCCGCTCGACGACCCACCAGGTATCCGGCCAGGCGCGCGTAAATTTGTGGGCGTACCGTAATGAGCATTGACGCCGGCGACGCTGTAAAAGAATTCGTCGCAAATTGTCTTGCCAGTGATGGTCGCTCCGGCAGCGAGGATTTGCTCTACCACGGCGGCGTGCCGCGTTGCCGGTTTCTGCGCCGCGAGCCATTCGGGACTGCCGCCGCCCGTGCGGGTACCTGCGATGTCGTACATGTCCTTGACCACGGCGGTCAGGCTCGTCAGAGGTCCCGTCGCCGCGCCGCGCACGGGCGCTTTGAGATCATGGGGAACAAAGAAAGATCCGCTCACGTCATCTGTCCTTTGTACCAGTCGAGAATCTTCACGCCGTCCCAGGCCGCGACGCTGGGTCGGCTCAAGACCTCTTCAAAGGCCCGCCGAACATGGTTGATCCGGTGGGGCATGCCCGAAAGATAGCAGTGCATGGCGACGGCCATGATCTTCGGGCGCTCGGCAGATTCCACGTAGAGGCATTCAAACTGATCCATCACGCGCCGGTACATCTGGTCGGAGGGATGGTTTTGCAGCGCCATCATCACGATGTCATGAAGTTCAAAATTGTAAGGCAAGGCGACCACGGGTTTATGCGTGGTCTTAAGCGTCACTGGCTCATCGTCGAGCACCCAGTCGCCGATATATTCGATGCCCGCGGCGGACAAATGGTCGAGCGTGTCGAAGGTCTGCGTCAATCCCGGCCCGAACCAGCCGCGCGGTGGCTTTCCCCAGAATTTGGAGATAATCGCAACGGACTTGTCGATCACTGCCTTTTGATCGTCGAGCTTGTGCATCGGCACCTGATCGTAGCCATGGGCGTTCAACTCCCAGCCGGTGTCAGCACAGGCTTGGGCGACGGCCGGATAGGTCTCGCAGACGCGGGCATTGAGTGTGACCGTCGGATTGATCTTGAGCGTATCGAGCATACGCTTGATACGCCAGAAGCCGACACGCATGCCGTATTCGTGCCAGGACCAGTTCGGATGGTCCGGCAGCATCGGCTGGCCCTGCGGCGGCGTGATGACCATGCGCGCCATCGGCCGCGCCATGTCCCATTCCTCCAGCGCAAGCACCGGCCAAACGATCAGCCGCAATCCATCCGGCAGCTTGAGCGGCTTACGGTTATTGATCGCGGAATACGGAAGGCGTTCTCTTGGATGCATTATCGCTCCCCAGCAATTCCATCCGGGACGCCCCAGACAGCTTCCGAATGAATGTTAGGGCTATTCTACGCTGCTGGAAAGACTTGCTATGAGGGCGCAAAAACACGGTGCGATACCGTGCGACTTAAGTGTCGAGAGAACTGCATTGCAAAAGCACGGATTCTTGGTCGTTCAGCGAGACCGCATGAAGTGGATGATCGAATTGGCAGTCGCCGCCTGCGTGCTTCAAATTACGCCGGCCGGCGTGGAAGCTGCCGGCCTTCATATTTTCATTAGGCTTGCGCGCCAACACGCACAACGGGCTAGTATGATCGGCCTATCTCAGAACTCCGGAGCCGTTTCCAATGATCGCTGTCATTTTTGAAGTCTGGCCCGCCCGCGGTTTCAAGGACGATTATCTGGCAATCGCCGCGGCTTTGCGCACAGATCTCACGAAAATTGATGGATTCATATCGGTCGAGCGATTCCAGAGTCTTTCCGATCCAGACAAACTGTTATCGCTTTCATTCTGGCGCGATGAGGAAGCGGTCAGGAATTGGCGTAACCATTCCAGACACCGCGAAAGCCAAGCGAAGGGGCGAGCCGGAATTTTCGCGGACTATCGTCTGCGAATTGCCTCTACCATTCGTGATTACGGCATGAAAGAGCGGGCCGAGGCGCCGGATGATTCACGCGCGGCGCATGATAAGGCACGCGCCCTTTAAAGTACCAGCCGACCTGAGCGGCGATGAAGACCTGCCGACTCTCGGCGGCGCGGCCGTCGCTATAGCCCTTGGCGGGGGTCCAATTGTCGGGGTCAGGAATTCAAAACCTTTTTATTCATGGGCGTCCACTTTCACGATTGTTCTCGCAATTTGAAGCGCTGGATTTTGCCGGTCTGGGTCTTCGGCAGGGCGGCGATAAATTCCACCGAGCGGGGATATTTGTAAGGTGCGATCACAGCTTTGACGTGATCCTGCAGCCGCTTAACGCAAAGCGCGTCGCCCGCAATGCCAGGCTTGAGCACGACATAGGCGGCGACGATCTGCCCGCGCTCGATATCGGGCGCGCCGACCACCGCGCATTCGGCGACATCGGGATGCAGGAGCAGTGCCGCCTCGACTTCCGGACCTGCAATATTGTAGCCGGCCGACACGATCATATCGTCGGCGCGGGCGGAAAAATAAAAACGGCCATCTGCATCGCACATGAATGCGTCGCCGGTCAGATTCCAGCCGTCGTGCACATAGGATTTCTGCCGTGCGTCGGCGAGATAGCGACACCCGGTCGGCCCACGGACGGCAAGCCGCCCGACCGTGCCCGGCGCGACGTCATTCATCTGCTCATTCACAATCTTAGCCTGATAGCCGCTCACCGGTCTTCCGGTCGCTCCCGCGCATGCATCGCCGATTCTGTTGCTGATGAAGATGTGCAGCAATTCGGTAGTGCCGATGCCATCAAGGATCGGCTTGCCGGTCTTGCGCATCCAATCTCCAAATACCGGTGGCGGTAGCGTTTCGCCCGCCGATACCGCAATGCGCAGCGACGAAAGATCTGCACCCTTATCCATCGCTGCCAGCATGAAGCGATAGGCGGTCGGAGCGGTAAAGCAGATCGTAGCTTTATAGGTTTCGATAATCTCTATCATGTTGGCTGGGGTCGCGTTCTCGAGCAGCGTCGCGATGGCGCCAAAGCGCAGCGGGAAAATTGCCAGCCCGCCGAGGCCGAACGTGAACGCCAGCGGCGGTGACCCGACAAACACATCGTCAGGCGCCACATTCAGCACTTCTCGGGCGTAGCCATCGGCAATGATCAGAAGATCGCGATGGAAATGCATGGTGGCCTTCGGCTCGCCGGTGGTGCCGGAGGTGAAGCCGAGCAGCGCGACGTCATCGCGGCCGGTCTTCACCGCGTCAAACTTCACCGGCTTGTCGAGCGCGATGCGGTCGAGTTCGGCGTTGTGGTTGGAGGTGCCGTCGAAGCCGACGACCTGCTTGAGAAAGCGGCTGCCGTTGGCGCTGGCAACCAGCTCATCGGCGATGCGGCTGTCGGTGAGCGCGATTGAAATCTCGGCTTTGTCGATGATCTTGGTGAGCTCGCTGGCGCGCAGCAGCGGCATAGTATTGACCACCACCGCGCCGACTTTGGTGGCGCCGAGCCAGGCCGCGACCAGCGCTGGATTGTTGCCAGAACGGATCAGAACGCGATTTCCCGGCTTGACGCTATAGTTTTCGACCAGCGCATGCGCCAGCCGGTTCGACCAATCGGTCAGTTCCTTGTAGGTTCGCCGCCGGCCATTGCCGATCAGCGCCACACGGTCGCCGAAACCTTTTTCCACCATGCGGTCGGTCAACTCAACCGCGACGTTGAGCCGTTCCGGATACTGGAACTCGGGGCGATCGAGAATGAGATCGGGCCACTGATCGAGTGGCGGAAGATTGTCGCGCGCGAATGTGTCCACATGCGCGGACGGGCCGAGCGGAGCGATTTTTCTTGCCAGGGCACTCATGCGCGCATTCCTCCATTGCGGATACAGGTGGCGAGCCCGTCGAGATGCTGGATCATAGCTTCCGATTCTGCTCTGTCGAAATCCGCGAGCAATTCGTCGACCCAGCTCTCATGCACTTTTGCGATTTGAGCGAACTGCGATGCGCCTTTCGGCGTCAGCCGCACGACGATGGCGCGGCGGTCCTCTGCTGTGGCTTGGCGCAACACGAGTTTATCCGCCACCAGCCGGTCGATAATGCCGGTGACATTGCCGTTCGATACCATCAGAAAACGTGACAGCTCGGTCATGGTCATGCCGGCGTTCTTTCGGGCGAGCGCCGCCATCACGTCGAATTGGGGCAGCGTCGTTGCGAATTTCACGCGCAAACGCTCGCGCAATTCCGCTTCGATTGCATGCGCAGTGCGCAGCAATCTGATCCACAGGCGCAGCCGATGCTTGCTGCCTGGCCGGCCGGCGGCTCTTGCGCGCGCGCGCGATATCGCAGTCATGGCGCGCCGCTGCCGGCGATCAAAGCATACCGGCCCAAGCGAGCGACCATCATACCTTCCCCGTCATGACGTCGGCGCGTGCCTTTAACCGGTGTAGCTGGTCTCGGCCGGCGAGATAGGGCTTTGGCCAGGTTGCATCCTCGTAACCGAGATCGGCGGCAGCATGCAGCGTCCAATAGGGATTGGCCAAGTGCGGGCGCGCAAGGCATACGAGATCCGCCCGCCCCGCCATCAAGATGGAATTGACGTGATCGGGTTCGTAGATGTTTCCAACGGCCAGCGTGGCGATACCGGCCTCGTTGCGGATGCGATCAGAGAACGGCGTCTGAAACATGCGGCCATAAACCGGCTTGGCGCGAACCGAGGTTTGCCCGGCCGAGACATCGATGAGGTCAACGCCAGCGTTCACCAGCATGCGCGAAATCGCAACCGCGTCTTGCGGCGTGATGCCGTCAGGTCCGACCCAGTCGTTAGCCGAAATACGCACCGATATCGGCTTGTCGTCGGGCCAAGCCGCACGCACGGCATAAAACACGTCGAGCGGGAACCGCATGCGGTTCTCCAGGCTGCCGCCGTAGCGATCGGTGCGTTGGTTGGTCAATGGCGTGATGAAGGACGACATCAGGTAGCCATGGGCATAATGCAGCTCCAGCCAATCGAAACCGGCGCGCGTGGCCATATGAGTGGCGCACACGTAATCGTGGCGCACCTTATCCATGTCGGCTCCATTCATCTCGCGCGGTAGCTGATTGGCGGGGCTCCACCGCATTGGCGACGGACCGAGGATTTTCCAATTTCCGGTGGCGAGCGGCGCATCCATCGTTTCCCAGCCGAGCTGGGTCGAGCCCTTTGCGCCGGAGTGGCCAAGTTGAATGGCAATTTTGGCATCGGTCTCGGCATGGATGAAATCCACGATCCGCTTCCAGGCTTTTTCATGCTCGTCCCGATAAAGCCCAGTGCAGCCGGGCGTGATGCGTCCTTCCGGCGATACACAGGTCATTTCAGTGAAAACGAGCCCGGCGCCGCCCTTAGCACGCTCCGCGTAATGCACGAAATGCCAGTCGGTTGGATTACCATCGATCGCGCGGTATTGCGCCATTGGCGAGACCACAACACGATTTTTCAGCTCAATGCCGCGCACATGGAAAGGCACGAACATCGGCGCATGATTAACTTGTGGGGTCCGGCCAGTGGCCTTTTTCTCAAACCATTTCTCGGCATCGGCAAGCCACGCGCTGTCGCGTTTACGCAGGTTTTCATGGCTTATGCGTTGCGAGCGCGTGAGCAGCGAATAATTAAGCTGAACCGGATCAAGATGAAGATACCGCTCCACATTCTCGAACCACTCGGTCGAATTACGCGCCGCGCTTTGCAGCCGCAAGACCTCCAGTCTCCGTTCGTCTTCATACCGCTTGAACGCGGTTTCCATGGAGGGTTCAGTGTGCAGATACTCCGCCAGCGCGATCGCACTCTCCATGGCGAGCTTCGATCCAGAACCGACGGAAAAATGCGCAGTGGCGGCGGCATCGCCCAGCAGTACGATGTTGTGATAACTCCAGCGCTCGCATAGCACGCGGTTGAAATTGAGCCATGCCGACCCGCGCAGATGACGCGCATTAGACATCAATTTGTGACCGCCAAGGTTGCGCGCGAAGATTTTTTCGCAGGTAGCGATGGTCTCGTCGATGCCCATGCGATCGAAACCGGCACGGCGCCAGGTCGCTTCCAAACATTCGACGATGAAGGTCGCGGTATTGGCATCGAACTGATAGGCGTGCGCCCAGATCCAGCCGTATTCGGTTTTCTCAAATATGAAAGTGAAGGCGTCGTCGAATTTCTGATGCGTGCCGAGCCAGACATATTTGCAGGCGCGCACATCGATGTCGGGCTTGAAAATATCCGCGTGACCCGTTCGCACGCGCGAGTTGACGCCGTCGGCCCCGACGATGAGATCGAAGTCACGATAGGTTTCGAGGTCGCTCGCTTCGGTTTCGAATTGTAGTTGCACGCCGAGAGCGCGGGCGCGATCCTGAAGGATCTGCAAGAGCCGTTTGCGCCCGATGCCGCAAAAGCCGTGGCCAGTCGAAGTGACCACCGTATCGCGATAGTGCACCGCGATATCGTCCCAATAAACGAAATCGTTTCGAATGAGCCGCGCGCTCTCCGGGTCATTGGCTTCGAGGTTAGCGAGCGTCTCGTCGGATAGCACGACGCCCCAGCCGAAGGTGTCGTCCGGCCGGTTACGCTCGATCACGACCACCTCATGCGCGGGATCGCGCCGTTTCAGGGAAATCGCGAAATACAGGCCGGCCGGCCCGCCCCCAAGACATACCGCACGCATCGTTGGCTCCTTCATGGCCTTTCGTAACGAAGCATGTCGCAAGGGGTAATATATTACAAGTCTAAACTATTTAATGTTAAAGCATCTTAAGTGTGTTGACGTCGGCGTCTAACGGACGGATTGGGGCGGATTGGGGCTGTTTCCTAGGAGGGATGTTTTAGCCCATCATTGCTCGAGGAGAAGTGGAGATGAGACACAAGCAGGAAGCCAAACCCCGGCAGCGCCAGCATATCGCCCTGCCAACAACCGCCGGACGATCTGACTATTACCAAGTCCCGGAAGGTGTGATGCAATTGATTCGATTGCCGCCAATCTTCTTCGAATTAAGGTTGAGTCGAAGTTTTTTGCAGACGCGATCCTTGGCGGGCTTCATCACCACCACGTCCAGGCCTAGGTGTTCGGCACACACACCCAAACGAAATATTTTGTGCGAATCGCCAATTTCTTACGCTTTCGCTGGTAAAGCCCACGGCCGGCGTTTCCGATCTTCGGATTGGAACGCGGCTATCCGGTCCCGATTGCTCTCGGTTAGATCGATATCGTCCCATCCATTGAGCAGCTGATTGCGGCTGACCGGATCGACGGTAAATGCGAAGGTGCGGTTGCCGTGCGAAATCGTCTGCTGCTTGAGATCGACGCTAACGGGTTGATCGGGATCGGCGGAGATTGCTGCCGTGAGCTCGGTGACGTCCACCTCTGGCAGGATCGCAGCCAGAAGCCCATTCTTCATCCCATTTTGGGCAAAAATGTCGCCGAATGACGGTGCGATCACACAACTTATGCCCGCGTCGTAAAGCGCATAAACGGCGGCTTCGCGCGATGAGCCGCCGCCAAAATTACGGCCCGCGACCAGGATCTTAGCGTCGCGCCAGACCGGCTGGTTGAGCGGAAAGTCGGATCGCTCATTGCTGTCGGCATCGTAACGCAGGTCCTGGAATAGTACGCGCCCTAGACCTGCTGATCGTGGCCACTTGAGATAGCGTGCAGGCAGAATCTGATCCGTGTTGAGATTGGACAGCGCCAGCGGGCAGGCCTTAGCGGTGAGGCGGACGAATTTCTCCATGTGCGCCCGCTATGGTTTGCGTCCGGCCAGCAATGGCCGGACGTCGGCGAGGTGCCCGTTGACCGCGGCAGCTGCGACCATCGCTGGCGACATCAAGTGCGTGCGCGCACCTGGACCTTGCCGGCCGCGAAAATTGCGATTGGTGGTCGAGGCGCAACGCTCGCCGGGCGGTACCACGTCGCCGTTGATTCCCACGCACATCGAGCAGCCTGAATCTGCCCATTCTAGCCCAGCATCACGGAAGATAACGTCAAGACCTTCTTCTTCGGCCTGTCGTTTCACAAGCGAAGAGCCGGGCGAGACTAGTCCCGGCACCTTGCTAACACGTCCAGCGAGGATGGCAGCCGCGGCGCGCAAATCCTCGATGCGCGAATTGGTGCAGGAGCCGATGAAAATACGATCAATCGCGATCTCAGTCAGTTTTTTGCCGGCGGTGAGACCCATATAATTGAGTGTATTGCGCAGGTACTCGGCCCGCATCTGGTCGGTCTCACGCGACGGATCGGGCACGCTGGCGTCGATCGGCAGCGCGTCGTCTGGGGTGGTACCCCAGGTGACAATTGGCGCGATGGCCGCGGCGTGAAGGGAGACCTCTCGATCGAACGATGCGCCGTCATCAGAGGCGAGCGCAGACCACGCTTCGACTGCCTGGTCGAAGGCCGCGCCCTTGGGCGCATAAGGCCGCCCCTTCAGATAGGCGAACGTGACCGCGTCAGGAGCGACCAAGCCGCATCGACCGCCGGCTTCGATGGACATGTTGCATAGCGTCATGCGGCCTTCCATCGATAGCGCGGTGATCGCACGACCGGCAAACTCGATCGCATGACCCTGCGCACCATCGGCGCCCACCTGCGCGATGATGGCGAGTGCGATATCCTTTGCCCCAACTCCGACGGTCGCCTGGCCGTCGAGCGTGATGCGCATGCGCTTCGGCTTCTTCTGCCAGAGTGTCTGCGTCATCAGTACGTGGGCTACTTCTGAGGCGCCAATACCGAAGGCATAGGCGCCGAAGGCGCCGTGCGTGGAGGTATGGCTGTCGCCGCAGACGATGAGCAGACCAGGCAGGGTCAATCCTTGTTCGGGCCCGACCACGTGCACGATCCCCTGGCGCGGATCGCGAAGCCCGAACAGCGTGATGCGGCTTTGCGTCGCATTTGTCTCGAGATTGCGCACCATCGCGGCGATCTCGGGGTTGACGATCGCGTGCCCACGGCCCCGTGTCGGCACGTAATGGTCGGCGACCCCGAAGGTGAGCTCCGGCTCGGCGATGGCGCGTGCGCGCGCTTTCATTTGGCTGAAGGCGTGGAATGAGCCCTCGTGGATGTAATGGCGATCGACCCAGAGCAGGGCGGCATCATCCTCGCGTTGCGTGACCGCATGGGCCGACCACAACTTGTCGATCAGGGTCTGTGGCTCGTTCATGGGAGTTCGATTTGCGTCAGCGTTTGTGGGCTTGTCGAGGGTTTGTAATATTGTATGCTAAAAGATACTAAGTAAAGCGTCTGCCGGCGGCGGCGCGCGAACGAGGTGGGGGAGCGCGGCGTGCGTGATTGGCTCGGCGAGGCGAAGGCGAAGCAGGTCTATCTTGTCCTGCGCGACCGCATCCTCGGCGGCACCGCCGGCTACGGCACCAAGCTACCCAATGAGAATGAGCTGGCGGAACTTCATGGCGTGTCGCGCGTCACTGTGCGCCGCGCGCTTGGCGAACTCGCGCGCGAGCGGTTGATTGAGCGGCGCCGCAGTGCTGGCACGCGCGTCATTTACCGGCCCTCGCCCGCGCCGATGACAGCTGACATATCCGGCGTACTCGCCAATCTCGCCGACATGGGGCGCCGCACGGCGCTCAAGCTTCTGTCCTTCGATTACGTCCCAGCCGAGGGCGTGGTCGCACAGGCACTCGGGGTTGCATCTGACCAGTTGCTGCAGCGCTCCGTGCGCGTACGCTCGGTCGATGGCGTGCCGTTTTCTTATCTTACGACGCATGTCCCCGAGAGCGTCTCGGTAACTTTCAACCGCCAAGATCTAGCCTCCCGCCCGCTGCTCGAATTGCTCGAGCGCGCCGGCGTGAAGCTCGAGCACGCGCGCCAGCGCATCACTGCGGGTCTCGCGACTCCGAATGTCGCCGAGGCGTTGGACGTGCGCACCGGATCGCCGCTGATCGAGCTGGTGCGCGTCGTCCACGACCAGGCCGGCCGCGGCGTCGAGCATCTGCATGCGCTCTACCGCCCCGATCGATATGCCTTCGAAATCGACCTCGTGCGCTCAGGTCAGTCCAGCACTAAGGCTTGGTCGCCGGTCGTGGGTGCGGGAGTCCAGCCGAGCGGTAAGACGTCGAGCAACAAGAATTCAGCCACAAAAACCAAGTCGGCGAGCATCGTGCCGCCGCGCTAATCGGAGAGGGAGAAGACCATGTCGGATCGAAACGATTGTTTTAGCCGTCGCAAGTTTCTCGCCACCACGGCGCTCAGCGCCTTGGCGGCCACCAGCAGTATCGCCATGCCGTCTGTTCTGCGCGCGCAGGGCGCCGGCGTGAAGCTCGGCGTGCTGCATCCGGTGACCGGCGCGTTATCCTATTCGGGCCAGCAGGGTCGCCTCGGCGCGACGCTTGCAATCGAGGAGATCAACGCCGCGGACGGGATTAAGGCGCTGGGTGGAGCCAAAATCGATCCGGTCCTCGGCGATGCCCAGTCGACGCCCGACGGCGGGACCGCGGAAGTGGAGAAAATGAACTCCGCCGGTGTCACGACCATCGTCGGCGGCTATGCGAGCTCGATCTGCCTCGCCGTGAGCCAGGCGGCCGCGCGCTACGATCTGCCTTATGTCGTCGACGTCGGCGTTGCCGACAACATCGTCACTCGCGGCCTCAAGAACACATTCCGATTCGGCCCCGGTTTCGGCGTGATCACTAAGACCGCGCTCGACAATCTCGTGGAGATCAACAACCAGGCCGGCAAACCGGCGAAAACGGTGATGATTGTGCACGAGGACTCGCTGTTCGGCTCGGGCCTCGCCAAACTGCTCAATGCGCAGCTGCCGCAGCAGGGCTTCCAGATCCTCGAGACGATCCCGCACCCGACGCCGACGCGCGATTTCAACAACGTCGTGCTTAAGATCAAGGCGCAGAACCCCGACATCGTAGTTCCGGCCAATTATTATAACGAGTACGTCCTGCTCGCTCGCACCATGCAGCAGCAACATGTGAAGCCGAAAGGCATATACTCGGTGCTCGGCGGCGCCGCCTCTTCCTACAAGTTCGTCAAGGAGTTTCCCGAGGCGGCCAAGTACATCATGGACTGCAATCACTGGTTCGACCCGCGCAATCCTAAGGCGCTGGCGCTAAAGAAGAATGTCGAGGAGAAGGGCCAGTTCTATACCTATGAAGTATACATGAACTACAGCTGCGTCCTGCTCGTCGCCGATGCGATCGAGCGCGCTGCTTCCGCCGACCGCGCCAAAGTCACCGCTGCCCTGGAAAGCTCGACCTTCGCCGGCCATGTGATGCCCTACGGCGCGACGAAATTTGTTAACGGCCAAAACCAAGGGGCGGCGCCGGTCAACACACAGGTGCTCGACAACGATATCAAGGTAATCCTGCCGCCGGCCTTCGCCAATGCGAAGCCGGTCTTCCCGATGCCGGCCTGAGCGCCGCGCGCTCGCGGGCGGCGCTTCGGCGCCGTCCGCGGCCGTAACTTCAAAGTATCGAGTTCGTGCTCTCGCCCGCCATCCTGATCCCCGCGATCCTCAACGGCCTTCTGACCGGTGCGGTCTACGCGCTCGTCGCTCTTGGATTGACGCTGATCTACGGCGTGTTGCACATCATAAATTTCGCGCACGGGGCGCTTCTTAGCGCTGCCTTGTTCGCCACCTTCTTCGCATACAACATGCTCGGCCTCGATCCATATATGGCCATCTTCCTGCTCGCGCCGGCGTTTTTCGCGCTCGGCTACGGGCTACAGCGCTTCGTCATTGGCCCCGCCTCGCATGGCGACGACCGGAACATGTTGCTGGTCACTCTAGCGATCGCAGTTATCCTCGAAAACGCACTGCTCTATGTCTTCCGCGCCGATACGCGTACGATCGACGTGCCCTATGCGTTCGAAACCGTCGATTTCGGCTTTACGTTTCTCGCGGTCCCACGCGTGATTGGCTTCGGCGCGGTGTTCGTCGTCGCGTTGCTGCTCTGGCTCATCATGGGTTGGACCGATATCGGTAAGGCGATCCGCGCGGTTGCCAAGGAGAAACTAGGCGCAGAGCTCGTCGGTATCGATGTGGCACACGTCTACGCCGTCACCTTCGGCCTGGGTACCGCCTGTGTCGCTGTCGCCGCTTGTCTCTTGATTCCGACCTACTACCTAAATCCGCACGTGGGCAATGCCTTCGTCCTCATCGCCTTTACTATCGTCGTGCTCGGCGGCATGGGATCGGTGCCCGGGGCGCTGATCGGTGGCCTTGTTATCGGAGTGGTGGAAAGTCTCTCCGGTCTCATTCTCGGTGAGTCGCTAGGTCAGATCGGCATCTTTCTCATCTTTATCGCTGTGCTTCTCGTTCGCCCCAGCGGACTGTTCGGAGCGCGGGCATGAAGGGCTTTATTTCGATTGTGGCAGTGATCGCCATTCTTGCCGCAGTGCCGCTCGTTGTTCAGTCGAACGCGACGCTGAATTTTCTCGTCATGACGCTGTTGATCGCGTTGGCGGGGCAGGGCTGGAACATTCTAGGCGGCTATGGTGGGCAGTATTCCTTCGGCCATGCCGCATTTTTCGGAACGGGCGCGTACATCACCGCCATTCTACAGGTGCGTTACGGCGTGAATGCGTGGATCGGCTTTGCCGCCGGCATAGCCGCCGGAGCAACGGTCGGCGCGATCATCGGCGGGCTGACGTTCCGCTCCGGCTTGCGCGGCTCCTACTTCGCCCTGGTCACGCTCGCCTTCGCCGAGGTTTTGCGAATTGTTGCCAGCGTCGCTCCAATCGCAGGTGCCGGAGTTGGCACCTTGATCACGCTCGACTTGCGTGCGCAGGCCTTTCAGTTCCAGAGCCGGGCGGCTTTCTATTGGGTGATCCTGGCACTCGTGGCTGTCTCGCTGTTGATCGCTCGACTGCTTGAACGCTCACGCTTCGGCGTCTGGCTGATTGCGGTGCGCGAGAACGAGGACGCCGCTATGGCTCTCGGGGTCAACGCGATGATGGTTAAGTTCGGCGCGATGGTGCTCTCCGCCGCTATCACTGCCGCCGCTGGCTGCTTCTACGCGCAATACTTCCTGTTTATCGACGCGGGCATTGCTTACGGCACTTGGATCTCGATTGATGCGCTGTTGACACCGATCATCGGCGGGGTCGGAACAGTATTCGGACCTTTGCTGGGCGCTCTCGTCGTTAAGTCACTAGGCGAAGGCGCCAAGCTGGTGGCGGGCGACGCCCCCGGTCTCGACCTTATGATCTACGGTGTCGTGCTGGTACTGGTCATTTGGTTCGCGCCGCGCGGCTTCATCGGTGCCGCCGCCGATGCACGGAAATGGTTGCTACGCCGTTCGCCGAGTTCCATCCGGGGGGCAGCCGATGCCTGAGCCCTTGCTCGTAGTCGAGCGCGTGTCCCAGCGTTTCGGCGGTCTTCTCGCCGTCAATGCCGCATCGCTGTCCGCGCCTGCCGGGCGCATTACGGCGCTGATCGGTCCCAACGGTGCCGGCAAGACCACTTTGTTCGCCATCATTTCCGGTTTCATTACGCCGAGCGCAGGATCCATCCGCTACAACGGTGAAGAGATTATCGGTGATCCGCCATACCGTCTGGCGCGGCGCGGAATCGCCCGCACATTCCAAATCGTCCAGCCATTCGCCGGGCTGTCGGTGCGTGAAAACATCCTGGTGGGCGCGCACCTGCGGCATCGAGCGCACGCCGCCGCACTCACCGCTGCTGAGCAGGTAGGACGCGAGGTTGGGCTTGGCGATATGCTCGACCGGCCAGCCGATACATTGACCGTCGCTGGGCGCAAGCGTCTGGAACTTGCCCGCGCGCTCGCGACCGAGCCTAAACTCTTGCTTCTTGACGAGGTGCTCGCTGGGTTGAATCCGTCCGAGATCCGCGACATCGTTCCCGTCATCCGCGGCCTTTGCGCCCGCGGCATCACCATTGTGATGATCGAGCACGTCATGCAGGCGGTGATGAGCCTGTCGGAGCACGTGTTCGTGCTCGCTCAAGGTCGTATTATCGCCGAAGGTCCGCCCGCGACGGTCGCGGCCGATCCCGTTGTCATTGAGGCCTATCTCGGCCACGGCGCGGCGGTGAAGCTCGGAGCGTCCCGTGGCTTCTAGACTACTCCTTGATGTGCGGGGCCTGTGCGCCGGATACGGCGAGGCCGAGGTATTGCGTGGCGTTGATTTGAACGTCAATCCCGGCGAGATTGTCGCCGTGCTTGGCTCGAACGGCGTGGGGAAGTCGACCCTCAATCGCGCGATCTCGGGCATCGTGCGTGCCCGCGCGGGCTCGATCTGCTTCGATGGTGCCGCCATCGAGCGCGAGAAGCCCTCGACCATAATTGCACGCGGCCTCATCCACGTGCCGGAGGGGCGTCGGGTTTTCCCAAATCTGTCGGTGCGCGAGAACCTCGACCTCGGCAGTTATCGCCGCGCCACCGAGCGTCGCGCCGCCAATCGCGATCGCGTGTTCGCCATCTTTCCGCGCCTCTACGAGCGGCAGCCCCAACGCGCCGGCACATTATCCGGCGGGGAACAGCAAATGCTCGCCATCGGCCGCGGCTTGATGGCTGAGCCCAGGCTTATCATCCTCGACGAACCTTCCCTCGGGCTCTCTCCGCTTCTAGTCGAGGAATTGTTTGCGCTCATCAAAAGCATTAACGCGGACGGCGTCTCGGTGCTCCTGGTCGAACAGAACGTGGTGCAGAGCCTCGACGTCGCACATCGCGCCTATATCCTGGCCGATGGGAAGTTCGTCATGTCTGGCCAAGCCGCGGACATTCGCGCCGATCCTGCGCTCAAACGCACCTATCTGGGAATGTGACACATGCTGGAAAAAACGCTGCGCTCCCGCCTCTTACGCCGGCCCATCTTGATAGCTCCCGGCGTCTACGACGCGCTTACCGGGCTGATCGCTGAGCAGGCCGGCTTCGAGGCGCTATACGTCTCGGGCGCGGCGATCGCCTATACGCGGCTCGGGCGGCCCGACATCGGCCTCGTGAGCATGAATGAAGTGGTCGAGATGGTAGCGTTGATCCGCGACCGCGTCGGCGCCCACCTTGTCGTCGACGCAGACACCGGCTACGGCAACGCGCTCAATGTCGAGCGCACCGTTCGCCTGCTCGAACGGGCCGGCGCCAACGCGATCCAGATTGAAGATCAAGACTTCCCCAAGCGTTGCGGCCATTTGGACGATAAGACACTGGTCCCGGCGGCCGAGATGGCCGGCAAGATCAAAGCGGCGGTGGATGCGCGCACTTCGCGCGAAACCCTGATTATCGCGCGCACCGACGCGGTGGCGGTGGAGGGCTTCGATCGCGCGATCGCGCGCGCCGCCCTCTATCGCGACGCGGGCGCCGACATGCTGTTCGTCGAGGCGCCGCGGCAACGCGGCGAGCTCGAACGCATCGGCGCTGTGCTCGGACACTCCGTGCCGCTAATGGCGAACATGGTGGAGGGAGGCAAGACGCCAATGATGCCGGCGAGCGAGCTGGAAATGCTTGGCTTCGCCTTCGTCATCTTCCCCGGCGGCATCGTCCGCGCGCTCGCCAACGCGGCGCAGGAGTTTTACGGCTCGCTCAAGGAGCACGGCAGCACAGATCCGTTTCGGCCGCGCATGTTCGACTTCGACGCGCTCAACAGGCTGATCGGGACGCCGCAGATGCTGGAACGGGGCCGCCACTACGCGACTATTGGTTCTGACCCCGGCCGCAAGTCGGGACCACGCTGATGCCGATGCTTGATCCCATCACCCTCGCGGTGCTCAACGGCCGTCTAGTGCAGATCGCCGACGAGATGGATGCGACGCTCTTCCGCTCGGCATTCAATCCGATCATCGCCGAGGCGCACGACGCCTGCCACGGGCTCTACCACGCTGAGACCGGTGCAACGCTGGTGCAGGGCACGTCGGGTTTGCCGATCTTCGTCGGAGCGATGGCCTTCGCGGTCAAGGCGGTGATCGACAAGGTGGGGCAACAGGGGGGGCTGCAGGAAGGGGACACCTATCTCTTTAACGACCCCTATGACGGCGGCACCCACCTCAACGATTTTCGCCTCGTGCGCCCGATCATGCGCGGCGGGAAGGTATTCGCTTGGCTCGCATCGGTCGGGCACTGGCTTGATGTCGGCGGCAACGTCCCGGGCAACTTCAATGCCAAGGCGACGGAGAGCTTCCAGGAGGGTTTCCGTATCCCGCCCGTGAAACTGATTAGCGGCGGTGTTTTTCAGCAGGATATCGCCGAAATCCTCGCCGCCAATTCGCGCGTACCGCAATCGAATTGGGGCGACCTCAACGGCCAGCTCAATGCGCTCGGTCTCGGCGAGCAGCGCGTCCATGCCCTGCTCGACGAATACGGCGACGACACGGTTGCCGCGGCGATGAGCGCGCTGTCGGCGCGCGCCGAGGCGCTGATGCGCGCCAACATCGCGGCGCTGCCGGATGGCACCTATTCCTACGACGACTTTCTCGACAACGACGGTGTGACCGACGAGCCGCTGCGCATCGCTCTGGATATGACGATCAGCGGCGATCGCATGAAACTCGACTTCTCACGCTCTGCGCCGCCGTGCCAGGGGCCGCTCAACATCGCACGCTCGACTGCGGTCGCCTGCTGCTATGTCGCGCTCAAGCACCTGTTTGTCGACGTTCCCGCCAACGCCGGCTGTTTGGCGCCGATCCAGTTTGTGATTCCCGATACGACGCTGCTCGGCGTGTCGGCGCCTAAACCGGTGGGCGGCTACACCGAGACGATCCTGCGCGTGATTGACACGGTGTTTGGCGCCTTCGCGAAAGCCGCTCCGGACCGCGCCAACGGTAGCCCGTTCGCGACGATCAACGCGCTGTCGCTTGCCGGCTGGCGGCAGAACGGCAAGCGCTGGGTCATGTTCTGCTTCTTCGGCGGTGGGCTGGGGGGCAATCCAGAGAGTGATGGCCTCAACCACGGCAACAACCCGATCTCGACTGCGACCATCCCGCCTGCGGAAATTCTTGAATCGCTTTACCCGATCATGTTCACCCAATGGGCGTTGCGGCCCGACTCCGCCGGTCCCGGCTGGCACCGGGGCGGCCTCGGCGCAATCTACGAAATCGAGGCGCTTAATGATGGCGACACCGACGTGTTTTTGCTTGGCGAGCGCGGAAAATTTCCACCCTTCGGCGTGAACGGCGGCAAGACGGCGGCGCTCAACCGGTTCGTCTATCAGACAGACGCGGGCGAGCGCACGCCACCGCTTGTCTCCAAAATCACCGATGTCCGAATCAGACGCGGGCAACGGGTGCGCCTGGAGACGCCTGGTGGCGGCGGCTTCGGCGACCCGTTCTCGCGCGATCCGGCGCGCGTCGCTCGCGATGCGAGCCTCGGCTATGTCTCACGCGAGGCGGCGCGCCGCGACTACGGCGTCGCCTTGCACGATGACGGCAGCATTGACGCGCCCGCAACTGCAGCTCTGCGCGGCGAGGGCCGGGCATGAGTGGGGGGAAATCGATCATCGGTGTCGACGTCGGCGGCACGTTCACCGATCTGTTCCTGTTCGACGAGGCGGCGCGCAGCTTCCGGACGGCCAAGGTTCCCTCTAACCGCGGTAACGAGGCGGCGGGGTTCATGCAGGGCCTCAACGTTCTCGGCCAAATCGAAAGCTTCGGTTCGATCGTGCACGGGACGACCGTCGGCACCAACACGCTGCTCGAGCGACGCGGCCCGCGCATCGGCGTAATCACCACGCGCGGCTTTCGCGACGTCTTGGAAATGCGCCGACGCGACCGGCGGCGGACTTGGGGGCTGTGGGGAGAGTTCGTGCCCATCGCCGATCGCGACCTGCGCCAGGAGGTGGACGAGCGCACGCTCGCCGATGGCTCGATTTGCAAGCAGGTCGACAAGGATGCAGTGCGCGCGGTGACGGAAGTCCTGCGCCGACGCGGCGCGGAGGCGCTCGCGATCATCTTTATCAATGCCTACGCCAATTCGGAGAACGAGCGCAGCGCGCTCGAAGTGGTCCGCGCGGTGTGGCCGAACGAGCATGTTTCAGCCTCGCACCAGGTGCTGCCCGAGATCCGCGAATTCGAACGTGCCTCGACGACTGCGCTTAACGCTTACCTGCAGCCCGTGGTGGGGAATTATCTGGCAAAACTTGAAGGCGATTTGGCGGAGCACGGCTTCAGTGGAACTTTCCACATCGTTCAGTCGAATGGTGGGGTCATGTCGACGGCGACTGCGCGCCGCCTGCCGGTGCGAACGGCCTTGTCAGGCCCCGCCGCCGGTGTCATCGCCGCTGCCGCCATCGCGCGCGCGACCGGCTATGACAACGTCATCACCTGCGACCTTGGTGGGACCTCGTTTGACGTCTCGGTGGTCGCCGGTGGGAAGCCGTCGCTCGCGGCGCAGACCGTTGTCGACTTCGGCTTGGTGATCCGTACGCCGATGATCGAGATAACCACCATCGGCGCCGGTGGAGGATCGATCGCGTCGGTGGATCGCGGTGGACTATTGAAGGTCGGCCCGGAAAGCGCCGGCTCCGTGCCAGGGCCGGCCTGCTACGGCCAGGGCAACGAGCGCCCGACGCTGACAGACGCCCACGTCGTGCTCGGCCGCATCAATGCGACGCGGCCGATCGGTGGAAAGCTGTCGCAACTCGACCTTGGTGCGGCGAAACGCGCCATACTTGCCCATGTCGGCGAGCCGCTCAAACTAGACCTCATGCAGGCGGCAGAGGCTATTGTCCGCGTCGCCGATGCGCGGATGGCCGGTGCGATTCGCCTCGTATCGATTGAGCGCGGCCACGATCCGGCGAAGTTTGTCGCCATGCCGTTTGGCGGCGGTGGCGCGCTGCACGTTGGCGCCCTGATCAAGGAAATTGGACTTAAGTGTGCGGTGGTTCCGCGCTTCCCCGGAGTCACGTCGGCGCTCGGCTGCGTCATAGCCGACCTGCGCCACGATCACGTGCAGACGGTTAATCTCACCGTTGATGGCCTCGACGCTGCGGCGCTCGACGCGCATATGATGTCGGCGGGCGAAACGGCGAGGGCGGTCGTCGCCGCGGCCGGAATCGTGGTTGATCGTATCGATGTAAGTTACGAACTCGATATGCACTACCTCGGGCAGACCCATACGGTCGCGGTACCGCTGCCGGTGACGCTCGCGCAAGGTGGCACCGGCATCACGGAAGCGATGGTTCGGGCTGCGTTCGACCGGGCTTATGCCGCCGCGTTCGGGCGGCTTCTGCCGGGCATCCTAATTCGCATCGTATCGCTGCGAACCGCCGCCATCGGGCGGCGGCCGACTTTCGACCTGACGGCATTCGCGCCTGGGCCTGACGCATCGATGGAAAAGGCCGACAGGGGCAAGCGGCCAGTGTGGTTGGCGGGCGCGTGGCATGAGACGCCGGTGTGGTCGCGGCTCGATCTTCCGGCCGGTACGGTGATCGGGGCGCCGGCAGTTTTGGAGCAGCCGGATGCGACGATCTACATCGACCCCGGCCTGCGCGGCCGTGTCGATAATCTTGGCAACGTCATTGTGGAGCGCAATGCATGAGCCTGGAATCCGCAGCCCTGCTCCTCCTCGATCTGCAGAATGACTTCCTGCACCCCAACGGTGCCTATGCGCGCGGCGGCCAGACGAGCGAGGCGATCGCAGCACTGCCCGCGCGCCTGAAACCGCTTGCTGATCTAATGCGGCGCCGGGGAGTGCTCATCGTCGCCACTTTATTCACGCTTGTTCCGGGACGAGGGGGAGCACCAATTATTTCATCGCACTTGAAGAGCGTGCGGCCATTCCTTGGTCGAGGCGACTTTGCGCCGGGCTCGTGGGGTCAGCAGCTAGTCGATGCACTCGCCCCAGCGGACCTGTCAGTCGAGAAGATTGCCTATTCGGCCTTCTACATGACGCGGCTGGAATGGGTGTTGCTTAAACACGATATCAAGCGGCTCTATTGCGCCGGCATCGTCACAAATGGGGGTGTCGCCTCCACGGTCCGCGATGCACATGTCCGTGATTTCGACTGCGTCGTGCTCGAAGACGGCTGCGCTGCTTTCTCCCAAGATCTACATCATGCGGCGATCGACGGGTTGCGGTCCGTCGCCAAAATCGCGACAATCGCTGAGGTAACGCGCGACATTTCAACTTTATGAACAAGGTCGCTCCCTCTTTCGACGCAACTTTCGACCTCGACGTGCCTTTGCTCGTCATCGGTGCTGGCGCGGCCGGACTGTGCGCAGCACTTGCAGCGAAGGAAGCAGGCATCGACGCGATGGTCATCGAACGCGACGCTGTGCCGGCGGGGTCGACAGCGCTGTCTGCCGGGCTCATTCCTGCTGCGGGCACGCGTTTCCAGCGCGCTAAAGGCATCACGGACAGCCCACAGCTATTTGTCGCCGACATTCAGCACAAGGCGAAGGGCGAGGCGGATGCAGCCGTCGTCGATGCCGTGGCGCACGGCGCTTGCGCGCTGGTCGAATGGTTGGCTGACCGCTACGGATTGCCGTTCGATGTGATTGACAATTTTAATTATCCAGGACATTCGGCAACGCGGATGCACGGTCTACCAACCCGTACTGGGTTGGAGCTGATCAATCGGCTACGTGAAGCTGCGGAGACGAACGATATCGCCATCATACCCGAACGCACGGCTGACGCACTGCTGGTGGAGCCTGACGGCCATATCCGTGGTGTGGATATCTTGCGCGGTGACGGCACGCGCGAACGTATTAGTTGCAAAGCATTGATTCTCGCCTGCAGCGGCTTTGGCGGGAATCCGGAACTTGTCCGCCGCTTCATTCCTGAAATGAGTGGCGCTCTCTATTTCGGCCATCCAGGAAACCGCGGCGATGCCATCATATGGGGTTATCGACTCGGCGCCCAACTCTCTCACCTCGGCGCATATCAAGGCCACGGGTCGGTCGCGACGCCGCACAATATTTTGATCACCTGGGCCGTGATGATGCAGGGTGGAATTCAGATCAATAGCGAGGGCCGGCGCTTTTGCGATGAATCGCGGGGATATTCCGAGCAAGCTGCAGAAGTCCTTCGTCAGCCCCACGAAATCGCCTGGAGCGTATTCGACGCGCGCATTGCGTCAGTTGCGCGGCAGTTTGAGGATTTCCGCGACGCCGAAAGGGCCGGTGCGATCCTGACCGGCCGTACCGTTGAAGATCTCGCGGGTGCCATGCGTGTCTCGGCCACGACCTTCGCATCGGAGTGGACAGAAGTCGAAGAGCTCAAGGCAATGGGCCGGCAAGATCGCTATGGGCGCCAATTCGCGCCGGGGCAACGTTGTATGGCGCCTTTCCATGCGGTCAAGGTAACCGGCGCACTATTTCACACCCAAGGCGGTCTCGCGATCGATGCCGTTGGTCGTGTCAGGCGCAACGACGGGACATTTTTTCCAAATCTATTTGCGGCCGGCGGAGCGGCGGCCGGCGTATCAGGCTCGAGCGCGGCGGGCTATCTGTCCGGGAATGGTCTTTTGACCGCGACCGTCCTTGGCCGTTTGGCGGGGCAGGGGGCGGCCGCGCAGGTGTCTAATTGATCGCAAGCCCATTATTCTTGATTTTTGTGGCGATAATGTTTTTCCAACAATAGGTGTCTGCGCATCTCCGGACGCGATGTGAGTCTACCCCAAACGATCAAGTAGAACAGGATCGCAGGCCTTGGCTCGATATTGGTGAGCTTTGAAGGCTACCTAGCGTGGTGCCGCCATCGCCCTTACGGGCGCACGATTTATCGGACAAAATCCAGCCAATTATTGTCCCGACATGATCGCATCGAGATTGTGGGTTGTGGCGCCGACGATATTTTTCACCACGTCATCCATATTCGTATCGGCGATGCGATGATCAGCAACGGCCTGCCCACTGCGAAGTACCATGATCCGGTCCGCGACGGTGAAAATGTCCTGTAAGCGATGGCTAATGATAATCACCGAGACCCCGCTCACGCGCAGATGCTTGATCAGATCAAGAACTTTGCCAACCTCCTTGACCGCAAGGCTTGCGGTCGGCTCGTCCATGATCACCACGCGAGCCTGAAACGCTACCGCTCGGGCGATTGCGACGGCCTGTTGCTGGCCGCCCGACATCCTCTCGACGTTGGTTCGGACTGAGCTGATATTAATGCGCAGCCGATCGAGAAGGCTCCTGGTATCGATCTCCATCTGCCTTTCGTCGAGCCAGCGAAAAGACCCGCATGGGAACGCGCGGGTCTTTTCCCGTCCCAGGAACACGTTGGCGACCACATCGAGATTGGGAGCAAGAGCAAGATTTTGATAAATCATCTCGATACCAAGCGCACGGGAAGCGCGCGGGGATTCAAAGATGACCGGATTGCCCTCGAAAAGGATTTCTCCGCTGTCGGGATGGTGGACGCCCGTCAAAGTTTTCATCAGGGTTGACTTGCCCGCGGCATTGTCGCCGACCAGGCCAAGCACCTCGTTCCGCATCAGCTTGAGATCAACGCCGCGGAGCGCTTGAATAGCGCCGAACCACTTGGTGATACCCCGCATTTCAATCAGCGGAACTTCGCTCCCATGCGAATCCATTAGGCCGTCTCCCGACATTCAGCGTTTCTGTCGCCACTGATCGATATAGACGGCGCCCGCGATGATTATGCCAATGAGCACCATCTGGTAGTACGTTGAAACATTGATTAAGTTGAGGCCATTGGTGAGAATTCCCATCACCACCACGCCAAGAAACGTGTTGGCGATGCTGCCGCGCCCGCGGCCGAGAGCCGTTCCGCCGATCACGGTCGCGGCGATAGATTCGAGCTCCATGCCCTCGCCGAGTGTTGCGTGGCCGGAAACGGCGCGTGAGGTTAGGACAACGGCCGCGAGCCCGACTAGCCCGCCGTGTAGTGCCCATACAGCGACCTTACAGCGTGCGACCGGAATGCCAGAATAGAGTGCCGCTTCTTCGCTGCCGCCGATCGCATAGATGTATCGCCCGAAGCGTTTCCACTTCATCAGGATGGCGCAGGCAATGAAGACGAATGCCGCGATGATTCCCGGAACCGGAAGCGTCAAGATTTGTCCAGCACCGAGTATCGAAAACTCGGGTGGCATATCGGTGATGGGCAGACCGCCGGATAGGATGAGTGCCAGACCGCGTGCGGCGGAGAACATCGCAAGTGTTGCGATGAACGCCGGGAGACCGGCCTTGGCGACCATGAGGCCATTGACTGATCCGATCAGGACGCCAATCAGCACGCCCGACAAAAGGCCGGCCCACAGACCGTATTGGATCATGATCATGGAGCTTGCGACACTGATCAGGCCAATCGCCATGCCGACGGAGAGATCGAACCCGCCAGAAAGGATGACCATAGTTTGGCCGCACGCTGTAATGCCAAGAATAGCCGTCTGGCGGGCAACATTGCGCAAGTTCAACCCGCTGTAAAAATTCGGATTGAGGATCGCGAAGGTGATCGCCATCACGACGATAACGACGATCAGGCCAACACCCGTTAGCGAGTTCGAGGCGCTGATTCGACTCGTAAAACGTTGCTGCGTCTCCCGCAAGTATCCAATTTTATGCTCTGTCGTGCTCATCCTGCGCCTCAGATAAATATCTCGGGAGCGCCGGTACGCGGTCACGCACGGCAAGTCTGCTCACGAGGGCTAGAGCTTTTCGATCTCGCCCCCGAAGGCACGCGCTGATCAATCCTCAAAGAGGAGGCCGCCACCCCTTGGGCTGCCGAATTATTGAAATGTCGACAGTATCGGCGTTGTTCTTGGTGATCACGGAGTTGGGAGTGAACAGCTTGTCGGGAATCGGCTGCTTCTGCAACGCGAGCAGAGCAACGCGAACGCCCCAGCGACCCATGAGCACCGGCGATTGCGCCATAGCCGCGGAAATCCAGCCTTCACGAACCAAGCGTTCGGTGTCGTCATTGTAGTCTACGGTCGTGATGACTACATCACCCGGCTTTTTGCCTTGTGCACGAAGCGCCTGAACCGCGCCGATAGCCAGACGGTCCGCGCCGGTATAGACGGCATCGATCTGCGGGAAGGTTTGACTCCAGTCCTCCATCAGCTTCAAGCCGCGATCAGTCGCATTCGGCGTCCACTGTTCTGATAGAATCTTAATGTCGGGGTACTTTGCAACAAAGTCCTGAAAGCCCTTGGCCCTGCTGACGAACGCGCTGGTGCCGCTCACCCCGCTCATCATAACGACGTTGCCTTTACCATTGAGCGCCTTGGCAATGAACTCGCCCTGAAGGCGACCTTGCTCGTAGTCGTCCGAGCGGATGCGTCCGAGCACCTTAGGGTTTTCGCTCATAATGTTTACGTTAACGACGGGGATGCCTGCTGCAATTGCCTGGTCGATCTGCGCCATGGCGGTGACCGATGTGCCGGGGACGATGCAGATCACGTCGACTTTGTTGGCGATCAGGTCTTCCATCTGCGCCACCTGCTTGGCGACGTTTTTGTGCTCGCCGGCATCGTACATGATTACCTTCAGACCCAACTTGTCGGCCTCGTCGACGAAACCATAGGCCTGAGCAACGAAGTGTGGGATTGCCATGTTCGGTTCGAGCACGCCAATCGTATAGCTTTTCTCCGGCTTGGGTGGGCGGGCGATCAGTTCGTTATCGGCTGCCCACGCCGAACTAGCGCACACGAAAAGACATGCTGTGAGTATTTGTAGACTTCTGGCCATGTGCTTTCTCCATAGACTATCGTTGAAAATTCTGTTTCATTTTCTTGTTTTGCGAAAACGCCTTTTTCTCCTCAGTCGATCCGCCCGCCGGAGAAACGTCGGCCCGGTACGGATAGGAAATAGCCGACGGCCTGGCCGCCATCCGCGCCCACGACGCTGCCGGTGGTGTAGCGGGAATCATCGCAAGCGAGAAAGATGGCGACGCCGGTAATATCTTCGCCGCTGCCGACACGCCCCATGGGCACACCTTTGCGCCGACCTTCGTAGATTTCCGGATCGGCATACATGCCTTCGGTGCCCGGTGTGCGGATGTAGCCGGGCGTGATCGCGTTGGCGCGGATGCCATAGGGCGCCCATTCGACCGCCTGCAATTTTGTCAGCATGATCAGGCCGGCTTTCACCACACTGTAAGAACCGGCCCAGTTGTAGGGGAAGAGGCCGGCGATCGAAGCGATATTCACGATACAGCCCGACTTCTGCTTGATCATGTGGCGCGCCGCCCCTTGACTCACCATGAAAGAGCCTTTGAGCCCGATGTTCATCGTCGTATCCCATGCTTGCTCGGGCAATTCCTCAAGCTTGCCGGGAACGATCTTCATAGCGTTGTTGACGACGATGTCGATGCGGCCGAATTGGCGGATGGCGCCATCGATGAGCTTTTTGACGTCATCGGCTTTGGCGACATCGGCCTCAAGCGCGAGGCTTTTTGTCCCGATCTTGGCCACGTCTGCAGCTGTCGTCTTGGCTGTTTGCGGATCGATGTCGCTGACGATGACGTGCGCACCTTCTCGGGCATATGCAAGAGCAATATCCCTCCCGATCCCGCGCCCGCCGCCGGTGACGATCGCTACCTTGTCTTTCAATCGCATTTTTATCCCCTCGTTTTTTCAAATAGCACTGCGCAATCGGGCGCTTAACCGGCGATATCGAGTGCCGGGACAAATGCTAGTGTAGAGCTTCCGCCAGCGCTAGTGCCAGTGCGGCATGCGTCGTGCGGCCAGTTCGCGATAAAACGTCAGGCATCGTGCGCCGGTGGCATATTGACCGCGATTCTCCAGATGAGTCTCGAGTTTGCTGTTTGGCGCTGATCGGCGTCGGGACACCGCGTCGAAACACAAATCAAGGACATTGCAGCCTTCGCCAACTCAGGGGGCGGCGTCGAACCGCGGGCGCCGGTGCGGTACCCGCGGACCGATCTTTGTTAAGATTTGAGCGGCGGGAAATCGCGCGAATAAACCGGCTGCTCGAGGAACTTCTTCTCGTCGTAGGTCCAGAACTGACTTACGTTATGATAGGTCTTGACCGTATTGTTGACGAGCTTGCCGTTCGCCTTCTCGCAGTGGCGGACGTAGAAATCGCCGATTACGTTGCCGAGATGGTCGAACTTGATGGGGCCACGCGGAGTATCCTTCAGGTCTACCGACCGCAAGGTTTTGACGAAGGCTTCCTTGTCGTCCACCTTGCCGTTGGTCTTTTCCAGGGCGGCGGCGACCACGGCGGCAGCGACATAGAGCCCGGCGGCATACTGACCAGGTTCGACGCCGAAATCCTTCACCATCGCGGCGATGAAACGCTTGTTGCTGTCGGTGCTGAGGTCGAGCGTATAGGGGCAGCAGCTATAGAGCCCGAGCGCCTCGTCGCCGTAGCTCCGGAGTAGGGCGTCGTCGCCGCCGCTTTGGCCAGTCACCACCGGATATTTGAGGCCGGCCGCCACATATTGCTTCATGAAGCGCAGCGGATTCGATCCGGCGAAGCCTTGGCACACGCCGTCGCAATCCTGGATTTGAACGAGGTAGGGTGTGTAGTCGGGGGTGACAATCGGCGGCCAAATCTTGTTGACTATCCTGCCGCCGTTGTCTTCGAAGGTCTGCTGGAAGCCGCCCATCTGCTCGTAGCCGTAAGCAAAGTCCTCGGAAATGGTGACGACGCGCTTGAGCTTTAGTTCCTTGGCCGCGAAGTCGGCCATTGGATGCATGGCCTGCGACGAGCACGATGCGGGGCGCAGGAAATATGGGTTCGGACGCCGCTGAGTAATGTCATCGGCGGCGGCCAAGCTGAGCAGCGGCGTCTTCTGGTCGCGAATGTAGTCGGTAATCGCCAGCAGTTCGAAGGCTGCGAGCGGCCCAAGAAGCGCGTCGACCTTATCGCGCTCGATCAGTTCCTGTGCCTTGGTCTTGGCGCCGGCCGGATTGCCGCCAGTATCGGCGGATATGAAGTCGACTTTACGGCCGGCAAAGTTGTAATTTTTTTCCTTCAAATAGGTGAGTACACCCTGTTCCATCTGGATGCCGCCCTGCGCAAGCGCTCCGGTCTTGACGGTGAGCAACCCGAGTTTGAACGGTGCGGCCTGCGCTATAGCCGGCGTGGGGAACTTGAACGTCGCCAGCGCGGCGCCTGCGGCAGTTCCAGCCAAAAATTTACGGCGAGTGAACTTGTGAGACATTTCATTTCTCCCTTATTGCTCCAGCGATGAGATAGACACCCGCCCGCCCCGTCTTTGATCAAGATCAATCGGAAGGGCGGGAGCGCGGAGGCACTCCGGGCATCCTATTTCTATCACTGAAAGATCGCGAAAGACGAGATCCTTAACCCGCAAACGCGTAGAATAGGCGGCACGCCGCGTCGAGATCGGCGGTCCCGATGAGACGTTCGGCGTGCGTCGAAGGCGGCGGCGCGCGCGATGCTTAAGAGCGAGATCACGCGTTGAGGCAGATGATACGCGATAACCATATTCAGAGACCGCGGTAATAACTTGTATGGTGAGACGTTTGAAAGCTAGTTCTCGTGGACAATAGGTAGCTAGAGTCTTGCTAACGCTATCATGATGAAGGCGCTGCAAAATCTTCTATAGCTTGAAGGACGCACTCCAAAAATTTTAAGAGGGGGCGTAATTTTAAGTCGCGAAACGTTACAATATTCTCTAGCGTCCTCATGAAATTTCGATACTTTCGCTACCGCGTTGGGGAGTTGATCCGGGGATCTTAAATGCACAAGGCACTCGACATTCCACGCGTTGATGCTGGTCCGGCCACCGTCCATTGGGGATTCTTCGACGCCAAGCTCTTGCCGGTCCTGACCATCGACAGCACCGATCGCGTAACGATTTCGTCGGTATCAGGCACCCCTGAACTTTTGCCGCCGCCACCTTTTAAAATTCCGCCGGCGTTGCCTGCCATTCATGCCGCCAACGGCCCACAACGTTTCTTTGGCCACATGTGCACCGGGCCGGTCGCGGTCCGGGGAGCAAAAGCGGGGCAGACTTTGCAGGTAGATATCGAGGCAATCGATCTGCATTACGATTGGGGATACAATGTCATTCGACCGCTAGCCGGCGCGTTGCCGGATGATTTTCCGGAATACCGGGCGATTTACATTTCACTCGACAAGACCCGCATGACGGGACGGCTGCCGTGGGGCCAAGAGATTCCTCTGCGGCCATTTTTCGGGGTTATGGCGGTGGCGCCACCTCTGGCCTGGGGCACAATACCAACCCCGCCCCCGCGCAGAAATGGCGGGAATCTCGACAACAAGGAGCTCGTCGCCGGCACAACTTTGTATCTTCCTATTTTTACCGATGGTGCGCTTTTCTCCGTGGGCGATGGGCATGGCGCCCAAGGCGACGGCGAAGTATGCGTCACGGCGATCGAGACCGGGCTCGTCGGCACTTTTCGTCTCACCGTCCGCGATGATATGCGGCTTGAATGGCCGCTTGCCGAGACGCCCACGCACATGATCACCATGGCGTTCGACCCCGATCTTGATGATTGCGTGGTGATTGCGCTGCGGCAGATGATCGAACTTGTTTGCGCACGAACCGGTCTTGACCGTTATCAAGTCTATGCTTTGCTAAGCCTTTCTGCGGATCTCCGAGTCACGCAGGTGGTGAACGGCAACAAGGGCATTCATGTTATGTTGGACAAGCGATATCTGACGCGCGTCTGATCCGACCAAGGCGACAACGCGCGCCACCGCGTAAGCTAACCGTCAATACATTTGGATTACTCACCTTCGCCGCTTCGATTTAGTTCTGCGTTTCGCCGATTTGCTTGCCTTTGATTTTTTTGTCTTCGATTCTGACTTTGCGGGAATGATCGGCAGCAGGACGAAATTGTCCCGCCCACCGCCGAGATGAATCGTTGTACGGCCGCCATATATTTCCATCGGGCGATCGCGCGGATCATCGTGCAAGAATGGGCCGCAGCCGGTAAATTCGTTCTTCATATTGGATAGTTTGCCGCCCGAGCCGCCGGGATAGACATAGTCGCGCCCGCGCACGCTTAGTCCCACGCGATATCCCTTCGGCACAGCGATACAGGTCGGGATTATTTCTATATCGAGTTCGTAGATCTGGCCGGGGGTGAGCGGCTGCTTCTCGTCGTGGGTGTGATAAGGCCGGAACGGCAACGTAAGTTTTTTCTCGAGCTTGCGATGCGAAGCGCGCAGCCAACCTTGTCCGATTGGTGTGTGGGGGTCGAGTGCACCCTGAAACACGACTTCCTTCATGTCAGGCGCGAACACTCGAAGAACAAGAAAAATATCGGCGTCCGCGGTCGACGATGAGATGTGAAGCTTGGCGGCAATCGGGCCGGTGATCTCGGTCGGCTCCCTCATGGGCTCGGTGAGGAAGGTGACACCGTCCCCTGGCGCGTCGAATGTCACCGTCGCCGAATCTTTCGGCGGTTCAGCCACTAGCTTTTGCCCATCAGTTGCAAGATGGAACTTGGCCCACCGCGTACTCGGGATCGGCCAGTTGTCCTCGTGGCGGATTACAAACGTCTCGCCTGGATGACGAATGTTTAGTTGTACCCGCGGCTGCTTGTCCCATCCGTTCTTCTCGCCCTTGAGGAAGTAGCCGAAGAACTTCTTCTGAAGATTGACGCCGTAGTCGGTATAATAGTGTGTCCAGTGCTCGATGCCGTGTACTTCAAGCCATTTCTGTTTCGATGCTGATCGGAAGAAGCCTTCGAAATTGCCGCGCGGATGCAATGGCTGTCCTCCCCAATTTGCGGCCGAGAGCAGCGGCACCTTGACCTTCGACCAGTCTGGCAACATCGCTTTGTAAAACTCGTCGTCCAGCGGGTGCGCGATGTAGGTCTTTCCAAGATCGTAGCGGTTGGCGCCCATCTCTTCCTCGGTGAGCGTTCCCGGACCCGATACCCAGTCGCCGTTCATGCGGCTGCGGTGGCCTTTGGTGCCCAGCCCGTACTGCACGGTCTTGACCTGCATGTCGTACCAGTTCTGCGCGAATGTGTTGTAGATGCCGCCGTTGTGGCTCAGTTCGCGGTAGAAATCGGCGAAGCCTTCCCAGACGCAGATGGCGGCAAGGTGCTTCGGCTGCATGCTCGCGACCTGCCATTGGTTAATGGCGTAGTAGGATATGCCGCTCAAGCCGACCTTGCCATTTGACCACGGCTGCTCGCCCGCCCACTCGACGCAGTTGGAAAAGTCCTTGGTCTCGCGCGGTGACCAGTGCTCCACGTAGCCCGGCGAACGGCCACAGCCGCGCGAATCCACGCGCACGCACACGTAGCCATCCGGCACCCACTTTTCGGGATCGCAGATTTCCCAGCTCTGGTACTTGTTGGTGGAACCGGCCATGACGTCCGGCTGCTTCTCCTCCATGCGCTTCCAGGCTGTCTTATAGCCATCTTCGAAATGCAGCCATTTGCCGTATGGGCCGTGGCTGAGGATGACCGGGTAGCGGTGATTCTTGATCGGCCTGAAGACGTCGCATCGCAGCACAAGCCCATCATCCATCGTGATCGGCATGTCCCAATCGATCCGCATTCCGTCACGGACTTCGCTCACCTCGCGGTAGCTCATGGCTTCTTCCCTTTGGAACAGCGTTATTGAAATAGTGCACTAACAGCCGGTCGCATTGCCCGTTCACTTTTTGGGGATGACCGGCAGTAGCAGATAGGCTTGCTGGTCCGGGCCAGCGTGCAGCGAAACATCCCCGCCGAAAATTGCCGGCGGTCGGTCGCGCGGGTCGTTATGGGTGAAAGGGCCGACGCCGGTCCAAACTTTGCCCAGCGTTTCTAGCCCAGCGCCAGGCTCGCCTGGAAACACGTAGTCGGTGCCGCGAACCGAAAGCGCGAGCCGATAGCCCTTCGGAAGCACGATGCAGGTCGGCCATATTTCGACATCGACCTCGTAGACTTGGCGAGGTGTGAGCTTCTGCTCCTCGTCATGCGTATGATACGGCCGGTACGGCAGCGTGAGCCTTTGGTCGAGCTTACGGTGTGAGCACCGCAGCCAACCTTGGGCGATTGGCGTATGGGCATCGAGTGCGCCCTGGAAGGTGACTTCCTTAAGGTCGGGAGTGAACGCACGAACCACCAGGAACAGGTCGGCGTCTTCCGTCGCCGAGGACACCCATAACTTCGCCGCGATCGGCCCGGTAATCTCGATCTCGTGTCCGAGCGGCTCCGTCAAGAATGTGACGCCTTCACCTAAACCAGCGTATGTGACGGAGCTTTGTAAGCTATGCGTTGCAGTCGACATCGTCATATCGGCCGGATGGATGTAAAATTTGGTCCATTCGGTGCGCGCGAGTGGCCACTCGTTCTCGTGCCGCTCGACGAATTTTTCGCCGGGATGACGCACCTGCAGCAGCACCTTCGGCTGTTTGCTCCAGCCGGTGTCCTCGCCTTTTAGAAAGTGGCCGAAAAACTTCTTCTGCAATCCAAGGCCATAATTCGTGTAGAAATGCGTCCAATGTTCGATACCATGAACTTCAAGCCATTTCTGGTTCGACGCGGAGCGCACGAAGCCTTCAAAATTACCACGCGGATGCAAACCTTGGCCGCCCCAGTTGGCGGACGAAAGCAGCGGCGTTTTGACCTTGCTCCAGTCCGGCATACGGGATTGCCAGTACTCATCGGTGTCGAGTTTGCGGGAGATGCAGTCTTCGTAAAAGTCTCGGCGATTTCGGCCGAGTTGCTCTTCTGATAAAGTCTCCGGCCCCGACACCCAGTCGCCGTTCATGCGGCTCTTGTACCCGCGGCTGCCGCGCCCGTTCTGCACGGTGTAGACCTGCGCCTTAGACCAGTCTTGAACGAAACCCCGGCAGAAAATGCCACCGTGGTGTGCCATGTCGCGGTAGAAATCGGCGGCGCCCTCCCATACGCAAATCGCGGCGAGATGCTTGGGCTGCAGCGCGGCTGTCTGCCACTGGTTTTCAGCATAATAGGAGATGCCGTTGAGGCCGATCTTGCCATTCGACCAGGGCTGCACGCCGGCCCAATCAACGCATTGCGCCAGATCTTGCGCCTCACGCAACGACCAAATGTCGATAACACCAGGCGAGCGACCCGCTCCGCGGCTGTCGACACGAATGCAGACATAGCCGTCAGGCACCCATTTCTCCGGATCGACCACCTCCCAATTCTGGTATTTGTTGGTCGAACCGGTCGGCACGTCGGGCTGGTCGGCGCACATGCGCCGCCATTGGTCGGTGTAAAGATCCTCGAAGTGCAACCACTTGCCGTATGGCCCATACGTCATGATCACAGGATACTTGCCGTCTGCGATCGGTCGGTAGATGTCGCATCGCAGCACCAGGCCATCGTCCATTGTGATTGGTACGTCCCAATCAATCCGCATCCCATCGCGGATTTCACTTTTCTCGCGGTAATCCATGAGTCCCTCGACGTTTCAATCTACAACTTGTTGGCGCGTTGTCGTGGCGCCGATCCGTCTTCCGTCAGCATCGAATAGGTAGAGTCGGTGCGACGCCAAGGAGAGCGTGATGCGCGTACCGTTTTTCACCTCAGCCATATCGAGCCCTTCGCAGATCGCGACAAACGCGCGCTCGGTGCCGCCGTCGAAATAGAGCAGCGTGTCCTTGCCGAGGGGTTCGACCAGTCGCACCGGAAGCTCGATATCGCCCTTGCCGCCGCGAGTGACGCCTACGTGCTCGGGACGGATGCCGAGCGTAGCTGCGCCCGGTTTTGCGGCCTTGAAGTACTCAGGCAACGCAAGATCGAAGCGCTCCGAGCGAAAACGCGGGGCCTTGCCCTCCCGCACAATCTCGCCGGTGACTAGATTCATCGATGGTGAGCCGAAGAAATCGGCAACGAAATAGCTGACCGGGTTCGAATATATTTCCATCGGCGAGCCGACCTGCACGATCTCGCCCGAGCGCATGACAACGATGCGGTCAGCGAGCGTCATCGCCTCTTCCTGGTCGTGGGTGACGTAGATGAAGGTGCGCTTGAGTTCTTGATGCAGCCGGTCGCATTCGGCGCGCAGTTCGCGCCGCAGTTTGGCGTCGAGGCTCGACAGCGGTTCATCGAGCAGGAAGGTAGAGGGGTTAGTCACCAGCGTACGCGCGAGTGCGACGCGCTGCGACTCACCGCCGGAGCACTGGCTCGGCATCTTGTCGAGCAAGTGCGCCACACGCACCATGTCGGCGACCTCGCGCACGCGCTGTGCCCGTTCCGGTGCCGGCATTCTCTTCATGCGCAGCCCAAACTCGATGTTCTGTACGACCGTCTTGTGCGGGAACAGCGCGTGGGTCTGGAACACCATGCCGAGACCGCGGTCGCGCGGCTCGATATCGTTGACGACGCGGCCGTCGATACGGATCTCGCCGGCGCTTGGGTCTTCGAAGCCCGCAATCATGCGAAGCGTCGTGGTCTTGCCGCAGCCCGATGGGCCGACGAACACGACGAACTCACCATCCTCGATAGTGAGGTTGAGGTTTTTGACGGCAAGCACTGCGCCGAAAGTCTTGGTCAGATTGACGAACTCGATGCGTGCCACGTCTATCTCCGTACCATCCCGAAGCTAAAGCCTCGCGCAAGGTGCTTGCGAATGATGAGGCCGACGATCATCAGCGGAATTGTGATACCGACCGCCAGTGCCGCTTGCCGACCGTAGACCCGGCCTTCCGTGCTGCCTTGGTATTTCGACAGCTCAATCGGAAGCGTGGTCACCTGCGTTTTGGTGATGATAAGCGCCAGGAGGTATTCGCTCCAAGTCAGGATCAGGATGAACAGAAAGGTCGCGACCAAGCCCGAGCGAATCAGCGGCAGCACGACCTCGAATACCGTGCGCCAGCGCGATGCACCGAGAATTTCCGCTGCCTGCTCGATCTCGCGCGGCACCTCGTCGATGAAACTCTTGGTCATCCACACCGCATAAGGCAGGCTGGTAATGAAATAAATGAGGATAAGCCCGAACATGCTGTCTAGCAGCCCAAGGGCTGAGTAATAAAGCGAAAGTGGCGCCACCACCACGATCGGCGGAATCATGCGCAGCATTAAGAGCTGGAACATGCGCGCCTCAGTCAGAATTTTGTAACGGGAGACGCCGTAGGCGATCACCGATCCGAACAAGACCGCGAGCAACGTCGACGTGGTCGCGATGATCGTAGAGTTGACCAACGAAATCAGCGGTTTTTGCGACGAGATTGCATACTGGGTGGCGGCATATTGCTCGGCTCCAAACCAGACATTCAGGTAATTGGCTAGCGTCGGGGGGTGAGGAAAATAGACCGGCGGCCAGGCGAACCATTGCGTGTCCGGCTTGAACGAGGTGGAGACCATCCAGAAGATCGGAAAGAATGCGACCGTCGCCCAGATGCTGAGGACGGCATACCGCACGATCGTAGTGATGCGGCGCCGCTGCGATTTAGTCATTGCCCTGGCCCCGCTTGGCGATACATCAGGTCAAGCGACCGCTTCTCCCGTCGCAGCAACTGGATCGCGAGCAGCACGATAATGATCATCATCAGCAGGACGATGTATGACATCGCCGCTCCCTTCGATATCTGGAAATACTGCCAGGTGGTGAGGAAGATGTAGACGGGAATGGTTTCGGTTGCGGTCCCGGGACCGCCCTGTAGCAGCGCCCAGGTCTTGGGAAATTCGGCCATCGCTTCGAGGAACCGTAGCACCAGCGCCAGAAAGATGACGGGCCGCAACAGCGGCACCTGAACTTCCCAGAAGACGCGCCACCGCGAGGCGCCCAGGATTTCGGCCGCTTCGATCGGCTCGCGTGGAATCGCCGATAGTCCCGCAACCATGATGATGAAGGAGAATGGAGCCCAGTTCCAAATCTCCAGGAGCATCACGGTTGGGAGAGCGATATGGGGATCGGTCAGCCATTGCGGCTTGAATTCAAATCCGCTGATACGGGTGATGAGGTCATTGATAGGGCCGCTCTGGTACAACATCATCTCCGCCGTATAGGCGACCACCACCGGCACTGTCAGCATCGGTAGAATGAAGATAATGTAATAGAACGCCTGGCCACGGAACGGCTTGTACATCAGGTATGCGAGCGCAAACCCTAACAGGAAACAGCCGATCGTCGAGCCGGTGGCGAACACGAGCGAACGCACGACAGCCCAGCCGAAGCGCGGGTCAGTAAAGACTTCCTGGAATAGATCGAGGCCGACATAATCGGCGTCCCACCAGGAGCCGAGATACACCGTCCATTGATGGACGGAGAAATAGAGCTGCAGAAAAAGTACCGGCATCAGCACGAAGGCCAACAATGCGATCAGGGGGCCGAGGATCGACCACTTGAAGCGCCGGATGCCGCGCCGTCTAGATAGCTCGCGCGGCGAAGACTGCGACCGAACATTGGCGTTCGGAACAGCGGCCACGGTCATTTCTCAACTCCCGGCGGATACCCGGACGAGTTCGTCGCTCGTCCGGGTCGAATAGAGACAAATTTGGTGCTTTTACAGTGCGCCGTCACGCCGGCTTGTCGCGCTTTGGCATCACTGCCTTGTAGCTCGCCAATTCTTCCTTGAGTTTGCTGCGGCCAATGCGATTGACGATGGCATTCCATTCGTCGTCAGTCTTCTTTAGCACGTCCTTGGCCGGCAGCTGCCCGACATAAGCTTCCGACAGGTTCTTGCCGAGCGTGTCCTGGAATTCCAGGTAGCCAGTCAAATAAGTCGGCGGCGCGACCACCTGGAAATTCGCCTCGATGGCCTTGATAGCCGGAGCGCTATACGCATTGATAACCTCTGGTGCAGTCATATGCTCCTTCGCCCAGGCATCGTTGAACGTGTTCACAGGGTCGGACACGATCGGGATGCTGTTTTTGCCGGAGCCGAGCCACATTGCCAGATACGCAGCCTGCTCTTTGCGCGGGCTGTACTTGTTGATCAGCAACGCAGCGAGCGGCGAGGAAATCGAGCGGTGGATGCGCCGGCCGGAGAAATCCGAGCCGGGCACGAGACCGTACAACCACTTGCCGGTCGTCTTCGACTTCGCGGGATTCTCATTCAGCTTGGCAGTGCCGTCCCAGTACTGACAGCTGACGACATTGCCCTGCGCGATGCGCGGGATCATCTGCGGCGTGCCCCAGCCGGCCGATTCTGGATGCGCCACCTTCTTTTCCTGAAGATAGATGTCGACCGCATATTGCCCGGCCG
>Ga0209048_10000420_pt1 | contig 46104 bp, 49 predicted proteins | sample FrelakmetCRP12CR_FD_187146 | JGI IMG/M metagenome (GOLD analysis project Ga0209048, IMG submission 187146) | Freshwater lake sediment microbial communities from the University of Notre Dame, USA, for methane emissions studies - CRP12 CR (SPAdes)... | ecosystem: Environmental > Aquatic >...
TAGGTTCTTATTGCACCCTGGGGTTTGGGGCGCTGAGTTCGCGTCTAGGCTTACATACATAAGGCACAATCAACGTGATAGCGATTTGAAGCGCCCCAAAACTTTTGGTTACTTTTAGTTATAAAAGTAACCCCTGCGGAGCATTGGCAGGTAGATTGATTAAAGAATAGACTGGTTATTTTATAAGAAATCTTTTTCCCCTCAATTTCCTGTGGTAAGTTATCGCAAACCGATGCGCTTCATCGCGGACGCGTTTGATGAGATGGAGAGCAGGGGACGCCAGAGGCAGTTCCAAGGGTTTTTTTTCGCCTGGAAAGTGTAGCTTGTCGCGGGCGGCAGAAGAACGCAGGCCTTTAGCCCGTGAAATCCTGGCCTTGGGCCAGGACGCTTCGCGTATTTCACTGGCTGAACCTTTAGAAATGGAAATTACATGGATGTCTAGTTTGTTTTTTTTGAGTATGCTCAATGCCGCGTTCAATTGCGCTTTCCCGCCGTCAATAATTATCAAACCAGGCAAGGCCCAATCATTATGGAATCGTCTCTCCAGTATTTCCTTGAGCATTTTTACATCATTAGCCTCGCCCTGTCCGATCTTTATCTTGAATTTTCTGTATTCATTCTTATCCGCTTCGCCATCGGAAAAAACCACCATAGAGCCCACAGCTTCGCGGCCGAAAATATTAGCGATGTCATAACCCTCAATACGATCCGGCACTTTTTTCAGCCCCAATACTTTAGCCAATTCCACGACATCGTTGGCGTATTTTTCACCGATGCCGAGGATGTTTGCGTGGTCCAGCACGCTGTTTATATTCAACAAACGTATCCGCAGCCTTAATATTTTTTCTTCCAGTTCTTGGAAGGTTTCATTGCTCGGGTCAACCATTTTTATTTCCTTTTCGCAGGTTTTCAATTCTTTTTTATAACCGGAAACTAATTGCCTTTTCTTACCTTCAAAAAATAAAATAATCGGTTTGATCACTTCCTCCAAATAAGTTTTTTTGTCCACCCTGTGTCCGCAAATGCCCAGGCATAAATTTATCTGATAATAGAAGCAGGGCTTTTTTTTGTACGAGCGTTCCGTGCAATACGGCCAGACTTTCCGGATGGCTTTCAAGGTTTCCCGCACAGCCTGGGTGCTTACGAAGGGGCCGAAATATTTTCCGCTTTTGTCTACCACTCTTGTCAAAAATACTCCTGGCACTTCGTCGCCCAGAGAAATTTTCACATAAGCGAACCGTTTGTCGTCGCGCAAAAGCACATTGAAAGGCGGCTGATGTTTCTTGATGAGGTTAGACTCCAGAAGCAGAGCTTCTATTTCCGAATCGGTTTCTATCCATTTTATACCTTCTGTTTCAGCGACCATTTTTATTTTAGCAGGAGACAAATCTGGATTAGGCATTAATTCATTTTTTTGAATTACACTTTTTTGCTTGTCCCGCTTAAAGCCAGCGGCTTTTGTGCGGGAGAAATAAGAAGATACCCGGCTTTGGAGGTTAGCCGCCTTGCCGATATAGATGATTTCGCCCTTTCTGTCATAGAATTGATAACAGCCGGGAGAAATGGGTATCTTTAGTTTTTTGAATTGCCTTATATCCATATTTATAATATCTTCATTTTAATCCCCCCAACTTGCTTTATCAAGGGGGTTTTATCAAACAAAAAACAACCCGCTTTGGTGGATTGTTTTTAAATATCTGATTTATATCAAGTCTATCGCCTGCACCGGACAGCTGGACTTGGCGTTTTCCGCGCAAATCACATCGTCCTGGTTGACGACCCCCGACTTGCCGTCGGCTCCGATCTGAAAAGTCATAGGGCAAAGTGCCGCGCAAGTGCCGCAACCGATGCATAAGTCTTTGTTTACAATAATCATATTATTTTGTCATTGCGAGGAGCAGAGCGACGAAGCAATCTTTAATAGGTTGTGCAATAAGCAGAGTATTAAAGATCGCCACGCTCCTTTCGGTCGCTCGCGATGACAGAGTTAAATTTTTAAAACCTTTTTGATTTCACTGACTAATTTTGAAGGCGTGATCTGCGATTTCAGAAGAAAAGACGCGGCGCCCATTTTTTTCGCTTCTTCCTGATCCCGGTCTTGGGCGCTGTTAGATAATACGATAACCGGTATTTTTTTAGTATTATTGCCGGCCTTAAGCGTTTTTATCGCTTCATTCCCTTTCATAGCCGGCATCACTATGTCCATAATTATGATATCAAACTTTTTTGTATTAGCCAACTTTATCCCCCAAACGCCGTTATCGGCCGTTTCCACCTCAAATCCGGCTTTTTCCATGGCCAGCCTGTACATTCCGGAGAGAACTTCCGAATCCTCCACCAATAATACCTTGCCGATAATTTTATCCACCCTTTTTTCTTCTTCCCTTAATGCAATTTCCGGAGCAGGTCTTTTTACGCCGATAGTTTTACCTTCAAATATTTCATCCACGTTTTTCACCAGCTGGCTCGGAGTCATATCAGCCTTGACCATGAATCCGTCCGCCCCGCCGGAGAATCCTTTGTTCACCTCCCCATTCTGCCCCAGGTTAGATAATAGATATACTTTGATGTTTTTCGTTTCCTCGCTAGCCTTAAGCTTGGCCAATACCTCGTATCCATCCAGCTTGGGAAGCATTATATCCAGGAGTATCAGATCCGGCTTTTCGCTCATAGCCAACGCCCAACCTCTTTCGCCGTCCTCGGCGATGATAGTTTCATAACCCGACATAGCAAACTTCATCTTATACATATCGGAGATGTATTTCTCATCTTCAACTAAAAGGATTTTTTTCATAGGATTTTAATTATATCTTTTATCTAATTATCGGCAGTCTAAAACAAAACCTGCTTCCCATACCATCTCCTTGGCTTTCCGCCCAGATTTTGCCATGGTGCGCTTCCATCATCTGGCGGGCGACATAGAGCCCCAGTCCCGTGCCCTCGGTGTGGATCAGGGAGGTGCCGGTGCCGCGGGAGAATTTCTGGAACAGATTAGGCAGATCGTCCGGATTTATGCCCATGCCCGAATCGGACACGCAAAATTCAATGGCATTCCCATCTTGTCTCAGGCTGACCGTGATATTGCCCTTCTTGGTGTATTTGATAGCGTTGTCTATCAAGTTCATCACCACCTGCCTGATTTTTTCATCATCAATATTCACTTTGGGCAGTTCGGCCTCCGGCTTCTTATATTCTATGATCAAGCCTTTCTTTTTGGCAGAGCCGGACAGCTCTTCCATCACGCTTCCCACCATTTCTTCCAGCTGCACTTCTTCAAAATTGAATTGCAGCCGGCCGGATTCAATGCGGGAAATGTTCAAAAGATTTTCCACCAGCTTGATCAATCTTTCATTGGAATCAAAAACTTTTTCCAGCGAGTCGTGCTCCGGTTCGGTCAGCTGTCCGAAGTCGCCTTCCAGCATCATAGAGATATAGCCTTTGATGGCGGTCAGGGGAGTGCGCAATTGATGCGAAGCGATGGAAATGAATTCGCTCTTGGCTTCGTCCAGCTTTTTTAATTTCTCATTAGCCTCTTTTAAATCCGCGGTAGCTATATCTATCTCATGCCTTAATTTTTTATTGAAATTCTTCGTTTCCTCGTATAATAAGCCGTTTTCCAGAGAAATGGCCATTTGCGCTCCTACCACCTTTAAAACATCCAGATCCTCATCATTATACATATCTCCGGATTCTTTGGGACCCAGGACCAGGAGGCCGACGGACTTATTCTTGACGTTCAAGGGCATCAAGATTTCTATGCCCAAAGAAGTCAGCAGATTGATGGTGTTTTTATATTTCCGATAAGCGGAGTGCCTTAATTCTTCAACAATGATCGGATTGGATTGATCGGCAAAATCTTTTTGCAAGACCGGGTCAGCTTTGAATTTTTTTTGCAGGGACGCATCCAGCCCCATAGCATGCCTTAGGATGTACTCTTTTTTAGCCTCGTCATAGGTCAGGATGCCTAATGACCGGGCATGGAAGATATTGGCCAGAATGTCCGATACATAAGTATAAACATTCTTCACCTCCAAGGTGGAGCTTAAGCGGTCGCTGATTTTTTCAATCACTTCCTTGGAATCGTAAAGGGAAGAGAAGAAATATTTGTTGGCCAGGCTATAATAATATTTTTTTAAAGGAGTGAAAACCGCCAGAGCGATCATTAAGATGATAGTGTCCAGCAAAGTCGTAGAAAAGCTGAATAGCGAGTATAATGCGTACTTGATGAAAAAAGCGGGGATGATTAAGGATATGATAGAGGCTATGAACACCGAGGAACGCCGCAAGGCGAGTTTAACGTCCATGAAACGATGAACAATGGTGGCGTAAGATAAAATAATGGTGTATAGCGCAACGAGAACATTGCCATAAGGAGGTATTGGTATGTTGTACCATAAGAAAAAATTTGTTGCACCCCCAGCAAACCCGATAATAGAACCAAAAATCACGTATTTAACTTGCGCCGCTTTGTGTCCGCCATACTGTTTCAAACTGCCGATTAATTTATTTAAACCGTACGTAACTAGAAAAATGTAAACAATAATATAAGCTGTATAAACAATTCCGGCTTGAGGCCAAAATTTAAACATTAACATAGGCTTTACGCCTTTAACAAATAAAACAGATAAAGAAAAAAGTACGAATAAAACACCCGAAAGATAAGAAAATACAATGATTTTTTTATTTTTTTTATTTAAACTAAGAAGAACTAATATCCAATGAACATAAAATATGGGAATAAATATTGAGCCGATATTTAAAATCCTTATCCAAAGCAGGGCATCGTATTGATTGCCAGAGATTTGCCATAAAAAATAAGCATAAGACCACACGGCCACCGCAAAACTCATCCAACCGAACATTACATTAGACAAGTTCTTTTTATTTTTAAAATAAATTAAACTTCCAAAGATGGTGGAAGTGATTCCGTTTATTAAGGCTGAAATTGAAAAAAAAGTCATAAAAAAATCCCGGGAAGATGATCAATAATTTTCTTTATTATATCATTTTTCCGGGATTATATCAATTTTTCTATTGCTTGATGGCACTGTAAACCCATGCCTGGTTGGCAAAGGTTTTTTCCCATCTTATTGTGGAAAACCCGATTTTCTCCATTACGGAGGTTGCCTCGTCAGGATCCATGAAGGTATAGAACCCCATCCTTCCTTTTTCTTGGATCTGTAAGGCGTGACGGATAATCGGTATTCCCTGATAGAACCTGGTAAAATCTCCCTTCAAATATTCTATCGGGTTAAGCATTGCCGGGACTGAAGCCAGGAACACCCACCAGAAATTTACATTTTTTTTGGGCGTTGACCATGCCAGCTGCCCGCCCGGTTTTAAGATGCGGCAAGCCTCGCTGAGTGTTTGGATCAAGGCCTCTTTTCCTGTCAGGCCGTGGAAGTCAAAAATATAGGGATAGACCAAGTTTGATATTATGCCGTCAAACGTAGCATCCCTAAACTTCGTTTTTTCCCCTACGTTTCCGCAGGCAAGCTTGAGGGGCATATTTTTTAACTCGCACTTTATTCTTTCTTGGGCGGGTTTTATCACCAAGTCCATGCCCACTACGTGTCTTATTTTTCCACCGGATTTTTCCCAGAGGATTTTAGACATGCTCGCTGGTCCGCATCCCGCATCCAGCCATACTGAGTCAGCGGTTGGATTGATAAAACTTTCTACAGTTGCGCAGAGATCCCTGTATGGACCGGTTTTTTCCAGGTTTTTGTAAACCTTGGAATAGCCCTCCCAGAATGAGAGTTCTTTCTCCCACACCTCTAGCCTTTCTTTTGAAGAAAGATTTAAAGATTTTGATATAGTCCTTAAAACTTTTTTTAAAGCCGCGCTATCCACTTCAGGCTGATACCCTATGGTTTGATGTAACCCTATCATTTTATTTTTTTCCTCCTTCATGTTCGTAAATCATTTTTTCAACCACCTTTTTAAAGAGGCGGTATTTTACTTCTCTTTCCTTGATATCAGCTGCGGGATTTCCCAAAGATTGTACATAAATCGGATCCCCATAAACTACTGTTAAATTCCTAATCCCGAAGTAAAATTTCCAGTCTCTATGGAAACATACAACCCCTTCTCCTTCTTCGTTCAAAGTGTTGAAAAAAATAGTGGGAATTATCGGCCGGCCGGACAATTGGGCTATATAGAACATTCCTTTGTGTATCTTCAATAGTTTTTTTGTCTTTTGGAAATGGCCTTGAGGAAAAATTATGAGGTTTTCACGTTTCAGTAAGTTTGCCCCTCTTCCAAGAGAATGTTCCAAAATTTCGCCTGTTGATTTTTCCGCTGGTATGGCCCCCATAAAATAAAACCAGAATTTTAAAATCGGGTTTTTGAAAAATTTTACAGATGCTACAAATCTTACCGGGATAAGGCCGAACTTTGATGCTGGTACCGGCAAAACGTCAAAATATGTCGCATGCGGCACCACCCCGAAAATCAGAGTTTTGTTGGTTTTTAGTGCGAAATTTACTTTTCGCCTCCCAACCACCTCCCATCTCGTAAATATTTTTAGAAAGATATTTACAGGGATGAATATTATTATCTGGAAAACTGCGGCGGTTATAGACCACATTTTTCTGCCCCCCTTTTTTTATTTGGTTTTTTAAGTTTTCAAGGTTCCTGCTTAATTATAAGCTATTTTATAATAGCACATAATAAAATAATTGTCAAATATTAGCCCTGTTTTTTTCATGAGATTATGTTAAAATAAGAATATGACTAAAGTTAAATTTAATTACAATTTAGAAAAAGACGCATGGAGCTGGGTGTTAATTGCGAAGGATAAAAATCTTTGGGGTTTGAATTGGCGCGATCAGATTGAGCATATTTCCGATGAACTTTTAGAAAAAATCGAAAAAGTCAGTTTTTCTCGTGCTCAAAAAATCGTTGAGCGCTATATTAAAAAAGATTTAAAAAAAGAATATAAAAACAAAGTAATATATTCTGAAATGCAGGCATTAGAAAAATCATGGAGAATGGTTGAAAAAAAATATTTTAAGACTCTTTCAAAAATTACACTGAAACCGATGTTCACAGATAAATTTAGCTGTTATTTTACCACTGGATTCATGTGTCCTTACAACGATAAAGAAAACTGGTTTATGGTTTCAATGTGGCACAGCATCCCTATTTCAATAACTACAATTTGCCATGAAATAATGCACTTGCAGTTTTTAAATTATTATAAGGATTATTTAAAAAAACAAGGGTTGAAGAAAGATCAAATTGAAGACTTGAAAGAATTTCTGACTTTTTTATTAAACGAACCGGAGTTTGATAATATCATTTTGTCTCAAGATAATGGATATCCTGAACATAATAAATTAAGAGGGAAATTAAAAAATATTTGGTCAAAAAACAAAGACTTTAAAAAATTAATAGATGAAGCGATTTTTATCATCAAAAATAAATCATAATCATAAAAATTTTTATAATAAAACTGCCCGCTCATATAATTGAGCGGGCGGGTTTAGTTTTACTTTTTCATCCTTTCCCACTCTTTCTGCACTAACTATTAAAAAAGTAATAAATTCAAGATTCAAGACTTGACCACCCCAATCTCCACCGGCCCTTGTTTAGTGTTAAATAAAAAATTGAAACTTTTTTGGATATAATGTAATATATAAGGTAATATTTGAAACACCCAATAATAAAAAATATTGACAAATTCTCAATGATATGGTAATAAGTATCGATAGCAAAAATTGCTATCAGCACCTTACCAATTTGAGAGGAGGATAAGACTATGAACAAAAAAATACTAGTTGCAGCAGCGTGGCCCTATGCTAATGGTTCTTTGCACTTCGGACACGTGGCGGCACTTATTGGTTCGGATATACTGGCGAGATATTTCCGTTTAAACGGACACTCGGTATTATTCGTTTCTGGTAGGGGTGTTATACCGAAGCCCAATGGTTTTAAGATGAATAAACATGTTAAGAATTTTCAAATCGTTAAAAAGGGAGAAATTATTGGCAAAAAAGAGAATACAATAATAAGGGCGAAAAATTTTTTCTATCCTATATTGTTTGGGGCAAAATCATACAAAGAAATTTTCGGCTTTTATGCGAAAAGGGTAGTTAAACTATAAAAAATATTTAAAAATTGAATACTATGTATAATCAACCCACCACCATAAATGTTGGTGGTTTTTTCTTTTCCTTGACGAATATCTGCTTTTATGCTATGATTACTTATTAAACTGCAATAACCGTATTAGTTGGAAAATACCCGCCATTTTAGGCCTAAAAAGGCCAAAAAATTGCGTTAATATAAACGCTTTATCTAGATTTCAGGGCAGTTTATGGCCCTTTGACAATATAATATAAACCAATTTTGAAGAAATGGAGGGATACGGCCATGAAAGATTGTATAGTATGCAAAAAAGAGATTTTAGACGACAGTGCAAAATATTGTAACCACTGCGGTTCATCACAGGATGTCGCTCAGCAAAAAAAACAAGGAGTAATTATCATAACCTGCGCCCATTGCGGAGGTGGTGGTAATTGCAAACAGGAAAAAACTTTAGGCGTCAAACATGCCTGCGAGAGTTGTGCTAAAAAGGCTGGCATCAGCAATGACAGTCCGTTTCCTCAGGCTCCCTGCGGAGTTTGCGACGGGGTTACCCATCGCGTAATTGATTTAAAAATGAAGCAGGAGGGCGGAGGGAGTAGGCAAAACAGGCAACAGCAAGGAGGAAAATATTATGGCAAAACCAGACGATATTAAAAAAGAAAAAAATAACGCAACTTCTTTCGGTCAAGATATATTAAGCGGAGCGGTAGGTCAATCGATCAACGAATTTACGATTGAAATAGTAAAAAAGATACCCATTGAAGTATTAGAAACGATGAAAACAGTGGGCATTGACAAGATCCTGCCGATAATCGGTGTCATCGCCGGCTCAATTCTCCCAAGAACAGGACCATGGGGCGACAGACTGTCCGATTTTGTCAATGAACTGACAGCAGAAATCCGCAGACGCATCAAGGAAGAAGCCGGAAAGACGTCGACATTTTATGGCGCAACGACCGGTGCCGGTATGGGAAAAATTTTCAACACCATTTTGGATCCGCACATAAGCAAAAAGAATATTGGGAAGCTTCTGAAAAATTTGTCCTCGCTTTTCAAGCAGGGTGATGATATGAGACCCAAGGAAGAACAAGATCAAATCATCGCGCTTCTCAACCAGATGGGGCCTCGTCAACTTCTTGTTTTGCTTGACATGGAAGCCACAGAAACCAGAAACTATGTTGACTCCTTTGTCAAAAAAGTAAAAACAATAAACTTTGAAGAGGCGGTCAATTCTCTGAAGGCGGAACTCTCCAAGGCTTATGGGGCTTTAAGAAAAGAACTTAAGCCGGTGGATGATTTCGTAGGCAGGCATGCAGACATTGCTAGCACATGTCTGCGCGAGAGTATCCGTGAGCGCAGAGAAAAAATTGCCAAATATAACACTAAAAAATATTTTTGGCGTTTCTGGTAACATAACCCAAACTCAGGAGGCCGTACATGCATAACATATTAAATCTAATAGAATTTTTGTTTGGAACAGATCTGCGCCATTGGCTCGAGGAAGAGGCTAACTATCTACATACACGGGCTCGGCGAATTGTGTATTTGCTAATTGCATTGGCTCTTTTGGGCATAGGAATAAATCTTTTTAATGTGCGCACCGTCAACCTCTATATCGGGGTCATTCTGAATATCATCGCGGTTCTTGTTATCACGAGACCCAAAATACTTCTGGTGATATTTAGCGTAGGGGCGGCGACAAGTCAATCGTCAATCCGGCCGTCTCAAATCATAAAGAACGGCGTCAAAGGCGGAGAGGAGCTGCTAATCAAAGCGGCACAAGGAGTAGGCGTATTTTTTATCTTCTTCTCGTTCTTCTTTTTGGCGGCAGGAACACTGAACTTCCGGAACAATCTTGGCGCGATACCTTTAGTCGTCCTGTCTATAATCATTCTTTTATTGATTGGACGGGCTGGGTGGTTCAAGATCGGTTTCTACAAGAAGTTCATTTTTACCTACACTCTCATTGCTTTGATTATCGGTATCGGCTCTTTTATACCTCGATCCGGTTACATTAAGACGATCGGTTTCTATCCGTATGCCTATCTTCAGGTTAATGCAATGGAGGACGGTGTATCGCGAGTTGAAGAAGCTATACGCCGTAAAGCATATGCAACGGATGCCGAAAAACTTGTTGCAATAGAGCGCAAGATTAATAATAATCAAGCGCCTACAAACGAGGAACAATCTTTCTTCAACCGGAAACAGCAAGAGAGGAATAGCGGAAAGTTAATCAAACAGCTCACTCAGTTCACTAATGTTTTTTCAAGTACGGCTGAAGCGTCCGGCAATATGGTGGAGATTAGGCCATTCATCCTGCCGGCAAGAAGCAATATGGTGCTCAATAGCGGCGCCATGACGGAATTTGTGCAGTCACCGAACGGGAAACTTAACATTGAGTCAACGGACGGCGGCTACAATTTCCTGACTGTCGACGGACGGCTCATCCGGTCATACGAAAAAGATAAATGGCCGAAGACCGAACCGTTCCGCATCATTGCTGTCACCAGGCAAAACCTGGCAATCAGCACTGAAGAATGAATTTACTATCATAAGGAGAGCAAAAAATCGCTCTCCTTTTTCTTGTCTAAAAATAGCCAAATATTGACAATTATACCGATTTATGCTATTGTGGTTATACTCAAATAAGAGTATTGCTATTTTCAAAATAACGTAATCGTGAATAATCACGCTTACTATATAATAAAACAACCAATAAATTTCCGAAGGAGGAAGGATAAAATGAAGAAAACGGCATACATAGGGATGATTGTTCTGGCCGTGATACTCTACGGCACGTTCGTATTCGCGGACGGAATATGTAAAGACATTGGAGAAGCAAAAAAATCGCTCCTCCACAACGAAATCAACCAAGCCGAATATTGCGCGGACTACATTATAAAAGTGGAACCGGGCAATGTTGAGGCCAATTTCCTGCGGGGAAAAATTTTCTTTTTAAAGAGCGACTATGGCAATGCCAAAAGGAAGTTTTCTGCAGAAGGAATGAGAAACAGCCGGTTCACTAAAGATATCGCCGATCTGTATAAAAAAGCAGGCGATACCTCTCTAGGCCAGGCCAAGTTCACGGAAGCCGCGAATATGTATTCCGAGGCCGCGATCTACCGGCCCGAAATCGGCCAGCAAGTCGCGAACGAAATGTTCGAGCGCGGCAAAGCTACCGGCAACGATGGATATTTCGCTGTTGCATCCAGGCTGGGCAGAGAGGAAATGGACAAAAAGATCGGCGCGCATCTCGCCGGACAGGCTAAGACCAAAAAAACCGAGGACGAAAAGACCGATGCCTATGGCCAGGCCGCCCATTACGACAAACAATACGGCGAGATCTATCTCGCCGGCAAAGAGAAGCTCGGCCGTGGCTATCTGGAGCAAGCGAAGCAGTTCGCCAAGAAAGTAGGCGCCGACGCCCAGGCTGCCAAGTTTAAGACCCTGGCCCGGAAGTATCTGGGTGATGCGGCAGTTGATGCTGTGTTGCCGGAGGTGTTGGTGTTGACGCCCGAAGGTTGCTTGAACAAAAACAATGAAAAAGGAGTTTATGTTTTTGAAATCAAGAAAGGTGAAAAAACACCTTACCGTATTAACGGACCGCATGGTCAAATAGTAAATTTTGCTTACTTTTCAAACAACGGCAAGTATGAAAGGCGTTACAAAAAACATCCACCAATAAAGGTGTGGGCTGGCGAAAAAGTAACAGAAAGAATTGATGAAGACGAGGAATATGTTGCAGTGGAGGATACGATAGTTGGTGTAAAGGTATCAACAGATACAGATATTGCAAAAAAATAAGAAAAAAGGACAAATATAGTCCAATTTTCAAAGGGAGTCATTAAATAAATGCTCCCTTTTTCTTTTTCTCTAATTTTGGTATAATAAGAATATAAAAAATAAGCCTTACTGTCATCGCGAGCGACTGAAAGGAGCGTGGCGATCTTTAATAGATAGTTTAAGCACAAAGTATTAAAGATTGCCGCGTCGCTTCGCTCCTCGCAATGACAATTTAAAAAATTATGAAAATATTATACTCCGCGATGTTTATTTTTTTATTTTCTACATCTATTGCAAGCGCTTGTACAACCGATACAGATTGCACAACCAGTGGACAAACTTGTGTTGGTGGAGTATGTATGACAAGTGGTGATGTTAACAGTAAAGGCTCGGGTGTTGTCACCCTTGACAATCCACTCGGCAAAGGCGTTACCCCTAACCTCCTCATCGGCAAAGTCATTAACGGCGTTTTAGGGGTGGTAGGTTCGCTGGCTTTGATCATGTTCATCTACGGCGGCTTCACCTGGATGCTTTCCTCTGGCAACGCTACGTTGGTGGAAAAAGGCAAAAATATCCTTATGTGGGCCGTCATCGGCCTGGTCATAATCTTCTCGGCCTACGCCCTGGTCAACTTCGTGTTCAAGAATGTTCTCGCGGGTGCCTAAAGCTTTATATTTTAAAATCATCAAATACCAAAACCGCTCAAAATTGGGCGGTTTTTTCTTTATAAAAAATTTAACAAAAATTTAAAAAAATTTTATCTCCATCCGGTATAATTAGAACAAGTATAATTATTAATTGTTGATAACCAATATGTCCTCAAAGCATTTGTTTATTTTTTTGTGCTTGTTTTTCCTCTCCGCTTCCGCGGTAAAGGCTGCCGGGCCGGGAGACGTCATCATCAGCGAAATCAAGATCGGCGACACCGGAGCGTCCACCAATGAATTTATAGAACTCTACAACCGGACCGACGCGGATATAATTCTAGACGGTTTTACTTTGAAAAAGAAAACCAAGGGCGGAACGGAAAGCAATCTCATAAGCTCGGCAAAATTCATCGGCACCATCAGGGCGCATGGATTTTTCCTTATTGCTCATCCGGACTATAAAAATGCCGTAAATGCGGACCTAGCCTATTCCGGGTCGTCATATAGCATTGCCGCGGACAATACCGTGATACTTTATGATACGAACGACGCGGTAATTGATAAAGTCGGCTATGGCGAAGCCTCGGATTTTTTTGGCGGGGCCGCTCCCAGTCCGGATAACGGGCAAAGCATAATGAGAAAAATTTCCGGAGGAATGATGGCTGACACGCATAATAACGCCGCGGATTTTTTTGTGGCTAATCCGCCCTCTCCCCAAAATTCGCAAAGTCCGGCCGGGGCGCTTACTGATACGGCGGAGATGCAAAGTAATATTAACGCCACTTCTGCTACTGATAATCCGGCGTCAAACAATAATACTAGAGATACCTCCTCATCCGCGCCAAGTCCGTCAAGCGCCAGCAGCGGAACGGAAACCAGCCCCTATGATTATTCTAACGACATTATCATTTCGGAAATTTTTCCTAATCCTCTTCCTGGCGACGCTAAAGGCGAGTTTGTGGAACTTTATAATAAAGGAGAGAAAGACCTACGCCTGGCCGGCTGGCGGATAGGCGATGAAAGCGGGCGGCAATACCAGATACCGACTACGACCGGCGAATATCCGAAAATAGCAAACATCATCAAGGCGAAAGATTTTTTTGTGGTTTACCGCCAAGAAAGCAATATCGCTTTGGATAATGACGGCGACAGCGTGAAATTGTATAAGCCGCTCAAAGTAACGGCAACGGAAACCGTCAAATACAAAAATGCGCCGGCCGGCTGGTCTTATTCCCGGGATGCGGCGGATAACAGATGGATGTGGGTGGAAGACGTTACGCCAGACAGAGAGAATACTGTGCCGTTGCCCAATGACGCTCCGCTATTAAGTTTTGATTTCCCTTCGGAAGCGTCTTCCGGCGTACCGGTGATTTTTGATGCCTCGGATACTACAGATAACGATAATGACAAAATATCCTTTACCTGGAATTTCGGCGATAGCGCTACGTCCAGCCTGGAAACTTCAGAGCATACTTTTTGGAAAGCGGGGACCTATACGGTCAGCCTGACAGCGAGCGACGGTAAAGACGAATCAGTGAAAAGCAAAAAAATAAAAATAGCCGGCGGGAAAGAAAAAATAATCCAAGCAGGCGCGGTAAAACCGGCCAAAGCCGCAACGGGCAAGAAAACCAAGGCTAAAACTTCCCGAAGCGCCAGGCCATCGTCGGTAAGGATAGCGAGCGTAGGGACCGGGGATACTCTATTGCCGGTCGGCGCATTTAAAACCATGAGCGGAACCGTGGCAGTCCTGCCGGGCGTTTTCGGTTCCCAGTATTTTTATATCCTGGGAACGCGGGGCATCCAGGTTTATAATTACAAAAAAGATTTTCCCGCACTCGCGGTGGGGGATTCAGTTGAAGTGTCGGGAGAGATCAGTGATAATAACGGAGAGCCGCGGCTCAAAACGAAAATTGCCGGAGATATGAAAATATTAAGCCAGGGCAAGGAACCGGAGGCCGTTTTATCGGACTGCGCGGATATCGGCAACGACGCGGCCGGGGAACTGGTGAAGATATCCGGGACAATTACTGATAAAAAAGGGCAGACAGTCTATGTTGACGACAATACGGCCGAAGCGGCCGTATATATAAAGAAGGGGACGAATATCAGCATGGCGGTTTTTGTTGAAGGCGAAAATGTCAGCATAACCGGACTGGTCATTCCGGTCAAAGGCGCTTTCCAGATCTGGCCGCGTTCGGTAGATGATGTGAAACTGGAAAAAGCGGGCGAGGTTCTGGGCACGACCACGGCCTCGGATGTTTGGACGCTCGCGGCGAGAGATAAGAAAATGGAATTGCTTTATTATATATTGATAATATTGGGAGGATTGGTGGCAGTATTGGGAGGGTTGATGATTAAGGCAAAGTTTTTTAAGTGATTTTTTTGCTCCGCAGGGTCCTACGCGGACGGCGGTTACTTTTGTAACTTTTACGCTACGCGCTGAGCGGTTCTTTTTCTAGGAAAAAGAACGAAAAAGTCGTCGCTAGGAAAAATTCAGGATTTGCCATGAAAATTTCCTAAGAAGATTTCGAACTCTCCGCCAGCTGGCGGATCAAACAGCGAAATGCTTCTAAGGAATTTTCACGCCAAATTATTCCTGAATTTTTCAATGCGACAGGATTTTTAATTAATAAAAAAAGCCCGTTTTTCTCGGGCTTTGCGGCCTGTTCGGGCCAGTTAAATTTTTATTTCGTTTCTTTCAACCCTGAAAGTCGGTTCAGGAATAACCTTTCCGTAAATGTAAAATGTCTGGCTCTTTTTTTTCCTTTCCGTTTTTGCCGTCCTCTGTCTGCTTAATACAAAAGCATTCGCCGATTCAGCATATTGAACCAGGGTGATAGCTTGGTCCCTTTTTCCCGTGGCACGGGTTTTTTTAACGTCTACGTAAGAGACGTATGCGACAAACAACGTCAGCGCCACCAAAAGTACAAAAAGTACAAAAAAACCGAAAATTCTGCTTCGCTTCTCTATTTCTATTTGCATAGCGCCTCCTTTAAATTAGAATGAACAAATTAAGCTATACTGATATTATATTAAAAATACGTAAAAAGGTCAATATTTTACCTAACGTTTAGCTAAAATATTCAAAAAATTTTTTGGCAAAAGTCGGGGGATGTGCGAGCAAAAAACATCGGAGTGTGGGCAAAGGGCCTGGTCTAGAGGGCCTTTTTTTTGTATTTCTCTTGTGTTATAATTAAGATATAAAAACAAAGCATAAAATGCTGATTTTTTGTTGTTTATGGCGAAAAAAAGAAAAAAAAGTTTTGGCGATTTAGACGACTATATTTCGCTTCCTGATATAAAACTGGATCCGGATGTCAAAAAAGGCATCCTGGTTATTTTTCTATTAGGCTTAGGCGCGGTGAGTTTTCTTTCGCTTTTCGGCCTGGCCGGAGAGCTGGGCATATATTTGGCCAGGGGCATAATGCTCATGTTCGGATGGGGCAAGTGGATATTCCCCGTGATACTTCTGGGATGGGGCTACCTTTTATATAGCAACGGAAAGAAACTAAAGGGCGCGAACTATGTCGGGTTATTCATATTCGTAATAGCTTTCCAGTCTCTTTTACATTTGTCAGTAGCCTTCTCTATGGACATCACCGCCCAGTCAATCGCTGACCAGGGGTCAAAATTAGTCCTCTGGCAAAGCACGGTGGACGCTGGCGTAGGCGGCGGATACCTGGGATTATTCTTGTCCTCCGCATTCATCAAGCTGCTCGGCTTCTGGGCCGGGCTGATTGTCGTCCTGGGCCTGCTCTTGGTATCCCTTATGCTTATGTTCAACGCCACCCTTTCCAGCCTGATCGGCAGAAACAGCTGGTTTGCAAAAATCATTTCGTTCATTAACTTTGTTCTCCATAAGATTTTCCAGAAGCTGGCTAGAAACGAGGAGGATGAAGAAGAGTATCAGGAGCCGGTGGAAGAAATCATAGAGCCGGAACCGGGCGGAGAGCAGGAATGGACGGAGGCGGAAACCGATGTATTAGGATTTACATCAAAAAAGATAAAGGATGCTGGCAACAAGTCCGCTCGTATTTCTTCGGAATTGAGCGGATCCGCTCAATCGCATAGCGATATGAGCGGAGAAATCGGCTGGAAACCGAGCCATCTGGTCATTGACCTTCCTCTAGACCTGCTTTCAGACAAGATCGGCAAGCCTACCCCGGGAGACATCAATGAAAATATGGAAAAGATGAAAGCTACTTTGGAGCATTTCGGCATTCCGGTGGAAATGGGCGAGGTGAGCGTGGGCCCGACGGTTACGCAATATACTTTTAAGCCGGCCGAAGGGGTGAAGCTTTCCCGCATCACGGCATTGAATAACGATCTGGCCCTGGCCTTGGCCGCGCATCCGATCAGGATTGAAGCTCCGATTCCGGGCAAATCTTTAGTCGGCGTGGAAGTCCCGAATCATACTAAGGCTATTGTGGGCCTAAGGGAAATCCTGGGCGATAAAGTATTTAAAGAAAGAAAGGGCAACCTGATGATAGCTCTGGGCAAAGATGTTTCCGGCACTGCCCTGATGGACGATCTCTCCAAGATGCCGCACTTACTGGTGGCCGGCGCGACCAACTCCGGAAAATCAGTATGTCTCAACGCCGTCATCATCAGCTTGCTTTATCAGAATAATCCGGACGATCTCAAGTTCATCATGGTGGATCCCAAAAAAGTGGAATTGCCGATGTATAACGGCATCCCGCATCTTTTGACCCCGGTAATCACCGACGTGGCCAAAACCATCAACGCTTTAAAGTGGTGTTTGAATGAAATGGACAAGCGTTTTGAAATCCTAGCCAGCCACGGAAAGAAAAATATCCAGACTTACAATCAAGGGATCAAGAACGGCGAGAAGATGCCGTATATAATTTTTGTCATTGACGAACTTGCCGACCTGATGGTGGTGGCGGCGCGCGACGTGGAACCCAACATCATCCGCTTGGCGCAGATGGCCCGCGCCGTGGGCATACACCTGGTGCTGGCCACCCAGCGCCCCAGCGTGAATGTCATCACCGGTGTCATCAAAGCCAATATGCCGGCCCGCATCGCGTTTTCGGTGGCATCCGGCATTGACTCCAGGACTATTTTGGATTCTCTGGGCGCGGAAAAATTATTAGGCCGGGGCGATATGCTTTTCTCCACCGCCGAAACCCCGAAACCGAAGAGGATACAGGGCGCGTTCGTGAGCGAAAATGAAATTAAAAAAATCGCTAATTATATCAAAGAAAAGAGCGGCGGAGCCAGTTATATAGAAGGAATCACCGACCGGCAGAAAGTGAGCGGCATCGGCGGCGTGGGATTGGAAGGCAATCCCTCCGGTGACGATGAATTAATAGGAGAAGCCAAGGAAATCGTAATCAATTCCCGCAAGGCGTCAACCACATTTCTGCAGCGCCGGCTGTCTATCGGTTATGCCCGGGCCGCGCGCCTCATGGATTTATTGGAAGAGGATGGAGTGATCAGCGCGGGCAGGGGAGCCAAGCCTCGCGAAGTCTTGATAACCCAAGAACAGTATGATAATATGATTAATCAGGGAGTCAGCGGAGTGAGCCTCCATAGGATGGAAGAAGCGGAAGCGCCGGAGAGTTATCTGGGCGGAAACGAAAAAGAAGAAGACGACGATGAAGCCGACGTAAAAGAAAATTCTAGCGATGAGGAAGAACGCGAGTTTGAGGAAGAAGTGGAGAACGAAAAAATCACAGAAGAAGTCCTTAAAGATGAAATTGATGATGTCCCGGTGCATGCAGAGCTGCCGAAAGAAGTCCCGACGCCGAAACAAGTTTCGGATGGGGATGAAGACGATTTTGAAGATGGTAAGTTCTTTTCCCGTTAAAATTTATAATTTATAATTTCAAACTATATATATGTATATAACCTACCTCGGACATTCCTGTTTCAAAATCCAAGACAAGACTGGTCCCGACGCTGTGACTATCATTACGGATCCTTTTGACAGCAAGATCGTCGGCTACAAAACGCCGAGCCATGAGGCGGAAGTAGTCACGATCAGCCACGGCCATCCGGATCACAATAATGTTGGCGCCATCCGTGGCAACCCTTTTATTGTTGATACTGCCGGAGAATATGACATCAAGGGTATTTCCATAGAAGGCATTGATTCCTTTCATGACGGAAAAGAAGGCAAGGAACGGGGCACTAATATCATTTACCGTATCATTATAGATGATATAACCGTAGTGCATCTGGGCGATCTGGGTCAGACGGCTTTGGACGCCAAACAGCTGGAAAAATTGGAAAGCACCGATGTCTTGATGATACCGGTGGGCGGTTATCATACTATTGATGCCAAGCAAGCCGTGGAGATCATTTCCCAGATTGAGCCGCGCATCGTAATCCCGATGCATTACAAAAACAAAGAAAGCAAATCAGACAAATTGGAGGGAGTGGACAAATTCATAAAAGAGATGGGAATCACCCCGAAATATGAGGAAAAGCTTAAAATCAATAAAAAAGATCTGCCGCAGGAAGATACGGAGCTGGTAATACTGAGTGTATAAGATTAATTTTTAAATCTATGTCTCCTCAAAGGTTAAAAAAACATAATATAGCTGTTGATATCAGGAAGCCTGTTAGAGGCGGAAAAAAGATAACCTCGGATGATTTATTGCCCGAATCGCGGGAATTTTTATCAACCCGGACCGGGGGGAATAAAAAGGAGCACGTCATAAGATTGAGGTCTGCCAAAGAAAGCCGGGAGCTCAAGGAAATAGACGCGGAAAAGGAATACAGATATAAGAAGATGGCCATGTGGAGCGGGGTCACTTTCTTCATGATCATAATCATTGTGGTGTGGGGTTGGAATATCAATAAATCTTTCAGGAAAACTAACGCGGAAATGAGCAGAAATTCCAATGGAAAAAGCTTGACCGAAATAACCGCTGATCTGAGCAAGGCCATGGATGAATTCAAGAAAACCGCCGATCAGATAAATAACGCAGTTACCAGCCAGCCAACGGCTACAACCACAGCAACATCAACGGCCGAATACAATATGGCGGGCATCAATGCGTTAAAGAATAGGTTGGAAAGCGCTTCCAGCACCGCCTCTTCTACGGAAAAGATGACCGCGACCGCTACGCCGAAAATTAAAAATTAGAAATTATTTTATATATGAAAAAGGTAAACAAAAAAGTTATAAAGAAAAAAGAGGATCCAAAAAAAAAGATAAACCAACCGGCCAAAAAAGTCCCGACGCGCACCGAAGGTGCGGATCGGGATCCCGACTCACACGTCGGGAAAGTTAATAAAAAAGAAATAAATCCGCCAGCTGGCGGAGAAAAAATTGAGGCAACGCCGGAAAACGGAACAGTAAAAAATTTGACTGTTACTGAAAGAACAATGACGGCTTTCGGCATCGTGGACCCGCAGCCGATCGTGGGCGAAATGCGCAAATCCTATCTGGAATATGCCATGAGCGTCATTGTCGGCCGCGCTTTGCCCGATGTGCGCGACGGATTAAAACCCGTGCACCGGAAGATACTTTACGCCATGTGGGATATCGGCCTTAGGGCCGGAGGCAAGTTCAGGAAATCGGCTACCGTAGTCGGCGAAGTTTTGGGTAAATATCATCCCCACGGCGACACCGCGGTCTATGAATCAATGGTGCGCATGGCCCAGGATTTTTCCCTGCGCTATCCGCTGGTAAAAGGACAAGGCAACTACGGCTCGGTAGACGGGGACAATGCCGCGGCTATGCGTTACACCGAGGCCAAGCTTGCCGCTATCGCGGAAGAGATGCTTTTTGACATAGATAAGAATACGGTTGATTTCATACCGAATTTTGACGGCTCGCACCAAGAACCGAAAGTCCTGCCCTCCAAGCTTCCCAACCTGCTCTTAAACGGTTCCGTGGGCATCGCTGTCGGCATGGCTACGGAAATCCCGCCGCACAATCTGAAAGAATTATCGGATGCCATAATGCATCTGATTGACAATCCGGACGCTACCGTGGAAGATCTGACTAAGTTTGTTAAGGGGCCTGATTTCCCGACTGGCGGCATAATCTATAACCAGAAGGATATATTGCAGGCTTACGCCACCGGCAGGGGCGGCATAGTGATGCGCGGCCGCGTGGAAACGGTGGAGGCCAAGGCCGGCTTGATGCAGATAATCATTTCCGAATTGCCTTATCAGGTCAACAAAGCCGTTTTGGTGGAAAAAATCGCTGATCTGGTTAAAGAGAAAAAACTGGAAGGCATCAAGGATCTGCGCGACGAATCTGATAAAGACGGAGTGCGCGTGGTGATTGATCTCAAGAAAGACGCTTACCCGAAAAAAATAATCAACAGCTTGTATAAGATGACCCAGCTCCAGACCACCTTCCACGTGAATATGCTCGCCCTCATCGACGGCATCCAGCCCAAGATGCTCACTTTAAAAACTGCCCTGGAAGAATTCATCAAACACCGCGGAGAAGCGATTAAGCGCCGGACGCAATTTGATCTGGATAAGGCCAAAGAAAGGGCGCATATCCTGGAAGGATTGACAATCGCCCTGGATAATATAGATGCCGTCATAAAGACCATTAAAGCGTCCAAAGATAAAGAGGCGGCCAAAGAAAGCCTCCAGAAGAAATTCAAGCTGTCGGAGCGCCAGGCAGTAGCGATATTGGAAATGCGCCTGCAAAGCCTGGCCAATCTGGAAAGACTGAAGATTGAAAATGAATTGAAAGAAAAACGCGCTTTAGTCAAAGAATTGGAATCCATTTTGAAATCACCGGCCAAGATGAAGAATATCATCAAAGAAGAGACCCAGGCTGTTTCGGAAAAATTCGGTGACGAAAGAAGAACCCAGGTGATGGTCCATGGCACGAAAGATTTTTCCATGGAGGATCTGGTGCCCAACGAGGAGGCGGTAGTATTGATGACCCGCGACGGCTATATCAAACGTGTGACGCAGGACACTTTCAAGGTCCAGGGCCGCGGCGGCAAAGGCGTAGTCGGCCTGACCACCAAGGAAGAAGACGCGGTGGAAATGATGTTCGCCACCATGACCCATAACGATATATTGTTTTTTACCACCAAGGGGCGGGTATTCCAACTAAAAGCTTATGAAATACCGCAAGCCGCCCGCACTGCCAAAGGCCAGGCGATTGTCAATTTCCTCCAGCTGATGCAGAATGAAAAAGTGACTTCCATATTGCCTTTGGATAAAGTCTCCAACTATAAATATCTATTTTTTGCGACCGAACAGGGTCTGGTCAAGAAAGTGGAAACCGAATCTTTCTCCAACGTACGCCGTTCCGGGCTCATCGCCATCAAGATAAAGAACGACGACAAACTGATCTGGGTCAAGCCGACCAGCGGCAGCGATAATGTATTATTGGTGACAGCCAACGGCCAAGCCATACGTTTTGACGAAAAAGACGTCCGTGATATGGGACGCAACGCGGCCGGAGTGCGCGGCGTCAGGCTGAAGAAGAGCGACGTTTTGGTGGGGATGGGCGTGATCAAGAGCGATAAGGAAAAGATAAAGAGATACCAGGTGCTTTCCGTAATGGACCAGGGTTTTGGCAAACGCACTGCGCTCTCTAATTATAAGATCCAGGGCAGGGGAGGGTCTGGCATCAAGACCGCCAAAGTCACTTCCAAAACCGGCAAACTTACCAACGCTTTCGTGGTAAATACCGAATCAATGGCGGAAAAGGATTTGATCATCATCTCTGAAAAAGGCCAGGTCATCCGCCTGCCGTTCAAGACCGTGAGCGAGCTCGGGCGCGACACCCAAGGCGTACGCCTGATGCGCTTCAAAGAACCGAATGACAAGGTGGCGAGCGTGACGTGGATATAAAAACCTTTAAAAACTTTTTCAATTTTCAACAAAACATCGGTTTTGAGGCCGGTGTTTTTGTTTAATCTTATGCGATTTGCCTATTTTTCGGTTATAATGTAAAATATAGAAAGTTTTAACAAAAATTTATTTTTTAAATTTTATGAAAAAAATTCTTATTCTAAGCTTGTTTTCAGCCCTGCTGATCACCGGATGCAGCATAAAGAACACCGGACCGCAGACGCTAAGCGTTGATGAGGCTAAAGCCAAGGTCGGTAAATTCATCAACGATAACCTGATGCAGCCTGGCAAAACCGCCACCATCAAGGATATTATTGAAGAAGGCGGGCTTTATAAAGTTACGGTGGAAATCGGACAGGGGCAAGACGTGACTTCCTATATGTCCAAGGACGGCACTAAATTTTTCCCGCAAGTGATGGACGTGGCCGAAGTGACCAAACAGACGGCTGATAAGAATAACCAGCAGAATAATGCGGCCGCTGCCCAGAAAACCAACGCCCCCAAGGCCGATAAACCGACAGTGGAACTTTTCGTGATGAGTTATTGCCCTTACGGCACCCAGATTGAAAAAGGAATTATTCCGGCAGTGGCGGCTCTGGGCAAGACCATTGATTTCAGCATCAAGTTCTGCGATTATTCTATGCACGGGGAAAAAGAAGTTACGGAAAATCTGAGGCAGACCTGCATCGAGCAGGAACAGCCGACCAAATACTTGTCTTATCTCTCTTGTTTTCTTCAGGCGGGCGACTATGCCAGCTGCTTGAAACAAGCCAGCGTCAATGCTTCTAAACTGCAGGCCTGCACTGATGCCACTGATAAAAAATACCAGATTACGGCGAAGTTCAACGATAAAAGCCAGTGGCCGACAGGCAACTTCCCTCCGTTTGACGTATTTAAGGCCGACAACACAAAATACGGCGTACAAGGTTCCCCGACTTTGGTAGTGAACGGCCAGCAGGTAGAATCCGGCAGAGATTCGGCCAGCCTCTTGAACACAATCTGTTCAAGCTTCAACAACCAGCCGTCCGAATGCCAAAAGCAATTATCAAACGCCACTCCGTCATCCGGCTTTGGCCAAGGCACCGGTACCAATTCCAGCGGCGGCTGCGCCACTAACTAAACGTAAACCAAACCATGGCTAAAAAAACAATCCTCATAGTGGAAGATGATGCTATCATAAATTCAATGTACAAAACCAAGCTGGGGTTGGACGGGTTTGAAGTCCTCTCTGCGGCCAACGGATTAGAGGGGCTGGAGCAGGCCAGGAAAGAGAAGGCAGACCTGATACTTTTGGATGTCATTATGCCCCAGATTGACGGATTCTCGGTTTTGGAAGAATTAAAAAAGGACAAGAAGACCAAGGACATCCCGGTTTTTATGCTTACCAACCTGGGCACGGACGAAGACAAGGAAAAAGGCAAAAAAATGGGAGCAGTGGATTATATAGTAAAATCTAATCTGACTCCGTCCCAGGTCAGCGAAAAAATACAGGAATTTTTTAAAAAATGAAATAAATTTTTTCTATGCAACACCTTAAAAAAGAAAGGACACTCGTCATCGTCAAGCCGGATGGAGTGCAAAGATCATTAGTAGGAGAGATAATAAAGCGGCTGGAAAGGATCGGCCTTAAGATCGTGGCCATGAAAATGGTGGTGCCCGATGCCAAAAAGATTGAAAAGCACTACACGCTGGATCCCAATTGGAGAAAAGTTACCGGAGAAAAAACCATAGCCGGATATAAAAGCAAAGGGCTGACTCCGCCGTCAGAGGATCCTTTGGAGATAACCGCTAAGATTCTCGCCAACCTTATAAAGTTCATGACCTCGGGACCGGTGGTGCCGATGATCATAGAAGGAGCGCATGCGGTAAAGATAGTGAGAAAGCTGGTAGGAGGAACCGAACCTCTGACTTCCGATGTCGGTACTATCAGAGGCGATTATGTCCTTGATTCTTATCAGATGTCGGACACCGATGACCGTTCCATCAGGAATCTGATACACGCTTCCGGCTCGGTAGAAGAAGCGGAAATGGAAATCAAGCATTGGTTTGACAATAGCGAGATCATTAATTATAGATTAGTCCAGGAGCAGATCATTTATGATGTTAATCTGGACGGGATACTTGAATAGGATAAACTAGAGTGCTTTGAAAAAACTTGAAGCAATATAAATATAAAAGGATGTGGATATTTATAAAAAACACAACATTTTAAATCTTATAATTTTATTTTATTTAATATTAGGTGAAAAATATAGTATTGACCATTTGCCATTTTTTAGCTAATATTTAAGTAGTATGATAAAAGCTACTAAAAAAATTCAAAGCGTTCTCAAGTCTTCTTTGACCCTGCTCGTGGGCGTCATTATCATCGTCTTTGAATTCTGGGTGGCTAAGAAGTAGGATTATATAAAATCAGATTAGATACGAAGCCGCCCAATAGGTGGCTTTTAAAATGTCATATTTAGCTTGTTCTTTTAAAAGGGGGTGATAAAAGCATCCAGCAATTTTCCAAAGGTCCGAATACAGGAGGAGGGATAACTATGCCAGATGTTGTTAAGATGGATGTGAAAAGGTGTGTCGGAAAAAAAGGAAAATGCGCGACTGTAGTCGTAGGAGATGTTGATCGTTGTCGTGAGTGCGGCTGCAAGGTATTTAAAACTGTAGACCGCGCTACTTACGCCGCAAAGATTTGTAACGTCAGAACATGCGGGGCAACGCTTTCTCTGGATTCCAAAATATGCTGGAAGTGCGGGGGAAAAAAATTCCGCTTTCTTATCCAAACAGAAGCCGCCTCCATACCTTACAGAAGCCGTTCTATCACCCCTTCCCCAGTGGGAGTAATGGGAATGGGACCGACTTGACCCTTCCACCGAGGAGAAGACGAAGCTTGTCTTCTCCTCCCGCCTTATTTTCAGCGAATTAAAATACGGATTTGATAATAAACGCAAGGAGGGAATCATGGCAGCAGAAACAGAGAAAGTTACTGATCAGCTGTGTCCGGAATGTGGGAAGGTATTTCTTGTAAGGGATGAAAAAGGTCTTTACTGCGGAGTATGTTTGGATTATATCGGACAGACACCCAGGCCCGATCCAAAGGAGCAAACGGCTTCCTTAAAATCAGGGAAGATGATGATATGCTACTGACGTAGCCAAGGCTCATACTAAGGCGGAAGAAACAATTTCCGCCTTATTTTTTTATGATAAATAGATTCAATATAAGCATTTTTATGAAAATATTGGCTAATATTGATAAATGTTGATATAAAACCTTGATTTTTATCTAACATATGATATAATTATCCACAAGAGATGCACATCTCAGAAGTCAGAAAAATTTTATGGCCGTAGTCCGCCAGCTGGCGGATTGCCCGCTATAAAATTTTATCTGACACATTCTAGTTTCGGAAAATATTAATCCCGCCACGGCGGGACTAAAAAGGTTTTTAAAGGTTATGACTAAGACGATACAAAAAACTAATTTTTGGTTTTTCAGCTTCAACGGCTCTGCTCGGAGATCAGTTTTTTGTGGTGTTTTAACATAAAAATCAAATTTAGGTTAAAACTCATAAAAGGAAAACAAACTGACTCCGATGATAAACGGAGTCAGTTTTTGTTTACAAAAATAATTTTAAATGATAGCCTGTATGAGTAGATAATCCAGATTATCTCTTAAAAAAGCTTCACCATCTTTAACAAGTTTTGGATTAAAAATCAATTGGCTCTCCGCATATTTTCTGGCCGTGGCCGGGAAATAAGGGGACTAGGGGTAGATTTCACGGCAGTTTTATCAGATGGATTTTCTATCCGACAGATTGTCATGATTCTAGTCCGCCCAGGGCGGACAGACCTCATTATGGACTGTTTACAGTCCCATATAAAGCCAATTCTTGTTTTTGCAACTGGCGAAGCTTTTTTAGTAGATTAAAATTTTGTTTAAACGAATAATGTAGGGCTATAGCCCGTTAGAGATTTAGTGTTTTAACAATCTTTAACAGGCATATCGGCCACAGTTATTAGTTCAGATTTAACTTGTTGTTTAAGCAAATCTCTAACGGGCTATAGTATAATGGTAGTACGCGAGGCTGGGGGTCTTGCAGCCTGGGTTCGATTCCCAGTAGCCCGACAAAATAAAATTCCCGAAATAAATGTCTGGAATTTTATTTTTGTAGTGTTATTGGGGTTAGCGAAATCAGGTGTTAGTCGTGGGGCTTCCGCCCCTTCGATTCCCAGTAGCCCGACATAAATACAAGGAAACCGCCTTTTGGCGGTTTTTGTTTTAAGTGTTAAAATAAGACTATGGAAAAACCAGGAGGAAAAACATTAAAAAACTTCGGGCTCACCGCGCAAGAAGCGGAAAAGCGCTTGGCGGAATTCGGCCCTAATACTTTGGGCGGTAAAAAGAAAATAAGCCCTATTGTCGTATTCCTGAAAAAATTCAACAGCCCGCTCCTGATCATACTTATAATAGTTTCCGTCATTTCTTTCTTCCTAAGAGAACGGACCAACGCCATAATCATCTTGTTTATGGTTTTTTTGTCGGCCGTCCTGGATTTCGTCAATTCTTATAAATCTGAAAAAGCAGTGGAAGCATTGGTAGCCAAAGTCTTGACCACGGCCACGGTTTTGCGTGACGGAAAGAAAATAGAAATCCCGTTCAAAGATATTGTCCCCGGAGACGTGGTGGAGCTGGTGGCCGGCGACGTCATCCCTGCCGATGCCGCCATACTGGAAGCTAAGGATTTTTTTATTAACCAGTCCGCGCTCACCGGAGAATCTTTTCCGGTAGAAAAATTCGCTGCCGAGAAAATTGATTATCTGAATAATGACCTTACGCCCGAAAATAAAAATATAATTTTTATGGGCACTAACTCCGTAACCGGATACGCTTTAGCCGAAATATTAAAAACCGGACACGATACCGAATACGGGAAGATAATAAAGAATTTAAGCGAAGAGGCCGCGGAAACCGACTTTGAAAAAGGCATAAAGAGTTTCAGTTATTTCATAATGAAAGTGAATTTCGTGCTGGTCGGTTTCGTGCTCCTGGCCAATACTTTGCTGGGGCGCGGCATCCTGGAATCTTTCCTTTTCGCCATCGCCATCGCCATCGGGCTGACTCCGGAATTGTTGCCCGTCATCATGTCCGTATCGTTATCCCGCGGATCGCTTAAAATGGCCAAGAAGCATGTCATCGTAAAAAACCTTTCCGCTATCCAGGATTTCGGCAGTATGAATATTTTATGCACGGACAAGACGGGCACTCTTACGCAAGACAAGATCACCCTGGTCAGGCATACCGATTTCTACGGCCGGGAATCGGATTCAGTCTTATTTTATTCGTATCTTAACAGCGCTTATCATACCACGGTAAAAAATCCTATGGACCGGGCGATAGCGGAACATAAACAGCTGGACATTTCCCGATATGAGAAAATAGACGAGGTGCCTTTTGATTTCACGCGGCGCCGGGATTCCATCGTCGTGAATGAAGGGGGCAGGAAAGTGCTTATCACCAAGGGCGCTCCGGAGAGCATATTCCAGGTGAGCGCTTTCTGCCGCAAAGATGAGGGCGATGTAGAATTTGATTCCGCCACTGCGGACAAGCTGACCAAGCAATATAATGATTTGAGCAATGAAGGATTCCGGGTGCTTGCTCTGTCCGTGAAAGAACTGGATCGCGATGATATCATATATAACAAGGATGATGAGCAGAATATGACCTTTATGGGATTTATGGCTTTTCTGGATCCGCCCAAGAATGATGTGGCCGGGGCCATAAGGTCGCTGGAAGATTCCGGTATAGAGATAAAAATCCTCACCGGCGACAGTGAAATTTTGACGCAAAAAATCTGCCGGGATATAAACCTGCCGGTGAAAGGCACGCTTACGGGCTCACAAATTGCGGCCATGACCGAAGGCAAGCTCCGAACAGTGGCCAGAAAGACCACTATTTTCGCGCGCATCACTCCCGAGCAGAAAGAAAGGATAATCGCGTCACTACGGAAAATGAAGAACGTGGTCGGATATCTGGGCGACGGCATCAATGACGCCCCGGCACTGAAGGCGGCCGATGTCGGCATTTCCGTGGAGAACGCCGTGGAAGTCGCCAAGGACACGGCCGACATCATCATGATGCACAAAAAGCTGGAAGTGCTTCATGACGGCGTAGTGGAAGGCAGGAAGACCTTCCAGAATACTATGAAATATATCATGATGGGGCTGTCGTCAAATTTCGGCAACATGTTTTCTATGATGGGCGCGTCCATGGTATTGCCGTTTCTGCCCATGATGCCTCAGCAGGTGCTGTTGAATAATTTCATTTATGATCTATCCCAGGTTTCCCTGCCATCGGATAATGTTGACTTAGAAGACGTAAAGAGGCCGCCGCGCTGGGATATGAAATTCATAAAGAAATTCATGCTCATTATCGGACCGGTCAGTTCCATTTTTGACTTCGTCACTTTCGGGGTTTTGTATTTTGCCTTCAGGCTTTCCGAGCATCAGTTCCAGACGGGCTGGTTTTTGGAATCCATAGCCACCCAGACTTTGGTGATTTATTTTATCCGCACGAAAAAAATACCGTTCCTGCAAAGTTCTCCGAGCCGATTCTTGTTCTTAAATACCACCCTTATGGTATTGGTGGCCTGGGTGATTCCATTTTCTTTTGCCGCCAAGTATTTTGATTTCGGAGAAGTTTCTTTTCCCGTGCTTTTGGCCATAGGCGCTATTGTCCTGGTCTACCTGGTATTGGTGGAATTTGTTAAAAGATTTTTTTATAAAAAAATCATGGCTAAGGCCGCTTGATAAATGCGGCGGGTTTCCGAGCTTCCCAATATATCTAATTGTGTTATAATATATTCATAAAATTTTTTTAATCCTCTTCCTAAATTAAATTTATGGACAATCAACTTCTGAAAAAAATTTCCGTGATCATCATTATCGTCTTTGTGCTGGCCATAGGGCTTTCGGTAGTAGCCAGCCAGTATAATCTGCTGGCGCCGTTTTTGGAGAATAACGAAGGTTTATCCGGCCTCATCGCTCCCGTCATCCATCAATCCGGCGCGGAAGCGATAAAATCATTCGCCTCAGAACAGGATTTTAAAAATTATCTAGCCAAGGCTTCGGAAGCCCAATCCGTTTCTTCAGGCGCTTACGGCCGGGGAGGCGGGCCGGCCATGAAATCTTTAAGCGTCGGCACGGAAGCAGGGATCGCACCCCAGGCCATGGATAACGCGGCGCCATCAAGTGTGGGCACGGGAGGCGGTACGGCCGCGAGAGTTTCCGATACCAATGTCCAGGTGGCAGGAATTGACGAGCCGGATATAGTGAAAACCGACGGCCAGAACATTTACACTTCCAGTGAAAATTATTTCCGTTATTACGGCAGCCCGATCCTTATGGAAAAGGGAGTGTCAGGCGGCGGCAGCGTCGGAGTCCAGTCCGAAATAGCGCCTATTATGCCGCCCAATTTCCCGCAGGAAACCACTAAAATCATCAAAGCTTTCCCGCCCAAAGAACTGGCCAAGATCGGGAAAATCGACAATAACGGCACCTTGCTTTTGGCCGGCAACATCCTGGTCATCTTCACCCCGCAATCCATTTTCGGCTATGACATTTCGGATGTTAAGAATCCTTCGCAAAAATGGACTATCAAACTGCAATCTAACAGCTCCGCTTCGGGCATCAGGAAATACGGCGACAAGATCTATATGATCGTGCAGAATCAGATAAATTATTATCACCCCTGCCCGATAGAACCTTTGACCCTGGGCGATCAGCCGGTTTCCATCGCTTGCAACCGGGTATATCATCCGGCGAGCGCAGTCCAGACCGACATCACTTATTCCGCCATGGTCATCAACCCGGCTACGGGAGAGACGGAGAATTCCATCGCTTTCACCGGTTCTTCCGGAAACTCCATAATGTATATGTCGCCTGATGCCATCTATATCACTTATTCCATGCCCGGCGACCTGGTAAAATTTGCCTTGAATTTTTTCAAGGCTAGTAGCGGCATAGTCCCCGAAGCGGTTATTTCCAGGATAGAAAAACTGGCAGGCTATGACTTAAGCTACTACACCAAAGTTAACGAACTTTCTTACATCATTGATCAATACCGGAGTTCGCTAACGGACGATGACCGGCTCAAATTTGACAATGACATAAATAACAAGATGCAAGCCTACCTAGAAGCGCATAACAGAGAAATGGACAAGACCGGCATAGTGAAGATCGGCGTGAGCGATTTCAAAGTGCTGGCGAACGGTTCTGTGCCCGGCTCGCTTTTAAACCAGTTTTCTATGGATGAGAACGGCGGGTTTCTCAGGCTAGCGTCCACTATCGGCCAGAACGGCTGGTGGGGCCTGGGATTCGGCACGCAATCCCAAAGCGTAAACGATGTTTATGTGCTGGACAAGGATATGAAGATTGCCGGTTCGGTAAAAGATCTGGGCAAGGGAGAAAGAATTTATTCAGTCAGATTTATTGAAGACAAAGGTTATGTGGTTACCTATAAACAGATGGATCCGTTTTATGTCATAGACCTGTCTGATCCTAAAAATCCTGCCATGAAGGGCGAGCTGAAGATCCCAGGATTCTCATCTTACCTCCACCCTATCGCCAAAAACATCATCTTGGGCGTGGGGCAGGAAAACAACCAGGTAAAACTTTCCTTATTTGACGTAACTGACGCATCCAATCCGACCGAAATTTCCAAATATAACCTGAATGAATATTGGACCGAAGTTTCCAGCAACCATCACGCTTTCCTCCAGGACGCCATGCACAATATTTTTTTCCTTCCTGGCGGACAAGGCAGCTATATTTTTTCTTATGACGGAAATAATCTGAAACTGCAAAAAGCCATAAGCGGCATGCAAGCCAACCGGGCGCTTTATCTGAATGATTATCTATACGTCGTCGCCACGGACAAGATTACGGTTCTAGATGAGAAGACCTGGGAAAAGGTGGGGGAGGTTGATATCAGTAAGTAAAAAAAGAAGGCAAAAATTTGCCTTCTTTGGCTGTCAGCCTATTGTTTCTTTGCCCTTACGTGTATGACGTCTTGCATCTGAACTAAGCCCTCGTTGCTTAGTTCGTTTATGCCGTCGAGCGCATTATTGACGCCGAATTCCCCATAAAGCTCCGTAATGGAGACGCACCCGCGTTTTTTTATAAAGTCCAATATTTTTTTCTTCATTATCCATCCTCCTTTTTATCGCATTAAGATAAAGTTATTATATCCGAGGGGAAAAGTCAAGCTTGATAATGAGCAGCAAAAAAGACCCTGACGGGTCTTTTTTAAAATCTTTCAAAGTTTATTTAAACACCGGCGTTTTTTTATATCTTCTTGTATCCGACGCTTCGGTCGGATTAAACTTTCACTTTCTTCACCTTCAGCTGGGTCTTAATGCACCTGGTGCAGACTAGCATCGCCTTGCCGTCTATCTTCTTTGACTGCAAGTTAAGGTATTGCCTTTTAAGAGTCTTGATGTTTGAGTGGGAGCGGCTTGCATCTTTTGTTGATGATTTGCGTCCGCAGATATCGCATGTTTTTGCCATAGTATTCAATATTAATTTCGAATTTCGAATTTCGAATTTCGAATGCATTTTTTATTTTTTAGTACAGAATAGAGCATAACACGGTTTGATAAAAAAATCAAGCCATGTTAATATTTAAAGAACCAAGAATTTAAAAATGTCGTAATATAATAGCAGGAGTTTAATTTTTATGATGTTATTCGTTTTAATAGTAGTATTATTTTCCGCTATCATCCATGAATATATGCACGGATGGATGGCGGATCAATTAGGGGACCCGACGGCTAAAAATGCCGGCCGTTTAACCTTGAATCCCATATCGCATATAGATTTGTGGGGGTCAATAATCATGCCCGCCCTGCTTTGGTTCGGGACTAACGGAAGCTTGGTTTTTGGTTATGCTAAGCCAGTTCCCTTTAACCCTTATAATCTCCGGGATCAGAAATACGGGAGTGCCAAGGTCGGCATTGCCGGACCGGCAGCCAACTTTATCACCGCCTTATTTTTTGGGCTAATATTAAGATTTTTTCCGTTAAATAATGACTATTTAATCCAGCTTTTGGCTATTATCGTACAGATTAACCTGGTGCTTATGGTTTTTAATCTGGTTCCCATCCCTCCGCTGGACGGCTCCAGGGTAGTTATGCCTTTCTTACCCTATAAATGGCAGATAAGATATGCCAATCTGGAAAGATACGGGATGCTTTTTGTTTTAATATTCATACTCTTTGGTTTCCAGTTTATATCCCCGATAATTATTGGCTTATTTAAGCTAATTGTCGGCAGCGCCTGATAAGCTTGACTTCCTTGAGCATTTTTGCTAAATTAACTAATGTACTATTTGACAGCTCCAATGGGAGTTTTATTTTATTTTAAAACAATAATTTATATTTTTTGAAAAAGTTTTTAAACGTATTCTATGCCAACCATCAATCAGCTAGTTCGTAAAGGACGAAGCACATCAAGGAAAAAGAGCAAATCACCGGCATTGCAATCCACTCTGGATACTTTGCACAGAAAGAGAACTTATCTGCCGAGCGGCTCTCCTTTTAAGCGTGGCGTCTGTCTGAAAGTTACCACTACCACTCCGAAAAAACCTAATTCCGCTTTGAGGAAAATCGCCCGCGTCAGGCTGTCCAACGGCATGGAAGTCACTTCCTATATCCCGGGAGTAGGCCATAATCTGCAGGAGCACTCTATCGTTATGATCAAGGGCGGGAAAACCAAGGACCTGCCGGGCGTGCGCTATAAGATTGTCAGAGGCGTTTATGATACCCAGGGAGTCCAGGGCAGGATGCAGGGCAGAAGCCGCTACGGAGCGAAGAGGCCGAAAGAAGGGAAGAAATAAAAAGTAAGCAGTATGCAGTATGTAGTATTAAGCATACGGCATACGGCATATATAAAATACTAAATACTAAACTATGAGAGGTAAACCAGCACCCAAAAGAAAAATTGAAGGAGACGCCAGATATAACGACGTAGACGTCGCTAAATTCATCAACTATCTGATGCAGAGAGGCAAAAAAACCGTAGCTCAGACTATTGTTTACGATGCTTTTGAAATCGTCAAAGAAGAGACCAAGCAGGATCCGAGGCACGTTTTCAGGAAGGCTTTAAAGAAAGTTTCTCCGTTGGTTGAGGTCCGCGGCAAAAGAGTCGGCGGCGCCAACTATCAGGTTCCGTTCCAGGTGCGCGGCGAACGCCGCTTGGCCCTGGGTTGCCGCTGGTTGATAGAAGCTTCCAAAAAAAGAAAAGGCAAGCCGATGTTTGAAAAGTTAGCCGCTGAAATATTAGACGCCCAAAAAGGCGAAGGCGCAGCCGTGAAGAAGAAAGAAGACGTCCACAAGATGGCCGAATCCAACAAGGCTTTCGCACATTTTGCTCGCTAAAAAAATCCGTCATCCCCGCGAAGGCGGGGATCCAGAAAAAATTCTGGGTCTCAGCTTTCGAAGGGATGACGTTTTTAAATACTGCTCTTACAAAAAGGAGGATTTAAAATGAAGCTTAAAACCGTTAGTAATATCGGGACATTAAGTTCAATAGTCGGATTATTTGCAGGAGCTTTTTGGCTGACTTTTAAGTTGCTTTACTGGTTAATACCCGCCACAAAATCGCCTGCCATACTCTGTATGATTAAATACCGCTCTGATATTTTTTTAATTGTAGTGATAACGGTAAACATTTGCGCAAGCGTTGCCATGATCATGCTCTCTATGGCGCTTAAGAGCAAAGCTAACTCCGGGGCGTCGTAGTTTCGCCCCACTTTTAAAAATTATTACATTCAGATATTATTTAAAAATTAAAAATTTGAAATTAAAAATTATATACTATGCCTCGTGAATATTCTCTAGAACACACCAGAAATATCGGGATTATCGCCCATATCGATGCCGGGAAAACCACCGTTTCCGAGCGCATTTTGTTTTACACCGGGAAGAAGCATAAGATCGGCGAAGTGCATGAAGGAGAAGCGACAATGGACTGGATGGAACAGGAAAGAGAAAGAGGCATCACCATCACTTCCGCGGCTACCACTTGTTTTTGGAAGGACACCCGCATCAACATCATTGATACGCCCGGACACGTAGACTTCACCGCTGAAGTGGAACGTTCTTTGCGCGTGCTTGATGGAGGCGTGGTCGTTTTTGACGGCGTGGCCGGAGTTGAACCGCAGTCCGAAACCGTATGGCACCAGGCTGACAAATACAATGTTCCGAGAATCGCTTTTATAAATAAACTGGATCGGACCGGAGCTAATTTTTATAAGGATCTGGATTCAATACATGCCCGTCTGACCAAGAGAGCTTACCCGATACAGTTGCCCATCGGTATAGAAAGCGATTTTACCGGCATTATTGATCTGTTTGAAAGAAAGGCCCGGGTTTATCAGGACGATTTGGGGACCAAGTGGGAAGATATCGAAGTGCCAGCCGACATGAAAGAAAAAGTGGATATGTACCGCGGCCAGCTCATAGAGGCTATCGTGGAAAACAATGAAGAAATGATGGGTAAATATTTAGGCGGAGAAGAAATTGAAGTAGCAGCCCTGAAGGCAGAATTGAGAAAGGTGGTCTGTGCCGGCAAATTGGTTCCGGTGCTTTGCGGTTCGGCTCTCAAAAATAAGGGCGTGCAGTTCATGCTGGATGCGGTGGTGGAATACCTGCCGTCCCCGCTGGACGTTCCTGCTTTAGTCGGATTTGATCCGGACGATCCGGAAAAGAAGATTGAAGTCAAGCCGAGCGATTCGGAAAAATTCGCCGGATTGGCCTTTAAGATAGCCACTGATCCGTTCGTGGGCAAACTATGTTTTGTGAGAGTATACAGCGGAGTTTTGAACTCCGGTTCTTATGTTTTGAACTCTTCCAACGGAGAAAGAGAAAGAATCGGCCGCTTGGTAAGGATGCACGCCAACCACAGGGAAGAAGTGCAGGAAGTTTACGCCGGTGAAATCGCGGCGGTTATCGGACTCAAAAATACTACTACTGGAAATACTTTATGCGATGAAGCCAGGCCGGTCGTTTTGGAATCCATTACTTTTCCAGAACCGGTCATTTCCATCGCGGTTGAGCCGAAGACCAAAGCCGATCAGGAAAAAATGGGCTTGGCTTTGTCCAAATTGGCCGAAGAAGATCCGACTTTCCGCGTGAAATCAGACGAAGAAACCGGACAGACCGTCATTTCCGGAATGGGCGAATTGCATCTGGATATCATCGTGGATCGCATGAAAAGAGAATTCAGCGTAGAAGCCAACGTCGGCAATCCGCAGGTGGCTTACCGTGAAACCATAACCAAATCGGCGGAAGCGGAAGGTAAATATATCAAGCAGTCTGGTGGACGCGGACAATACGGCCATTGCTGGATTAAAGTAGAACCTAATGAAAAAGGCAAGGGATTTGAATTTATAGATGAAGTCAAGGGCGGTGCCATCCCCAGGGAATATATTCCGGCCATCGGCAAAGGCATCAAAGAAGCTTTGGACAAGGGCGTTTTGGCCGGATATCCGATAGTAGATGTGAAAGCCACCGTTTATGACGGTTCTTACCACGAAGTCGATTCTTCCGAAGCAGCGTTTAAGATCGCCGGCTCCATGGCTTTTCAAGAAGGCGTAAGGAAAGCCGGACCCGTGATCCTGGAACCGATGATGAAAGTGGATGTGGTCACCCCGGAAAATTTTATGGGCGATGTTATCGGCGACTTGAACTCCAAGAGAGGACAGATTGAAGAAATGTCGGACAGAGGACAGGTGAAGTCAATCAAGGCTATTGTTCCGCTCGCTTCTATGTTCGGCTATGTCACCCAACTGCGTTCTATGTCCCAGGGCAGAGCCAGTTCCTCTATGGAATTCGCGTATTATTCCGAGGTACCGAGAAACGTAGCCGAAACCATTTCTGCTGAAAGGAATGGTACTGCGAAAAAGTAAGATATTAACAGTTGACTATCCAGCTGGTTTGATTTAATATAGAAAGGCATTTCTAGGAGGATTTTTTGGTTTTTATCCTATATGCAAAACGAATTACAGCGTGTCATCAATTTAGCGAAAAAAACAGGGGATAGGGTTATCGTTTTTGACTATAATAAGCCAGAAAATACCTATGTAGTGATGGGTCTGGATGAATACGAAAAATTGGCGATAGGCCGGCATGAGGTGAGAGGCTTGACAGAAGACGAGTTGCTTGATAAGATAAATCGCGATATCGCCATATGGAAAAGCGACAATGATTTTAGTCTTTCCGAAACGAGCGATAGGCCAAAAGAAGCCAAAAAAGTCCCGACGCCCGCCGAAGGCGTGGATCTAGTCGGAAAAAAACCGATTAAAAAAAGCAACTGGTCAATACCGAAAACAGTTAAAGAGGCTGCCGCAGAAACTATGGAAGAAAACATGGATTATGAGGGAGAAGTTAATTTTTAGACAATTAAAAACTTTTTTAGAAAAAGTTTTTAATATTTTCAAAAAATATAAGGTATCAGTGGAAATTTCTGTAGCGAGTAAAACTCTACGGCCACAGAAATTTCCACTGATAAATCTAAATTGTAATAATATTATACGGCTGGACGCCCGCCTTTATTAATTAATAGGGCAAAAACCTCGGAAGTAATTCGGGGGCCGTTTACAGGAAAAACATGGCGAAATTTGAACGCAAAAAGCCCCATGTTAACGTAGGCACAATCGGCCACGTTGATCATGGCAAAACAACTTTGACAGCCGCGTTATTGAACGTTTTGTCTGCCAAGGGTTTTAACGCTACCAAAAAGAGCGTTGACCAGATAGATTCCGCTCCGGAAGAAAAAGCCCGCGGCATCACCATCGCTACTGCTCACGTTGAATACGAATCAGCCAAAAGACATTATGCTCACGTAGACTGTCCAGGACACGCCGATTATGTAAAGAACATGATCACCGGCGCCGCCCAGATGGATGGAGCTATCCTGGTGGTAGCCGCCACCGACGGCCCTATGCCTCAGACCAGAGAACACATCGTCTTGGCTCGCCAGGTAGGCGTTCCGTACATCATCGTCTTCCTGAACAAGGTTGATATGGTTGAAGACAAAGAACTCATTGACTTGGTGGAAGAAGAAATCAGAGACTTGCTCAAGAAATATGAATTCCCGGGAGATACCACTCCGATTATCCGCGGTTCAGCTTTGAAAGCTTTGGAAAATCCGACTGGTGCGGATGCCGAACCGGTTTTGGCTTTAGTGAAAGCCTTGGATGAGTTCATCCCGGATCCGGTCCGCGAAACCGAAAAACCGTTCTTGATGCCAATTGAAGATATCTTCTCAATTGAAGGCCGCGGCACCGTCGTGACCGGAAGGATTGAGAGAGGGATCATCAAAATAAACGAAGAAGTGGAAATAATCGGCATGCGCGATACTACCAAGACCGTGGTTACTGGCGTGGAAATGTTCAACAAGTCTTTGGACGAAGGCAGGGCCGGCGATAATGCTGGTTTGCTGTTGCGCGGCACTAAGAAAGACGATGTGGAAAGAGGACAGGTCCTGGCCAAACCGGGAACCGTCACTCCTCACAGTGAATTTGAAGCTCAGATATACGTCTTGTCTAAGGAAGAAGGCGGACGCCATAAACCTTTCTTTAAAGGCTACAAACCGCAGTTTTACATCAGGACTACTGATGTTACCGGAGAAATAGAATTACCAGCAGGCATTGAAATGGTTATGCCTGGCGATACTGTCAGCTTGAAAGTAAAGTTGATCGTACCGGTCGCCTTGGAAGAAAAACAGAGATTCGCTATCCGCGAAGGCGGCAGGACCGTCGGCGCCGGAGCAGTCATAAAAATCATAAAATAAATAAGCACTTAGTTCCGCTCAAGTTATTGGGCGGAACGATAGTGATGATTTAAAATTAAATTAGACACCGGATGACAGGTGGCTGTTATCCATAGTTAATTAAAAAAATGACAGAAGCTAAAGCTAAACCAGTCAACAAAGATGAGGAAGTGAAACAAAGGATCCGCATCAAGATCAAGGCGTTTGATCACAAGATTATAGACCAGTCTACCAAGACGATCATTGATACCGCCAAGAGGAGCGGAGCGCAGATTTTCGGACCCATTCCTCTGCCGACCGAAAAGAAGAGATATACCGTCAATAAATCTACTTTTGTGCACAAAAATGCCCGCGACCAGTTCGAAATGAGGATACACAAGCGGCTTCTGGACATAGTTGAACCGTCAGCCGCCACCATTGAAGCATTGACCAATCTGAGCTTGCCGGCCGGCGTGGACGTAGAAATCAAGATGTAAGCGCTCAAGCGAGCGATTTATATATAACGGGATAAAGATTGTTCGGACAACTCCTATGGAAAGTGTCGGAACAAGAAATATCTCGCAAGGGAGTAAATAAGATCAAGAACACAAAATTAAAAAGGATTGAAGCCGCTGTAATTTTTTATAGCGAGCGAGCCTGCCGGCAGGCCGGCGTGGAATTTTTTGTGAATCTGGTTTTATTGAAACCAGGTTTTTTTATAAAAAGGGTGTACATTAAGCAGAAATTTATCGGCCGTAGTCCGCCAGTTGGCGGATTTGCCCGCTGATAAATTTACGCTTAATACGATATATTTTTGAAAATATTAAAAACTTTTTAAGAAAAAGTTTTTAAAGGTTATATATGAAGTTCATCATAGGGAAAAAAATTGAAATGACGCAGGTTTGGAAGGGCGAAGATGTTATTGCCGTTACCAAGGTTCAGGCTGGTCCCTGCTCTGTAGTCCAGATAAAAAATAAAAAAACTGACGGATACGAAGCTGTGCAGATCGGTTTTGGCGAAAAGAAAGAAAAAAATATCAGAAAACCGCAAAAAGGGCATTTGGCGAAGGTGGTCAAAGCCAACCCGGCTGTGAAACCTAATATAAGGACATTAAGAGAATTCAGGGTGGAAAACAGCAATTTGAATATGGGCGATATCATAGATGTAACCAGCTTCAAGGCTGGCGATGCCATAAAAATAGTAGGCACTTCCAAGGGCAAAGGTTTCCAGGGCGTGGTCAAAAGACACGGTTTCCACGGACAGGACAAAACCCACGGACACAAAGACCAGGAACGCATGCCCGGATCCATCGGCGCTACAGCGAACCAGCGCGTTTACAAAGGCACCAGGATGGGCGGACGCATGGGCAGCGACAGGGTTACTATGCCGGCAGAAGTAATAGAAGTAGACAAAGAAAATAATATTTTATATATCAAAGGCGGAGTGCCGGGAGCCAGAAACAGTTTGGTCCTGATAATAGGAGAAGGAGAGTTAGCTCCGGTAAAATCCGAAGTTAAAAAAGAAGAACCGAAAGCCGAAGAAGTTAAGGCTGAAGAAAAGAAAGCGGAATAATTTATAAAAATTGGAAATTAATATATTATGCCAAAAATCAATATATACAACCAAAAAGGCGAACCAGCGGGACAGATGGAGGTTTCCGACAAGGTTTTCGGCTTGAAAGTGAATGAAGCGTTGGTGCATCAGGCAGTGGTCGCGCAGACAGCCAATGAAAGAAAAGTTTTAGCACATACTAAAGATAGAAGCGAAGTTTCCGGCGGCGGCAAGAAGCCGTGGGCGCAAAAAGGCACGGGCAGAGCCAGACAGGGTTCCACCAGATCCCCGCAATGGGTGGGCGGTGGCGTAGTTTTCGGCCCCCTAAAGACCAGGAATTTTTCCAAAAAGATAAATAAGAAAATGAAACAGAAAGCCATGTGCATGGCATTATCAGACCGATTAGCTACTAATAATATGGCTGTTTTAGATAAATTGGATATGACAGAATATAAGACTAAAGTTTTCGTGGGCATATTAAAAGGATTAGAAGAAAAAGTTTTCGTAGCGAAAGACAAATCAGCCGCTGGCGGAAAAACCAAAAACAAGAGAAGCGTATTGGTTATAAACGATAAGAAAGACGACAAAGCGACAAATTCGGGCAGAAATCTGGTGGGAGTAGAAATGCAGAATCTGGAAAATATCAACATTGTAGACTTATTGAAATATAAGAATCTGATTCTGACCCAGGACGCAGTAAAAAAACTAGAAGAAAGATACAAATAACCTTTAAAAACTTTTTTAGAAAAAGTTTTTAATATTTTCAAAAAATATAAGGTATCAAGGAAAATTTTTGTAGCGAGTAAAACTCTACGGCCACAAAAATTTTCCTTGATATGGAAAAAGGATAAAATACAATATGGCAATTTTTGATAAGAAAATAGAAGATAAGAAAAAGGATGACAAAAAGGCAGCTTCCCCCAAAGGGATGAAGGATTTGTATGCCCAGGGAGCGGAGAGTAAAGCCAAGGCCACCGATAAAGCGGCAAGCAAGGAAAGGAAATACGGGAATGCCTATAAGATTTTAATAAAACCCCTGGTAACCGAGAAAGCGAGCGTGGCTGGCGCGGAAAATAAGTATGTATTTGAAGTGTCGGTCAAAGCCAATAAGGTTGAAGTAGCCAAAGCCATCAAAGAAGTTTACGGCATCCAACCGACCAAAGTCAATATAATAACCGTTTTAGGAAAGAAGTCCAGATACGGCAAGGCCACGGGAAAAAGAAAAGACTGGAAAAAAGCCGTCATTACTTTGCCGGCCGGCCAGTCAATCAAGGTTTACGAAGGAGTATAAATATAATTCTAAATGCTAAATTTTAAAGTCTAAATTATTATGTTAAAATTTTTAATTTAGATATTAAAATTATTTAGAATTTATAATTTAGAAATTAGAATTTTATTAATATATGGCGATTAAGAGAGCAAAACCAACTACACCAGGCAGACGCGGAGCAAGCTTCGATGATTTTAGCGATCTCACCAAGACCAAAGGCGAAAAGTCTTTGATGGTTATCAGAAAGGAAAATAGCGGCAGGAACAACCAGGGGAAAATCACTGTCAGGCACCGGGGCGGCGGAGCTAAGAAATATCTGAGGATAGTTGACTATAAACGTGATAAATTTGATATACCGGCCAAGGTAGCTTCTATAGAATATGATCCGAACCGAGGAGCCAGAATCGCTTTGCTCCAATATAAGGACGGAGAAAAGAGATATATGGTAGCGCCTACGGAGCTTAAAGCCGGCGATGAAGTTTTAAGTTCAAAAAAACTGATTGAGATAAAGACCGGCAACGCTATGCCTATTGAGCATATTCCGGCCGGCATGCCGGTATATAACGTTGAATTGGAACCAGGGTTCGGCGGCGTGGTCGCCAGGGGAGCGGGGAATGCCGTTTTCGTAATGGGCATTGAAGGAAAATTCGTACAGGTAAAGATGCCATCAGGCGAAATCAGATTGGTAAAAAGAGATTGTTTGTGCACTGTCGGGCAGGTTTCTAACCCGGAAAGAGTGAATTTAAAAATCGGCAGCGCCGGCAGGATGAGACATCTGGGCTGGAGACCCACTGTCCGCGGCACGGCAATGAATCCGGTAGACCATCCGCATGGCGGCGGCGAAGGCAAGCAGCCGATCGGACTCAAGCATCCGAAAACCCCCTGGGGCAAGCCGGCTCTAGGAGTCAAGACTAGAAAGCCAAACAGGAAATCTAATAAATTAATCATACAGAGAAGGAAGAAGTAGCTTTAAAAACTTTTTCTTGATAAAAAAATATGTCAAGAAGTTTAAAAAAAGGTCCATATATAAACGAAAGAATCCTGAAAAAGATCAAGGCTTTGAAGCCGGGCGATAAGACCGTCATAAAAGTTTGGGATAGAGCGTGCTCGATTTCACCGGAAATGGTAGGGTTTACTATCGGCGTACATAACGGCAGACAGCATACCCCGGTAACTATCGTGGAAAATATGGTCGGACATAAATTGGGAGAATTTTCCCCGACCAGGACATTCAGGGGACACGGCGGCAAGATGGCTAAAGACCAGGCGAAAGCAGCGCCAGCCAAGTAGAAAGTTCATCAAGTTTATAAAGTTTATCAAGTCGTTTGAAAATTTACTTTATAACTTTACAGCTTTACATACTTTATAACTTATATCATATGGAAGTAAGAGCAAAAGCAAAATACATAAAGATGTCACCCAGAAAATTAAGACTGGTTGCTGATGTTGTGCGCGGATTGACCGTTAATAAAGCTTTGGACCAATTGAATTTCAACCAGAAATGGGCAGCCAAACCGGTTGCCAAAGTAGTCAGTTCAGCTGTCGCTAATGCTATTAATAACTATGAATTAGCTCAGGACAATTTGTTCGTAAAGTCTATTACCGTTGACGAAGGCCCGGTGCTGAAAAGATGGATGCCCAAGGCCCATGGCAGAGCGACGCAGATTTTAAAAAAGACCGGGCATATCAATATAATTTTGGGAGAAATAAAGGATAGCGGCATCAAAGAAGCTAAAAAGCAGAAATTGGAAGCGCCGATCAAACTGGGCGCCAAGGGCAAAGGAGAAGGTAGCGTGGAAATGAAAGGTAAACCGGAAGAAAAAATTGTCGTACCAGGAAAAGAAAAAGGCAAAAAGATTTCCTCTGGTACGCACAGCGCAGAAGGCAGGCACGGTCACGCCAAGATTGAGGGCGCTAATAAAGGATTTGTTGATAAGCTATTTCAAAGAAAGAGCGGGTAAAGCTTTAAAAACTTTTTCAAAAAAAGTTTTTAATATTTTCAAAAAATATATTGTATCGATTAATATTTTTATAGCGGGCAAAGCCCTACGGCCATAAAAATATGAATCGATGGAGCGATAATTAAGAGGCATAATTTATAAATATGGGACAAAAAGTAAATCCAAAAATATTCAGAATGGGAATAATCAAGACTTGGCCGTCCAGGTGGTTTGGAGATGGCAAGGATTATATAAATAATCTGAAGCAGGATGTCTTGGTAAGGAAATTTTTATTGAAAGATTTGCGCGAGGCCGGAGTGGACAGGGTGGAGATTGAAAGAAGCGCCAAGAAAATCAGCATCAATATCTTTACCGCTAAGCCCGGAGTGGTAATCGGCAGAGGAGGGGCCGGCGCGGAGACTTTGAAAAAGAAAATCCATGACAAATTTTTGAAAAATTTCCGTATGAACGAGATAAATCTGAATATTACCGAAGTTGACAGGCCGAATTTGAGCGCTCAGATATTAGTCCAACAGATGGCCATTGAAATAGAAAAGAGAATGCCGTTCAGAAGGGTTATGAAGCAGGCTATTTCCAGAGTGGAAAGAGCCGGCGCTTTGGGAGTGAAAATCATCATCAAGGGCAGGCTTAATGGAGCGGAAATCGCCAGAAGCGAAATGCTCACTTCGGGAAAAGTTCCTTTGCACACTTTGCGCGCTGATATAGATTATGCTAGAGGAGCGGCCCACACCACCTACGGAGCCATCGGCATCAAAGTCTGGATATACAAAGGAGAGGTATTTGAAAAAGCGAAAGAGCAGGTGAAAGGCGAAGTGATAAGGGAAAAAACCATGCCGATGAGCAGGCAGGGAAGAAAATAAGAAAAATTGTTTAATGCTTAAAACTAAGCATTAAGAACTAGCTATCCAATATATATGTTAATGCCAAAAAAAACTAAATATAGGAAGTCGCATAAAGTCAGAAAGGGCGGAAAAGCTACCCGTTTGGTTGATTTGGCTTTTGGAAGCTACGGACTGAAGAGTTTGGATGCTTGCTGGGTAACCTCCAGACAGATTGAAGCGGCTCGCAGGGCTATGACCAGATATGTAAAAAGCGGCGGAAAAATCTGGATAAGGATATTCCCTCACAAGTCGGTCACCCAAAAAGGAGGCGAAATGCCCATGGGCAAAGGCAAGGGCCCGGTAGATCACTACGTAGCGGTTGTAAAACCAGGTATGATTTTATTTGAAATAGAAGGGATATCCGAAGTTTTGGCGAAAAAGGCCATGACCTTAGCCGCCCACAAATTGCCGGTCACCACTAAATTCGTGGTAAAATACGCTTCTAACTAAGCACTTAATATTCACATATGGAATTTAAAGAATTAAAAAAGAAGAAAACCGCAGACCTGCACAAGCTATTGGCCGAATCTCGGGATACTCTGAGAGATCTGCGTTTTAAGGTCGCCTCAAAACAGCTTAAAGACGTTTCGGTCGTAAAGAAAATAAAAAAGACCATTGCTAACGTTTTAACTTTATTGAACGCTGATAAAAATGAAAATCCGTCGGAAGCGACAGAAAAAACAGAAGAGAAAAATAAGGCCATATAACATTTTATAATATATGAAAAATACTAAAGAACAAAAAATTCAGACAGCCAAACCGACAGTGATCAATAGAAAGTTCACCGGCGTTGTGGTAAGCGACAAGATGGACAAGACTATCGTGGTCAGCGTGGAAAACACCAAAATACACAAAAAATACGAAAAAAGATATACCATAAACAAGAAATATAAGGTCCATGATGAAAAAAATCAGTATAAGGAAGGCGACAAGGTGACTTTCGTAGAGTGCCGCCCATTGTCAAAAGACAAAAGGTGGAGAGTAGTATATTAAAAGTTTTTAATATTTTCCTTGATAGGAAGAAATAGGTTATCGAGACATTAAATATATGATTCAAAATTTATCCAGATTAAAAGTTGCAGATAATACGGGCGCCAAGATAGTTATGTGCGTCAGGGTTTTGGGCGGCTATAGGAAGCGTTATGCCCGTATCGGCGATATCATTACCGCCGTTGTTAAAGAAGCTGTGCCGCATTCATCTATAAAGAAAAGCGATATCGTCCACGCGGTTATTGTCAGGACCAAGAAAGAAACCAGGAGAAAGGACGGCAGTTACATAAGATTTTCAGAAAACGCCTGTGTTATTATAGACAAGGTCAAAAAAGAACCGAAGGGTACCAGGGTTTTCGGTCCGATTGCGCGCGAAGTCAAGAAAGCCGGATTCATCAAAGTCGGATCCTTGGCCCCGGAGGTGTTATAAAAAAGTTTTTAATATTTTTAAAAATATTAGGACAACAAATACGGTTAATAATTATATGAACATAAAGAAAGGCGACAAAGTGAAAATATTAGCAGGCAAGGATAAGGGCAAGACCGGAAAAGTTTTGCAGATTTTTCCCGTGGAAAAGAAAGCCAGCGTAGAAGGTTTGAATATCCTGGTTAAACATATGCGCCCGAGAAGAGACGGAGAAAAGGGGCAAAGGATAGAATTTCCGGCACCGATAAATATTTCCAATATCATGCTGGTTTGCCCGATTTGCGATAAGCCGACCAGGGTAGGACATAAGATCGTAGAAGTCGGCAAATCAAATAAGAAGGCCAGAGTATGCAAGAAATGCAAACAAGTAGCGGATTAGACCTTTGAAAACTTTTTCAAAAAAAGTTTTCAATACTTTCAAAAACATACTATATCAAATAAATTATGAGATTTAAAGAGCAATTGAAAAAAGAAATATCACCTAAACTGCGGCAGAAATTCGGCTATAAGAATATTATGGCCGTTCCGACCATAACCAAGGTTGTAATTAATGCTGGCGTAGGCAGGCATTCCAAAGAAAAGAATTTCGTTGACAATGTTGAAAGCGTGATAACCAGGATTACCGGGCAAAAACCGATGTTGACCAAAGCCAAGAAATCAATTTCTTCTTTCAAAGTGAGAGAAGGGCAGGTTGTGGGCGTGGCCGTAACTCTGCGCGGCAATAAGATGTATGATTTTATAGAGAAATTGGTTAAAGTATCTTTCCCGAGAATCAGGGACTTCAGAGGTTTGAGTGAAAAGCATGTAGACAGAACCGGCAACTTAACCGTCGGATTCAAGGAAAATACCGCTTTCCCGGAAGTAAGAGCTGATGAAGTTGAAAATATCCACG
>Ga0209048_10000421_pt1 | contig 46086 bp, 45 predicted proteins | sample FrelakmetCRP12CR_FD_187146 | JGI IMG/M metagenome (GOLD analysis project Ga0209048, IMG submission 187146) | Freshwater lake sediment microbial communities from the University of Notre Dame, USA, for methane emissions studies - CRP12 CR (SPAdes)... | ecosystem: Environmental > Aquatic >...
CTCGCCGCGTCAGTTCCATACGCTCCGCGTTCGTCAGGGTGATGGCGTCTGTCATGGACGCCATTATAGTCTATAAGTGGTTGTTACAGTCCACTAGGCTGGCCAAGAGGGGCACGAAGTCGAGAAACGGCGGAGAATCTTTCGAGAAAAAAGCAAAGCCCCGCACTTGGCGGGGCTCTTTGCATGGCTGGGGGACTAGGATTCGAACCTAGGTTGACGGAGTCAGAGTCCGTAGTCCTACCGCTAGACGATCCCCCAAAGCGAGGACTAGCGCTTCGAGAACTGCGTGCCGCGACGCGCCTTGCGGAGGCCCACCTTCTTGCGCTCGACTTCGCGCGAATCGCGCGTGACGAAGCCGGCGACGCGCAGCGGCTTACGGTACGTCTCGTCGTACTCGATCAGCGCGCGGGTGATGCCATGGCGGATCGCGCCGGCCTGGCCGGTCATGCCGCCGCCCTGAACGTTCGCGTCCACGTCGAACTGGCTCGCCACCTGCACGGTCTCGAGTGGCTGGCGGACGATCATGCGCGAGGTCTCGCGGCCGAAGAACTCATCGAGCGTACGACCGTTGATCTTGATCTTGCCGGAACCCGGGCGCAGGTGAACGCGCGCCGTGGAGCTCTTGCGGCGGCCGGTGCCGTAATTGGTGTTGACGGGCATGGAGTGCTCTAGCCTCGTTCCGTAATCTTCATATATCGAGCGACTTGGGCTGCTGCGCCGCGTGCGGGTGCTTTACGCCCTGGAACACGTGCAGCTTCTTGAACATGCGGCGGCCGAGCGGGTTCTTCGGCAGCATGCCCTTCACGGCGATCTCAATCACACGCTCCGGGTGCTCGGCCAGCATCTTCTCGAGCGTGCGGCTCTTGATGCCGCCGATGGCGCCGGTGTGCCAGTAGTAGACCTTGTCCTTCAGCTTGTCGCCGGTGACGCGGATCTTGTCGGCATTGACCACGATGATGTGGTCGCCGGTGTCGACGTTCGGGGTGAAGACGGGCTTGTGCTTGCCGCGCAGGCGGAAGGCGAGCTGCGTGGCCAGGCGGCCGAGCGTCTTGCCGCTCGCGTCCACCACATACCAGTCGCGCCGCACCTTCTCGGGGTGTGCGAAAACGGTCGTCATCGAAAGCTCCAGGGCCCTGCCAGTCGGGCAGAGAGCCGTGAATTGTACGTCAGCGGAAACGCCTTTGCAAAAGCCTGCCCCCACGCTCCCGACGGCGCCGCCGGCCCTCCCAAACCGGGGGTGCGGGGCGGCGGAACCGGCACCTATATAATGAGTGCATGGGCTCCAGAACCCGCCATTTCAGCCTCGCCGACCGCCTGATCCGGGAGCTTGACCGGGGCCTGCGGACCGTGGCGGCGGCGAACGTGGCCACCCGCCCCAGCCCGGCCGCCGGGGTTCCCGAATCCGTCGAGGATCCGGCCGCCCGCCGCAAGGCGGCGGCCCTGATGCGAGTCAATCACGCGGGGGAGATCGCCGCGCAGGCCCTGTACCACGGCCAGGCGCTCACGGCGCGAAGCCCCGCCCTGCGGCAGTCGCTGCTCGAGGCGGCCAGGGACGAGACCGACCATCTGGCGTGGTGCGAGCAGCGCGTTCGCGAGCTCGACGGCCGCACCAGCCTGCTGGCGCCGGTCTGGTACGCCGGTTCGTTCGCCATCGGCGCTCTCGCCGGGCTGAGCGGCGACCGCAACAGCCTCGGGTTCGTCGCGGAGACGGAGCGGCAGGTCGTCGAGCACCTCGAGTCGCACGTCAGGGAGCTGCCCGAGGGAGACGAGCGCTCCCGGAGCATCGTCCTGCAGATGCAGGCAGACGAGCACCGTCATGGCGCCGAGGCCCGCCGTGCCGGCGGCTGGGGGCTGCCGCGACCGATACGCGAGCTCATGTGGCGCACGGCGCGCATCATGACCCGCACCGCCTATCGGCTCTGAGCGCTTGCGGCGCGGTCCGCGTTTGCGCTAAAAGCGACGGAGCCTTTTACATAAACCACAGGAAGGGAGCATGGAAAGCGGCGGCAGACCCCTGAGCGACATTCCCGCGATCAACCGGTTCCTGAGTTATTGCCGGATCCGCACCGTGCCGTCGAAGACGGTACTGATCCACGCCGGCGACGTTCCCGACGTCCTGTACTACGTCATCAAGGGCTCGGTCGAGGTACTGATCGAGGACGAGGAAGGCAACGAGATGGTGCTGGCCTACCTGAACAAGGGCCAGTTCTTCGGCGAGATGGGCCTGTTCAACGAGCAGCCGGCGCGCAGCGCGTGGGTTCGTACCCGCTCGCAGTGCGAACTCGCGGAGATGACCTATCCGCGCTTCCGGCAGATCGCGGCGGAGAGCCCGACGCTGCTGTTCGAGCTGGCCACGCAGCTCGCGAGCCGCCTCGACCGCACTAACCGCAAGCTCGGTGACCTCGCGTTCGTCGACGTGACCGGCCGAGTCGCCCACGCGATCATGGACCTGTGCAACGAGCCGGACGCGATGACGCACCCGGAAGGCACCCAGATCAAGGTGAGCCGCCAGGAGCTCTCGCGCCTCGTCGGCTGCTCGCGCGAGATGGCCGGTCGCGTGCTAAAGGTGCTCGAGGAGCAGGGCCTGCTCACCGCGCGCGGCAAGACGATGGTGGTGTACGGCGTGCGGCCGCGGCTCAAAGGCAAGGCGGCGGCGATGTCGGCACAGCCCGCCCCGCCCTCGGGGCTCGCCTTGCGGGCCCGCAAGGCCACGACCGTCGATGAAGACGAGGAGGACGAGGAGGAGGAGGACGAGGAGTAGCCGCTTCCGTCCCGGACCGGCCCGCCGGAGGGATCGGTCTGCGGCCCGCCTGAGGGCCGCGCCTGTCGTCGTGCTCTAACGCCCCGGTTTCGAACGCGCGGCTGCGATGCTCTCGCGCATCGCGCCGATCGTCGCGCGATAGTCTTTGGCGCTGAAGATCGCCGAACCTGCCACGAAGGTGTCTGCACCCGCGGCGGCCACCGCGGCGATGTTGTCGACCTTCACGCCACCGTCGACCTCAAGGCGGATCTCGCGGCCGCTGCGATCGATCAGTTCGCGAACCCTCGCGAGCTTCGGCAGGGCCGACGGGATGAAGGCCTGGCCGCCGAACCCCGGATTGACCGACATCAGCAGCACCATGTCGATCTTGTCGAGCACGTGGTCCAGCCAGTTGAGCGGCGTCGCCGGGTTGAAGACCAGCCCGGGCCTGCAGCCGTGCTCGCGGATGAGCCCGATCGTGCGATCGACGTGCTCGCTCGCCTCCGGGTGGAAGGTGATCCACGTCGCCCCGGCCTTGGCGAAGTCGGGGACGATCCGGTCGACCGGCTTCACCATCAGGTGCACGTCGATGGGGGCCGTGATGCCCGCCTTGCGCAGCGCCTCGCACACCAGCGGGCCAATGGTCAGGTTCGGCACGTAGTGGTTGTCCATCACGTCGAAGTGGATGAGGTCCGCGCCGGCCGCGAGCACGTTGCGGACCTCCTCGCCGAGCCGGGCGAAGTCCGCGGAGAGGATGGACGGTGCGATCCACGGGGTCTGCAGCATGTTGCGGCTCCTCGACCAGCAGGTTATTTCATTCCGCGGTGGTTCTTGACCGTTTCGTACGCCTCAAGGATACGCTGCGTGCGCTCGTGGGCGGCGACCACCATCGACTCCGGCAGGCCCTGGGCAACGAGCTTGTCCGGGTGATTCTGGCTCATGAGCCGCCGGTAGGCCTTGGTCACCTCGGCGTCCGTGGCGCCCGAGCCGACACCCAGCACCTCGTACGCATCCGCAAGGCGCGACGGCGTGCCGCGCTCACTGCCGGCACTGCCCCCCCAGCCGGGCTGGCGGGGGTGGCCGCCGTAGCGCAATCGCAGCATGGCCTCGAGCGCAGCGAGCTCCAGGGGCGATACGCCGAGCGCGCCGCAGATGCGGGCGAAGACCGCGCGCGAGGGGGCATTCAGGCCATTGCCCTGCAACGCGGCCTCAAGCTGGATCTGCACGAACAGCCGACACAGATCGGGCTGGCGGGCGGCCAGGTCGCGCAGGCGCCGCAGCGCCGCCTCCAGCGGAAAGCCCGCCTGCTTGCCCCGCGTGAAAAGATCGATCGCCCGGCGCCGGTCGTCCTCCGCCAGCGAGAAGCGGCGCATGGCGTCGCGCGCCGCATCGATCTCCTGCACCGTCACCCGCCCGTCGGCCTTGGCCACGTGACCCATGACCAGAAATGTCACCTCGAAGAATGCCAGGCGCAGGTCGGCCGCACCGCTCTGCGCCCGGAGCCGTTCTTCGTCGGACCGCTCGTCGAACTGGTGGCCGACGATCATGCCGACGATCGCTCCCAGCAGTCCGCGACCGGCGATGGCGCCGATCACCGCGCCGATGGCTTTGCCGTACCAGCTCATGCAACCCTTATTGACCGTCGGGGAATTCGCCTGCAACACTTCGGCGGCACAGGCTCGGTTCGAGGCGTCCGCGCATTTTATCAGCCCGCCTGTCGCGCGGCCCCGCCGGCCCGCGGCCTGCCCTCTCCCACCCATGTACCCAGTGGCCCAACCATGTCCAGCACCACCGCCTCCCCGCCGATGCACGAGTCGAGCCTGAAGAGCCTGCAGCGGATCCACCAGGGCAAGGTGCGAGACATCTACGCGCTCGACGAGCAGCACATGCTGATCGTCACCACCGACCGGCTGAGCGCTTTCGACGTGGTGCTGCCGGACCCGATTCCCGGCAAGGGGCGCGTTCTCACGGCCATCTCGAACTATTGGTTCGCCCGCACCACGCACATCGTGCCGAATCACCTCGCCGGCAGTTCATACCCGCTCGAGCGGGCGGTGCCGGACGCCGCCGAGCGCGAGCTGATCGCCGACCGCAGCATGGTGGTGAAGCGCCTCAGGGCCCTACCGGTCGAGGCCGTCGTCCGCGGGTACCTGATCGGCTCCGGCTGGAAGGACTACCAGCGTACGGGCCAGATCTGCGGCATTGCGCTGCCGGCCGGCCTGCTCATGGCGAGCAAGCTGCCGGAACCGATCTTCACGCCGTCGACCAAGGCGGAGCGCGGCCACCACGACGAGAATGTCGCCTTCGATGCCATCGCCGCGAACATCGGCCGCGATCTGGCCACCCAGGTGCGGGACAGCGCGATCAAGCTCTACGAGTTCGCGGCGGCGCACGCGCTCGCGCACGGCATCATCATCGCCGACACGAAATTCGAGTTCGGCGTCGATGGGCAGGGCCGCCTGACGCTGATCGACGAGGCCATCACGCCGGATTCGTCACGGTTCTGGCCGGTGGATACCTACGCGCCCGGCACGAGCCCGCCGTCGTTCGACAAGCAGTTCGTGCGGGACTACCTCGAGACGCTCGACTGGAACAAGACGCCGCCGGGACCGAAGCTGCCCGCCGAGGTGATCCGCAAGACCTCCGAGAAGTACGAAGAGGCGCTGCGCCGCCTGACCGCGTAGCCGGCCGAGCGGCCGGGGCGGGCGGGTACGGCCCCGTCGTCCAATCACCCCGAGGTCGCCCATCGCGCGATCACGCGATGGAGCTCGCGGACGCCGTCGGTCAGCGCCGCCGGACCCGGCTGCAGAATGATCGATGACTTCACCTCGTGCAGCTCGCCCGAGCGAACGGCAGGCACGTCCTGCCAGGCCGGGCGGCCACAGACCGCCCGCGGGCTGAATTTCTTGCCGCACCAGGAGCCGAAGATGATGTCCGGCGATCGCCGCGGCACCTCGAGTCGGTCGGCGACGATGCGGTCCCGCCCCAGTGACTGCAGCGACAGCTCCGGGAACACGTCGTCACCGCCCGCGATGCCGATGAGTTCCGACACCCAGCGGATCGCCGAAATCTGCGGCTCGTCCCACTCCTCGAAGTACACGCGCGGCCGGCGCTCGAGGCGGCTGGCGGCGTCGCGGACCTGCTCGAGGCCCGGCTGCAGCTCTGTCACCAGCGCCGCGCCCTTTGCTTCGCAGCCGATCATCCCGGCCAGCGTGCGGATCATCCTCAGTATCTCCGCGACGCTGCGCCGGTTGAAGACGTGCACTTCAACGCCACACCGCACCAGCTCGGCCGCGATGTCGGCCTGCAGGTCGGAGAAGCCGAGGACGAGGTCGGGCTCGAGCGACAGGATGCGGTCGATCTTCGCGCTCGTGAAGACCGAGACGCGCGGCTTCTCCTTGCGCGCGCGGGGCGGCCACACCGTGAATCCCGAGATCCCGACGATGCGCGCTTCCTCCCCGAGCAGGTACAGGCTCTCCGTCGTCTCCTCGGTGAGACAGACGATGCGGGTCGGGAACTCGGCGTCGTGACGGTCGCCCATCGGAATGCGGGAGGCTCGCTGCGGCTCGGTGCTGCTACTGTAGCGGCACTTGCCCGCATGCGCGCGCCGTGCAAGGCTGTGCCGTCGCCAGCGGAGCTCAAGGCCGCGTGTTTTCATCCCTGCACCTGAAGGTCGAGCAGCTGGTCTTCGACCTGCCGGAGTCGGTCGGCAGTCGGCCCCTGCACTGGCTCGCGATCCCGCTGCGCTACCTCTATGCCCTGCTGCGGGACTTCGCGCGCGGCGACCTCGGGCTGCGCGCCATGAGCCTGGTGTACTCCACGCTGTTCGCGTTCGTGCCGGCGGTGGCGGTGTCCTTCGCGATCCTGAAGGCCTTCGGCTATCACCGTCAGCTCGAGCCGGTGCTCTACGAGTTCTTCCGCCCGCTCGGCCAGCAGGGCCATGAGCTCACCGCCGAGATCATGAAGTTCGTCGAGAACGCGCAGGGTTCGATCATCGGCACGATCGGGTTCGTCTTCCTGATCTACACCGTCGTCTCGATGATCCAGAAGATCGAGGAGGCGCTCAACTTCACGTGGCACGTGGATCGCCGGCGCAGCATCGCCCGGCGCGTCAGCGAGTACCTCGTGGTCATGACCGTGAGCCCGCTCGTCGCGGTGCTCGCCATGGCGCTGCTCGCCTCCTTCGAGAAGGGCGAGGTGATCGCGAGGCTGTCCGGCCTGGCGCACGGCGCCGCCATCAGCCGGGGTCACTACACGCCGCACGTGCTGATCATCGGCCTGTTCTGGTTCCTCTACGCCTACATGCCCAACGTCCGCGTGCGGCTCGGGCCGTCCTTCGTGGGCGCGCTGTTCGGCGGTGCCGTATGGACGGCCGTCGGGGCGCTGTTCACGCGCGTCGTCGTATACTCCGCCCAAACGGCAGCGATCTACGCGGGCTTCGCGGTGGTGCTGCTGTTCCTGCTCTGGCTCTACGTGAGCTGGCTGATCGTACTACTCGGCGCGCAGCTGTCGTTCTACGTGCAGCACCCCGAGCACCTGCGCACGGGCCACGGCGTGATCCCGATGACCGGCGCGCTGCGTGAGCGGATCGCGATGTCCGCCATGTTTCTCATCGGCGAGCGCTTCCTCGACAACGGGCCGCGCTGGCGTATTAGCGACCTCGCCGAGCGGCTCGAGGTGCCCGCCACGGTACTCGGCGAGGTAATCTCCGCGCTGGAAGCGCACGGGCTCGTGCTGACGGCCGACGACGAGACCATCGCACCCGCCCGGGACCTGGGCGCCGTGCCGCTCGCGGCGATCCTCGAGGCCATCCGCCACGATGTTCCGAATCCGCGGCGGCCGGAACCGCAGGCGGTGCCCGCCGCCGATGCCGCCGCCCAGCATGCGGACGAGGCGCTGCGCGTCGCCATGAGCGGCAAGACCTTGCGGGAGCTCATCCGGCCGCAGAGCTGAGCGCGGAGCCTCGGCCGGCCGCGGCGCGGTGCCGGTCAGTCGCCGGCGACGGTCATTTCCTCGATCAGGATCGAGCCGGTGCGGATGCCGCCGCGCAGGTCGACGTCCGACCCGACCTCGACGATGCGCTGGAAGATGTCCTTCAGGTTGCCGGCGACGGTGACCTCGTGCACCGGATAGGCAATCTGGCCGCCTTCCACCCAGAAGCCGGCCGCCCCGCGCGAGTAGTCGCCGGTGACGCCGTTGACGCCCTGCCCCATGAGCTCCGTGACCAGCAGCCCGCGGTCGAGGAGCCCGAGCATGCCGTCGAAGTCGCGGCCGCGGCCGGCGACGAGGAGGTTGTAGTTGCCGCCCGCGTTCCCGGTCGTGCGCAGCCCGAGCTTGCGTGCCGAGTACGTGCTCAGCACGTAGCCGAGCAGCACGCCGCCATCGACCAGTTCGCGATCACGGGTGGCGACCCCCTCGTGATCGAAGGGGGCGCTCGCCAGCGCCTTGCGCAGGTGCGGCCGCTCGGAGAGCGTGAACCACTCCGGGAAGACGCGCTGACCGGCCGCGTCCAGCAGGAACGAGGCGCGGCGGTACTGGCTGCCGCCACGGATCGCGCCGAGGAAGTGGCTGATGAGCCCGCGGGCCACCTCCGGGATGTAGAGGACCGGCGCCTTCATCGTCGGGAGCTTGCGTGCGCCGAGGCGCCGCACTGCCCGCTCGCCGCTGCGCCGACCGACGCTCTGCGCGTCCTCGAGATCGCGCCAATCACGCGTGGTCGTGTACCAATAGTCGCGCTCCATCTGCTCGCCCTGCGCGCTGAGCACGGCGCAGCTCACGCTGTGCACCGTGCCCGGATAGGCGGCGTGGAAGCCGAGCGAATTGCCGTAGGCCCGTATGCCGCGATGCGTGCTGACGCCGGCGCCCTCGGAGTTAGTGATGCGGGAATCGACGCTCATCGCGGCCGCCTCGCACGCGATCGCCAGCTCGCACGCGCGCTCGGGCGCCAGATCCCACGGATGAGACAGGTCGAGGTCGGGGATCTCGGTCGCGAGCGTGTCCGGCTCGGGCAGCCCGGCACAGGGGTCCTCGGCCGTGAAGCTCGCGATGCTGCAGGCCTTGGCCACTGTCTCGCACAGGCCTGCGGCGCTCAGGTCGCCGGTGCTGGCCGTTCCCTTGCGCGTGCCGAAGTAGACGGTCACGCCCATGCCGCGATCGCGCTGGTACTCGACGGTCTCGACCTCGCCGAGCCGGGCCGACACGCTGAGGCCCACGTCGGCGCTGACCGCCGCTTCGGCCTGGGTCGCCCCGAGCCGCCGCGCCTCCGCCAGCGCAAGCTGCACGAGCGCGAGAAGGTCGGCACCGTCGGGCGTGAGGGCGGTCGAGTGGTCAGCTGGGATCATGTGAGCCTGTCGGGCGCCGCAGCGGCGTCGGGCGGTGATTCTAGCAGTGCGCGGGGATGGGATCGGCGCCGTGCTAGCATGACCGCGGAGGCAGCATGAATGACCCGCAGGATCTGCCAACCGGACCGGAGCCGCCGAGCAAGAGCGAGCTGAAGCGCCAAGACCGGCAGTTGCGCGACCTCGGCGTGGCGCTCGTTGCACTGCCCGCCGCCGAACTCGCGGCCCTCGACCTTCCCGAACCGCTCTTCGACGCCATCGAGGCCTGCCGCCGGATCACCAGCCACGGCGCCCGCCTGCGCCAGGAGATGTTCATCGGCAAGCTGCTGCGCAAGATCGACGCCGAACCGATCCGCGCGGCCCTCGCCAGGCGCAGCGACGTGGACCGCCAGCGGGTCCGCCACGAGCACGCGATCGAGCAATGGCGGGAACGCCTGCTCACCGACGAGGCGTCAGCCTGGACGGAACTCGGCGCACTCGTCGCCGCGGAGGAACTCCGCCAGCTGCAGTCGCTCGCCCGCCAGGCTCGCGCCGAACAGGCCGCCTCCCGCCCGCCCGCCGCGGCCCGACAGCTGTTCCGGCGCCTGCGGCAGGCGCTGGAATCTACCGCACCGTAGCCTCCGTCCGCCCCCGTTGTACAATGGCACGGTGAAACCGCTCGTTGGCATCATCATGGGGTCCACCTCCGACTGGGAGACCCTCAAGCCCGCGGCCGAGGTTCTCGACCGCCTCGGCATTCCCCACGAGGTCCGCGTCGTCTCCGCGCACCGCACCCCCGACCTGCTGTTTGAGTACGCCGCCACTGCGCGCGACCGGGGACTGCAGGTGATCATCGCCGGTGCCGGCGGCGCAGCACACCTCCCCGGAATGACCGCCTCGAAGACCTCCGTGCCGGTGCTCGGGGTGCCCGTCCAGTCCAAGACGCTCAACGGAGTCGATTCGCTGCTGTCCATCGTGCAGATGCCGGCCGGGGTCCCGGTGGCTACGCTGGCGATCGGCGCTGCCGGCGCGACCAATGCGGGCCTGCTGGCGGCGGCCATCCTGAGCAATGGCGATGTGCGGATCCGCGCGGCGCTCGACGCCTTCCGCAAGGCGCAGACCGACAAGGTGCTGGCGCAGCCCGATCCGCGCGAACCACCCGCGAGTTCATGAAGATCGGCATCATCGGCGCCGGCCAGCTCGGTCGAATGCTGGCGCTCGCCGGCTATCCGCTGGCGCTGCAGGTCCGGTTCCTGGACACGAGCGCCGACTCCCCGGGCGGGCAGGTGGGGCCGATCGTCACCGGCGCCTTCGACGACCCGCAGAGCCTGGCCCTCCTCGCCAAATCGGTCGACCTGGTCACCTACGAATTCGAGAACGTGCCCATCGCCGCCCTGCGCCAGCTGGCCGAGTCGCGGCCGTGCCTGCCTCCCGTCGAGGCGCTGCGGGTCTCGCAGGACCGCCTTTACGAGAAGGAACTGTTCACGAAGCTCGGCATCCCGACGACACCGTTCCGTGCCGTCGATTCCCTCGCGGACCTGCGCGCGGCCGTCGCAGCGCTCGGCCTGCCCTGCGTGCTCAAGACCCGTCGCCTCGGCTACGACGGCAAGGGCCAGCGCTACCTGAGCAAGCCTGCCGACGTCGATCCGGCCTGGGAGGCGCTCGGGAGCGTGCCGCTCATCCTCGAGGGCTTCGTCGCCTTCGACCGGGAGGTCTCGATCGTCGGCGCGCGCAGCACGCGCGGCGAGGAATGCGCCTACCCGGTGGTGGACAACACGCACCGCGACGGCATCCTGCGCGTCACCAAGGCCCCGCACCGCAGCGCGGCCCTGCAGCGCAGTGCCGAGCGTCACCTCAAACGCGTGCTGCGGCACTTCGACTACGCGGGCGTGCTCACGATCGAGTTCTTCGTGCAACGCGGACGGCTCATTGCCAACGAGATGGCGCCGCGCGTGCACAACTCCGGGCACTGGACGATCGAGGGCGCCGCCACCTCGCAGTTCGAGAACCACCTGCGCGCGATCCTCGGGATGCCGCTCGGCTCGACCCGGCCGGTCGGCTACAGCGCGATGGTCAACTTCATCGGTGTGATGCCGCCGCGCGACCGGCTGCTCGCGCTGCCGGGCCTCCACTTCCACGACTACGGCAAGGCCCCTCGACCGGGACGCAAGATCGGCCACTGCACGATCGTCGCGACCAGCGCGACCGAGCGGGACCGGCTGCTGCGGCGGGTGCTGCGGCTCCTCCCCCGCTGAAGTGTGACCGGCCGCCTTGTCCATGGACGGGGGGAGTCCCGTATAGTACGCACCCGGAGCACCGCATGTACCTGGAACACTTCCAGCTCAAGGAACTGCCCTTCCGGCTGAGCCCGGACCCGGCCTTCCTCTACCTGAGTCAGATCCACTCCCGCGCCAAGGCGTACATGGAGTCGACGATCTGGTTCACCGACGGGTTCGTCGTCATCACCGGTGAAATCGGCTCCGGCAAGACCACGCTCATCGAGACCTTCCTGCAGGAACTCCAGCACGACGTGGTCGTCGCACAGGTCAACCAGACCCAGGTATCGCCAATCGAGTTCCTGCAGACCATCCTCGCACAGTTCGGCTTCAGCCCGTTCCGCATGCGCAAGGCGGAACTGCTGGCCACCCTCAATGACTTCCTAGTCGAGCAGTTTAGTAGCGGCCGCAAGGTGCTGCTGATCGTGGACGAGGCGCAGAACCTCAGCAACAAGGTGCTCGAGGAGGTGCGGCTGCTGTCGGGCGTCGAGACCACCAAGGAGAAGGTGCTGCGGATTATCCTGGCCGGCCAGCCCGAGCTGAACGAAAAGCTCGACTCGCCCGGCCTCGCGCAGCTCAAGCAGCGCGTGCGACTGCGCTTTCACCTCTCCGCCCTCGCGGAGGAGGAGATGGGGAACTACATCCGGCACCGGCTCGCCGTCGCTGGCGCGAAGGAGCGCGAGATCTTCGAGCCCGACACGTTCCCGCTCCTCTTCCGCTACACCGGCGGCATTCCGCGCCTCATCAACACGCTCTGCGACACCTCGCTGCTCGCCGCCTCCGTCAGGGACCGCGCCACGGTCTGCGTCGACGACGTGCGCGCGGCCATCGACGAACTGCAGTGGGTGGAGTACGCGGCACGAACCCACACGCAGCTGCAGCGCGCGATGGAGGACACATCGCCGCACGCGCAGTTCCCGCTGGGACGGCTCGTCGTTTCGCGCAAGGGCGTGAACATCACCGAGGCCTCTCTGGTGCCCGGACGCCTGCTCATCGGCCGCACCTCGGAAAACGACCTGCAGATCAATAGCAAGTACGTGAGCCGCCACCACGCGCAGGTGATGACGACGGCGGACGGCAGCGTGGTCGAGGACCTGAACAGCACCAACGGTATCTACCTGCGCGGCAAGAAGGTGCGGCGCCACAAACTCGCCGAGGGCGACGCCGTGCAGATCGGTCAGCACGAGATCCACTACTTCCGCGCCCACCCACAGCCCGCGGAAGACGCGCGGGCGGTGCTCACGAGCCTGCTTGACGACGACTACGAGAACAGCGAGGAACTCGAGGACGAGCTCGACGAGTGAGCCTTCCCGTTCAGTCGTCGAGCGAGTGCGGATCGTAGTCCGATTGCGTCGAACGGTAGTCGCGCCGCTTCATCCACAGCACCAGACCCACCGTCAGGGCCAGCCCGCCGCTCGCGAACAGCAGCCCGCGCGGTCCGCCGTGCGCGAGGAACGCCGCGGCCAACAGGGCGAGGCCGGCGCCGGCGCTCGCGTAGGGGATCGACTCGTAGAGCGGCCGCGGGATCCACATGGCGAGTGGCTGGCGCCACCGGCGTCAGCCGGTGCCCCCGACGGTCAGCCCGTCGATCCGCAATGTCGGCTGGCCGACGCCGACCGGCACGTCCTGACCTTCCTTGCCGCAGGTGCCCACGCCGTCGTCGAGCTTGAGGTCGTCGCCCACCATGCCGATGCGGGTCATCACCTCCGGGCCGTTGCCGATCAGCGTCGCGCCCTTGACCGGCGCGCCGAGGCGCCCGTTCTCGATCAGGTAGGCCTCGCTCGCCGAGAACACGAACTTGCCGGAGGTGATGTCCACCTGCCCGCCGCCGAAGTTGCGGCAGTACAGCCCCTTGCTCACCGAGCCGATGATCTCCTCCGGGGTGTGCGGGCCGGGCAGCATGTAGGTGTTAGTCATGCGCGGCATGGTGAGATGCGCAAACGATTCGCGCCGGCCGTTGCCCGTGGGCGGCACGCCCATCAGCCGCGCGTTCAGCTTGTCCTGCAGGTAGCCGCGCAGGATGCCGTTCTCGATGAGGGTCGTGCACTGCGTCGGCGTGCCCTCGTCGTCGACGTTGAGCGACCCGCGGCGCGAGGGGAGCGTGCCATCGTCCACGACCGTGACGCCCACCGCCGCCACCGGCTGCCCGACCCGGCCGCTGAACGCTGAGGTTCCCTTGCGGTTGAAGTCGCCCTCCAGTCCGTGGCCGACGGCCTCGTGCAGCAGCACGCCGGGCCAACCGGGCCCGAGCACCACCGTCATGGTACCGGCCGGCGCCGGGACCGCCTCGAGGTTGACCTGCGCGGTGCGCACGGCCTCGCCCACCAGCTGCCGCCAGCGCTGCGATGCGAGGAACTCCGTGTACGCGAAGCGCCCGCCCCCGCCCGCATAGCCCTGCTCGCGCCGGCCCGCGTGCTCGATGATGACGCTCACGTTCAGCCGGACAAGGGGCCGCACGTCCGCCGCCAGCGTGCCGTCGCTCGCCATCACGAGAATCGTGTCATGCGACGCCGCCAGGCTCGCCATCACCTGGGTGATGCGCGGGTCGAGCGCGCGAGCCTCGCGGTCGATGTCCTCCAGCAGGCGCACCTTTGCGGGATCGTCGAGCGTCTCGAGCGGATCCATCGGCAGGTAGAGCCCGTGCCGGCTGCTGGCGTGCCAGGCCCGCACGGCTCCGTTCGCGCCGCTGCGCGAGATGGCACGGGCGGCGTGCGCGGCCTCGAGCAGGGCGGGCAGCATGACTTCGTCCGAGTAGGCGAAGCCCGTCTTCTCCCCGGCGAGCGCGCGGACGCCGACGCCATGGTCGATGCTGTGCGCGCCATCCTTGACGATGCCGTCCTCGAGCGACCACGACTCCTCGCGCGTCGCCTGGAAGTAGACGTCGGCGTAGTCGACCGCATGTCCCATCACCTCGCCGAGCACCGCGGCGACACGGGTCTCATCGAGCTCCGCAGGAGCGAGCAGTGCCGCGCGCGCGATGTCCATGGGCTCGGTCGCAGGTGCCGAGCGCAGCGGCGCGGACTGCGGCATGAACAGCGCGGGAGGGATGTCGGGTCTCATGCGGTTGGATCCGTCAGTCGCCGGTGGTCGATGGAAGGGAAATTCTGCCTGACCTCGCGCTGCCGAACGAGGTCGATTTCCGCCGTGACGACCCCCGTGCCGCGCGGCAGGCGGCCCAGCACCCGGCCCCAGCAGTCGACGATCAGGGTGTCGCCGTAGGTCTCGCGGCCGTTGTCGTGAAAACCCGACTGCGCCGGCGCCACGACGTGGCAGAGGTTCTCGATGGCGCGGGCGCGCACCAGCACCTCCCAGTGCGCGCGCCCGGTTGGGGCGGTGAACGCCGATGGCAGGCAGAACCATTCGGCACCCATGGCGAGCAGCCGGCGGAACAGCTCCGGGAAGCGCACGTCGTAACACACCGCAAGGCCGAGCCGTCCGGCCGGCGTGTCGAGGCACACCGGCTCGGTGCCCGGCCGCACGGATGCCGATTCGCGGTAACGCTCCTGGCGGCCCGGGACGTCGACGTCGAAGAGGTGGATCTTGTCGTAGCGGGCCACCGAGCGCCCGCGCGCATCGTAGACCAGGCTCGCCGCCGCCACGCGCGCCTCTCCCGGGACGCGCAGCGGGATCGTGCCGGCGACGATCCACAGTCCGAGCTGCGCCGCCGTGCGCGCCAGGAAGTCCTGGATCGGGCCCTGCCCGGGCTCCTCGGCGATCGCCAGCTTGTCCGCCTCGGCGAGCCCCATGAACGCAAAGTTCTCAGGCAGCGCCGCGACGCTCACGTCCTGCTGCCGCGCGCCGCGCAGCATGAGCCCGGCCGACTCCAGATTGCGCGCAACCTCCGCGCCCGTCGTCATCTGGATGGCAGCGACCTTCGTCAAGGCTTTTCCTCCGCCTGCGGCGCCTTGTTCTCCACCGGGGCGCTCTCGCCCGCCGCGGTGGAAATGCGTTCCACGGCCGGATTAGACCACGGCCCGGTCACGTGGTAGTACGCGCGCGTCAGGCCCTGCAGCTGCCCCTTGAACAACTGCGAAAAGACCAGTACGCCGGCGGCCACGACCGGGCCCGCGGCCAGCGCGCCGGCCACCGCGAGCGCGCCGCTCGGGTTGCCGCTCACGACCATGGTCTGGTCGTAGTCCTCCGCGACGAGTCCGGTGCGGCCGACCACGCCGATGTCCACGGCCGGACCCTTCAGCAGCAGGTTCTGCGTGAACGCACTGCCCTCGCGGACCTCGAAATCGCCGTGGATGCTGTCGAAAGCCAGCCCCTTGTCGGTGACGTCGTGGAAATCGAGCGCCAGCCGACGCGGCAGGTCGACGACGCTGAGGAGGCCGAGGATGCGGCCCGCGCCCGGCTTGACGTTGCGCAGCTGGCCGTCGTGAAGCTCGAGGTGCAGCGTCCCGTCCATCTGCCCCAGCACCTCCCCGTACGGCCCGCCCGGCCAGCTGAGGGTCGCCTGCAGTTCGGCGCGCTTGGCGTCGATGGCGTCGCCATAGCCGAGCGCATGCGCCGCCGCGGCCAGGTCGGTGCTCGAGAACCCGAGTCCGAGGTGCATCCTGGGCGAAGCGCCTTCCATCAGCCAGCCGCCCCGCCCCTGCAGCGTGAAGCTCGGCGCCGTGGCACTCAGCGAATCGAGGCTTAGTCCCTGCGGGTCCTTGGTGATCATGGCCCGCACGCGTCCGAAGTGACGGTCCTGCCAGGCGAAGTCATCGACCGTCACCGAGAGGGCGGGTATCGTCCGCGGATCGGTGCTGGCCGCAGCCTTCGCGCCGGCGGCGGCCGGCACCGACTCGAGCTGCAGGCGCTTCATGGCGAGCACGATCGGGCGCCCCTGCGACAGGTCATCCGGGACGGTCACGCTGCCTTCCGCCATCGGGCCGGTGACGCCGATCTGCCAGGTGTCCCCGGCGTAGTTCAGGTGGGCGTCGAGGTCGCGGAACTCGAAGCCGCCAATGACGGCACGGGCGAGGTGCACGTCGACGGAGCCGAGCCAGTCCGAGAGGCGCGCACCCGGGCCGGACCCTCCCGACTGCAGCGCGAGCCACTCGCCGAGGTCGAACTGCGGCCACTCACCCGCCACCTGCAGGCCGGGGCGTGCAGGGAGAACGGCGGGTTGCCCGTCGAACCGCGCGACACCCCGCTCCAGCGCGAGCTTCCCGTGCGCCTCCTCGACGAAGCGCAGCCGGGCCCGCGCGGAGCCGGAGTCGATCGCGAGGTCGGTCTGGGTGGCACCCGGAATCTCGAGGCGCACCCGCGTGGCGCGCGGCTCCGCGGCGGCCTTGGCGAACGGCGCGGGCGCGAGGATCTCCAGGCCGGCGAGCGTACTCGACACCTCGAAGCGCGTGAGCCACGGGTCTTCCTCGCCGTGACGCTCGAGCCGCCCGGTGAGGTCCCAGTCGGTGCCGCCGTTCATGCGGATGCCAGCGGGCAAGCCGATGATCGACGGCAGCTGGGCGCCAGCCAGATGGCCGTGCCCGCCGAAATCCACCGCCGCCGTTACGCCGCCGCCGAGGCTTCCCGGAGCGACGGCCAGATCGAACGGCCCGTCGAGGAAGGTGCCGTGCAGCGAGGAACGTACCTCGAGCTTGTGGAGATCGAACGTGCCGGAGACGTTCTGCGCGGGGGCGCGCAGCGCAGGCAGCGTGACGGCCACCGACTCGAGGACGGCGTGCACCTGGTGATCGAGCTGGGCCGCCTCCGCCTCGTCGGTCGGAATGGTCAGGTTCACGGCGAATTCTGCCGGGCCGCTCCCCTTCAGCTCCATGAACTGCTTGCCGAGCGTCGGACCGAGCGGGCTGCCCTGCAGGAAGGTGAGCGCCCCGCCGAGGTCCGCAGCCCCGGCGGCGTCGACCTTCATCACCGCGTGGTGGTAGTCGTCCAGGGAGTACTCGGCGTGCGAGAGGCGCATGCCGCCCACTTCGCCCGCCTGCAGGGTCACGCGCAGCCCCTGGTTGTGGAACTCGGCCCTGCACGTGCCGCCCACGAGCGGCGCGAAGCCCTCGAAGTAGTTCAGGCCGACGTCTCGCAGCTCCGCGGTCGCGCTGAAATCGCCCTCGCCGTTGCGGAACGGGAAATCGCGCAACGGCCCGCGGAAGTTCAGGCGACCGCTCGTGACCTGTCCCTGCCGGAACGCAGTCTCGAACCAGCCGAGCGTGTGGGGATGCATGTGCGCGATCGGCAGCACCCGCGGCACCAGGCGGACGTCCGCGCTGTCGACCTGCACGGTCATTGCCAGCACGGGCGAAGCGCGGCCGTCCGGCAGCGTGAGCTCGAAGGTACCGCGCGCCCTCGCCATTTCGTGCTCGATGGCCAGGGAATTCGATCGCAGGATCCAGGCGTCATCCGCACGGCGCCACTCGACGTCGGCGGCGAGACGCTGCGTGGCCAGCGGCTCGGCGAACAGGCGCGGCAGGTTGAAGCGCGCCCCGCTCGCGCGCAGGGCCAGGCGCCCGCGCTGGTCCGTCCCGGAGAGCACGGCAGTGATGCCACCGATCCCGGGGAGCCCGGCGACCGGCCGGACCCCGAGTCCGGCCACGTCCGCACTCACCGCGAACTCCGGGATGGCACCGGCCCGCGGCCGTACCACGTCGAGCCGCAGGGAGCGGACCTCGCCCGTGGGGTCGAGCCCCGACCAGTGGTCGAACGAATGCGGTGCAAACGCGAGCACCAGTGGCCAAACCTCCTCCACGCGCAGACCGCTGGCGTACAGTGCGGCGGCAAACGTGGTGACCGGGTTGCCCTGCAGGCGGCCGCCGAGGCGCGCCTGAGGCTGCCTGCGGCCCGCCGCCGTCGATTCGACCCGCAGGTCCTCGACGCGGAAGACCCAGCCCTCGCCATCGCGGCGCAGCTGGAAATCGCCGGCGAGCGCCGCATAGCGCGCTTCGCGCGGTAGCACCACCGGCTGCTGCACGACCGACAGGTTCACCGACGGCAAGGAGAGCGCCGAATCACCCGGCTCGCGATGCGGCTCCGAGGTCACGATGGTCTCGACCGGCGGGGGCTGTCGCTGCGGCAGCTCGAGCCGCACGCCGGCGAAATCGAGCGCGATCCGCGCCTGCTGCAGTCGCCCCTGCGCCACGGCGACCGTCGCCTCGACGGCACCGCCTCCGGCGCGCAACTGCGCGATGCCCTCAGGAAGGAGCTCCGACCAGCCCGCCAGCACCACGCGCGGGACGCGCAGCGTCACTCTCGCCGTGAGATGAGCGAACTCCTGCAGCGACCCCTGCAGGTCGGCGGAGAAATCGACTTTGCCACCGAGCCCGGCGGGCAGCTGTGCTGACCCGCTCGCCACGACGACGTCGCGATCGCGGCGCAGCGTGAGACTCAGGTCCTCAAGCCGCCATGGCCCGCGGCCGGTCCCGAGGTCGCGGTAGGTGACCGATGCGTTGTCGATGATCACGCGGCCGGCGGGCAGGCGGTCGAGGTCGAAGAGCGGATGGTCCGTCGGTCGCTCCTGCTGCCCGAGCAGGCGGATGTGGCCGTCGCTCAAGCGCACGACGGTGATGTCCGGGCCTTCGAACCGCAAGCGGCCGGCGACGAACTGCCCGGTACGCAGGAAGTTCCACAGGTCGAGTCCGACGGAGGCCTCGCGCGTGGTGAACAGTGCCTGCGTGCCGTCGCGGTCGAGGACGCGCACGCGCTTCAGTACGACCTCGGGCCCGAACCAGCGCAGGCGAGCGTCGACCTCGCGGTACTCGACGCGCAGGTGCGTCTGCTGCTCAATCCAGGCCTGTACCCGGCCGGCGTTCTCCGGCACCTGGGCGACCAGCAGGCGCAGGGCGCCGAGCACGGTGCCACCCAAGATGAGCAGGGCGCCCAGGACGCCCGCCGCGATACGCCACACTCGCGCGGTACGCGGGCCGGCGGCCGCCGAGTTCACATGAGCACCACGTCGTACTGGTCCTGCAGGTACAGGGATTCCGTCTGCAGGCGGATCGGCTTGCCAACCAGCACCTCGAGCTCGCCGAGCGCCGCCGACTCCTCGTCCAGCAGGCGCTCGATGACGTCCTGATGGGCCAGCACGAGCAGCTGCTGGCAGTCGAACTGCCCGGCCTGCCGGAGCACTTCGCGGAAGATCTCGTAGCAGACGGTCTCGGGCGTCTTGACGAACCCCCTTCCCTCGCAGGCCGGGCACGGCGCGCACAGCTGGTGCGCGAGGCTCTCGCGGGTGCGCTTGCGCGTCATCTCCACGAGCCCGAGCGGCGACACCGCGGAGAGGTGCGTCTTCGCATGGTCCTTGGCGAGCGCCTTCTCGAGCGCCTGCTGCACCTGGCGGCGGTGCTCCTCCTCCTCCATGTCGATGAAGTCGATGATGATGATGCCGCCCAGGTTACGCAGCCGCAGCTGTCGCGCGATGGCGACGGCCGCCTCGAGGTTGGTGCGATAGATGGTCTCCTCGAGGTTGCGGTGCCCGACGTAGGCGCCGGTGTTGACGTCCACCGTCGTCAGCGCCTCGGTCTGGTCGATGATCAGGTAGCCGCCGGACTTGAGCGCGACCTTGCGGTCCAGCGAGCGCTGGATCTCCTCCTCGATGCCGTGCAGGTCGAAGACCGGGCGGCTCCCGGTGTAGCGCTCGACGCGCGGGCCGACGGCGGGCATGAAGGTCGCGGCGAACTCCCGCATCCGCTCGCAGGTGCGCTCGTTGTCGATGAGCACGCGATCGACGCCCTCGCCGACGAGGTCCCGCATGAGCCGCAGCGGCAGCGGCAGGTCCTCGTGCACCAGCGTGCCGGGAGCCGCCGCGCGGGCCTTGCCGGAGAGCACCTCCCAGAGCCTGAGCAGGAACAGGCGGTCCGCATGCAGCGCCTCGCGGCTCGCGCCCTCGGCGGCGGTCCGCACGATGTAGCCACCGGTCTCGCCGGGGGCGGCGAAGGCCTGCATGACCTCGCGTAGCCGCGTCCGCTCCTCCTCGTTCTCGATGCGCGCCGAGACGCCGACGCCGTGACCGAACGGCATGTACACGAGGAAGCGCGACGGGATCGTGATGAAGGTCGTGAGTCGCGCGCCCTTGGTGCCTAGCGGGTCCTTCAGCACCTGCACGAGGATGTCCCCGCCCTCATTGACGAGATCGCGGATGCTGTCGGTGCGCGGCGCCTGCTCGGCCCCCTCCGCATCGGCGGGCTGCACGATGTCCGAGACGTGCAGAAACGCCGTGCGCTCGAGGCCGATGTCGATGAATGCGGCCTGCATGCCGGGGAGCACCCGCGAGACGCACCCCTTGTACAGATTGCCGGTCAGCCCGAGGCGGCTCGAACGCTCGACGAACAGCTCCTCCAGCACGCCGTTTTCCAGCAGTGCCGCGCGGGTCTCGCGCGGGCTGACGTTGACGATCAATTCGGTGGTCATGGCCCCGCGCCCCTCATGCTGAGACCCAGCACGGGCCCGAGCAGTTCCCAGGTCTCGAACAACGGCAGACCCATCACGCCGGAGTAGCTGCCGGCGATGTGCCGTATGAAGATCGCCGCCCGGCCCTGCACGGCGTAGGCGCCAGCCTTGTCGGCAGGCTCTCCGGTCTGCCAGTACCAGTCGATCTCTCCGGGCGAGAGGTCGCGGAAGCTCACGGTACTCGTGCTGACCCGGGTCCCCATGCCGCCCGCGTGCAGGAGCGCGACCGCCGTGTGCACGTCGTGGGTGCGGCCCGAGAGCCGGCCCAGGATCGCGCGGGCGTCGGCGGCGTCGGCGGGTTTGCCGAGGATCTCGCCCTCGAGGGCCACGGTGGTGTCGGCCGCCAGCACGGGCAGCCGCGCCGCCGCCGGCAGTTGCTCCCACAGGGCGCGCGCCTTCTCCTCGGCCAGCCGCAGCACGTACTGCACGGGCGCCTCGCCCGTGCCCGGATGCTCATCGACGCCGATGGGACGCACCTCGTGGGCGACACCGATCTGCCGCAGCAGCTCGCTGCGCCGCGGCGAGGCCGAGGCGAGGTAGAGGAGCGCCGCGCTCATCGTGCCCTCATCCGCTGATCACCGTCGGTTCCAGCCTGCGCTCGGCCTTCTCGAGCAGCTTCACCGCCCGGTCGTGGTCGGTGCCCGCGAGCACGCGCAGCGTCGCCTGGACGGTGATGCGCGTGAAGCGGCTCGCGCCCTCGAGCCGCTCGAGCGTGCCGTCGACGCCGCACTCGAGTGAGTTCCAGTCGAACCTGGACGCCCGCGCCACGGCACGGAAGCCGAGGACAATGCAGTCGGCGACCGCGCCCACCAGCAGGGTCCCCGGGGACCAACGGTCGCCGGGGCCGTCGAACTCTGCGGGCGGCGCTGTGGTCAGGGCCGACAGGCCGCTCGATTCGAGCGCAACGTCACCGGCCGCCCCGCCGCTCGCGTGGGCGGAATACAGCTGGGGATAAGGATGCATGGAGACTCCAGAAGCGGCACCGGCAAGAGTCGAATTGAATCGCGCTCGCCCCCCGGTGTCTATCGAGGGATGCGCAGATTCAGGGCCGGTGATACGGCAGGCCCTTGATCACGCTGACGGCGCGGTACAGCGCCTCGGCAACCACGACCCGAGCCAGCCCGTGCGGGAGCGTCAGGCCGGACAACGACCACTTGAGGCGGGCCCGGCGATCGACCTCGACCGCGAGCCCGTCCGGGCCGCCGATGCAGAACACCGGCGAGTCCCCGGCGAGCGCGCACTGCTCGAGCCAGCGGGCCAGCTGTTCGGTCGTGAGCGACTTGCCGCCCACCTGCAGCGCGACCAGGCACGTCCGCTCCCCGGCGGCTGCCAGCATCTTGCGGCCCTCGGCCTCGATCGCGCGCCGGGGATCGCCGCCGCCGGATCGGTCGCCGAGGGGGATTTCCTTCAGTTCCAGCCGGTACTCGCCCCGCAGGCGCGACGCATAGTCCTGGAACCCGGCGTCGACCCACGCCGGCATGCGGGTGCCGGCCGCGATGAGGCGCATCAGCATGGTGAACCGTCGGCAACCGCGCCCTCAGGCTGCCGCCCCTGCGCCTTCCCAGAGCTTCTCGAGCGCGTAGAACTCCCGGACGCGCGGCAGCATCACGTGCAGCACGAGGTCCTGCAGGTCGAGCAGCACCCACTCCCCGTCGCGCTCGCCCTCCACGCCAAAGGGGCGGAACCCGGCCTCCTTGCAGCGCTGCAGCACGCGATCAGCGATCGACTTCACGTGCCGGTCCGACGTACCGCTCGCCACCACCATCGTGTCGGTGATGTCGGTCAGGCCACGCACGTCGATCGCCTTCACGTTCACCGCCTTCATGTCGGCCAGAGCGGCGAGCACGGTGTCCCGCAGCGGGCGATTTGGCTTGGGCGGGGACGCGGTCTTGGCGGTCTTCTTCCTGGCGGGGCTGCGCTTCGCTGCCGTCCCGGGCGCGGCGCGGCTGCTCTTCTTGCGCGGACGGATCGTGCTGGAGCGCTTCACTGTCATGCTCACCTCGTGGGGCTGGTCGTGGTGCGTAGGTAACTTCCGGTCTCGCGAATCAGGCTGCGCACGGCGTCGGGAACCAGATAACGGGGGTCGAGTCCCGCCGCCAGCAGGTTGCGCAGCTCGGTCGCGGAGATCTCGAGCTGCGTCACCGGCTGCACCAGAATGCGGCCGGCCAACGCGTCGTGCAGGTCCGCCACCCGGGTCGTGCCGCGCTGGCGGAGCAGCTCGCCCAGGGCTCCGTCGCCGGGCGCGCCCCAGCCGGGGCGGTGCGCGACCACGACGTGGGCGAGCTCGAGGATCTCCCGCCAGCGATGCCACTGCGGCAGGCCGAGAAAGGCGTCCATGCCGATGGCGAGGCACAGGGGCCGCCGCGGGAACTCGCTGCGCAGCTCGCTGAGCGTGCGGACGGTGTAGGACGGGCCGCCGCGGCGCACCTCGCGATCGTCGACGACGAAGCCGGGCTGGTCGTCGATCGCCGCCTCGACCAGCCGCAGCCGCAGGGCCGCATCTGCATGCGGCTGATCGCGGTGCGGCGGCTCGCCCGCCGGCACAAACCGCATCTCCTGCAGCCGCAGGAAGTGCAGCAGCTCGAAGGCGGTGCGGAGATGGCCGAAGTGGATCGGGTCGAACGTGCCGCCGAAGATGCCGATCGGGTTCATGCGGCGAGCGCCACCCCGGCAATCCGGGCGACCAAGCCCTCGATCTCGACCCAGGCGTCGCCGCGCAGGCTGCCCTTCGCCATGCGATCGGCACGGGCCGCGGCCAGGATGAGCGATTCGATCTGCGCTCGCGAGAGCCGCCGAATGGCGGCGCGCAATGGCGGCTGGCGGACCGACCAGACCTGGGCGGCACGGAAGGCGTCGTCGAGCGAGCGCTCGCGCGCGGCGAGATGCGTGACACGGGACAGCGCACGCAGGTCGTTGAGCAGCGCCCAGAGCACGAGCGGCGGCTCGAGGCCTTCGCCCCGCAGGCCGGCGAGGATGCGCAGGGCTCGCGCCGGATTGCCGGCCATGGCCGCGGCGGCCAGCTCGAAGACGTCGTAGCGCGCGTTGTCCGCCACCAGCTCCGCGGCCGCGGCCGCATCGAGGCGCGCACCCGGGCGCAGCAGCGCAATCCGCTCGATCTCCTGCTGTGCCGCGAGCAGATTGCCCTCGACGCGGTCGGCCAGCAGCTCGGCGGCTTGCGGCTCGAGCGTCACACCGCGGCTGCGCAGCCGGGCCTCGATCCAGGCGGGCAGCTGCTGGCGCTCGACCGCGAGGCCGACGACGAGCCAGCCGTGCTTGTCGAACTCACTGATCCAGGCGGCCTTCTGCGACCTGGGCTCGAGTTCGCCTGCCACGAGCAGCAGCGTGTCGGCGGGCGGGCGCGCCGCGAGTTCGGCGAGGTGCTTGGCAGAGCCGACGTCCGGCGCGCCCTTGAGCCGCAGCTCGATCAGGCGGCGCGTGGCGAACAGCGACAGGTTGTTCGCATCTGCGAGCAGGGTGTCCCAGTCGAACCCCTTCTCGATGAAATGAACTTCGCGGTCGGCGAAGCCCTGCTCGCGCGCCGCGCGGCGGAGCAGATCACAGGCCTCGTCGATGAGCAGGGGCTCGACGCCCGTGACGAGACACGCGCTCGGCAGGCCTCTGACCAGGGCTCCGTGCAGCCCGTCCGGGGAGGTCCTCACTGCCTGAGCGAACCGGGTCCGGGCAGCCGGGCGCGGGTTGGCGGGCGATCGGGTCTTGGCATGCTGGGACGATTATGCCGCCCCGCCCTGCGCCGTGCCACCACGGCCCGCGCGCCGCCTGATTTCCGTCGACCGGAGGCGGTGCTGCCCGGCGGCCCCGCTGGCCGGGACGCGAGCCGTTAGAATGCCGGCATGAAAGCAGCCAAGCCCGCGCCGCGCCGCGCCCTCTACCCCGAGATCGAGCCCTATCGCAGCGGCCGCCTGCGCGTCTCTCCGCTCCACGAGATCTACTGGGAGGAATGCGGCAACCCGCGCGGCAAGCCCGCCGTCTTCGTGCACGGCGGGCCGGGCGCAGGGGCGGACGCGCGCGCGCGGCGGTTCTTCGATCCGCGCAAGTACCGCATCGTCGTCTTCGACCAGCGCGGCTGCGGCCGCAGCCGCCCGCACGCGAGCCTCGCGGACAACACGACCTGGCACCTCGTCGCGGACATGGAGCGGCTGCGCACCGCCCTCGGCATCGAACGCTGGCTCGTGTTCGGGGGGTCCTGGGGCTCGACGCTGTCGCTCGCCTACGCCCAGGCGCATCCCGAGCGCGTCAGCGAGCTCGTGCTGCGCGGCATCTTCATGCTGCGCGACTGGGAGATCCACTGGTTCTACCAGCATGGCGCGAGCGCGATCTTCCCCGACCGCTGGGAAGACTACGTGGCCGCGATCCCGCGGGCCGAGCGCGGCGACCTGGTGGCAGCCTTCTACAAACGGCTCACCAGCCGCAGCCGGGCGACGCAGCTGCGCGCCGCAAAGGCCTGGTCGGTCTGGGAAGGCGCGACCAGCTACCTGCACGTCAACGAGGCGAACGTCGCCAGCTGGAACGTGGACGAGTTCGCGATCGCCGTGGCGCGTATCGAGTGTCACTACTTCGTGAACCGGGGTTTCTTCCGGCGCCCCGACCAGCTGCTGCGCGGCGTGCGCGGCATCCGCCACATCCCGGCGGTGATCGTGCAGGGCCGCTACGACGTGGTCTGCCCGATGCGCAGCGCCTGGGACCTGCACCGCGCCTGGCCCGAGGCCGAGCTGTGCATCGTGCCGGATGCGGGGCACTCGGCGCTCGAGGCGGGCAACACTCACGAGCTCGTGTCGGCGACCGACCGCTTCACCCGGGCCCGCTGAGCGACTCAGAGCGACTCGAGCCGCCGCACGACGAGCACGGCGAGCTGGCGTGCCATCTCGCTGCGCAACATGTCCTCCTCGTGCCGCTTAGCGAGCAGGATGGAGGGGTCGAAGCTGTAGCTGCGCCTCAGATCGAGCGTCTGCGTCGGCACGGCTTCCTTGCCCGCCCGGTCGACCGAGTAGTCGACCATGTAGAAGATCTCGTACTCCTGCGGCGTGTTGCTCCCGGACACGGACAGCACGCGCCGCCCTGTGTGGTCCTTCGTCACGCGCACCACGGCGTCCGCCGCCGCCGCCGAGGCCGCCAGGCTGGCCCCCGAACGCTCGATGTTCCGCCGCAGCTCGACGGCGAAGAGCGAGAACTCGTCCGGAACGGCGAGATAGACGCTGTGCATGCCCGCCGGCAGCGTGACGGCACCCTGCAGGTGGAAGCCGCAGCCGGTGAGCAGGGCGACCCCGGCGAGCAGAGCCAGGCCACGCGGCGATCGCCGCCGTGCGTCAAGTGACGACATTGGCGAGCTTGCCCGGGACATGAATGAACTTCCTCACCGGTTTGCCCGCGACGAACTTCTGCACGTTCGGATCGGCAAGCGCGGCTTCCCGCACCTGCGCCTCGTCGGCGTCGACCGGCACCGTGACCCGGCTGCGCAGCTTGCCGTTCACCTGCACCACGACCTCCACGGTGGCCCGCAGCAGCGCCTCGGGGTCCGGTTCCGGCCAGCGCTCCTCGACGACCGCCGTGGCGTGACCGAGCTCGGCCCACAGCGCGTGGGCCGCATGCGGCACGACCGGCGACAGCGCCCGGACCACGATCTCGAGCGCCTCCTGGACGACCGCCCGTCCCGGCGCCGAGGCATCCTCGAAACGCGCCAGCGCGTTCATCAGCTCCATGACGGCGGCGATCGCCGTGTTGAACGTCCGCCTGCGGCCGAAGTCGACTGTCACCTTGGCGAGCATTTCGTGCACCTGGCGGCGCATCGCCCGCTGCCCGTCCGTCAGCGCGGCCTTGTCGAGCGGCGCGGCCGGTCCCTGGCTCACGCGCTGGTAGACGGCCTTCCACAGCCGCTTCATGAAGCGGAACGCGCCCTCGACCCCCTCCTCGGACCACTCGAGTGACTGCTCGGGCGGTGCCGCGAACATCATGAACAGCCGCGCGGTGTCGGCGCCGTACTGCTCGACGAGCGCCTGCGGATCGACGCCGTTGGCCTTGGATTTCGACATCGTGCCGATACCGCCGCTCTCCACGGGCTCGCCGTCGGCGCGCAGGACCGCGCCGATGCGCGCTCCCTTCTCGTCGACCTGGACGTCCACGTCCGCCGGGTTGTAGTAGACGATGCGGCCGGAGGCGGGCTTGCGAAAGAAAATCTCGTTGAGGACCATGCCCTGCGTCAGCAGGTTGGTGAACGGTTCCGCGACCGTCGTCAGGCCGAGTTCGCGCATCACGCGCGTCCAGAAGCGCGAATACAGCAGGTGCAGGATCGCATGCTCGATGCCGCCGATGTACTGGTCGACCGGCATCCAGTAGCGCGCGCGCGCGTCGACCATCGCGGTGTCGTTTGCCGCGCTCGCGTAGCGGAAGAAGTACCACGACGAGTCCACGAAGGTGTCCATCGTGTCGGTCTCGCGGCGCGCCGGACCACCGCATTTCGGGCAGCGGCACTGCAGGAACTTCGCGCTCTTGGCGAGCGGGTTGCCGCTGCCGTCGGGCACGAGGTCCTCGGGCAGGACGACCGGCAGCTCATCGTCGGGGACTGGCTGCACGCCGCAGTCCGCGCAATGGATGAGCGGGATCGGGCAGCCCCAGTAGCGCTGGCGCGAGATGCCCCAGTCGCGCAGCCGGTAGTTCACCCGGCGCCGGCCCTTGCCCTGTGCCTCGAACAGCTTCGCGAAGGCATCGAAGGCCTCGTCGAAGTCCAGCCCGTCGAACTGGCCGGAGTTGATCAGCCGCCCGTGCTCGACGTAAGCGCCCTGGTCGAGGTCGACGAGACTGCCGTCGGACGGCTGGATCACCTGGTGGATGCGCAGCCCGTAGCGGCGCGCGAATTCCCAGTCGCGCTGATCGTGCGCGGGCACAGCCATCACGGCCCCGGTGCCGTAGCCCATCAGCACGAAGTTCGCCACCCAGATCGGGATGGGCTCGCCGCTGATCGGGTGGATCGCGTGGATGCCGAGCGGCATGCCGCGCTTCTCCATGGTCTCGAGCGCCGCCTCAGTCACCCCGCTGCGCTGGCACTCGGCGAGGAACGCCTGCAGGTCGGGGTTGCCCTGCGCCGCGCGCTGCGCGAGCGGGTGCTCGGCGGCCACCGCCATGTAGGTGACGCCGAGCAGCGTGTCGGGCCGCGTCGTGTAGACACCGAGCACGCCACCGCCCGCGACCTCGAACTCGAACTCCAGGCCCTCGGAGCGCCCGATCCAGTTCGCCTGCATCAGCTTCACGCGCTCGGGCCAGCCGGGCAGGCCGTCCAGCGCCTCCAGCAGCTCCTGCGCGTACTGCGTGATGCGCAGGTAGTACATCGGTATCTCGCGCTTCTCGACGATGGCGCCGGTGCGCCAGCCGCGCCCGTCGATCACCTGCTCGTTGGCGAGGACCGTCTGGTCCACCGGATCCCAGTTGACGAGCCCGGTCGTCCGGTAGGCGATGCCCTTCTCGAGCATGCGCAGGAACAGCCACTGGTTCCAGCGGTAGTACTCCGGACGGCAGGTCGCCACCTCGCGCGCCCAGTCGATGCCGAAGCCGAGAGACTTCAGCTGCCGCTTCATGTAGGCGATGTTGTCGTAGGTCCACTTCGCCGGCGGCACGCCGTTCGCCATCGCCGCGTTCTCCGCGGGCAGGCCGAATGCGTCCCAGCCCATCGGCTGCAGCACGTTGCAGCCCTGCATGCGCATGAAGCGCGTCAGGACGTCGCCGATGGTGTAGTTGCGGACGTGCCCCATGTGCAGGCGGCCGCTCGGGTAGGGGAACATGCACAGGCAGTAGTACTTGGGCCGCGACGGCTCCTCGCTGACGGCGAACGTGCCGTGCTGCTCCCAGTACGCCTGGGCTTGCGGTTCTATGGCCGCCGGGTCGTAACGTTCCTGCATGACTCTTCGCGTTATGTTCGAGGCAGACTCGACAGGATACTGGACCGCGCGCCCGCCGACGATTGCGGATTGCGGCTAGGCCGCCGAATCGGCCACTGCGAGCGCCCGCTCAGGGATGGCGGCGGGCGGCTCAGGCCGCCGCGAAGCGCAGCACGCCATGCTCGTCGGCGCTGCGCGTGAGCTCGCCGCGGTGCCAGAGGTAGTTCAGGTGCGCCACGGCCTCGCCCAGGGCGAGGAAGCGGTGGAACCCACGCAGCGTCCGCCCGAACAGCGTCGGCAGGAGTTCGCAGGCGGTGTGCGGCTCCCGGCAGGCCGAGCGCAGCAGATCAAGCTGCTGATGATGGTGCGAGCAGACCGCCGCGAGCCGCCGGTGCAGGCCGCGGAACGGACGCCCGTGCGAAGGCAGAACCAGCGTTCCCTCGGCACAATGCTCGAGACGATCGAGCGAGGCCAGGAACGCGCGCAGCGGGTCGTCGTCCGGCCGCCGCGCGATGACGCTCACGTTCGGCGAAATCGTCGGCAGCACCTGGTCCCCGCTGACGAGCACCTCGCCGTCGGCGTCGTACAGGCAAAGATGCCCGCGGCAGTGCCCGTCGGTCTCGATCATCCGCCAGCTGCGCCCCGCCCCCTGCAGCTCGTCGCCGTCCGCGCACGCCCGTGCGAGCGGCGGCACGCCGATGAGCCAGGCCTCCTGGGGCCCGGGTGGCGCGGTCGGTGCGCCGCCGGCCCCGACCTGTAAGCCGTGGGCACGCAAGAAGCCGGTGATGCGCTCGGCGCGGCGTGTGGGCGTCTCGGCGACGTACTCGGCGACAGCGGCGTGGGTGAGCTCGTTCATCCAGACAGCGGCATCGTGGCGCGCGGCCAGCCATTTCGCGAGCCCCATGTGGTCGGGGTGATCGTGCGTCACGAAGATCCGTCGCAGCGGGCGATGCTCGAGGTACTGCGCTTCGAGTGTGTCCCACGCGGCGCGGCACACCGTCTCGGCCATGCCGGTGTCGACGAGGGTCCAGCCATCGCCGTCGTCCATGAGCCACACGTTGATGTGGTTGAGCTCCATCGGCAGCGGGATGCGCGCCCACCACAGTCGCTCGGCGACCTGTCTCGCATGGCCGGGCTCTGGCGCATCGACCACCAGGTACTCGACCGCACGGTCCGGCGAGCGATAGACCTCGCCCTCACGCGTGATGGCGCCCTGGTGTTCGCTCACCGCGCCCTCCGGCCGCCGGCGAGGCCGAGGAGCGCGCCAAGCCACACCAGCGCGAGCAGCGGCCAATTGCCGAAACGATCGTAGGGCGTCAGGCCGGTTCTCGGCCGGACAGTGCCGGTCAGCACGCCCGACCGGAACTGCGGCAGACTGGCCATGACCGAACCATCGTACTCGATCAGCGCGGTGACGCCGTCGTTCGTGGCGCGCAGCATCGGCCGCCCGGTCTCGAGCGAACGCATGCGGCTGATGTCGACGTGCTGGTGCGGCGCCGTCGAGTCGCCGAACCAGGCGTCGTTGGTCACGTTCACGAGCAGGGTCGAGCGGCGCGCGAGCGCGACCTGCTCCGAGCCGTAGGCATCCTCGTAGCAGACGGTCGGCGCCAGCGGCTCGCCGGCGGCCTCAAGCGGTGACTGGTCCTCGGGTCCGGCCGCAAAGTCCGAGTACGGCAGGTTCATCAGCCTCATCCACTCGCGCACCCGCTCGGGCACTGGGAAGAACTCGCCGAAGGGCACGAGGCGGCGCTTGTAGTACCACCGCTCCCCGGGCGACCAGGCGGCAATCGCGTTGTAGTAGTCGCCGCTCCGGGGATCGCGCCGCACCAAGCCCATGATCAGGGAGGAGCCGCGCGCCGCCGCCACGGCCCGCACCGTCGCCAAGTAGTCGCGAACGTCGCTCTCGAGCGCCGGGATTGCCGACTCGGGCCAGACGATGATCTGTGCGCCGAAGTGCGGCTCGGTCAGGCCGAGGTACAGCCGCATCGTCTGCTCGAGCTGGCCGGGCGCCCACTTCATCGACTGCGGCACGGCGCCCTGCACGAGGGCAACGCGCAAGTCGCGGCCCGTGGGCTGCGTCCACTGCACGGGCGTGACAGCCGCGCCCGCCGCCCAGACCGCGACGATGGCGACCGCCGCGAGCCATCGCTCGCGGCGGTCACCGAGCAGCAGCGCAGCGAGGGCGCCCGCGGTCACCGCCACGGCCAGACTCACGCCATAGACGCCGAGCAGCGGCGCAAACCCCCGCAGCGGCGTCGCGAGCTGGCTGTATCCCAGCGCGAGCCACGGGAAGCCGCTCAGGAACCAGCCGCGCACCCATTCCGCGAGCACCCAGCCAGCGGGCAGCGCCACCAGCCAGCGTAGCGCGCCCCGCGGCGGCAGGAAGCGAGCCGCTGCGTAGCCGAGGAGAGCCGAGTACGCGCCCATGATGCACACCAGCCCGAGCATCAGGAACAGCGCGATCCAGACCGGCGCCTGCCCGACGAGGTGGACGCTGTGGTAGATCCAGTAGGTCCCGGCGAGGAACGTGCCGCCCGTGAAGAGGAAGCCGCGCAGCGCAGCCTCGCGCCGCGACGCGTCCTGCCAGAGGACGAACAGGCAGGCAGTGCAGAGCGGCGCGAGCCAGTGCAACGAGAACGGCGCAAACGCAGCGGCCAGCCCGACGCCGAGCGGCAGGGCGAGCCAGCGACCCTGGCGCGTCGCGATCGCGAGAATCCTCGTCATCGAATCAGCGGCCTTCGGGTGAGCGCAGCTCGAGGTCGCGCGGCGTGATCACGCGCAGCGACTCGATGCGGCGGCGGTCGGCGCGCACGACCTTGATCTCCAGGCCCCCGATCTCGACAGTCTCGCCGCGGCGGGGCATGCGCCCGAGCTCCTGCAGCACGAGGCCACCGATGGTGTCGACCTCGTCGTCCGAGAATCGCGTGCCGAAGGCGGCATTGAACTCCTCGATGCGGGTGAGCGCGGGCACCGCGAAGGCCCGCTCCCCTTCCTTGTGGATGCCCTCCGCCTCGTCGAGGTCGTACTCGTCGCCGATCTCGCCCACGATCTGCTCGAGCACGTCCTCGATCGTGAGGAGCCCCGCGACGCCACCGTACTCGTCGACGACGATCGCCATGTGGTTGTGGCTGACGCGAAACTCCTTCAGCAGCACGTTCAGGCGCTTGCTCTCCGGGATAAACACCGCTGGCCGCAGGCACTCGCGAATGTCGAAGTCGCCCTTCCCGCCCTCGGCGAAGACCCGCAGCAGGTCCTTCGCGAGCAGGATGCCGACGATTTCGTCGCGGTTCTCGCCGACGACGGGAAATCGCGAGTGACCCGACTCGACGACAGCGGGCAGGATCTTGTCCGGGGGATCGCCGCGGTTGACGACCACCATCTGCGAGCGCGGCACCATCACGTCGCGCACCTGGATCTCGGAGACCTGCAGCACGCCCTCGAGCATCGCCAGCACGTCGGCGTCGATCAGGCCACGGTCGCGGGCATCCGCCAGAACTTCCGCCAGCTGCTCGAGGTCGCGCGGCTCGCTGGATAGGGAATCGAGGAGACGGCGCAACCAGCTTGCGGCACGGGCAGGTCGATCGGCACTCATGCAGGGCGGACGGTGACCGGTAGGTATGGATCCTGATACCCGAATCCGCCCAGGATTTCCACCTCGAGCGCTTCCATCGCGCGTGCCTGCCGCGAGTTCGGGTGGTCGAAGCCGAGCAGGTGCAGCGTCCCGTGCACCACTATGTGCGCCCAGTGCTCAGTCAGGGACTTGCCCTGCTCGCGGGCCTCGGCCGCAACCACCGGCGCGCAGATGACGATGTCGCCGATGGCGCCGTCGGTCGCGCTCTCGACGGGCGAGGCGGGAAATGACAGCACGTTGGTCGGCCGGTCCTTGCCCCGGTAGGTACGGTCGAGGCGCCGGCTCACCGCTAGGCCGACGACGCGGATGCAGACCGTCGCGCGGCCGGCGGCCGGAGCATGCCAGCCTCGCCGCGGTGCGGCCACGACACCGGCCGCGTGCGCGGCGCGTGCCCAGCGGCGCAGGGAGGCGGCCGCGGGGACCCACGGGCGGCGCGCGGTGAATTGCACCGTCACGGCAAGTGCGGCGGCCCGGGCGGGAGCGCGCCTCAAGCGCCGGGCTCCGCAGGTCCCGAGTCGCGCTCGTAGGCCTCGACGATGCGCTGCACGAGCGGATGACGCACCACGTCCCGCGCGTTGAAGAACGTGAAGGCCACGCCGGGCACGCCGCGCAACACCTCGATGGCGTGGCGCAGGCCCGAGCGCTGCTGCCGGGGCAGGTCGATCTGCGTGATGTCGCCCGTGACCACCGCCTTCGAGCCGAAGCCGAGCCGGGTCAGGAACATCTTCATCTGCTCGACGGTGGTGTTCTGCGCCTCGTCGAGGATGATGAACGAGTCGTTGAGCGAGCGGCCGCGCATGAACGCGAGCGGGGCCACCTCGATGACCTGCCGCTCGACGCTGCGGGCGACGCGGTCGAACCCGAGCATCTCGTAGAGCGCGTCGTACATCGGCCGCAGGTAGGGATCGACCTTCTGCGCGAGGTCGCCCGGCAGGAAGCCGAGCCGCTCGCCCGCCTCGACCGCGGGGCGCACCAGCACGATGCGGCGCACGCTGCCGGACTGCAGCGCCTCGACCGCGCTCGCGACGGCGAGGTAGGTCTTGCCGGTGCCCGCCGGGCCGATGCCGAAGGTCAGGTCATGCGCCCGGATGTGATCGAGGTACTGCCGCTGGTTCGCGCCACGACCGCGGATGCCGCCGCGCTGCGTGTGCACGACCACCTCGGCACCCTCGGGCGGCTGCGCCGCCGCCGCGGCCGCTTCCCCGGGCGGAAAGCCGAATTCCTGCACGCACAGGTGCACGCGGTCGGGCGACATGGCCTCCCCGGCCGACAGCTCGAACATGCGGCGCAGCACCGCCTCGGCGAGGGCGGCCGACTGCGGTGACCCCAACACCTGCAGTTGGTGGCCGCGACGGCGCACCTCGACGCCGAGGCGCTCCTCGACGTGGCGCAGATTCTGCTCCATCGGCCCGGCGAAATTGGCCAGCCGCGCGTTGTCCGCCTCCGCCAGCGACAGTTCGCGCACCTCAGCCGGGGCGCTCAAGCGATGCTCCGCTCGCGCTCGGCCAGGCGCCCGCGCAGCGAGTTGGGCAGCGCCTCGGTGATGGCGACGTCCGCGAAGCGGTGGATGAGCGACGGTGGCCCGTCGAAGTTCACCCAGCGGTTGTTCTCGGTGCGACCGGCCAGCTGCCGTGCGTCCTTCTTCGAGGGGCGCTCGACCAGCACGCGCTGCACGCTGCCCACCATGCCGCGGCTGATGGCGAACGCCTGCGCGTCGATGCGCTCCTGCAGGCGCGCGAGCCGCTGCTGCTTCGCCTCGTAGCTCACGTCGTCCGGCATCGCGGCGGCCGGCGTGCCGGGACGCCGGCTGTAGATGAAGCTGAAGCTCTGGTCGAAGCCCACTTCGGTAACGAGCTGCAGCGTCGCCTCAAAGTCGCGCTCCGTTTCACCGGGGAACCCGACGATGAGGTCGGTCGAGAGGCTCAAGCCGGGCCGCGCCTCGCGCAGCCGGCGGATCTTCTGCCGGTACTCGAGCACGGTGTGGCCGCGCTTCATCAGCGCCAGGATCCGGTCCGAGCCGCTCTGCACCGGCAGGTGCAGGAAGCTCGCGAGCTTGGGCACGTCGTGGTAGGCCTCGATCAGGCTGTCGCGGAACTCGACGGGGTGCGAGGTGGTGAAGCGGATGCGCTCGATGCCGGGGACCTCGGCCACGAAGTAGATGAGCGCGGCGAGATCGCCCTCGCCGCCGCCCGGCAGCGCGCCGCGGTAGGCATTGACGTTCTGCCCGAGGAGCGTGACCTCACTCACGCCCTGGGCCGCGAGGCCCCGCACCTCGGCCATGACCTGCTGCAGCGGCCGGCTCACTTCCTCGCCGCGGGTATAAGGCACGACGCAGAACGTGCAGTACTTGCTGCAGCCTTCCATGATCGAGACAAACGCCGTGGCCGCCGAGGCGCGTGGCTGCGGCAGGCTGTCGAACTTCTCGATCTCGGGAAAGCTCACGTCCACGACCGGGCGGCCGCGGGAGCGGAGTTCCGCGATCATCGCCGGCAGGCGGTGGATGGTCTGCGGCCCGAAGACGAGGTCGACGAACGGCGCCCGGGCATTGATGCCCTCGCCCTCCTGGCTGGCGACGCAGCCGCCCACGCCGATGATGAGCTCCGGCCGCCGCGACTTGAGGCGGCGCCATTGGCCGAGCAGCGAGAACACCTTCTCCTGCGCCTTCTCGCGCACCGAGCAGGTGTTGAGGAGCAGCAGGTCCGCCTGCGCCGGGTCGTCGGTCGGCTCGTAGCCGCCCGATTCGCGCAGCACGTCCGCCATACGGGCGGAGTCGTACTCGTTCATCTGGCAGCCGAACGTGTGGACGTGGACGCGAGGCACGGTCCGCTCCTCCGCTAGAACGGAATGTCGTCGTCGAAGGTCCCTTCCTCCGCCGGCTTGGAGGCCGTGCCACCGCGCTCGCCCGCGCCGCCGGCCGGGCGCGGCTCGCCGCGCGACTCGGTGCCGGCGCCGCCCGAGCCGCCGCGGCCGCCGAGCATCTGCATCTCGTTGGCCTGGATCTCGGTCGTGTAGCGGTCGCGGCCTTCCTTGTCCTGCCACTTGCGCGTGCGGAGCTTGCCCTCGATGTAGACCTGCGAGCCCTTGCGCAGGTATTCGGCGGCGATCTCGGCCAGCCGGTCATACATGACGATGCTGTGCCACTCGGTCTGCTCGCGCTGCTCGCCGGTCTGCTTGTCCTTCCAGCTCTCGGAGGTGGCGACGCGCAGGTTGGTGACCGCTTTGCCGTTCGGCATGTAGCGGGTTTCGGGGTCCTGGCCGACGTTGCCGACGAGGATGACTTTGTTGATGCCGCGTGCCATGGGAGCTGTCCGTGGGGAAAGGGGAGTGGATTTTACGGTACCCGGGCACCCCCGCGGTAACCGCAAATCAGGCGGAATCGCCTCGATTTGCCGGGGCGCCGCCACCCCGGGCCAGAACCGCCCAGCCGGCCGCCACCACGCTGCTGCCAAAGAACACGCCCGACAGCCCAAAGCGGCCGAGCAGCACCCCCCCGACCGCCCCGCCGAGGAACGCGCCGAGGAACTGGGAGGTGGCGAACACACCGAGCGCCGCGCCCCGGTCGGTGGCCGGGGCCGCCTGCGTGAGGAGCGCGGGCAGGCGCGCCTCGAGGAAGTTGAACACGGCGAAGAACAGCGTCAGGGCCCCCAGCACCGGCCACAGCTGACGGTGATCCACGCCGAGCAGCGCCTGAGCGCTGGCGAGCAACAGGATCGCGAACACGAACAGCCCGCGGCGCCCGCCGCCGCGCTCGGAACCGAGCACCAGCGGCAGGGTGCCGGCGATCGAGCAGACGAAGACGCCGAGGTAGACCTTCCAGTGGTCGAGCGTCGGTATGCCGAGGTCGGACTGCAGGGCCTGGGGCACGGCGAGGAAGGTCGACGTCATGATGAAATGCAGGGCGAACACCCCGGAATACAGCGGTCGCAGCGCCGGCCGGACCAGGATCTCGAGCATGCCCGAGAGGCGGCGGGCCTCGTTGCCCCCGCTGCGCGGCGGTTCCGCCGGGACCGCGAAGTTGAGCAGCGCGATGCCCGCCAGGGCCATCACCAGCATCACCAGGAAGATGCCCGGGACGCCGATCGCGACATCGAGCACGGGCGCGATGACCAGCGCGACGATGAAGGACAGCCCGATGCTGATGCCGATCAGGGCCATGGCGCGCGTGCGCACCTCCGGTCGCGTGAGATCCGCCACCAGCGCGGTGACCGCGGCGGAGACCGCACCGGCGCCCTGCACGCCGCGGGCGATCGCCAGTACGACCAGGCTGTGGGCCATTGCACCGATGATCGAGCCCGCCGCAAACAGCCCGAGGCCCACGGTGATCAGCGGCTTGCGCCCCATCCGGTCGGACCAGCGGCCGAAGGGGATCTGCATGACCGCCTGGGTCAGCCCGTAAGCGCCCATGGCGAGGCCGAGGAGCTCCGGCGAATAGTCGGGCAGGCTCCGTGCGTAGAGCGCGAGCACCGGCAGCAGCAGGAACAGGCCGAGCATGCGGGTCGCGTAGATCGCGGCGAGCGCGGCCACGGAGCGCCGTTCGTCGCCGGACAGCGACGGCCTGGGGGAGGAATCGCGGGATTTGATGGCTTTTGCCTCGATGCTGGAGCCACGCCTATATTAGCAGGTTGCCATTTGCGGCCATTGCAGGGGATTGAACGAGTTGGACGTGATACGCATCCGCGGCGCCCGCACGCACAACCTGCAGGGCATCGACCTCGACTTGCCGCGGGACCGGCTGATCGTAGTCACGGGGCTGTCCGGATCGGGCAAGTCCTCGCTGGCCTTCGACACGATCTATGCCGAGGGTCAGCGCCGCTACGTGGAGTCCCTGTCGGCTTATGCGCGGCAGTTCCTCTCCGTGATGGAGAAACCCGACGTCGACCACATCGAGGGCCTCTCGCCGGCGATCGCAATCGAGCAGAAGGCGACGTCGCACAACCCGCGCTCCACGGTGGGCACGGTCACCGAGATCTACGACTACCTGCGGGTGCTGTATGCGCGCGCGGGCGTGCCACGCTGTCCCGAGCACGGCCAGGAGTTGGCGGCACAATCGGTGAGCCAGATGGTCGACCAGGTGCTCGCGCTGCCGGAAGGCACCGCCGTACTGCTGCTCGCGCCGGTCGTCCAGGATCGCAAGGGGGAGCACGCGGAGGCGCTCGAGCAGCTGCGCGGCCAGGGCTTCGTGCGGGCAATGATCGACGGCAAGCTCGTCGAACTCGAGCAGCGGCCGCGCCTCGACCGGCGCCGCCGCCACAGCATCGACGCTGTCGTCGACCGGCTGCGGGTGCGCACGGATGCCGCCCAGCGCCTTGCGGAGTCGTTCGAGACGGCGCTGGCGCTGGCGCAGGGGGTGGCCCGCGTGGCGTTCCACGAGCAGCCGGCCCGTGAGGCGCTCGCGTTCTCCAACCGCTACGCGTGCACCATCTGCGGCTACAGCCTGGCCGAGCTCGAGCCACGGCTGTTCTCCTTCAACAACCCGAGCGGCGCCTGCGGCACCTGCGGCGGGCTGGGGCTGCAGGAGTTCTTCGACCCCGCACGGGTGGTCGTGAACCCGGGACTGTCGCTCGCGGGCGGTGCCATCCGTGGCTGGGACCGGCGCAACGCCTACTACTTCCAGCTGATCCAGTCGCTGGCGCGGCATTTCCGCTTCGACATCGAGGCGCCGTGGAGCGACTTGCCGGAGGCCGTGCGCCACATCCTGCTCTGGGGCAGCGGCGAGGAGCGGGTCGAGTTCCGCTACTTCGATGCGCGCGGCGCCACGACGCGCCGCACGCATGCCTGGGAAGGCATCCTGCCGAACCTCGAGCGCCGCTTCCGCGAGACGGAGTCCGCCACGGTGCGCGAGGAACTGGCGAAGTTCCGCGGCACGCGGTCCTGTGTGGACTGCGGTGGCAGCCGGCTCAACCTCGCCGCCCGCAACGTCTTCGTCGCGGGACACAACCTGCCACAGGTGGCGGCGCTCTCGATCGCCGAGGCGCGCCGCTTCTTCGCCGGGCTCGCCCTGCCCGGCTGGCGTGGCGAGATCGCCCAGCGGGTCGTCCGCGAGGTGGCCGACCGCCTCGCGTTCCTGAGCGACGTGGGGCTGGACTACCTGTCGCTGGACCGCAGTGCCGAGACGCTCTCCGGCGGGGAAGCGCAGCGCATCCGGCTCGCGAGCCAGATCGGCTCGGGACTGGTCGGCGTGATGTACATCCTGGATGAGCCCTCGATCGGCCTGCACCAGCGTGACAACCAGCGCCTGCTCGACACGCTGCTGCGACTGCGGGACCTCGGCAACACGGTGCTGGTGGTCGAGCACGACGAGGAAGCGATCCGCCAGGCAGACCACGTCGTGGACCTCGGTCCCGGGGCCGGCATCCACGGCGGGCGCGTCGTCGCGCAGGGCACGCCGGAGGAGATCTGCTCGAACCCCGCCTCGCTCACCGGCCAGTACCTGAGCGGCCGTCGCCGCATCGCCGTACCCGCGCAGCGCACGGTGGCCCAACCGGGCCGGCGGCTGCGGATCGTCGAGGCAAGCGGCAACAACCTGCGCAACCTCACGGTGGAGATTCCGCTGGGCCTGATGACCTGCGTCACCGGGGTGTCCGGCTCGGGCAAGTCGACGCTCGTCGTCGACACGCTCTACCGGCAGGCCGCCACCGCCGTCCAGGAGTCGGACGGCGAACCGGCGCCCTGTCGCGCGGTCGAGGGCCTCGAGCACATCGACCGCGTCATCGACATCGAACAGAGTCCGATCGGCCGGACGCCGCGCTCCAACCCGGCGACCTACACGGGTCTGTTCGGGCCGATCCGCGAGCTGTTCGCGGAGGTCCCCGAGGCGCGGGCACGCGGCTACGACCCGGGCCGGTTCAGCTTCAACGTGCGTGGCGGCCGCTGCGAGGCCTGCGAGGGCGACGGCGTCATCCGTGTCGAGATGCACTTCCTGCCCGACGCCTACGTCACCTGCGACGCCTGCCGGGGCATGCGCTACAACCGCGAGACGCTGGAGATCCGCTACAAGGGCCGCAACATCCACGAAGTCCTGGAGATGACCGTCGAGGATGCGACGGTGTTCTTCCGCAGCGTGCCGGCGCTGCATTCCCGGCTGCAGACGCTGCTCGACGTGGGCCTGTCCTATGTCCGCCTGGGCCAGAACGCGACCACGCTGTCGGGCGGCGAAGCCCAGCGCGTGAAGCTCGCACGCGAGCTGGCGAAGCGCTCAACCGGTCGCACGCTCTACATCCTGGACGAGCCAACCACCGGGCTGCACTTCCACGATATCGAGCAGCTGCTCGGCGTGCTGCTGCGGCTGCGCGACGAAGGCAACACCATCGTCGTGATCGAGCACAACCTCGACGTGATCAAGACGGCTGACTGGGTGATCGACCTCGGGCCGGAGGGTGGCGCCCAGGGCGGCTCGTTGGTCGTGGCCGGGACTCCCGAGGCGGTGGCGTCCACGCCAGATTCGCACACCGGCCAGTACCTGAGCCGTGTGCTTCAGGCGTCCCGTACGGAGGGGCGCGGGTCGACGCGGAACCGGTGCCGGACCTCGCCGGCCGCGGCACTTTCCGAGTAGCGCCCGGCGGTCAGGCGTCCGATGACGCGCCGCCAGAACTGCAAAGCCTCGCGGTTGTGCTCGTCCTCGAGCACTTCCCATTCGCCCGCGAAACGGCTGAAGAGCAGCGCGGCGGCATTGGCGCCGACGCCGCGGCGGCGTGCGTTGCGCACCACGAAGAAATCGGCCATGCGGAAATCCGCTCTTGATTGCGACTGCGCCACGGGCCGAGCCACCAGCGCAAACCCGGCACGAACGCCGGACTGCAGGATCACGAACGGATGGGCCCAGGGGTCGCCGAACCAGCCGGCGAGGAACTCGCCCTCACGGTCATCCCACTCGCCCAACGCGGGGAACAGGCCGGTCTTAGCAAGCGAAAGTTCGGACAGATAGTCCCGGTAGGCCGCGCGGATCCACTCGCGGTCCTCTGCCGTGTGTCGAGCGTCGCGCACTGTGACGGACACTGCTAGCAGCCAGCCTCCTGCTGGCGTACCGGGCCGGGTGCCCGGGGGCTGGAGGGGTTCTGGAAGGGAAAAGGGCGGGCCCCAGCCGGAGCCCGCCCTTCCCAAGTCAGCTTGCGCTGAGCGCTTGCTTACTTCTTCGCCGGCTCGGCCGGGGCGGCGGCCGGGGCAGCAGCCTCCGGAGCCGGGGCGGCAGCCGGAGCGGCAGCCTGACCAGCAGCAGCGGCGTCGGTCGCGGCAGCAGCGGCGTCGGTCGCGGCGGCAGCAGCGGCCGGGGCCGGAGCAGCAGCCTCAGGAGCCGGGGCCGGGGCCGGGGCGGCCTCAGGAGCCGGGGCTTCCTTCTTCGCGCAGCCAGCGAGGGCCAGGGCAGCAAGGGCAGCAGCAAGAGCGAGCTTCGAGTTCATGGATGTGTACCCCAAAGTCTGATTTAAGGACGGAACGTTGAACTAGCAGCCTGGCAGGGCGTGTTTCAGATCCACGTACTGCAGGATGTGCAGAAGGCATTCTAGGCGGGGTCGGATGGACGGGAGCGCCACAAACTGTCTCTGAATGGCGACAACCGGGCCTTGGAGGCGACCGGACGTGCTTCCGGGCACGCTGTTGGGCAAGATTGCGGCTCCTCGACCCCCGGCTTGCATGCAACGAGGGCACCATGACAGCGGACCTCGATTCGGCCTTTCACGCCCACCTCGCGGTGATTCGCGAGCGAGCCGACGCGGCCCTTGCGGCCAGCGGCTTTGACGGCCTGGCGCTATTCTCCGGCCGTCCTCGGAACCACTTCCTCGATGACCACGGGCCCGCGTTCAAGCCCAATCCACACTTCCTGCAGTGGGCTCCGCTCGCGGATGCGCCCGACAGCTTCGTCTTATACCGGCCTGGAACGCGCCCCACCCTCGTGTTCCACCAGCCGGCCGACTACTGGTACGCGCCGCCGGCGCTGCCGGCCGGCGAATGGGCGGGAGAGTTCGACATGCAGGTGATACGCGACCCGGCCGGGGCCGAAGCGCTGTTGCAGCCCCGCGGCTCGCGACTTGCCTTCATCGGCGAATTCCAGGATGAGTTCTCGCGCTGGGGCTTCGCCGAGGCCAACCCCCGCGGCCTGCTCGCCCACCTGCACTTCCACCGCGCGGTGAAGACGCCGTACGAGGTGGAATGCCTGCGCGCGGCCTCGCTGCTCGGCGCGCGGGGTCATCTGGCCGCCGTCGCCGCCTATCGCGCCGGCGCCTCGGAGTACGAGGTGCACCAGTCCTATTGCTCGGCGACCGGCCTGCGCGAGCAGGAACTGCCCTACGGCAACATCATTGCCTTCGGCGCGGGCGCGGCCGTGCTGCACTACCAGAACCTGGCGCGCTCGCGCGAGGTGGCGCGTCCCTCGTTCCTCATCGACGCCGGTGCTGCGGTCCGCGGTTACGCGAGCGACATCACGCGCACGTACTCCGGCGGCGACCGGGAGTTCGCCGACCTCATTGCCGCCATGGATCGCGCGCAGCAGCAGCTGTGCGCCGCAATCCGGGCGGGTACCGATTACCGCGAGGTCCACCTGCTCGCGCATTGGCTTATCGCCGGGGTCCTCCGCGACGCCGGCGTCGTCCTCTGCGACCAAGAAAGCGCGGTCGCCACCGGCCTCACGCGCGTCTTCTTTCCGCACGGCATCGGGCACCTGCTCGGGCTGCAGGTGCACGACGTCGCAGGCTTCGCGCGCGACACCTCCGGCGCCGAGATCCCGAGGCCCGAGGGCCACTCGTTCCTGCGGCTCACGCGCACGCTTGAGCCCGGGTTCGTGGTCACGGTTGAACCAGGCATCTACTTCATCGACTTGCTGCTCGAGCAGGCACGCGCATCCGAGGTCGGGCGCCACATCAGCTGGGAAGCGGTGCAGTGCTTGCGGCCGTTCGGCGGCATCCGCATCGAGGACGATGTGCTCTGCACGGCGGGCGGGCCGGAGAACCTCACGCGCGCCGCCTTCGCAGCGCTCGCCCCGGCGGACGCGACTCCCTGAGGCGGGAGAGGCGACAGCGGCGCCTCCCCGCCCGCTCCGGGCGTCCGCAGCGCCGACGCGTCCGGTGGGGCGCTACTTCTTCAGCAGGTCGCGGATCTCGGTGAGCAACACCACGTCGGCCGGAGGGGGCGGCGGCGCGGCGGGTGCCGGGGCCTTCAGCTTGTTGATGGCCTTCACCGCCATGAAGATCGCGGCGGCGATGATCACGAAATCGAACACCGTCTGCAGGAACACGCCGTACTTGAAGAGGACGGGCTGGCCGGCGGGGTTCGTGCCGAGCTTGAGCGCCAAGTCGGTGAAGTTCACGCCGCCCACGACCATGCCCAGCAACGGCATGACCAGGTCGCCGACCAGGGAGGACACGATCTTGCCGAAGGCGGCGCCGATCACGACGCCGACCGCCATGTCGATCACGTTGCCCTTCATCGCGAATTCTTTGAATTCAGTCAGCAGACTCATGGGGCCAGACTCCCTTAGCTACGTGGATAGAGGCGCGCCCTGCGACGGCGCGGATGGTCGCACGATATTGCAGCGGCGAGAAAAAAAGAAGCCGGGCGGGGGCCCGGCTTCTTCATCCTGAGGTGTACCGCGCGTCGATCAGGCGGCTGCGGCCTTCTTTTTGCGCGGCGCGCGCGGCTTCTTCTCCATGGCGCCCTCGGCCGCGGCTTCCGCCGCCGGCTCCGCCGCCTTCTTGCCGCGCGCCGGCTTCTTGCCGGAGGCGTCGGCCTTGGCTTCCGCCTGGGCTGCGGCGCGGTCGACCAGCGCCATCAGCGCCATCGGCGCGGAATCGCCGACGCGGTTCGCCATGTGCAGGATGCGCGTGTAGCCGCCCGGACGGGCCTTGAAGCGGGGACCCAGGTCGTCGAACAGCTTGGTGACCACCGCGGCATCGCGCAGCTTGGCGAATGCGCGGCGGCGGTTGGCCTCGCTGTCCGTCTTGCCAAGCGTGATCAGCGGTTCGACGTAGCGGCGCAGTTCCTTGGCCTTCGGCACCGTGGTGCGGATGGTCTCGTGACGCAGCAGCGAGGCCGCCATGTTGCGCAGCATCGCCCAGCGGTGCGGGGTGTTGCGGCTCAGCTGCCGCCCGGTAAATCCGTGTCTCATGGTTGTCTACTCTGCTCGTCGCCTGCCGCGCGTCCGTCCGGTCAGACGATGTCGCGCTCTTCGTCGCGCTTCAGGCCGACCGGCGGCCAGTTGTCGAGGCGCATGCCGAGCGTCAGGCCGTGGCTCTCCAGCACTTCCTTGATCTCGGTAAGCGACTTCTTGCCAAGGTTCGGCGTGCGCAGCAGCTCGACTTCCGTCTTCTGCACGAGGTCGCCGATGTAGTGGATGTTCTCCGCCTTCAGGCAGTTCGCGCTGCGGACGGTGAGCTCCAGCTCGTCGACCGGGCGCAGCAGCAGCGGGTCGAAGTGATGGTCGGCGGGGCGCGTCTTCTCCTCGTCCTGACCCTGCAGGTCCACGAACACCGACAGTTGGTCCTTCAGGATCGAGCCGGCGCGGCGGATCGCCTCCTCCGGGTCGATCGTGCCGTTGGTCTCAATGTCGATGATCAGCTTGTCGAGGTCGGTGCGCTGTTCGACGCGGGCGGCCTCGACGTTGTAGGTGACCTTGCGGATCGGGCTGAACGACGCATCCAGCAGCAGGCGGCCAATCGGGCGGCTCGCCTCTTCGAAGGCGAGGCGCTGGCCGGCCGGGCGGTAGCCCCGCCCCTTCTCGACCTTGAGCACCATGTTGAGCTCGCCGGCCTTGGTCAGGTTGGCGATGACCAGGTCGGGGTTCAGGATCTCGACGTCGTGGTCGCCCTGGATGTCGCCGGCGCGCACCGGGCCGGGGCCCTTCTTCGACAGGCGCAGCTCGGATTCCTCGCGGGCGTTGAGGCGGATCGCCACCTGCTTCAGGTTGAGCAGGATTTCGACCACGTCCTCCTGCACACCCTCGATGCTGGTGTACTCGTGGAGCACGCCATCGATCTCGGCCTCGGTGATCGCACTACCGGGCATGGAGGAGAGCAGCACGCGGCGCAGCGCATTGCCGAGCGTGTGGCCAAAGCCGCGCTCGAACGGCTCGATGACGACGCGGGCGTGGCGCGGGGACGTCGGCGTCACCTTGACCACGCGCGGACGGAGGAATTCCGCGACGGCTGACTGCATGTAAGTCACCTTGCCTAGCAAGGGCCCGGTCGCCCGGGCCGGATGGGTTACTTGGAGTACAACTCGACGACGAGGCTTTCGTTGATGTCCGGCAGGATGTCTCCCCGCTCGGGCAACGACTTCAGCACGCCGGAGAACTTCTTCTCGTCGACCTCGACCCAGTCGGGGAAACCGACCTGGGCGCGGATCTGCAGAGCCTGCTGGATGCGGGCCTGCTTCTGAGCCTTGTCACGCAGCGCGATGACGTCACCGGCCTTGCACTGATAGGACGGGATGTTCACGCGCTCGCCGTTGATCGTCACCGCACCGTGGCTCACGAGCTGGCGGGCCTCGCTGCGCGTCACCGCGAAACCCATGCGGTAGACGACGTTGTCGAGGCGCCCTTCAAGGAGCTGCAGCAGCGTCTCGCCCGTGGCACCGGGTCGGCCGGCCGCCTGCCGGTAGTAGCCGCGGAACTGCCGCTCGAGTACCCCGTACATGCGGCGCAGCTTCTGCTTCTCGCGCAGCTGCAGGCCGTAGCCCGAGACGCGGCTGCGGCGCTCGCCCTTGATGCCGCCCGGCGGCACTTCGAGCTTGCATTTCGACTCGAGCGACTTCACGCCGCTCTTCAGGAACAGATCGGTGCCCTCGCGGCGGGAGAGCTTGCACTTCGGTCCAAGATATCTGGCCATTGGCTATATCCTCGGCAGCGCGGCGTCAGACGCGGCGCTTCTTGGGCGGACGGCACCCGTTGTGCGGGATCGGCGTCACGTCCTCGATGCTAGTGACCTTGAGACCGGCGGCGTTGAGCGCACGAACGGCCGACTCGCGACCGGGACCCGGTCCGCGCACCTTCACGTCGACGGTCCGCACGCCGTACTCCTGAGCGGCAACGCCAGCCTTCTCGGCGGCGACCTGCGCCGCGAACGGCGTGCTCTTGCGCGAGCCGCGGAAGCCGCAGCCGCCCGACGTCGCCCAGGAGAGCGTGTTGCCCTGGCGGTCGGTGATCGTGATGATCGTGTTGTTGAACGATGCATGCACGTGGGCCACGGCATCGGTCACGACGCGCTTCACCTTCTTGCGAGCCTTGGTGCCGCTGGCGGCGGCCCCGGACTGCTTCTTGTCGTCAGCCATGCGAGTTCAACCTGTGGTCAGTCAGTGCGGGCCGGCTCACGCCTTGCCCGCCGGTGCGTTCAACTTCACCGCGGCCTTGCGCGGTCCCTTGCGGGTGCGGGCGTTGGTGCGGGTGCGCTGGCCGCGCATCGGCAGCCCTTTGCGGTGGCGCACCCCGCGGTAAGAACCCAAGTCCATCAGGCGCTTGATGTTCATCGCCGTTTCACGGCGCAGGTCGCCTTCGACCTGCAGCCTCGCGACCTGCGAACGCAGCGCGGCCACCTCGGCCTCGGTGAGGTCCTTGACCTTGGTTTCGGGCTTGACGCCCGCGGCCTCACAAGCCTTGAGCGCCTGCGCGCGGCCGACCCCATATATGGCGGTCAGGCCGATACAGACGTGCTTGTTCATCGGGATATTGATGCCGGCGATACGGGCCATTTTCGCCTCACTCCGGGGCGCGAAAAGCGCGGAATATTATCAGAAAAATCAGTGTCGCTCAAGGCAAGTGGCTGGGGGTCAACCCTGCCGCTGCTTGTGGCGCTTGTCGCTGCAGATCACGTAGACCACGCCGCGACGCCGCACCACCTTGCAGTTCTTGCAGATCCGCTTCACCGAGGGA
>Ga0209048_10000422_pt1 | contig 46001 bp, 43 predicted proteins | sample FrelakmetCRP12CR_FD_187146 | JGI IMG/M metagenome (GOLD analysis project Ga0209048, IMG submission 187146) | Freshwater lake sediment microbial communities from the University of Notre Dame, USA, for methane emissions studies - CRP12 CR (SPAdes)... | ecosystem: Environmental > Aquatic >...
AGGATGTCCCAGCGCATCGACATCAGCTGCGCGCCACCGGTGTTGCGAGAGAGGTCCCAGTCGTCGCGCTCGATTGCTGCCTGGTCCCCGACCGCCAGCGCCGCGAGCACGCCGGCCGCTGCAGCGTCGCTCACGTGGGCGGTGATGGCGCCGCGCACCTTCTGCCGCAGGCGCTCCACTGGGTGACCCGCAGCTTCGTACAGAAGCAGCGGCGCCGTGGCATCGCGCCCGTAGCCGGTCGCTCGAACAGGTAGAGCTCGTAGTCGAACCCGTGCGGGTTAACGTTGCCGTACGGTTGGCGCAGCCGCACCACGAAGCGCCAGCGTTGCCCGACCCGCAGTTCATCGCGCGGCTGCAGCAGCGCCGCGTCTTCGTGGTTGCCCTTGTACCAACCGAGCGCGAAGCCGCCGGGCGCATGAACCTCCTGCCCGCCGAGCGCAGCCTGCTCGACGTCGAAGCGAAAGCGCAGCCCGCTCGCGCCGGCCTGCGGCATCGTGGCGACAGCGCCGGTGAGTTCGAGGTCGCGCCCTTCCAGCGCCGCGGGAAGCGCGTCGGCGAGCCGAATTCCCGCCCGCAGGCCGGTCGCACCCAGCCCCGCGAGCGCCGCTGCGGGCAGCACGAACCCAAGTCTAAAGAGACGCACCCCGCCGGTGCGCGCAGCGAGCCACAGGCCGAATGCCCCACCCGCCAGCGCGAGCAGGTACGCGTGCTGCGGCCACAAGGCAGGTTGCTGCGGTTGCGCGCCCACGCCAGCCAGCCGGGCCAGCGCTAGGCCGGCCAGGACCGCGCCGATCGACGGCGTGAGCATGTCGGCAGTGTAGGATTTGGCTCTCGCATCGAAACCCGCTCGCCACGAGCCATCACGCCATGTCCGTCTACGACCGTCTGAGGAGCCTCGGCATCGCGCTGCCGCCGGTCTCGGCTCCCGCCGCCGCCTATGTGCCCTTCGTGCGCAGCGGCGACCTCGTCTTCCTGTCCGGCCACATCGCCAAGCGCGACGGCAAGCCCTGGGTCGGCCAGCTCGGCCGCGACATCGACACCGCCACCGGCAAGCAGGCCGCGCGGGCCATCGCGATCGACCTGCTCGGAACGCTCCAGGCCGCCGTCGGCGGCGACCTGAACCGCGTCGAGCGCATCGTCAAGGTGATGAGCCTCGTCAACAGCACGGCCGATTTCACCGAGCAGCACCTGGTCACCAATGGTTGCTCGGAGTTTCTGGCCGAGGTCTTCGGCGACAAGGGCGCCCATGCGCGAAGCGCCTTCGGCGTGGCGCAGATTCCGCTCGGCGCGTGCGTCGAGATCGAGCTCATCGCACAGGTGTCATGAACCGACTCAAGCACCTGATGTCGCCGCGGCGCATGCCGCTGCTGCTGGCCGTGGGCTGCTTACTCGCCGTCGCTGCTGCGATGGTGATTCAGCAGGTCTTCGACTACCGGCCCTGCCCGTGGTGCATCCTGCAGCGGATGATCTTCCTGGCGATTGCACTGCTGTGCATCTTCACCGCGATGTCGCCGTCGCGGCGACTGCGCATCGGCCTGAACGCGGGCACACTGCTGCTCGCTACGCTGGGCATCAGCGCCGCGGTCTACCAGCACGAGGTGGCGGCCAAGAGCTTCTCGTGCAACCTGACCTTCGCCGACAAGGTGATCAACGCACTCGGCGTCGAGTGGCTGTGGCCGGCGCTGTTCCAGGTCACGGCTTCGTGCGCCGAGGCGGCGGTGAAGCTTCTCGGCGTGCCGTTCGAATACTGGAGCCTGACGCTGTTCGCGATCGTCGCGCTGGCCACTTCGATACTGATGCTCCGTGCGGTGCGCGTCTCGGCCGCCTGAGCCCTCGCTCAGCGGCCCGCGTCCTCGATCATCCACTGCGCCGCGCGCTCGGCGATCATCAGCACGGGCGCGTTGGTGTTGCCGCTGGTGATCGTCGGCATCACGCTCGCATCGGCAACGCGCAGCCCGCCAATGCCACGCAGCTTGAGCCGCGCATCGACCACCGCATCGGCGTCGCCCTCGCGGCCCATGCGGCAGGTGCCCACGGGGTGGAAGATCGTCGTCGCGATGTCGCCCGCAAGCCGCGCCAGATCGTCGTCGCTCTGGTGCTGCACACCGGGCTTGACCTCTTTCGGGCTGTAGCGGGCCAGCGCCGGCTGGCCGACGATGCGCCGTGTCAGCCGCAGCGACTCGGCCGCGATGCGGCGGTCTTGCGGCGTGGACAGGTAGTGCGGCGCGATCGCCGGCGCATCTTCGGGACGCGGCGAAGTGATGTGCACCGTGCCGCGGCTGGTCGGGTTCAGGTTGCACACGCTGGCGGTGATTGCGGCAAAGGAGTGCAGCGGCTCGCCGAAGGCGTCGAGCGACAGCGGCTGCACGTGGTACTCGAGGTCGGGAAACTCCCGCGCGATGGACGAACGCGTGAACGCGCCGAGCTGCGACGGCGCCATGCTCATCGGCCCGCTGCGCTTGATGGCATATTCGAGGCCGATCATCGCCTTGCCCCAGATCGAGTTGGCGAGCACGTTGAGCGTCTTCGCACCGCTGACCGCATAGACCGAACGGATCTGCAGATGGTCCTGCAGGTTCTCGCCGACGCCGGGCAACTCGTGCTGCACGGCGATGCCGTGCCTCTGCAATAGCGCTCCCGGCCCCACGCCCGAAAGCTCCAGGATCTGCGGCGAGCCGATCGCCCCCGCGGCCAGAACCACCTCGCGCGATGCCCGCACCTGCTGCAGCCCCTGCGCCGTCCTCATCTCGATCCCGATGCAGCGCAGCACGCCATCGGCCGCACGATCAATGAGCAGCCGCGTGACCTGCGCGCCGGTCCGCAGCGTGAAGTTGGAACGCGCGCTGCACGCCGGACGCAGGAAGGCCTTGGCCGTGGTCCAGCGCCAGCCGCTGCGCTGGTTGACCTCAAAGAAGCCGACGCCCTCGTTGTTGCCGCGGTTGAAGTCGGGCGTGGCCGGGATGCCTGCCTGCTGCGCGGCTTGGGCAAAGGCGTCGAGCACGTCCCAGTGCAGGCGCTGCTTCTCTACGCGCCACTCGCCGCCGGCGCCGTGGAATTCGTTCGCGCCAGCGTGATGGTCTTCGTGCTTGCGGAATGCCGGCAGGCAGTGTTCCCAGCGCCAGATGGGATCGCCGCAGAGCTCGGCCCAGCCGTCGTAGTCGCGCGACTGGCCGCGCATGTAGATCATGCCGTTGATGCTCGAGCAGCCGCCCAGCACCTTGCCGCGCGGATAGCGCAGGCGCCGCCCGTTGAGGCCGGCGTCGGGCTCGGTCTGGTAGAGCCAGTCGGTGCGCGGATTGCCGATGCAGTAAAGGTAGCCGACCGGGATGTGGATCCAGGGATAGCTGTCGCTCCCGCCGGCCTCGACAAGCAGCACTCGCTTGCGGGGGTCGGCGCTCAAGCGGTTGGCAAGCAGGCAGCCGGCGGTGCCGGCGCCGACGACGATGTAGTCGAAGGTCGGTGAGTCAGCCATTGATCAGTCCTTCAAGCATCGAGCGACCGGTACGCTTCGCCTTCGCGGGGTCGATCCCCGCTTCGCGGGTCCACTCGCCCTGGCGGCTCGGCTTGCGCCCACGACGATGTAGTCGAAAGCCGGTTCGAGCTTCATGCCGCGATTTTGGCGCCGACCTTGGCGCTTGGCCAAGCTACAGCGCGCTGCGCCCCAGCGCACCGGCGAGGCGCCGCAACAGCCACTTCGGCGTCGCGCGGCTGGCCACGGTGGCGGCGAGGTTGAACACACCCGGCACTCGTATGACCTCGCCGTCCATGCAGGCCCGGTAACCCTCGGCGGCCACCGCTTCGACGTCGCCAATCAGCAAGCCGGGCAGCCTGGCAAGACCTGGGCTTTGCACCTTCGCCGTGGTCACCATCGGCGTGTCGGTGATGCCCGGGCAGAGCGCGGTCGCGCTGACGCCTCTGCCGCGAAGCTCCTCTGCCAGCGACTCGGTCAGCGACAGCACGTAGGCCTTGGTCGCCGCATAAGTCGCGAGCGACGGCACCGGCTGGAAGGCGGCAATCGAAGCCACATTCAGGATGCGGCCGTGCCCGCGCTCGACCATCGGCGGGACGAACTGCGCCAGCATCGCCGTCAGCGCCGAGACGTTGAGGTCTATCAGTTGCTGGTGGCGCTGCGCCGGCGTCTTGACGAACGAACCATGCTCGAGCACGCCAGCGTTGTTCACCAGCACGTCGATTACGATCCGCCTGCGCCTGAGGCTCGCCGCAAGCATCCCCGCAGCGCCAGGGCGCGAAAGGTCGGCCGGCAGCACCGCCACCCGGACGCCGAACTCGCCTTCGAGGGACTTGGCGAGCGCCATCAGCTTGTCACCGCTGCGCGCCACCAGCACGAGGTCGTGTCCACCGCGCGCGAAGCACCGCGCGAGCGCTTCGCCGATGCCTGACGACGCGCCGGTGACGAGCGCCGTCGGCTCGCCTTCCAATGTCGACTTTGAGCCCAATTGCTGCGGCCGTGCCGCCTACTTGGAGGCCGCTGGCGTGGGCGCCGAAGCCGCCGGTGCGGAGGCGCCGGCAACTTCGATCTTCGCCTGCGTCTTGAGCGTGTCGAGTTGCTTCTTCACGCTTTGCTGCTGAAGCTGCTGCGTCAACCGGGGTTTCACGGTCTCGAGCGGAGGTGCCTCGATCGGCCTCGAGTCTTCGAGCAGGATGACGTGATAGCCGAACTGCGTCTTGACGGGCTCTTCGGTGAACTTGCCCTTTTCGAGCTTGCTCACGGCAGCGCCGAATTCCGGAACCATTCGGCTCAGGTCGAACCAGCCCAGATCGCCGCCCTTGGCTTTGGATCCCGTGTCCTTCGATCTTGCCGCTGCCAGTTTCGCGAACGCCGCCGGATCCTTCTTCAGCTTGGCGATGATGTCCCTGGCTTCGGATTCCTTCTCAACCAGGATGTGGCGCGCCTTGTACTCGGTGCCGCTGGCCGACGCCTTGATGCGCTCGTATTCGGCCTTCACCATCTCGTCGGTGACCGGGTTGTTCTTGATGAAATCCTGGACGTAGGCGTTGGCCAACACCGATTGCCTGACGAGTTCCATCTGCTCGACGACTTCGGGCGACTTGTCCAGTCCCTTCTTGACCGCCTCCTGCGCAACTGCCAGCTGCATCGTCAACTGGTCGACGATGGCTTGCCGGGCTTGCGGCGTATCCGGATGGCCTGAACCGGCGCCCTGTCTAGCGAGCATGTCGACCGAGTTCTGGCTGATGGGCGTTCCGTTCACCGTGGCCACAGCCGGACTGGACGCCGCCTGGCTGGCGGACTTGGCATCCGTGGCCGGCTGGCACGCGCTGACGGTGAGCAGCGAAGCAGTACCGGCGAGCAGGATCGCGGATCTGATGAATGTCATTGAGGGGTCCTTGGGAAGTGGTTCAGGCTTGGGATTGTCGCCGGCCTCGTCGTTGAACGATCAGGACCGACCAAATCTCGCCCGGCGGCTCGTTCACGGACACCTCGCCGGCCGACGGCACGCCGCGGGAGCTGCGCCTGCTCCTGCGCATCGACACGCCGATCGAGGTCGACTGTCGCGGCGTCGGCGGGGTTCTGCCGTTCGTGCCCGGGCAGTTCCTCGCTGCACGATTGGAGGCCAAGGCTTGCGGCTTCGCCCCTTCAATGGCCGAAGCCGCCGGAGCGTGCGTCGCCCGGGTCGCAGCGCGGGTCGTTGCCCTGACCGCCGGAGATCACCTTGCCGTCGAAGCCGAAAGTGATCTGGAACCAAAGGCGGCAGTCGACGGCGTTGTAGCGGTAGTTCCAGATCTCGACCTGCTGGCGCGGGTACCTCTGCGTGCTGACCGGGTGCCCGACCCGCATCAGCACGTCCTCGGTTGTCAGGCCGGGTTCGATCCGCCACAGGTAGTACAGGTCCATCACCTGTTCCCAGTCGACGAGGCCGCCGCCGGCGTCGAAATTCAGCATGTAAGTCGCGTACCCGGACGGACCGCGCGCGAACTCGAGCCGGGTGCCGCCTTGGGGCAAGGTGTAGCGTCCGGTCGGCGGGCCCATCACGCCAGTCACTTCGGCCTCGGTGGCGCCGACCTTCAGGCCTGCGGGCGAGTTGTACCCGGCGCAGCCGATTACCAGCAGCACACAGGCTGCGCTGAAAGCGGCAAGCAGATGACGGATGCGTGTGGTCGGCATTCGCAGCATGGTGGTCACTCCGGTCATTCAGTGCGTGCGGTTCTCAGGCTGGACAGGCCAATTCCCGTCGCGTCGAACCCGCCGTCGACGGCAAGCACCTGCCCGTTGACGTAGCTCGCCGCCGAGCTGCACAGGAATCCGACCGCGGCGGCGATCTCCTGCGGCGTGCCGTAGCGATCGAGCGGGATGGCGTCGTGATAGTCGGCGCGGATCGCAGGGCTGTGCACCTTCAGCGCCATCGCCGTATCGACCGGGCCCGGCGCGACGGCGTTGACGCGGATGCCGACGATGCCCAGTTCCGCGGCCTGCTGGCGCGTCAGATGCATCAGCGCTGCCTTGCTCGTTCCGTAGGCGACACGCAAGGTGCTAGCGCGCAGGCCCGAGATCGACGCGATGTTGACGACGCTGCCGCCGCCGGTTCGCAGCATCACCGGCGCACAGGCCTGGGTGCAGATGAACGGGCCGTCGAGGTTCGTCGCCAGCACGTGGCGCCACTCTTCGTAGGTCGTGTCCAGCAAGGGCTTGAAGACGGCCACTCCAGCATTGTTCACGAGCGCATCGATGCGGCCGAAGCCTTCAACCACGCGCGCGACGGCCGGTCCTACCTGCAGCACCTTCGAGACGTCGCAGTGCAGCGCCATCACGCGCGAGACGTCCCCGAGCTTCCCGGCCGTCGCCTCGAGCGCCTCAAGGTCGATGTCGATCAGCGCGACTCGGTGCTCGTGGGCCAGGAACCACTCGGCGATCGCCAGCCCGATGCCGCGCGCGCCGCCGGTGACGACGACGACCGGCGCCACCTCACCGGCCTGCGCGCTCACGCCCAAGGACGCGCTGAACGGGGTGCGTCAGGCGGCGACCGCTGTCGCAGCGATGCATCGGTTGCACTTGCCCAGGCCGCTCAGGCGCAGATCCGGCTTGCCGTCGCCGGTCTTGAAGTTCGCCTGGCAGCGCCGGCAAACGTACATGCGCGAGTTCGACATCATCGGCTTGACGCCGCGCTCCGGCGCGGGTCGCGCGGCGGTGTACTCGGCCTGCGATTGACGCAGCTTGTTCGAGCCGTCGGTTGGAGGGGTGGGTGCGGAACGTCGAGTAGCCATGGCACTGGGGCGGGAAGTCCGGGTTGAGAGCATACCGGCGGTCTGCCGGCTGACCCGCTATTGTCCTCTCATTGCGGCACCTGCGCTGAGTGGGGTTTGCGCGCAGTCATCCGCAGCGTCGGACTTGGCCCGAGCGCGGTAAGCTGCCCGCCATGGAACCCACCGAAGAGCTCTTCCGCGTCGACGCCACGCTTGTCGAGTGTCGGGCCGTGCTGACGGCGATCGACGAGCGCGGCCTGCGCCTGGACCGCACCGTGTTCTACCCGCTGGGCGGTGGCCAGGCGGGCGATCGGGGCGAATTCGAACTCGAGGGCGGCGGCGTGATCGCGATCGCCGACACGCGCAAGGGCGCCGCGCCGGGCGAGATCGTCCACGTCCCTGCTCCAGGGCAAGAGGCGCTGCTGGCGCGGCTCGCGCCCGGGGTGGCGGTGCGGGCGCGAATCGATGCGCCCCGAAGGCGCCGCCACATGCGCTTTCACACCGGCACGCATCTGCTGTGCGCGCTGGTGCCCCACGCGGTCGACGGCTGCTCGATCACTGCGGACTACGCGCGGCTCGACTTCCACATGAACGAGCCGCTCGACAAGGACACCCTGAACGAGGGTCTGGCGCGGCTGGTGCGCGAGGCGCACCCCGTGCACCAGCGCTGGATCAGCGAGGCCGAGCTCGACGCCAACCCCGGGCTCGTTCGCAGCATGAGCGTGCAGCCACCGCGCGGGCTGGGACGGGTGCGAGTGATCGAGATCGAAGGCGTAGACCTGCAGCCCTGCGGCGGAACGCACGTCGCCAACACCGCCGAAATCGGCCCCGTCGTCGTCACCAAGATCGAGAAGAAGAGCGCGATGACCCGCAGGGTCGTGCTCGGCTTGGCCGAGCCAGCCAGAGGCTGATCGCGCCGCCGTTCCGGCGCAGGCTCACATCGCGCAGCGATGTGAAGCGGGCGCAGCCCGCGTACCGGAGCCGCAAGAAGAGCGCGATGACCCGCGGGGGTGAGCTTGGACGTAAGCGCGTCCGTGAGGACGGCCTCACGCCTTGCGAACGGCTTTGGGCTTGCAAGCCCAAAGCCCGTGCTCGACTTCGCCGAGCCAGCCGCGGGCTCAGGCTATACCGAGTGAGTCCAACGCGCCGCGGCGCGGACGTAGGCCGGCGCGTGTCGCGACGCGCTGGTTCAAAGCCTCAACGCCCCGCCAGAGCCCTCTGCCGCCCCGCCACGGCTTCGGCGTAGAGCGCGAGGTAGGCATGGGCTGCGGCATTCCACGAGAAGTCCTGCGCCATCGCGCGCGTCATCAGCGTCTGCCATGCCTGCGGGCGGCGATACAGCGCCAGCGCCCGCTCCAGCGCCTGCTCGAGTGCCGCGGGAGTGGCGGCGTCGAACACGAAGCCGGTCCCGCGCCCGGAGTCGCTCGCGTCGACCACCGTGTCGGCGAGCCCGCCGACACGCCGCACCAGCGGCAGCGTGCCGTAGCGCAGGCCGTACAGCTGCGTCAGGCCGCAGGGTTCGAAACGCGACGGCACCAGGATCACGTCCGAGCCGGCAACCAGACGGTGCGCGAGCGCCTCGTCGTAGCCGATGCGCGCGGCGATCTGGCCGGGGTGCGTGTTCGCGGCGTCGCGAAACGCCGCCTCGAGCTCGGCCTCGCCGCTGCCTTGAACCAGCAACTGCGCGCCTTGCCGAAGCAGCGCCGGCAATGCCGCGAGGACGAGGTCCAGCCCCTTCTGCGAGGTCAGCCGGCTGACGACGCCGAACAGCGGCGCATCTGCCCGCTGCACGAGCCCCGTCTCGGCCTGGAGCGCCCGCTTGCATTCAAGCTTTCCGGCCAGGTCGTCGGCGCCGTAGCGTACCGCCAGCGCCGGGTCGCGCCCGGGGTTCCAGACCTCGCCGTCGACGCCGTTGAGAATGCCCGACACCTTGCCGCCGCGACTGCGTAGCACGCCGTCGAGCCCGAAGCCGAACTCTGGCGTCGCGATCTCGCGCGCATAGGTCGGGCTCACGGTCGTGACTCGGTCGGCGAACTTCAGCCCCGCCTTCATCAGCGAGAGCTGGCCGTGGAACTCGAGCCCGGTCGCAGCCATGAAGCGCGACGGCAGGCCAAGGAAAGCGAAGTCGGCGGGCGCGAACAGCCCCTGGAAGGCAAGGTTGTGCACCGTGAACACCGAGGCGGCGGCGGTCGATGGGTGCGCGGCCATGTAGGCGCAGGCCGAAGCGGCGTGCCAGTCGTGAGCGTGCATGACATCGGGCGTCCAGGCAGCGTCGAGTTCGCCTGCCGCCAGGTGCGCAGACACCCAGCCGAGCAGAGCAAACCGCTGCAGGTTGTCCGGCCACTCGTCGCCCGCGCTGTCCTGGTAGGGACTGCCACCGCGGCGGTAGAGGTAAGGCGCGTCTATCACGTAGGCAGGAAGGTGGCTGAACGGCATCTGGCCGCAACGCAGCGTGACGCGCGCAGCGCCGAAGACCGGCCCGATCTCGCACACCGTCCGTTGGTGAAGCACCGCGTCGGCGATCGCCGGCAGCCCCGGCAGCAGCAGCCGCGGGTCGGCGCCGTTGCGCGCCTGCGCCGGTGGCAGCGCCGCGGCCACATCGGCCAGACCACCGGTCTTGACGAGCGGAAACACCTCGGCAGCGGCATGCAGCACGCGCAGCGGCCGCCCTGCCGGGCTCGATGCCGCCGGCTTCAAGCCAGCTTCGCGAGCATGTCGCGCGTGACCAGCGTGATGCCCTGCTCGCTGCGGTGAAAGCGCCGCGCGTCATCGGCCGCGTCCTCGCCGATAACCAGGCCGTCGGGGATCACGCAGCCGCGGTCGATCACGGCGCGGGTCAGCCTCGCGCGCCGCCCAACCTGCACTTCAGGCAGCAGCACGCTCCAGTTGACGCCGGCATAGGAATGCACGCGCACGCTCGAGAACAGCACCGAGCGGAACAGGGCGCCCGAAATGATGCAGCCGCCCGAGACCATCGTCTCGATCGCCATGCCGCGCCGGTCGGCCTGGTTGTGCACGAACTTGGCCGGCGGCAGCTGCTGCTGGTGGGTCCAGATCGGCCAGCGCCGGTCGTACAGATCGAGCAGCGGCTCGGTCGCGGTGAGGTCGATGTTGGCGTCCCAGTAGGCATCGATCGTGCCGACGTCACGCCAATAGGGTGCGTGGCCGGCATGCGACGAGACACAACTCAGCGCGAACGGGTGCGCCGTGGCCTGCCCCGCGCGCACCGCATGCGGGATGATGTCGCGGCCGAAGTCGTGGCTCGAGTTCGGGTCGTTCATGTCGCGCGCAAGTTCGGCGTAAAGGTACTTCGCGTTGAAGACGTAGACGCCCATGCTGGCGAGCGACTGCGTGGGGTCGCCCGGCATCGCCGGCGGGTCGGCCGGCTTCTCGACGAAATCGGTGATCAAACCGTCACCGTCCACCGCCATCACGCCGAACGCGCTCGCCTCGCCGCGGGGCACCGCGATGCAGCCGACCGTGCACTCGCGCCCCTTGGCCACGTGGTCGGCCAGCATCAGCGCGTAGTTCATCTTGTAGATGTGGTCGCCCGCGAGCACGACGAAATACTCGGCGCGGTAGCTTTCGAGGATGTCGTGGTTCTGGAACACCGCATCAGCGGTTCCGCGGTACCACGATTCCTCGTCGACGCGCTGCTGCGCCGGCAGCAGGTCGACGAATTCGTTCATCTCGCTCTTGAGGAACGCCCAGCCGCGCTGCAGGTGGCGCAGCAGGCTGTGGCTCTTGTACTGCGTGATGACGCCGATGCGGCGGATGCCCGAGTTCAGGCAGTTCGAGAGCGTGAAGTCGACGATGCGGAACTTGCCGCCGAAGTACACCGCCGGTTTGGCGCGCGTGTCGGTCAGGTTGTGCAGGCGGCTGCCGCGGCCGCCGGCAAGCACCAGCGCGACGGTCTGCTTGGGCAGGTCGAGCTTCTGCGCGAGTTCATTGGGTTGCATGCGTGCTCCTATGGCCAGAAGCGGGGATCTGGCGGAATTGTGCGCTATGCCCTCGCGATGGAGCGTGCGCAGGCATGGCACCATTCATGCATCGCGCCAGCCGCAGGCGCCCACGATCGACCGAAAAGGAACTCGATGCCGACACCGCTTTCCCCTCGCCCCGACATCGCGACCGAACTCGATCGCGTGCTGCTGACCACTGTCGGCGTGGCGCCCGCCGACGCCGGCGCCGCCGAACTGATGCAGGCCACCGCCAGCCTCGTGCGGTGCGTGCTCTCCGAGCGCTGGGTCCAGACGCAGGCGGCCGAGCACGCCGACAAGGTGCGCCGCGTGTACTACCTGTCGATGGAGTTCCTGATCGGGCGAACACTTTCCAACGCGCTGGCAGCGTTGAACCTGCGCGAAGACGCTACCGCAGCGCTGCGCCGGCACGCGACGACGCTCGAAGCGGTGGTCGAACAGGAGGCCGATGCCGCGCTCGGTAACGGCGGCCTTGGCCGCCTGGCCGCGTGCTTCCTCGACTCGATGGCGACGCTCGGCTTGCCTTCATTCGGCTACGGCATCCGCTACGAGTACGGCATGTTCGGGCAGGACATCGTCCACGGGCGCCAGGTCGAGCACCCCGACCCGTGGCTCGCCGACGGCACGCCGTGGGAGTTTCCGCGCGCCGGCGTCAGCTTTCCGGTGCGCTTTGGCGGGTGGGTCGAGCAGCATGGCGAGCGCACGATATGGTGCCACACCGGCGAGGTGGCCGCCAAGGCCTACGACATGGTCGTCCCCGGCCACGGCACGCACAGGGTCAGCACGCTGCGCCTGTGGAAGGCGGCTGCTCCGGCGCACATCGATCTGCACGCGTTCAACAGCGGCGACTACGCGCGCGCGGCGGAGGTGAAAAACGAGTTCGAGAACATCTCCTGGGTGCTCTACCCAAACGACAGCACGCCGGCCGGACGCGAGTTGCGTCTGCGGCAGGAGTACTTCTTCGTCAGCGCGTCGCTGCAGGATCTGCTTGGTCGTCACCTGTCCGAACACGCCACGCTCGACAACCTGGCCGATCACGTCGCGATCCACCTCAACGATACCCACCCCGCGATCGGAGTGGCAGAACTGATGCGTCTGCTCGTCGACGAATACACGATGCCGTGGGCCGCTGCGTGGGCGCAATGCCAGCGCGTGTTCTCGTACACCAACCACACGTTGATGCCCGAGGCGCTCGAGACCTGGAGCGTCGGGCTGATGCAGCACGTGCTGCCGCGCCACCTGCAGATCATCCTGCGCATCAACCAGGAGTTTCTCGACGCAGCCGCGCTGGCGCGGCCCGGCGACATCGGCTTTCTCGCCCGCATGTCGCTGATCGACGAGTCTGGCGAGCGGCGGGTGCGGATGGCGCACCTTTGCGTCGTCGGCAGCCACAAGGTCAACGGCGTCTCGGCGCTGCACTCCGAGTTGCTCGTCAAGACGATCTTCGCCGACTTCGCCAGCCTCTACCCCGAGCGCTTCATCAACGTGACCAACGGCGTCACGCCGCGGCGCTGGCTGGCGCAGGCCAACCCGGGCCTGGCGGCACTGCTCGACCGCACGCTGGGCAGCGGCTGGCGGCTTGATCTGGAACAACTCGCCATCCTGGCCAGGCATGCCGACAGCGGCGCGCTGCGCGCTGCGTTCGCGACCGTCAAGCACGCCAACAAGGCGCGCCTCGCGGCCTACATCGAGCGCGAAACCGGCGTGCGGCTGGATCCGGACAGCCTGTTCGACGTTCAGGTCAAGCGCATCCACGAGTACAAGCGGCAGTTGCTGAACGTGCTGCACGTCGTCAGGCGCTATCACGCGATTCTCGACGACCCGCAGGCCGATTGGGTGCCGCGCAGCGTGATTCTCTCGGGCAAGGCCGCGACGTCGTACCACATGGCCAAGCAGATCATCCGCCTCATCCACGACGTCGCGGCCGTCATCAATGCCGATGCGCGCGTGGGCAACCGGCTCCGGGTCGTGTTCGTGCCGAATTACGGCGTCTCGGTGGCCGAGATGATCATGCCCGGCGCCGACCTGTCGCAGCAGATCTCCACCGCCGGCACCGAAGCCTCTGGCACCGGCAACATGAAGCTCGCATTGAACGGCGCGCTGACCATCGGAACGCTGGACGGCGCGAACATCGAGATCCGCGACAAGGTCGGCGAGGGCAACATCTTCATCTTCGGCCATACGACGTCGGCGATCGCCGCGCTCAACCAGAGCGGCTACCAGCCGCTGCGGATCTACGAATCGAACCCGGCCCTGAAGGCGGTGCTCGACGCGATCGCCGGCGGCCAGTTCTCGCCCGCCGAGCCCGACCGCTACCGCGGCCTCGTCGACGCGCTGCTGTGGGGAGGCGACCACTACAAGCTGCTGGCCGACTACGACGCGTACATCGCGGCCCAGGCGCGCGTCGATGCGCTCTACCGCGATGGCGACGCCTGGGTGCGGTGCGCGATCGCCAACGTCGCGGGGATGGGCAGCCTCTCGTCCGACCGCGCGATCCGCGAGTACGCGTCGCAGGTCTGGCGCATCGCTCCGCGCTCGCTCGCGCCGCGCGCGGTAAGCTCGCCCGATGCTGACGGCCGCTGACATCGACCTCATCCGCAGCGGATGCCACCGCGACCCTTTCGCGGTCCTCGGCGCGCATGACGGCGCCGACGGGAAATATCGCATCTGCACGTTTCAGCCGGGTGCCCTGAACGTCACGCTGATCGAGGTTGCCACCGGCAGGACTATCGCCGCGCTGGCGCGCCGCCACGAGGACGGCGTCTTCGCGGCCCGCGTCGCCGGCGCGAAGCCCCGCGACTACCGGCTGCGCGTGCAATGGGCCGACGGCGGCGAATCGCTACTCGACGACCCGTATCGCTTCGGCCCGGTCCTGGGCGAAATGGACGTCTGGCTGCTCGGCGAAGGTTCGCACCTGCGGCCGTTCGAGATCCTCGGCGCTCACCTGCGAACGATGGACGGCGCCACTGGTACGAGCTTCGCGGTCTGGGCACCGAACGCTTCGAACGTCGCCGTCGTCGGCGACTTCAACCTCTGGGACGGGCGACGCCACCCGATGCGGCTGCGCCGCGAGTGCGGCGTGTGGGAGATCTTTGTTCCCGGCGTCGGCGTGGGCACGCGCTACAAGTACGAAGTCCGCTCGCAGGGCGGCACGCTGCTGCCGCTGAAGGCCGACCCCTATGCCTTCCGCGCCGAACTGCGCCCGGCAACGGCGAGCATCGTCGGCGCGATCCCGGACGCCGCGCCGGTGTCGCCGCAGCGACAGCGTGCCAATGCGCTCGACGCACCGATGAGCATCTACGAGGTGCATCTGGCCTCCTGGCGGCGCAAGCCCGAGGAAGGCAACCGCTTCCTCGACTGGGACGAACTCGCCGCCGCGCTGATCCCGTACGCGAAGGAGATGGGTTTCACGCACCTCGAGCTGCTGCCGATCAGCGAATTCCCGTTCGACGGCTCATGGGGCTACCAGCCGATAGGGATGTACGCGGCGACAGCGCGATTCGGCGAGCCGCAGGGCCTGCGTGGCTTCGTCGACCGCGCGCACGCCGCCGGAATCGGCGTGCTGCTCGACTGGGTGCCCGCGCATTTCCCGAGCGACGCGCACGGCTTGGCGAGTTTCGACGGGACAGAGCTCTACGAGTACGCCGATCCGCGCGAGGGCGTCCACAGCGACTGGAACACGCTGATCTACAACTTCGGCCGCACCGAGGTGCGCAACTACCTCGTCGGCAACGCGCTCTTCTGGCTCGAGCGCTACGACGTCGACGGGCTGCGCGTCGACGCTGTCGCCTCGATGCTGTACCGCGACTACAGCCGCGAGCCGGGCGAGTGGATTCCGAACATCCACGGCGGGCGCGAGAACCTCGAGGCGATCGACTTCCTCAAGCGCATGAACCATGTCGTCGGCGTCGAGCGGCCGCAGGCGGTGACGCTGGCCGAGGAGTCGACCGCGTTCCCGGCCGTGTCGCGTCCGACCTTCACCGGCGGGCTCGGTTTCCATTACAAGTGGAACATGGGCTGGATGCACGACACGCTGGCCTACATGCGGCGCGACCCGATCCACCGCAAGTACCACCACCACGAACTGAGCTTCGGCCTCGTCTACGCGTTCAACGAGAACTTCGTGCTGCCGCTGTCGCACGACGAGGTGGTGCACGGCAAGGGCTCGCTGCTGGCGAAGATGCCGGGCGACCGCTGGCAGAAGTTCGCCAACCTGCGCGCCTACTACGGCTTCATGTTCGGCCACCCGGGCAAGAAGCTGCTCTTCATGGGCGGCGAGTTCGCCCAGGAGCGAGAGTGGAACCACGACCACAGCCTGGACTGGCACTTGCTGGCCGACCCGCTGCACGAGGGCGTGCGCCGGCTCGTCGCCGACCTGAACCGCTTCTACCGCGCAACGCCGGCGCTGTACGAGCAGGACTTCGTCGCCGAGGGCTTCGGCTGGATCGACCACGGCGACGCCGAGCGCTCGCTGCTGAGCTTCACCCGCCACGGGCGCGAAACGGACGCGATGATCGTCGTCGTCTGCAACTTCACGCCGACGGTGCACCACGGCCTGCGCGTCGGCGTTCCGCACTCGGGTCGCTACGTCGAATGCCTGAACACCGATTCGGCGCACTACGGCGGCACCAACGTCGGCACGCCGCTCGGCAGCGCGACGTCGCACGCCGTCGCCTGGAACGGCCAGGCGAATTCGATTGTCGTCGACCTGCCGCCGCTGGCGACCGTGTTCTTCGAATGGAAGCCTTGAGCCGGATCGCGATCGACGCCGTGCGCGCCTGGCCGCTGGGCGCGCACTGCGAAGACGGCGGCATCAACTTCGCGGTCTTCTCGGCCCACGCGCAGGAGATCGAGTTGTGCCTGTTCGATCCGTCCGGCACGCACGAACTTCGCCGGCTCGCGCTGCCCGGCCGCAGTGGCGACGTCTGGCACGGACGCCTGCAGGGCGCGGGCGCAGGCCTCGTCTACGGCCTGCGCGCGCACGGCCGATGGGCGCCCGGGCAGGGCCAGCGGTTCAACCCGCACAAGCTGCTGCTCGACCCGTATGCACGCGAGATCGTGGGCGGTTTCCAGTGGCGCGCCGAGCACTTCGGCGGCGATCTGCAGCAGCCGGGCACGATGGACCTGCGCGACAACGCGCCACATGCGCTGAAGGCACGCGTCGTCGACGACCGGCTGCACGAAGGCGCTCCCGAGCCGCGCCCGCACACGCCGCTGGCCGACACCGTCCTCTACGAGGCGCACGTGAAGGGCCTGACAAGACTGCATCCCCAGGTTCCCGAAGCGCTGCGTGGAAGCTATACCGGGCTGGCGTCGGATGCGGTGATCGCGCATCTGCGGCGCCTTGGCGTCACTGCCGTCAGCCTGCTGCCGGTGCAGGAGCATCTGGACGAACAGCGGCTCGTCGCGCTGGGGCTTTCGAACTACTGGGGCTACAACACGGTCGGCTTCTTCGCCGTCGAGCCGCGCTACGCCAGCGGCGCGGGCGGACTCTCGCCGCGGCAGGAGTTTCGCGCGATGGTGCGCCGGCTGCACGCCGCCGGCATCGAGGTCATCCTCGACGTCGTGTTCAACCACACGGCCGAGACCGACGAAGCCGGCCCGACGATCTGCTGGCGCGGCATCGACAATCTGAGCTACTACCGCACGCTGGCGGGCGCGCCGGGCTCGTACGACAACCTCAGCGGCTGCGGCAACACGCTCGACATCCGCCACCCGCGCGTGCTGCAGATGGTGATGGACAGCCTGCGCTACTGGGCCGGCGCGATGAACGTCGACGGCTTTCGGTTCGACCTCGCGCCGGTGCTCGCGCGAGGCGACCGCGGCTTCGACGAGCACGCCGCGTTCTTCCAGGCGGTCGCGCAGGACCCGCTGCTCGCCTGCCTGAAGATGATTGCCGAGCCGTGGGACGTCGGCCTCGGCGGCTACCAGCTCGGCCGCTTCCCGCGTGGCTGGAGCGAGTGGAACGACCGCTTCCGCGACGGCGTGCGCAGCTTCTGGCTCGGTGGTGCGGCGACACGCGGCGAGTTCGCGCAACGCCTCTGCGCGTCGTCCGACCTGTTCCAGGCGCGCGGACGCGGCCCCGCCGAATCGGTCAACTTTGTCGTCGCCCACGACGGCTTCACGCTGCGCGACCTGCTCACCTATGAGCGCAAGCGCAACGAGGCCAACGGCGAAGACAATCACGATGGCCACGACGCGAACCACGGCTGGAACTGCGGCGCGGAAGGCCCGACCGACGAGCCGAACGTGCTCGCCCTGCGCGCCGGACTGCAACGCGCACTGCTGGCGACGCTGCTGCTCGCGCAGGGCACGCCAATGCTCGCCGCCGGCGACGAACTCGGCCACAGCCAGGGCGGCAACAACAACCCCTATTGCCAGGACAACAGCGCGACGTGGATCGCCTGGGCCGACGCCGACGACGCACTGATCGCCTTCACGGCCCGGCTGATCGCGCTGCGCGGCCGCCTGCAGCCGTTCGCCGCGCACTGGTACAGCGGCGAACCGGGCGGCGATGGCCGGCCCGACCTGTCGTGGCTGCGCGCCGACGGCGCGCCGCTGGACGGCAACGACTGGCGCGACTCGTCCGTGCGCAGCTTGGGTGCGCTGATAGGTGCACCGGGCAAGAGCGCCGCGCCGCTGCTGTTGCTTGTCAACGCCGAGGCGAACGACAGCGATTTCGCGCTGCCTGCCGGCGCGTGGCGTGCCCTGATCGACACCTTTAGTGTCGAACAAGCGCCATCGTGGTCGGGTGAGACCCGATACCCGCTGAAGGCGCACAGCCTCGCCCTGCTGACGCGGCAACGACCCCCCGCACGGGCGGCATGAGACTCGTCCGCGCCTGCGGCGTACTGCTGCATCCGACCTGCCTGCCCGGGCCGCACGGTTCGGGCGACTTCGGCAGCGCCGCGTACCACTTCGTCGACTGGCTCGTCGCCGCCGGGCAGAAGCTTTGGCAGATCCTGCCGCTGGGCGGCATCGGCGCCGGCAACTCCCCCTACATGAGCAGTTCGGCCTTCGCCGGCAACGTGCTGCTGATCGACCTTGCGGAGTTGCAGGCGCGCGGCTGGCTGCAGGCCGGCGAGCTGGCAGGGTCTTCCGCCTTCGAGTCGCAACGTGTCGACTTCACTGCCGTGGTGCCATGGCGAATCGACCTCTTGCGCCGCGCCGCCGCGCGTTTCGCGACATCGCGGAGCAGCGCCGACGCCGCGGACTACGAAGCTTTCTGCGACCGCCACGCGAGCTGGCTGAGCGACTACGCGCTCTTCATGGCGCTCTGCGACGCGCACCCCGGCCAGCTTTGGTGCGACTGGGAAGCCGCACTCGCCCGGCACGACCCGGCCGCGCTGCACGCCGCTCAGCTTGTACATGCCCGGCGCGTCGCGTTCCACAAGTTCTGCCAGTGGCGCTTCTTCGAACAGTGGCTGCGGCTCAAGGCCTACGCCAACGCGCGCGAAATCCAGATCGTCGGCGACGCGCCGATCTTCATCGCCTACCAGAGCGCCGAGGTCTGGGCACGCCAGACGCTGTTCGAGCTCGACGCCAGCGGCCGCGCCAGCGTCGTCGCCGGTGTGCCGCCGGACTACTTCAGCGACACCGGCCAGCGCTGGGGCAATCCGCTCTACCGCTGGCCAGCACACGCCGACGACGGCTACGCCTGGTGGACCGAGCGCATCCGGCGCATCTTCGAACTCGTCGACGTCGTGCGCATCGACCACTTCCGCGGCTTCGCGCACTACTGGGAGATTCCGGCGAGCGAACCGACCGCCATCAAGGGCCGCTGGCGCGTCGGTCCGGGCGCCGCGCTGTTCAAGGCGATCGCGAAGGCGCTCGGCCCGTTGCCGATCATCGCCGAGGACCTGGGGCTGATCACGCCCGACGTCACCGCGCTGCGCAAGCGTTTCGCGTTTCCGGGCATGCGCATCCTGCAGTTCGCATTCGGCGGCGACAGCCGCAACACCTACCTGCCGCACCACCACGAACCCGACGGTGTGGTCTACACCGGCACGCACGACAACGATACGACGCTCGGCTGGTGGGCGAGTGCCGATGCACGCGAACGCGAGCATGCCCTGGCCTACCTCGGCAGCGACGGCACCGAAGTCCACTGGGACCTAATCCGCGCCGCCTGCGCGTCGGTCGCCGACACCGCGATCGTCCCGCTGCAGGACGTGCTGGGCCTGGGCAGTGAACAGCGCATGAACCTGCCCGGCAAGGGCGAGGGCTACTGGGAATGGCGCTTCGAGTGGAGTCAGGTGCAGCCCGAGCACGCGGCTCGACTCGCGGCACTGTGTGCCCTCTACGGCCGCTGAAATTGCGGGACCCGTCGGCTCGGGCGCATTGCGCAGCAACAGAAAGGGCGCCCTAGGGCGCCCTTTCCTTGTGCGGGCTGACGGATCAGTTCAGCGGCACCTTCTTGCCGTCTGTGTAGGTGTACAGCGTCATCGTGGGGTTCTTCAGCTCGCCGTCTGACTCGAAGGCGATCTTCGCCGTCACGCCCTGGTAGTCGGTCTTGAACAGCTGCGGGCCGTAGACCTTCGGGTCGGCCGAGCCTGCCTTCTGCATCGCGTCGACCAGCACGCCGACAGCGTCGTAGGTGTAGGGCGAATAGACCTGGAACTGGCCCGGATACTTGGCGTCGTAGCGCGCCTTCCAGGCCTTGCCGCCGGGCATCTTCTCAAGCGACGAGCCGCCTTCGGCGCAGACCACGTTGCCGAGCGTCTTGGCGCCACCGGCGTTCTCGATCAGCTTCTGAGTGCAGATGCCGTCGCCGCCGAAGAACTTGACGTTGGTCAGGCCGAGTTGCTCCATCTGGCGCAGCATCGGGCCGCCCTGCGTGTCCATGCCGCCGTAGAAGATCGCGTCGGGCGCCTTGGCCTTGATCGCCGTCAGGATGGCGGTGAAGTCGGTCGCGTTCATGTTGGTGTACTGCTCGTCGACGACCGTCATGCCGCGCTGAAGTGCGGTCTTCTTGAACACTTCGGCAACGCCCTGGCCGTAGGCCGTGCGGTCGTCGATGATCGCGACCTTCTTGAGCTTCAGGTTGTCGGCGGCATGCAGCGCCAGGCCGGCGCCGAGTGCGTTGTCGTTCGCGATCTCGCGGAAGATATTCTTGAAGCCCTGCTGCGTCAGCTTCGGGTTCGTCGCCGCGCCGGTGATCATCGGGATGCCGCAGTCGTTGTAGATCTTCGACGCCGGGATCGTGGTGCCCGAGTTCAGGTGACCGACGACGCCGTTGACCTTGGCGTCACACAGCTTGGTGGCGACCGCGGCGCCCTGCTTCGGGTCCGCCGCATCGTCTTCGGCCATCAGTTCGAGCTTGACCTTCTTGCCGCCGATCACGACGCCCTTGGCGTTGAGATCCTCGACGGCCATGCGGGCACCGTTCTCGTTGTCCTTGCCGTAGTGCGCCTGACCGCCCGACATCGGAGCGACGTGGCCGATCTTGACGACTGTTTCCTGCGCCGACGCGGCGACGGCGCACATCGCCACCACTGCGCCCATGATCACATTGAGCTTGACTTGCATGCAAAACCTCCGGGAGGGTAATGTTGGAACACCTGGGATTGGATGAGAGGCGAGGGGTCGACTGCGCCCCAATTTCTCAACGCGCGCAACGATACCTCAAAAACGGGCCCCATTCCTAGCGGGAAATCTCGGGTGGCGCCAGACGCCCGGCGAACTTCGCGCGACGCAGCACGGCGCGCCGGGTACCGTTCAGCGTTCGCGCCGGCGCGACAACTCCTGGCTGACGGCGCGAGCCACCACGTCGCGCAAGGTGGCTGCGAGTTCCTGCCGTACGTCGCGCACCAGGCTGTCGGCGAACTGCGCCAGCAGCGGCGCCAACGCCTCGCGCAAACGGTACTCGAGCATCAGATCGGTGTGGCGCTGCAGATCGCCCAGCACGCGCTCCACGCACTGGGCTTCGTCGAACGCCGGCGCCGTGGCCACGGTGACCGCGCCGGGCCGGACCACGTCTTCGTAGACGGACTCGGCCTGGCTCGGCAACGCGCCTTCCGGGATCGCCGAATCGGCCGCCCAAGCCGGCGCCTCGATCACCTCGGTCAGCATCGGCAAACCCCGCGCGGTTTGCGGATCCGGGCGGGACGGACTCATGCGCCCGCCTCCGCATTGCCGGGCAGCTCGATACGCCGAGCGGTCGGCGCGCCGATCGCATTCGCGCTTCGATCCCCGCTTCGCGGGGTCCCTCTCTCGCGACTCATGCGCTCGCCTCGTGCCGCTTGAGCGCGTAGCCGCGGTCAGAGTAGTGTTTCCAGCGCTGCCGGGCAGCCTGCTTCGGCGCCTCGTCGTCCGGCACGAGTTCGATCACGCGGTCGAAACTCTCGAAGCCCGGGACCAGTTCGTCGCCGAGGTTGAGCAGCGCCTCGTGGTGCGGCGCCTGCTCGACGTGCTCGACGAGCCAGATCGGCGTGTCCTTCAAGTGCGGCGCCGGCACCGCGCCCGGTGCCAGTCGAAGATGAGGCACAAACTCGACCGCCTCGAAGGTCCACAGCAGCGCATCGAGCCGTGCCAGCGTTTCCCGCGGCGCGCTCACCACCACCTTGGCCCCGCGAAGATGCGCCTTGCGCAGCAGGCGGCACGCGTAGCCCAGGCGGTCGGGCACGTTGAGGTGGAACATCACCTCGGTCATCGATCAGGCGGCCTGGGCGAGCACGAAATGCGTCAGCAGCCCGACCGGCCGCCCGGTGGCACCCTTGTTCTTGCCCGACTTCCACGCCGTGCCGGCGATGTCGAGGTGGGCCCAGCGGTACTTGCCGGTATAGCGACGCAGGAACATCGCAGCGGTGATGGCGCCCCCGGCGCGCGGGCCGACGTTGCCCATGTCGGCAAAGTTGCTCTTCAGCGCTTCGTCGTACTCCTCGTCCAGAGGCATTCGCCAGCACGGGTCGAGCGCACTGCGCGCCGCGGCCTGGAACTGCGCCGCCATCGCGTCGTCGGCCGTGAACAGGCCCGAATTGTGGTGACCGAGCGCAATCACGCAGGCGCCGGTCAGCGTTGCCACGTCGACCACCAGCGCCGGCTTGAAGCGCTCGGCGTAGGTGAGCGCATCGCACAGGATCAGCCGGCCCTCGGCGTCGGTGTTGAGGATCTCGATCGTCTGGCCCGACAGGCTCGTCACCACGTCGCCCGGCTTGGTTGCGCTGCCCCCGGGAAGGTTCTCGCACGCGGGGATGATGCCGACGAGATTGAGCCTGGGTTTGAGCTCGGCAACCGCGCGCAGTGTGCCCAGAACGCTTGCGCCACCGCCCATGTCGAACTTCATCTCGTCCATGTCGGCGCCGGGCTTCAGAGAGATGCCGCCGCTGTCGAAGGTGAGCCCCTTGCCCACCAGCACCACCGGCGGCTCGCCCTTGGCCGCGCCGTGGTAATGGGCGACGATGAACCGCGGCGGCTCGTGCGAGCCCCGCGCCACCGCGAGGAACGCGCCCATGCCGAGCTTTTCGATTGACTTGCTGTCGAGCACCTCGACCTTCAGGCCGTGGCTCTTGCCGAGCTTTCTCGCCTGCTCGGCCAGGAAGGTGGGCGTGCAATGGTTGCCCGGGCGGTTGCCAAGTTCTCGCGCCAGCCTCACCCCGGCGGCAACGGCCTGCCCGCGCGCCAGACCCTGCTTCACCGCCTTCGCATCGGCCTTCGCGCACAGCAGCGTGAAGCGGTCGATCGCCGAGTCGGCCGGTGCGCTCGGCTTGGTGTGCCGGTACAGGTAGGTCGCGTCGCCGGCCGCAGTGACGAGCGCCTCCGCGTGCTCGGCGCTGAGCGCCATCGTTGCGGACACGGCGACGTGGCGCGCGCCCAGGCCCTTGAGCTGGCCCAGCGCCGCGCTGACCGCTTTCTTGAACGCCTTGGGCGTCACTTCTCCGGACGCGGCGACGATGAGCCGCGCCGCCTTCATGCCTGCGGGCCGGTGCACGTACAGCGTCTGCCCGGCCTTGAGCTTGAAGTCGCCGCGCTCGACGGCGTCGGAGATCACGCTGGCGACGCTCTTGTCCGGCGCAGCGCCCGGCGCCTCACCCGCCACGACCAGCATCAGCGCGTCGGCAGCGATGCTCGAGAGGGATTCAGCGGCTGAAATCTGATGACGGAAGTCCATAATGCGGCCAGTCTGAAAACGAACGATGTTATTCGATTCCACCCTGCGCCGAGAGCTCGCGCGCGCGTTCGGCGCGACGCTGGTCGTGAACCTGACGATCGTGCTGACGATGATGCTGATCCGCACGCTCGGCCAGGCCGCGGGCGGAAGCGTGAGCCCGCAGGACGTCGTGCTGCTGCTCGGGTACACCGCGCTCGGCTACCTGTCGACGATCCTTAGCCTCTCCCTCTTCATCGCCGCCGTGGCCACGCTGACGCGGATGTACCACGACAGCGAGATGACGATCTGGTTCGCCAGCGGCGTCAGCCTGTGGCGCTTCGTGCGGCCGGTGCTGCGCATGGCCTGGCCGGTGTTGCTCGTCGTGATGCTGCTGGCGCTGTTCGTCTGGCCCTGGGTCAACCAGCGCAGCGCCGAACTGATGAGCCGCTATGAGCGACGTTCCGACCTGTCGCGCGTCGCCGCCGGCCAGTTCCAGAGTTCCGCCGACGGGCGCCGGGTGTTCTTCATCGAACGCGACGCCGACGACGCGCGCGTCGGGCGTAACGTGTTCGTCCTCACGCTGCAGGGCAACGCCGAGGCCGTCACTTCGGCACACGAGGGACGGATCGAGTTCGAGGGCGCCGATCGCTTCATCCTGCTCGAACGTGGGCAACGCAACGAAGAGAACCTGACGACCGGCGAGAAGACGCTGGCGCGCTTCGAGAATTACCGCGCGCGTGCTGACGAGAGGCTGTCCAGCGCGATCGACGAGTTGCCGCCGCCCGCGCGCACCACCTTCGAGTTGCTGCGCCGGCCGACCCCGGCCTTCCAGGGCGAACTTGCGTGGCGCATCGGGCTCGTCCTTGGCGCCGCCAACTTGTTGTTGCTCGCGATCGCTCTGGCGGCCACCAACCCGCGCCGGCCGGGGAGCTGGAACCTCGTGCTGGGGCTGCTCGCATTCGTCGTCTACTTCAACCTGATCAACCTGTCGCAGGCGTGGGTCGCGACCGGCAAAGCCGGCATGGGCGCCATGCTGCTCGAAATCCACGGCGGCGCGTTCGTGCTCGCGCTGGCGGGGCTGTGGTGGCGCGAACATGCGCACACGAGTCGCCTGCTGAGCCTGCGCCGGGTGGCGGCCTCGTGAGAAAGTCGGTCCAGTGAGGACCGTGCGCCGCCTGCTCTATGGCGAGATCACGCGGGCTGTCGTCTTCGTCGCCCTCGCCTTCCTGTCGCTGTTCTTCTTCTTCGACTTCGTGGCCGAGATGGCCAAGGCAACCGACAAGGGATACACCGCGGCGCACGCGGCGATCTACAGTCTGCTCTTCCTGCCAGGCCACCTCTACGAGCTGGCGCCCATCGCGGTGCTGATCGGTGCCATCTTCGCGCTGGCCAGCCTGGCACAGTCGTCCGAGTTCACGATCCTGCGCACCGGCGGTCTCGGGCCCGGGCGCGCGCTCGCTGCGCTGGCGATCCTGGGCACCTTGTTCGCCGTCTTCACGTTCGTCCTCGGCGACTATCTGGCACCCGTGAGCGAAGCGCGCGCCGCCGAATTCAAGGCTTTCTTCCGGGGCGGCCTGAAGCTCGAACGTGCCGGCGCGTGGCTCAAGGACAGGCGCATGACGGCCGATGGCGAACGCTCGTACTCGGTCAACGTGGCGAGCGCCAGCGCGGCCGGAGACCTGCGCGGCGTGCGCATCTTCGAGTTCGACGGCGACGGCCGGCTGCTCTCGCGCATCGCCGCCGAAACCGGCACCGTGGGCCGCGACGGAACCTGGCGCCTCGGCCAGGCCAGCGTCACCGAATGGACAGGCAAGGCTGCCGACGGCCGGGCCCAGGTACGCGAAGCTCAACATGCCAGCCTCGAGTGGCACACCACGTTGGGCGCCGACGTCGTGGCTGCCGCGGTGTTGCCGCTGACGGCGATGTCCACCCACGAACTGTTCCGCTACATCCGCCACCTAGCGGAGAACGGACAGGCATCGCAGCGGCACGAGATCCAGTTCTGGAAGCGTGCGCTCTACCCGCTGGCCTGCCTGGTGATGATCGCGCTGGCGCTCCCGTTCGCATACATGCATGCACGCACCGGCGGCATCAGCCTGAAGGTGTTCGGCGGCATCATGCTCGGCATCAGCTTTGTGCTACTCAACAACGTCGCCGGACACATCGGCCTGCTCAGCAACTGGACGCCGTGGGTCGTCGCTTCGGCACCGAGCCTGATCTACCTCCTGATGTCGATGGCGGCCTTCGCTTGGCTCGTGCGCTACCACTGAGCGGCAGATTTCGTGCGGCGCGCGCGATGCACGGCGTGCCATGCCGTGTGAGGAGGTCGAACGGCGCAACCCTGGCTTGCCACCCGGTCGCGTGCTCGAACTGGCCGATTTCCGATTCATCCGCCGCGATCGCCGGCGCGACGCTTCGCCGGCTTGAAGGGAGCGCCCGTCTGGAATAATCGCAGCCCCAGCCGCCAACGTTCATCCCCATGAACCTGCATCAGTTCCGGTTCGTCCAGGAGGCGGTCCGGCGCAAACTCAACCTGACCGAGACCGCCAAGGCGCTGCACACATCGCAGCCCGGCGTGTCCAAGGCGATCCTCGAACTCGAGGACGAACTCGGCGTCGACATCTTCGCCCGCCACGGCAAGCGACTGCGCCGCGTCACCGAACCGGGGCAGCAGGTGCTGCGCGCGATCGAGGCGATCATGCGCGAGGTCGGCAACCTGAAGCGCATCGGCGAAGAGTACTCGAAGCAGGACGCCGGAACGCTGTCGATCGCGACCACGCACACCCAGGCGCGCTACGTGCTGCCGGCACCGGTGGCCGCATTGCGCAAGCGTCTGCCGAAAGTCAACGTCAGCCTGCACCAGGGAACGCCCGATCAGGTCGCGCAGATGGTGCTCGAGGAGGTGGCGGACATCGGCCTGGCGACCGAGTCGCTGAGCGGTTACGGCGAGCTCGTCACGCTGCCGTGCTACGAGTGGCTGCATGTGGCCGTCGTTCCTGCCGGCCACCCGTTGGCGCAGCTCGAGCGCATTTCGCTCGAGGACCTGGTGATCGAACCGCTGATCTCTTACCACCCTTCGTTCACCGGCCGCACCCGCATCGACCAGGCCTTCGCGGCGCGCAGACTCAAGCCCAACGTCGTGCTCGAGGCGATCGACTCCGACGTGATCAAGACCTACGTCCGCCTCGGCCTCGGCGTGGGCATCGTCGCCGAGATGGCGGTGCGTGACGACCCGCCGGGCGGCGACCTGGTGTCACGCCCGCTCGGCCACCTGTTCGGCCAGAACGTGGCACGCGTCGCCTTCAAGCGTGGCGCCTACCTGCGCAATTTCGTCTACACCTTCGCCGAGTCGATCTCGAGCCGGCTCAGCCGCGCGCTGATTGAGCGCGCGATGAGCGGCGGCGCCGACGAGTACCAACTGTGAAGACCATGACTCGCGAATTTGCGACCCCCGCGATCGACAGCCGGCTGCCGCATGTCGGCACGACCATCTTCACGACCATGTCGGCGCTGGCGCAGCAGCACGGCGCGGTGAACCTGGGACAGGGCTTCCCCGACTTCGACTGCGATCCCAAACTTCTCGATGCGGTCGACCGCGCGATGCGCAGCGGTCTGAACCAGTACCCGCCGATGCCCGGCGTGCCGGTGCTGCGCGAAGCCATCGCGGCCAAGATCGCAGCGCTCTACGGCCGCAGCTACGACCCGGGCAGCGAGATCACCGTCACCGCGGGCGCAACACAGGCGATCCTGACCGCGATCCTCGCCGTCGTGCACCCGGGCGACGAAGTGATCGTGCTCGAACCCGCCTACGACAGCTACGAGCCGAACATTGCTCTGGCTGGCGGCCGCGCGGTACACGTCGCGCTGACTCCCGGCACGTTCCGGCCGGATTTCGACGCCATCGGCGCCGCACTGTCGCCACGCACGCGGGCGATCCTCGTCAACACGCCGCACAACCCGAGCGCGACCATCTGGACCGCCGCCGACATGAACCGCCTGGCCGAGCTTGTGCGCCCGACCAACGTGCTCGTGATCGCCGACGAGGTCTACGAGCACATGGTGTACGACGGCGCGCGGCACGAGAGCGTCGCGCGGTATCCCGAGCTCGCGGCGCGCAGCTTCATCGTCTCGAGCTTCGGCAAGACCTACCACGTGACGGGGTGGAAGGTCGGCTACGTCGCCGCACCGGCGGCGCTGATGATGGAGTTTCGCAAGGTGCACCAGTTCAACGTGTTCACCGTCAACACGCCAATGCAGCACGCGCTCGCCGATTACATGACCGACCCGCGGCCGCACCTCGAGCTCGCCGCGTTCTACCAGCGCAAGCGCGACATGTTCCGGGTCGGGCTCGCCGCCACGCGGCTGCGTCCGCTGCCGAGCACGGGCAGCTACTTCCAGTGCGTGGACTACTCCGCCGTCAGCGACGCGAGCGAGATCGACTTCTGCCAGTGGCTCACGCGCGAGGTCGGCGTCGCAGCGATCCCGCTCTCGGTCTTCTACCGCGATGGCTTCGAGCAGCGCATCGCGCGCTTTTGTTTCGCCAAAAAGGACGAGACGCTCACGCTGGCGATCGAGAGGCTGGCGCGGCTCTGAGCGCGCGCAGCCCGCGGCGCGCGACCCTTCGACGCAAGGGGCTATCGGCCGCAGGCCGGAAACGCGAACGTCTGTCGCCCGTCGTTCAGCCGGCGCCGGGCGGCGGCGTCAATGCAGCTTCGCGCCCGAATCGCCGTAGCCTGAAGTCGCGCCGAAGTCGGTCTGAAAGCGCGACTGCGAGCCTTCGTCGACCGACGGGTCGGCGTCGAGGCGAGAGATGTCCACGTCGACCGTGGTCGGGGGGTGGACCGACGCCGTGGCGGCCGGCGTGGGATGCAGGCGCGTCAGCGGCGAGTCGGCCGACTCGCCACCCAGCGGCAGCAGCAGGTCCACGCTGTCGGGCGGCGTCTCACGCTCGGTAAGGTCGCGCGCAACCGAAAAGAGGAACAGCAGTTCGCGGTAGGCGGGCAGATCGAAGGTCGGGCTGGTGGCGTCGCGTCGGAACAGCGACGCTTCGATCGCCTGCATGGCCTGCGTCGGCGTCGTCCACAGCGACTGCAACCTGGAGATCACCGTCGGGTAGTCGAGCAGCGTGCGCCCCTGCTGCAGGTCGGACTCCCAATCCTGCGCGTACGCGTTGAAGCGGCGGTTGAATCGATCGCGGACGCGCTCGTACGCCTCGTGGTCGCCCCGACGGCGATAGATCTCGAGCAGCTTCAGGTACGGCAGAGGGCTGTCGCCACCGCTGCTGCGCAAGTGCCCCATCAGCAGGTCGATCGCCGCCTCGTCCTGGCCGAGCACGACAAAGAACTCCGCCTGCTGCTCGAGGTCGATCAGTTCCTCGACCGACATCTCGTGCTCGGACGCCGCGGCGCGCGCCGCGCTTTCGGCCGCGGCCTCTGCCGCCGCGTGCACCTGCGTCAGCATCATCGGGCTCGCCGTGGTCTCGACCAGCGGGGCGGCCTGGGTCTTCGGCCCGGGGCGATTGGGTCGCGCCTGGCCGGGCCTGGCCCACTCGAAGTTCGCGTCGTCCTCGTGTTCGGCGTCGACCTCGGCCTTCGGAGCGTTCGCCGCCGGATCCCACCACTGCGAGAGCGCGCGCTGGTTGCCGCCGAGTTTCCACAGCAGCAGAGCGACCACCGCGGCGAGCGCAGCCGCCAGCGCAACCAGCGCGAAGACGAGCGGATTCGAGTAGCGCTGCGCCTCGGCCTCGTGCAGGCGAAGCTGCAGCTGCGCGAGGCTGGCCTGCGTCGCTGCCGACTCGGCGCGCAACCGCGTCAGGCTCTCCTCCAGCGCCTGCATCCGCTCGCGTGCGCTGGCGCGCTGGGCGGCATCGGCGTCCAGAGCCGCCGTTGCCTGGGATGCGCCCGAGGCTGCCGCCTGCGGCACCGGCGCGAGCGCGGCGGTCAGGCGCAGGTTCAGCCGCTCGCGCGTCGCCTCGTCGTCGGCCGCCTCGAGCTTGAGGCGGGCGCCGGACGCCGCAACCGGTGCCCTGGACGACTTGGCCGCCGACGCGCCCGGTCGCGGGCTGCGCTCGGACGTCCCGCTTGCTGGCGTCGCCGGCGACGCGCCGCTCACGCCCGCCGTGACCGCAGGCCTCGTGTGCTGTGGCCTTGGCTTGGCCTTGACGGGCGATGGTGTCGAGGCGACCGCCGCCACCAGCGTATCGGTGCCAGGTGCGCCGCGCGCCGACGGCGTAGACGCGGCCGGCGTGCCGGCAGGCACCATCGGTTGCGCCGCGCTGGCCAGGCTGATCAGCGGCGGATCGATGAACTCGACGAACTTGCGCGCCACGCGGGTCGGGCAGGTGATCTGCAGGATCACGCTGACCACCGGCTCGTCGATCAGCGCAGTAGTGCCTACGCGCAACGTGCGCTCCAGGGGGTCGACGCCCGGTTCGATCGACACCCGCACCGCGGTCGAAGGCACGAGGTTGTCGCCCGAGAAGACTTGCACCGACACGCATTCGGCGACGAGACTTTCGTTGCCGTCGAGCCGCACGCCGACCGCAAACTCGAGCGGCTGGCCGAGAACGGTGGCGTTGCTGGACCGGACAAACCCGAGCGCCATGGCCAGCGGCACCTGCAGCGACAGCAGTGCTCCGAGGGCGAGTGATAGCAGCAGTCGCGGCATGCGCATGGGGTGTCTGTGGCGGAACGACTCTAGCATGAAGTTACAAATCGAAAGCCACGAAAAGGGACCCTCCCGTCGCCCATTCCGCGGCGCGCCGGAGTGCATGACACAATCCGCGCGCCGCGGCGGTGTCGACACGCACCGACGCCTACCCACGCTGAACCGCCCCACTTTCACGCCGTTTGCTGAGATGCCCTCGGAGCTGAGAACCGAACGCCGCGGCAGCACACTCGTGCTGACAATGAGCGACCCTGCAACGCGCAACACGCTGTCGGAACAGCTGTTCACCGCCGGCGTCGAGGCGCTCGATGTGGCCGAGTCCGACCCCGACGTCCGCTGCCTCGTGTTGCAGGGCGACGGCGGACATTTCTGCGCCGGTGGCCACATCGGCGGTTTGCGCGAGCGGCGCGCTGCCGACCCCTCGGCGCAGCTGCAGATGGTGGAGCGCTTTCATCAGTTCGCCGAATCGCTGCACACCTGTTCGAAACCCGTGATCGCCGCGGTCGAAGGCGCTGCCGCGGGTGGTGGCTTCTCCCTCGCGCTCGCCTGCGACCTGATCATCGCCGCCGAAGACGCGCGCTTCATCATGTCGCACGCGCGCCTCGGCCTCTCACCCGACGGCGGCGGCAGCTGGCAACTGGCGCAGATGTTGCCGCGGCCCTTGGCGTTGCAGCTGATCTGGCTCGCCGAGCCTGTGAGCGCGCAGCAGTTGCATTCGCACGGCGTCGTCAACTGGGTCACCGACAGCGGCAACGCGCTGGCCCAGGCTTGCGCGGTGGCCGAGCAGCTGGCGCAGATGGCGCCGAACGCGCTGGCGAGCGCGAAAGAGCTTGTCGCCCACGGACGCCGGCAGTCGCTCGCGCAGCACCTGCCGATGGAGCGCGACCACTTCATCGAGAACCTGTTCCACCGCAATGGCGGCGAGGGGCTGCAGGCTTTCGTCGAAAAGCGCGCGCCAAACTTTCGCTGAGAGCGGACAGCGGGCGCTGCGGTCCTCTCATCGGCGCCTGAGTTGGGAAACGACCTCTGGTGCGGGTGCAGCCTGGCCGGCGCTCAGGCACAGCCCCGAGCCGATGGCTAGACTCGGGGTCAGGCACAGGCTGTCACTTCAGCGACAAAGCATGAACGGCCCCATTCTTACAATCGACGAGCGTTCCAACATCGAGACAGGCTCGTGGTTCTCCAAGCTGTCACCGCCCCTGCGAGAAGCCATCCTGTCGCGATCGGTCGTGCGGCGCATCGCGGACGGCGCGATGCTGTCGTCGCGCGGTTCGACCGCCGACGAATGGTGCGGCGTGGCCAAGGGGTCGGTTCGCATCAGCTCGGTTTCGCTGTCCGGCAAGCAGGTCACGCTGACCTACGTGGAGCCAGGCGTCTGGTTCGGCGACATCGCTCTCTTCGACGGCCTGCCTCGGACGCACGACGCCAACGCCCATGGCGAGACCACGCTGCTGGCAGTGCGCAAGCCCGACTTCAAGGTCATCCTCGCGCAGCACGTCGAGCTTTACGATGCGCTGCTGCGGCTGAACTGCCGCCGCCTGCGGCTGATGTTCGACGTGGTCGAAGACCTGAACACGCGCCCGCTGGGGGCTCGCCTGGCCAAGCAGGTCCTGCTGCTCGCGCGCAGCTATGGCGTGCCGCAGGGCGAGGAAATCCGCATCGGGCTGCAGCTCGCGCAGGAAGACCTGGCACAGTTGCTCGGCGCGTCGCGCCAACGCGTCAACCAGGAGTTGAAGGGCTTCGAGCGCGACGGCGCGGTGCGCATCGAGCCGACACGGCTCGTCGTGCTGTCAAAGGAAAAGCTGCTCGCGATCTCCGAGCGATGACCTGAACGCCCTGCCCCGCGGCGCGCGTGTTCGCCACCCGCCACAGGTTCTTGCAACCCAACTCCGCACTGCCCGCCGCATGGACACGTTCACCGGAACCAAGCCCGTCGCCAAACGCCACGCCTTCGACGTCGCAGCGCTACAGCGCTACCTCGAGGAGAAGCTGCCCGGCTTTGCCGGTCCGCTGGAGGTCGAGCAGTTCAAGGGGGGGCAATCGAACCCGACCTACAAGCTGGTCACGCCGGGCGCGGCGTACGTGATGCGCTCCAAGCCCGGGCCTACGGCCAAGCTGCTCGCGTCGGCGCACGCGATCGAGCGCGAGTTCCGCGTGATGAGCGCACTCGCCGGCACCGACGTGCCGGTGCCGAGGATGCACCTGCTGTGCGAAGACGAATCGCTGATCGGCCGTGCGTTCTACGTGATGGAGTGCATGCAGGGCCGCGTGCTGTGGGACCAGTCGCTGCCCGGCATGAACGCGGCCGAGCGTGCGGCGATCTACGACGAGATGAACCGCGTCATTGCCGCACTACACAGCGTCGACGTGCAGGCGGTGGGCCTGGCCGACTACGGCAAGCCGGGCAACTACTTCGAGCGCCAGATCGGGCGCTGGAGCAAGCAGTACCTGGCGTCTGTCACCGAACCAATCGCCGCGATGGACGCGCTGATGGCGTGGCTGCCGGCGAACATCCCGCCCAGCGCGCGCGATGCCTCGCAGGTGTCGGTGGTGCACGGCGACTTCAGGCTCGACAACCTGATGTTCCACCCGACCGAGGCGCGCATCGTCGCCGTGCTCGACTGGGAACTTTCGACGATAGGTCATCCGCTCGCGGACTTCAGCTATCACTGCATGTCGTGGCACATTCCACCGGGAGCGTTTCGCGGCATCGGTGGGCTCGACCTCGCCGCGCTCGGCATCCCGGACGAGAAGAGCTACGTGCGGCGCTACTGCGTGCGCACCGGCCGCAGCGCGCCCGAAGCGGCCCTGACGCTGATGCGCGACTGGAACTTCTACATGGCGTACAACCTGTTCCGCCTCGCGGCGATCCTGCAGGGCATCGTCAAGCGCGCCCGCGACGGCACCGCCGCAAGCGCGCAGGCCGCGCAGTCGGGCGCCGGCACGCGCCAACTGGCCGACATGGGCTGGCAATTCGCGCAAACGACCTGAACCCCTCAACCACAGGAGAGAGAGATGGACTTCAGCTACTCACCGCGTACGCGCGATCTGCAGGCCAAGGTGATGCGCTTCATGGAAGAGCACGTCTATCCCGCCGAGGAGGCGTACTACGCCGAGATCGCGGCGAACACCGCCGCCGGCAAGCGCTGGACGCCGCTGCAGGTGATCGAGCAATTGAAGCCCAAGGCGCGCGCGCAGGGCCTATGGAACCTGTTCCTGCCACCGAGCGCCGACGGCTCGGTGCGCGACCCCGAGCACGGGCCGGGGCTCTCGAACCAGGAATACGGTCCGCTGGCCGAGATCATGGGCCGCGTGCCGTGGGCGAGCGAGGTCTTCAACTGCTCGGCGCCCGACACTGGCAACATGGAAACCATCGTCCGCTACGGCAGCGCCGAGCACAAGAAGCGCTGGCTCGAACCTCTGCTCGCGGGCGAGATCCGCAGCGCGTTCGCCATGACCGAGCCCTCCGTCGCTTCGTCGGACGCGACCAACATCGAGGCGAGAATCGAACGCCAGGGCGACGAGTACCTTCTCAACGGCCGCAAGTGGTGGACCTCGGGCGCCGGCGACCCGCGCTGCAAGGTCTACATCTTCATGGGCAAGACCGACCCCGGCGCGCCGCGCCATTCGCAGCAGTCGATGATCCTCGTCCCGGCTGACGCGCCGGGGATCAAGGTCGTTCGCGGCCTGCACGTGTTCGGCTTCGACGATGCGCCGCACGGCCACATGGAAGTCATCTTCAAGGACGTCCGCGTCCCGGCGAGCAACATTCTGCTCGGCGAAGGACGCGGCTTCGAGATCGCCCAGGGCCGCCTCGGGCCGGGGCGCATCCACCACTGTATGCGCCTGGTCGGCCTCGCGGAGCGCTCGCTCGAAATGCTGTGCCGGCGTGCGACCAAGCGCGTCGCCTTCGGCCGCCCGATCTCGGACCAGGGCGTCACGCGCGAACGCATCGCCGAGGCGCGCTGCAAGATCGACATGGCGCGATTGCTGACGCTCAAGGCGGCATGGATGATGGACGTTGCCGGCAACAAGACCGCCAAGGCCGAGATCGCGATGATCAAGGTCGTCGCGCCGACGATGGCCTGCCAGGTCATCGACTGGGCGATGCAAGTGCACGGCGGCGCGGGAATGTGCCAGGACTTCCCGCTCGCCTACTACTACACCGCCGCGCGCACGCTGCGCTTTGCCGACGGCCCCGACGAGGTGCACCGAAACGCGATCGCCAAGATCGAACTCGGCCAGTACTCCTGAGCAGGCCGCACCCGCCTCGGCGCAAGGCGTGGCGCCTCGCGTACTGCGCGTCATCTGACGCTCAGTCCTTCGTCGGCTCGGGCTGGAGCTGCGTCTGCCAGGCCGTGGTCGCCGTGCTCGGCCAGGCGTCGCGCCCCTCGCGCGGCGCACCTGCCACGGACACTGCCTGCGCCGCCGCAGTCTCGAACAGACTGGCCATGGCTTCGAGAGTGGCCACGTCAGGCTCGGCAAGCTGCAGTCGCAGGTAGAGGCGACCGCGCAGCGTCATTAGCACCATCGGTGGCTCCGCGGCAAGCGGGCCGCGCACCGCCTCGGCAAGGCGCTCCGAAAGCGCGCCGTCGATCCAGGCCGCGCCCGTGGTTGCCGAAGCGGCCACCGCACCGAAACGGCTCGTGAACTCCTTCGGCGCCGCGAGCGGCACCTTCGGAAACATCACCAGCCAGCGCATCTCTTCCGGCGTCGAGACGTCGATCTGCGTCTGCATGTTCGCCGTGTAGCGCTCGAAGGTCTGGCCCTCCAGCGTCTCCATCAGCGGGCGCGACAGCAGCAGCATCTGTAAGTCCTGCGGCAGGCCGAGTTCCATCCGCAAGCGCAGTTCGCGCCCTTCGATGTAGCTGCGTTGCGGCGGGCCCCATTCGAGCCGCCAGGCATGACCGTCGAGCTTGGCGTCGACGACGAAGCCTTCGTTCTCGCGCGCGCGCTTGAACTTGGCGCCGCGTTGCTCGGCCCAGTCGGCGACCGTGCGCCAACCGGCCCCCGGCGCCGCGCCTGCGAACCAGCGTTTGATTACGTCGAGCATGGCGTTTGCGGATCGTCTAGAGTTGCGAGCGAAGGCGCCTGCGGCGCCGCTTGGAGATTGAACAATGATCGAAGTGTATTCGTGGGCCACGCCCAACGGTCACAAAGTGCACATCATGCTCGAGGAGTGCAGCCTGCCGTACCACGTGACCGCGGTCGACATCGGCGCCGGCGAGCAGTTCAGGCCAGAGTTCCTGGCCATCAGCCCGAACAACAAGGTCCCCGCGATCGTCGACCGCGAAGGCCCCGACGGCAAACCGATCTCGCTCTTCGAATCTGGCGCGATCCTGCTCTACCTCGCCGCCAAGACGGGCAGGTTCCTTCCCGCCGACACGCGCGGCAAGTACGAGGCGCTGCAGTGGCTGATGTTCCAGATGGCCAGCGTCGGCCCGATGCTCGGCCAGACGCACCATTTCCGCATCTACGCGCCGGAGAAGATCGATTACGCGATCAACCGCTACACGAGCGAAGCCCGGCGGCTGTACCACGTCATGGACAAGCGGCTCGCGAACAGCCGCTACATCGCCGGACCCGAGTACACGATCGCCGACATCGCGATCTTTCCGTGGCTTCGCTCGTGGAAGAACCAGGGCATCGACTGGAACGAGCACCCGCACCTGAAGGGCTGGTTCGACGAGATCGCCGCCCGGCCCGCGGTGCAGCGCGGCGTCGAAGTCCTCGCCGCCCGGCGCAAACCGCTGGTCGACGACAAGGCGCGCGACGTGCTGTTCGGCGCCGAGCAGTACAAGCCGCACTGAAGGCTGCAGCACAGCCCCAGGCTGAGGGGTTCAGTGGCCTGCGGCCACCGCGCCGTAGCCCAGCGCCGGCAGCCCGCGAACTCCGGGCCTGAGCGTGAATGTCGCACCAGCGAGCGGCTGCGCCTGAAGCGCGTCGGCGCTGAGGCCTTCGCGCGCGCTCGTCACGAGCAGCGTCGCGTAGTCGGCGCCACCGAAGGCGACGCTCGTGACGTGGCGCGCCGGCAGGTCAACCTGGCGCAGCAACTCGCCGTCGACGCTGAACCGGCGCACGCAGCCCCCGCCCCAGAAGGCGATCCATAGGCAGCCTTCCGCGTCGAAGCACATCCCGTCCGGCGTGCCCTTGCGGGCATCGAACTGCTTCCACAAGGTCCGGTCGCTCAAGTTGCCCGACGCGCCCAGGCGGTAGCGGTGGATCCGGCCCTTGTAGCTGTCGGTATGGAACAGCCACTCGCCATCGGGCGCGATCGCGGGGCCGTTGCACACGTGCAGGCCGCTCTCGACGACATGGATGCTGCCGTCGGCGTCGAGCCGCGCCAGCTGGCCGTCGGCGCGCGTGTAGTCGTCGCAGTGCATCGAGCCGGCCCAGATGCGCCCCCAGCGGTCGGCCTTGGCGTCGTTCAGCCGCACCTCGGCCTGCCCCGCGTGCGGGCTGCCAATCGCCTCGATGCGCAGCAGCGGCTCGAGCCACAGCCGCGCGAACCCCGACTGCAGGCCCGCGATGAAGCCGTCGCCGTCGCGGCGCGGAATCAGCCAGCCAATGCGCTCAGGCACGTCCCAGCGCTGCGAGCCGGTGCTGCCCGGAGCCCAGGCGTGGACCGCGCGGCCCTGCACGTTGACGACGAGGAAGCGCTGCCTCGCCTCGTCCCACAGCGGGCCTTCGCCGAGTTCGAGCTGAGGAATCGGAAGAACATCGAACTGCAGCATCGCATGCATCCCAGGGGTCCTCAGCTTCGACGACGAACTCTGCCCAACGTTCATGCGGCCGCCGCCCACCGTCAGAAACGGCGCCTTCCGCGAGATGTTGCCGCCTAAGCTGCAATCGGGCAGATACCGGCTGCGGTCAGACTCGCGCGTCGACGCCAAATGCTGCAGACGAGCGAGTCGTGGGACGCGAGCGTGCGCCTGTGCCGGCCACCAGAACGGCTGATGTATCCTTCCGGTCGCGCGGGTGTAGTTCAATGGCAGAACGGCAGCTTCCCAAGCTTCATACGAGGGTTCGATTCCCTTCACCCGCTCCAGATGACTGAATCACGAAGTCTCACAGAGTACACAGATTGCGATGGGGACGGGGATGGCCCCCTCCCGCAGACCAAGCCTGGGCAGACACGCAGCACCTGATTGGCGACGCCTGAAAGAAGGAGTCCGTGGAATCCGCCCTCTTGCTGCGACTGGAATCAATCTCAGCGGTGCGAACCGTTTGCTGGCAGTGGACCGTGTGACCATCGCCACGCACACCTTCCTCAAGCGCCGCGAGCCAGAGGCCGCCTGAGCCAACTACAGGCGACGATCAGGATTCTGACGATCGAAGACGCGCCTACACCGGAAAGCGTCTCCTGGCCTGGCCCGATCCGAGGGCTCGCAGAGGCATCGCCGTCCTCTCCACATACACTGGTCATCAGCCGCTCCACTTACAGAGACTAGCGATGCGAACAACGGTCTTGACCTTGCTCGTTGTGGCGGCCGCAATAGCGTCATCAGGCTGCGACAAGGCTCCCACGCCCGCTGCCGCTCCGGCGCAGGCCATTGCATCCACTCCACTACCCGCTGTGGGAACCGCCACTCTCCAATGGAGTGCCAGTTCCGACCCCCGCGTCGTTGGGTATCGCATCTACTACGGAACGAGTTCGCGCGCCTATCTGCAAGCGAAGGGGAAAGGCATCGACAACGCCTTGGCGACGACCTGCGTCATCAAGGGTTTGCAATCGGGCAAGACCTACTACTTCGCTGTGACTGAGTACGACGCAGCCGGCAACGAGAGCGACTTCTCAGCCGAGGTTGTGAAGATCATCCCGTAACTCCAGCCGAAGATGCGCGCGATGGCATCCGCGTAAGACTGGTTCAATGCGTCGTTCCCCGCTCCGCCACGACCTCTCGCGCTACTTTCCAGCCGTCTTCGGTGGATCGCTCTCTGTCGGGAACAGCTGATCGAGCAAGTCCTTGGGTACGGTGTCCGAGACATCCCTGATTTCTGCGCCGTACTGAAGATCGAACGAGGACATAGCCCAATTGGTACGAGGTTCTTCGGGTGGGTCCACCTTTGGGGTCGGGATGGCGGCGGCATCCACCCACTCGCCCTTCGGTGCTTCCGGGGTAATGCGCCAGACTAGCTTCTTCGCCGCTGGCGGTGTTCTTTGCCGAACTTGCATGCACCCTCCATCTAACGAGCGTTCCTCACATGAAAGAAGCGTACGCCCTTTGCGCGGCGAATCAACCCGCCTCTGTCCCGCCTGAAGGGTAATCTGTCGCCAGCATCGCCGCCGCCTGTTCAGGCTTCAAGTGTTCCGCACAGTCGTAATTCGCCACCGCGTGTTGCACCGCTTCGAGCAACCCCATTCCCGGCCGTAGCTCCATGAGCCGAGCGGCAAACTGACCTAACCAAAGGTGGGTGGAGTGGTTCTCGGACACGATACCCTTGCCGGACATGATCGGCAGAAGTCCAATTTGCAGGCAGTTATCGGCTCGAAGGCAGATTGGGAGGGCCAGGTCAGACCGCTGCGCCCTTGCGGCGACGAGCAACGAACCCCACAACGCCCAAGCCGGCGAGCATCAGGGCGTAGGTCGAGGGTTCGGGGATGGGTGTCAGATTCATATAGGCATCATCTCTGGCGTATAGGCGCCAAGTTCCATCTCGAGATTATTCGGGCCGTTAGGGGCGAATATCTCGCCAAAGCCGTAGGGATCGAGAATGCCCGTGAGATTGGCGGAGCCGCGAGCCCAGTAGTCACCGAGTTGACCGCCGGAAGTGTCCAAGAGACCCACCCAGTTCTGGAGGCTCCCTGTGAGGTTCGACTCCATCGTGACCACAAGACTGAAACTGGGATCCGGACTGCTGGTGTTGTACTCCCCATCCGCTGAGCCGCTGGTCTCGAAAATAATAGTGCCATACTAATCGACCCACGTTGGAGGACCCATAACCACTCCCCCGGGAGGCGATTCGACTAGGTAACCACTTCCCGAGAAAGCTGCGCTGAACAGTTCAGCGTTCGCCATACCAGCCAAGGCACAAAGAGCAAGTGCGACCAAGAGTCTGCGCATGACGGCCTTCAGCGAGTTACCGAGGCAACAAGAAAGGACCCGTGCTGACCCTTCTTGAAGTCGATCCTAACAGCCTGCGCCTGACGCACGCAGCCTTCTTGACGTGGCGCAATGGACGCTCCCTCGCTCCCCCGAAACAGGGGGTGGGATAACCCGCAGCACCTGGTGGATAGCAGACGAAGGATCGACGCCCAAATGGCTGCACCCCTCAGAGCCACCAAGCAAATGCCCCTGAGACACGGGGTTGCCCCCTGAGACACGGGGTTGACCTCTTTGCCGCCGCTCGGAACCATTCGGGCATGGAATCGCCCAACGACCGGACCGAAGTGCCGCAGGTAACTGACCTTGAGCAGTGGTTGCAGGCTTGCTTCGAACTCAAGCAAGAGATGGAACGCCTGCTCGCCCAAGCTCGGTACCTGCGACTTATTGTTCGGCTGGGCCTGCGTCTTCCATAGGCGAAGCCGTATGCAACCTGGCCAGTGCGCGACATGGCGAGCGTTGCCGGCAGGCGCAGGAATCGCGGGGTGATGGTTGGATCATGTACTGGGCTTTGGTCAAAGACGTCGGCGGCGAAGCGCACAGATGTCCAAGCGAGTCAGTTTGCTTCTTTGTATCCGGGCAATAGCTGCGCTTGCCCCGCGCGCGGATCGGTCAATTGTTCGAAGGTTGGCGTCGGATCAGCAGCTGGAAGGGGACTCACACTTGCCGGGGGGCGTTCGGAAGTTTCGGGGTAGCGTTCCGGCAGTGGTGCCGCGCCGCGCTGCCATTCGAATGTTGGACTGGAAGAAGCCTTCGAGTCCTCGATCCAGCTCGTGAAGCTGGCCCCGAGCCAAGCAATCAGGAAGAGGGCCGCCACCATCGCGCCGGTCCAAGTCCTTCCCTTGGCTGTACCCAGCCAACCTCTGAGACGCACCGAACGGTTCCGATTCGATGGCTTCCTCCGCGCTGCATTGGACCGAGACTCAGCATCTTGCGATCGTGCCTGTTGCGACGGTCCGGCCGTCCGCTTCGTTCCCGTTGCCCGAGACGGCGTGGGCTTTGCGTGGCTACAGGTATATGTTTGCCCGGAATGCATGGGCGACAGGGCGGCACCGAGTGTCGTTTGAATATTGACGAGGCGCCGTTCTTGCTCGGCGATCCACGCGTCATGCTCTACCCTTCGCCTTGGATCACCCAGAACAGCCCACGCCTCATTCAGCAATTGCATCACCCGAACGGAGTCAGGTGTCGGATTTACGTCAGGGTGATGCTTCTTGGCAAGGACACGGTAAGCAGCGTGAATGACTTCTACTGACGCGTTCGGGGCGACCTTTAGGTTGTCGTAGTGCGTGTGCGGCCATCGCATGAGGCCGCAGTCTAAGACGCCCAATCTTTCAAGTATTGATCCTGTTCAACGGACGCCAAGCAGGCCGCCTTGCGAACAGGCTCAAGCTTGAAGTCCCTGCCAAGCCGCTCAGGTTGGCGTTGCGGGCTGCGCTGGTGGCGCGTAGTGGGGCTTAGTGAGTCTGCGAAACGCTTGAGCTGTCAACGTCAGCCGCGAGATCGTCGAGAGCTACACGATACTGACGCTCAACGTCGACGCGCACCCATTGATGAGTCGGATGCACGAGCCCGACCCGAAACTCGGACCGGACGAGCAGGACAAGCGCAGCGCGGTGTCGATGGAGATCGAGCATGTCGATGAGTGGCTGTTCGGGACGGTCGAGTAGGCGGCTGGGTTGGTGCGGGTGCCGCTCATTGACCTGTTTGACGCCGGGCCAGTTGGATGACCCGAACGCGTCCAGCTACCGCGAGCGAGCGATTGCGATCAGGATCGCGTCAACCCTCTGCTTCAAGTCCTCGATGTCGTCGTGAATCGAATCGAGGCTATCCTTCAGAACGTCTGGCTCGGTCAATGCGGTCGTCTGCGCGTCGGCCGGCTGCGTCATGTCCTCGCGGAAGCCGTACAACTCCCACCCGATCCAGCAAAGCGCGGCGAGAAGGGTGATGCGCCAAAGCCCGTCGGCGATAGATCGTTTCATGAAGATCTGGTCGATGGAACGGTTGGCGCGGCGTACAGGAGTCGAACCTGTGACAACCGGCTTCGAAGGCCGGTGCTCTATCCAGCTGAGCTAACGCCGCTTCGCTGATCGTCTCTGATCTTGTTCGCCTTGCGCGTGGCAGCAGCCCGAAAATGACTATCGCGTCGTTCGCAGATACGCCAGTCGTGCAGCTGCTTCCTTCTTGCCCATGGCCCTGATGGCCGCGATTGCTGGTAGGTGCCTGGCTTGTGGGCGGGCCTTACCAGCTTCCCAGTTGTAGATGGACTGACCAGACGCGCCCACCAGGAGCCCACAGTCATCAGCCGACAGCCCAATCCTCCGTCGCTGTGAGGCCAGACCCTTCGCGCTGAAGCGGAGCGCTTTCGAAGACACCTCACTCGCGGCGACCGGCGCAGCCCTCGCGCCGCTCTTGCTCAGGCGGCGCAGCTCCTGTTCCAGCGCTTGAGTACGTCGCTTGAGCGCGGAGATCTCTACACGGCATGCGCTCACCGCCTTCTTCAGGCCCAGGGTTTCGCCGCGAACTTCTTTTCGAGCGACGCGGGCAATCTCGCTCTTGAGGATGGATGCGATGTTTGGCATGGGCGCGATTGTGCAGCAACGTTTGGTCGCTGTTTGCCAGTCGGCTAGGAGGGGATCGACGCGCCAAGTGTCGTCACAGCCAGCGGCAGTTCATCACGGTTTGACGTTCTTACCCCCTCGCTTGGGTGTATTTCAGCTGTTGTACCCCCCAATGAAGTGGTGCAAGCGGCGCTCCGTTAAGTAACCATAGGTTCATCACTTCAGGAGTTGAACATGTCCGAACATCAAGGCACGACAACGGTCCGAAGCTGCGGCATCAACCACAGTTCGTCCGCACCGCCGGTGGCGATGCCTGTTGGACATGTCGGAGAGTTTGTGATTCCGGGAACCGGGCGCCACGTATGGTGGACGGGCCGCGTCGCAATCGGATTGCTTCATCAACCGGAGCGCTACTTCGAGCCAGTCGCCCAATCATCACTTTGGATCCAAGATCTGATGCTGGGAAGTTCGCGAAGAACTGGCATCGGCAAGATCCCACTTCGCGAAGTGCTGAACGCACTCGCACCTTGGAAGCACCAGCCCGGTCGGCTGGCAGCGAGCGACCGCTCTACTGCAGTCCATTGATGACTTCGAAGGGTCGTTGTGCATCGCAGCCCACACCCTCGACACACCAGCCAAGGACGCGAATATGTACGAATCCACCTATTTCACCCGCCACGCAGCAGTTCGTGCGCAGCAGCGCGGCGTGCCACCACTCATCACGCAGTGGCTCGCCGACTACGGCGAAGAAACCTACACCGGGAACGGACTCGTCCTGCGCCACTTCAGCCAGCGCAGCGTCCGACGGATGGAGCGCGAGATCGGGCGGGACCTGCTGAGGCGCTTGTCCGAGTACCTGCGCTGCTACAGCGTTGAGAGTTCTCATAGCGGGCTACTCGTTACGGTGGGGAAGCGCTACAAGCGGGTGACCCATAGTTGAGCAGCCGCACGATCCGGCGCGGCACGAAGATGGTGAAGACGCGCTACCGCACAGGCGAGGCTTCCGCGCTCGAGGCGCACCCCGGCGCGATGAGGGCAATGCGGATGCCGGCACTGCGCAAGGTCCCCGGGACCGACGCGGTGGGAAGGTCTCCGAGCGTCTTGAACACAGAAATTCAGACACTTCCTCTGGCAACGAAACTGACGGTTACTCGTTGCCCATCGACGCCCAATGCATAAGTCTCAAGTGTCACCTTGGCCCGTCGAAATGCTGATGACAGCAACTGGGGGCAAATATGCCGAGCGACTGGGCTGATAGCCGAGGCATCGAGCGGTTCTTGCGAAATGTGAGGCCAAGTCCGGTGCAAGAGTACGCGAACAATCTGGTTGACCGCGTGGCTGGTCGGGCCACCACACTAGCCCGAGTGACGCGACGACCGTTCTGGAGCTGGTTGTTCTTCCTCGGTGCCGCCGCATCCTTCTTCGCCATGGTGGCCTACGCCATCCAGCTTCAGATGCTTGGCGCAGTTGGATTCCTTGTGCTGATGACCGCGAGCTGGTCGATCGGCGGTTTGCTTGCCGAGGGATAAGCCCGTGGACTGCCCGAGGCTCGCCACCGACAGACCAGGACAAGCGCAGCGTGGTGTCGATCGAGTTCGAGGATGTCGATCGGTGGCTACGGAGGATGATCGCGCGGGCAAAGTGGGGCGAAGTAGAGGCGCGCACCTGGGACAAACATCATGGAGCGCGACCGAGGGGGTAGCGGGGCCAGAGCAGGGGAACAAATGGGGGAACAAAGACACCCTGCCCGATTGACTGTCTAGAATCCATGCTATCTAGCGGCAGTCTTTGGATTCCCTTCACCGCTCGAGCTGAGTGAATAGTAGCGCCGCTGGAACTGACAAACCGGTGTCCGAGCCCCGCCGGCGCGCCGCTGGACCTTCAAGCAGCCACGCGAACCGACGGGTTGGCGCCGAGGATGCGCCCTAGCGCGGCGTCGAGGTTCGCCACCGTGCGGTCGATGTGGCGCAGTTTGTCGAGCCCGAACAGGCCGATGCGAAATGTCATGAAATCGGCTGGCTCGTCGCATTGCAGCGGCACGCCGGCCGCCGTCTGCAGGCCCTCGCCGAGGAACGATTTGCCGCTGTGCAAGCCTGCGTCGTCGGTATAGCTGACGATCACGCCGGGTGCCTGGAAGCCCTCTGCGGCAACGCTGCGCAGACCCTTGCCCTCGAGCAGCGCACGAACCTTGCGGCCGAGCTCGAGCTGCTCTGCGCGCAGCTTTTCGAAACCGTAGGCGCGGGTCTCGATCATCACGTCGCGCGTCTGCGCGAGTGCATCGGTCGGCAGCGTCGCGTGGTACGCATGACCGTCGGCTTCATAGGCCTGCATGATCTGCAGCCACTTCTTCAGGTCCGCCGCGAAGCTCGTGCTGGTGGTGCCATCGATCGCGCCGCGCGCCCGCTCGCCGAGCATCACGAAGGCGCAGCAGGGCGAACCGCTCCAGCCCTTCTGCGGCGCGCTCACGAGCACGTCCACACCGGTGGCCTGCATGTCGACCCAGACCGCGCCCGAGGCGATGCAGTCAAGCACGAACAGGCCGCCCACGTCATGCACGGCATCGGCCACTGCACGCAGGTAGGCGTCGGGCAGCATGATTCCGGCAGCCGTCTCGACGTGCGGCGCAAAGACCAGGCTGGGGCGCTGGGAGCGTATCGCAGCGACAACCTCGTCGATCGGCGCCGGCGCGAACGGCGCCTGCCGGCCGGGCGCGACCGGGCGGGCCTTGAGCACGGTCTGTTCCGACGGGATGCGCCCCATCTCGAAGATCTGCGTCCAGCGAAAACTGAACCAGCCGTTGCGGATGACGAGCACCTTGCGGTCGGTGGCGAACTGGCGCGCCACGGCTTCCATCCCGAACGTGCCGCTGCCGGGAACGACGATCGCCGACTGCGCGCGATAGACTTCCTTGAGGATGGCGGAGACGTCGCGCATCACAAGCTGGAACTTGCGCGACATGTGGTTCAGCGCGCGGTCGGTGAAGACGACCGAGTATTCGAGCAGACCGTCAGGATCGATATCGGGCAGCAGGCCGGGCATGGCGTTCTCCTTGGTGCATTGCAGGACTTGAAGGCGTCACCTTATCACCGCTCGATGATGTGTCGCACGCATGCCCTCGCCCTAAGCCTGGTATTCGGCGGCAAACGCGCTGATCGAGAGAGGATCATCGGGCTCGTGATACGCCAGCGTGCATATGCCGAGCCACGCTTCATACCGAAGGACGATCTGCGCTGGAGACCAGCCCATGCCAAATGAAGGCGTAAATCGAGAAGCCAGTGATCCACTGTCCGCGCCGCGGCTCATTCGATTCGCTGACTTGTCGGTGCAGGTCGCGGCGCCGATAGAGGTGGGAGCCGTCGGTCACGGTGCGCGCCGCGTCATCCCGATCACCGGTGGCACCTGCGCGGCGCGCGACTGGAATGCGCGGGTGCTGCCAGGGGGCGCCGACTTCCAGTTGATCGTCAATGAACGTCTGGTACGTCTCGAGGCCCGCTACGTGCTCGAGACCGACGCTGGTGATCGCATCTTCGTCCAGAACGACGCGCTGCGCACCGCACCGCCCGCGGTGACGCAGCGGCTCTTGCGCGGCGAACCGGTCGAACCTTCGGACGTGTACTTTCGATGCGCGCCGCGATTCGAGGCAAGTGCGCCGGCACTCGCGTGGATGATGGAGCGTGTGTTCCTCGGCACCGGGCTGCGCCGGCCCATTGAGGTTGTGATGCGCTTCTTCGAAGTGATGTGAGCGCTCCGGCCGCCGGTCGCTGCCGCGGCCAGTGGCAACAGCCGGACTGCGTTGAGCCGTAGCAAGTCCTTGTCGGGACGCCACTCGCCAGAGTCCCGCACAATGAGAAACAGCTTGGAAGCTTGCGCCTTCAGGCTGTCGATCCAGAACGAAAGTTCTGGCGCGGCTGGCAGGAATCGAACCCACTACCCCTTGGTTCGAGGCTCATTTACAAGGGATCTACTGGGTCGGCATGGGACGCTATTTTTCTTTGTATCTCAACAACTTGGCAGGCATCATCGATCCACACTGATCGCAGAGAATCACGCAAAATGCCTTTTCCGGCGGACCCATGGGTGGACCCCTGAGAAGGCACACAACATGACCCGCTACCCCAAGTCCGGCAATGGCGGTCGGTGGACGGTGGCGGAGTTGAAGGCACTGACTCCGGCAAGCGCTGGCGACACGCTGCCGGACGGGGACGGGCTTGTGGGCAGCGTGCGGGGCGCCGGTGCTGGACCCGTTGCGGTCCACTCCCGCTATGGCTTCAAACGCGATGGCACGAAGGCCTGGCACTGCTGCGGCACGTTGCCGGCGACGTCGCTGGAGGCCATCCGCGCAGCACGCGATCAGGCCCGAACTCTGTCGAAGCGCAGGCTC
>Ga0209048_10000423_pt1 | contig 45928 bp, 45 predicted proteins | sample FrelakmetCRP12CR_FD_187146 | JGI IMG/M metagenome (GOLD analysis project Ga0209048, IMG submission 187146) | Freshwater lake sediment microbial communities from the University of Notre Dame, USA, for methane emissions studies - CRP12 CR (SPAdes)... | ecosystem: Environmental > Aquatic >...
CGCCGGCTCAGAGCAACGCCGGCTCAGAGCAGCGCCGCGCTCCGCAGGCGGCGTTCGAGGTGGTACTCGACTGACAGCACACCGAGGCGCTCGACTTCCGACGTCGCCGGCCCGAGGGGCTCGGCCAGCGCGCGACGAAGCTCGCCGCCGAGGATCCGGTTGAGGAGCACGAGACCGTCGGCGGTGAGGCGAACCCCGGCGAAGCGGCCACACGACCCGCACAGCACGCCACCCTCACCGAGATCGAAGGCGACGAACGGTGGTCCCTCGCCGCAGCGGGCACACGTGTCGAGCAGAGGGTGGAAGCCTTCGAGGCTCAACAGCTTCCAGAAGAACGCCGCGGTGACCACCGGTGTCGGCTCCTCGGCGAGCGTCCGCAGCGCACCCACGAGCATCCGATACAGCGCCAGGTTCCGTTCCCGCTCCTGGGCGACCTGGTCGACCGCCTCCAGCATCGGGATGGCGTGGGTCAGCATGCCGTAGTGCTCGCGCAGGGGCCGGAACGCGTCGATCGTCTCCACCTGCGTCACGACGTCGAGCTCGCGACCCTGGTAGCACTGGAGCGCGACGTGCATGGTGGGCTCGAGCCGGGCGCCGAACCGACTGCCGGTCTTGCGGATGCCCTTGGCGACGGCACGAACCTTGCCGTGGCCCTGGGTGAAGATCGTGACGATGCGGTCGGCCTCACCGAGCTTGATGGTCCGCAACACCACGCCCTGGTCCCGATAGAGGCTCACGGAATTGAGTCTAGGGAGTATCCACGGCTCCGAAGCGGCGGTTGCGGCGCTGGAACTCGGCGACGGCGTCGGCCAGGTGCGCGCGGCGGAAGTCGGGCCACAGCACGTCGGTGAACACGAACTCCGAATAGGCGGACTCCCACAGCAGGTAGTTCGAGATCCGGTACTCCCCCGAGGTGCGGACGAGGAGATCCGGGTCCGGCATGTCGGGTGCGTAGAGATGGCGAGCGATGGTCGTGTCGTTGATCTTGGCCGGCGACAACCGACCGGCCGCGACCTCGACCGCGATGGCGCGGGTCGCGTCCACGAGCTCGGCCCGGCCGCCGTAGTTGAACGCGAAGGTGAGCGTCATGCGACGGTTGCGGTGGGTGAGCGATTCGGCCTCGTCGATTCGCTTGCGCAGTCGAGCGGGCACGCGTCCACCGCGGCGACCGATGAACCGGACGCGCACGCCGAGCTCGTGCAACTCGTCGCGCCGGCGCACGAGCAACGACTCGTTGAAGTTCATCAGGAAGCGAACTTCGTCGAGCGGGCGCCTCCAGTTCTCGGTGGAGAACGCGTACACGGTCAGCCATTCGATGCCGAGGTCGAGCGCGCCGTTCACCGTGTCGAAGAGCGCTTCCTCGCCGGCCGCGTGGCCCTCGGTGCGCTTGAGGCCGCGCCGCTGGGCCCACCGGCCATTGCCGTCCATCACGACGGCGACGTGACGGGGAACTCTGTCGGTATCGATCTTCCGGCCCACGACGGATCACGCTACCGGGCCGTGATCGTGCCCTTCATGCCGGCGGCTTCGTGGCCCGGAATGCTGCAGTAGAAGTGGTACTGCTTCCCCGCCGTCAACTGCACCTTCTTGGAGCCACCGTCACCGCTGAGATCGATCTCGAAGCCCTTGACCTCGTGGAGATTGAACGTGTGCGCGCCACTGTCGTTCTGCACCTCGATCTTCACGATGCCCGCGGGCGACGACACCTTCGACGGCTTGAAGAAGAGGTTGCCGGAGTGGAACCGCAGCGTCGCGACCGCCGGGCCCGAGGGTTCCTTGTACGACCCGCCACCGCCGGAACACGCGGCGGGCAACGCGGCCGCCGCCAGTGTCGCCGTGAGCCCCGCCAGGAGCCGGCACGGCCGCGCCATCAGCCGGCCGTGACCGTGAGCACGCCCTTCATCCCGGCCGCCTCGTGACCCGGGATCCCGCAGTAGTAGTGGTACGTACCGGGCTTGAGGTCGACCTTCCCGGCGTACTTGCCGACCTTGTTCATGGTCAACACGAACCCGGAAACCTCGTGGAACTGGAAGGTGTGAGGGGTTCCCGCAGCGGTGAGGTCGAACTGGTTGATGCCGGCCTTCGTGTCGGCGGTGCTCGGAGCAAACGCGAGGGGCGGGCCCGCGGTGATCGCGACGGTTGCCACCGCCGGACCCTTCGGCGGAATGTAACCGGAGGCCTCGACCTTCTTCTCCTGGCTCGCACCCAGCGTGACCAGCCCGCTCATCATGACGAGGGCGATGAGCGCGGCCACGGCGAGGCCGACGGTGTGTGAACGCGCGCCGCGGCTCGCGGAGATCGTCGCGGCCCCACCGAGGATCACCAATGTCACGGTGCCGGCCACGAAGATGGCCGGGTTGCCGGTGCCGGACAGGAACACGCGAGACAGGTTGACCGTGTAGAGCGCAACGAACAGGATCGCCCCGAGGGGAAGGAGCAACGGCGAGAGCACCCGGTCGTTGAGCTCGGGAGAGATCCTGTGCTTCGCCTCCGCCGGCTCGGCCGGAACGACTTCGTTCTCTGCTCGCTTCTCCATTTCGGTTGTGCTCATGGCCTCGTCACTCTCATCCGATCCAGCTCACGATCGAGTTGGCGCCAGTCGATGCGGTCCTCCGCCTCTTCCCGGGCGGACCACCGGAACCACACGACGGCGATCACCGTCCACAGTAGAAGACCGGCCGCGATCTTCATGATCAGGCCGGCGATGAGCTGATCCTGGAGGGTGGAGAGACCCCAGAGGTGCGGGAACTTCTCGTACGACTTGTAGAGCGGCGAGCTCCCGAACGTGAGGAAGGATGCCGGGACCGTGGGGACGATCGACTGGCAGAAGAGAAACACCATCCGGTTCAAGGGCGCGAGACGAGGGATCTCCGGCAAGGGGCTCAACACCGGCATCCACACGATGAGCGACGAAACGATGAGCACCGCGTGTGCGACGAAGTGCAGCGGATGCGACTCGACCGTCTTGTTCACCACTGCCGGCCAGTGGCTCACCACCAGCACGAGGTTGAAGATCACGAGGGCCGGCAGGAAGCGGGACAGGAACCGCACCGCCACGAACAGCGGACGAGGCGACAGGATCGTGCGCACCATCCACCCCGGCGTACCCAGGAGCATCAGCGGCGCCGCCACCAACGAGTACACGAGATGCTGCGTCATGTGGACGCTGTAGAGCGACTGCTCCGCGATGTCGTGGATCGGCCAGCTCGAGGCCAGGAACAGCGCCAGAACGCCGAGCGAGAAGCACACGATCTGCAATCGCGTCGCCGGACGCTCCCCCGGTGCAACGGACCTGGGCCCGACGAGTTGCAGCAGCGCGAAGTAGCCCAGTGCGATCGACCCGATGACGAGGATCACGTCGAGATGAACGTGATAGCTCGGGAACCGGGCGGGCGCCAACGCGCCGAGCACGGTCACGGACTGAAGATGTGCAGCGTGGACATCGCGATCGAGAACAGGATGATCGCGGCCACGATGCCGAGGATGAAGAATCGACGGAAGACCGGAGCGTCTGTCCTCAGATGCATGAACCACGAGGCGACGAGGAAGAACTTGATGGCCGCCATCGTGAGCAGCAGAGCGATCATGACGCCGTCGGCGAGATCCGTGTAGGACAGCGCGACCTCGAGCGCGGTGATCACGCACAGGATCACCGCGATGATCACATAGGCAAACGGCGACGGGTGGGGCTTGACCTCACCCGGCAGCAGCGGCAACTCGTGGTCGGCCTCGGGTACCTGTACGTCGGTCATCGCATGCTCATTTCGGAACGAGGTAGACGACGGTGAAGATCACGATCCAGACGACGTCGACGAAGTGCCAGTAGAGACCGGCGACCTCGATGCGTTCCGAGTCGGCGGTGGTCAGGCGGCCCTGCATGGCCATGCCCCACATCGTGAGCAACCAGATGATGCCCGCCGTGACGTGCATGCCGTGCAGGCCGGTGAGCACGAAGAAGGTCGAACCGAACAGGTTCGTGCTGAGGGAGAGACCGTGGCGGTAGAACTCGGTGAACTCGTAGATCTGGCCGGCGATGAACGTCGCGCCGAACAGGGCCGTCGCCATCAACCACACCCGCAATCGCCGGTAGTCGCCGCGTTGGATGGCGGCGAGGGCCAGCACCATGGTGAGCGAGCTCATCAGCAGGATGAACGACGTCACCGACGTGAACGGGATGCTGTAGACGTCCTTCGGCTTCGGACCCGCCTGCCCGGCGCGTCCGTGGTACAGCAAGTAGGCCGAGATGAACGCGCCGAAGAAGAGGCAGTCCGACGCGAGGAACATCCACATTGCCAACTTCGTGTTGGCAACGCCGGTGACGGTCCCGTGGTCCTCGTGACCGCTGGCGATAGCTACCTGCTCCACGATGTGCCTCTCACTCCGACCCGGGCTCGAGCGCCCAGGCGTACATGCCGAACAGCAACACGATCACGCCCAACGGGGCGAGGATCCACGGATCTTTGAACACGGCCGCGTAGCCGAGCAGGGGCAGGCCCAACGCGAGCACGAACGGGAAGTACGACGGCGAGGGCATGTGGATGCCGTGACCTTCGTCGTTGCCGTCCTCGTGACCGCCGCCACCGGTCGTCGTCGCGGCCGGCGTGTCGATCGCCCCGCCGCTCGGAATGCGCACGAGACGGCCCTGGTCGTCCTCGGTGTACTTGCGGTGCCAGAAGTCGTCACGCTCGTGCACGATGGGGATCTCGGCGAAGTTGTATTCCGGCGGCGGCGACGGGATCGTCCACTCGAGGGTTCGCCCGTCCCACGGGTCGTCGGGGGCGAGCTCACCGCGATACCGGCTCGTGAGGATGTTCACGATGAAGAGCAGTGTCGAGAAGGCGATGATGAACCCGCCGATCGTGGCGAGCAGGTTCATCGTCTCCCACCCGTACCCCTTCGGGTAGTAGTAGGTACGACGCGGCATGCCCCACAACCCGAGGAAGTGCATCGGGAAGAACGTGAGGTTGAAGCCGATGAGCAGGGTCCAGAAGTTGAACTTGCCGAGCTTGTCGTTCATGTAGCGGCCGTACATCTTCGGGAACCAGTAGTAGATGCCGCCGATGACCGCGAAGATCAGGCCGCCGAAGAGCACGTAGTGGAAGTGGGCAACGATGTAGTACGTGTCGGTCTGCTGCGTGTCGGCGGGAACGATCGAGTGCGTCACGCCGGAGAGTCCGCCGATGGTGAACATCGCGATGAAGCCGAGGGCGAACAGCATCGGGGTCTTGAGACGTAACGATCCGCCCCAAACGGTGCCGAGCCAGTTGAAGATCTTCACCCCGGTGGGCACCGCGATGAGCATCGTCGACAGCCCGAACGCGGTGATGGCGACCGGGCCGAGACCCGTCGCGAACATGTGGTGCGCCCACACACCCCAGCCGAGGAAGCCGATGGCGATGCCGGAGAAGATCACCACCGAGTACCCGAACAGCGGCTTGCGGGAGAACACCGGCAGGATCTCCGACACGATGCCCATGCCCGGCAGGATCAGGATGTAGACCTCCGGGTGACCGAAGATCCAGAACAAGTGTTGATACAGCAAGGGGTCGCCGCCCTTGCCGCCGACGAAGAAGTTCGTCAAGTAGTTGCGGTCGAAGAAGACCATGATCAACGCCGCGGTGACCGGCGGGATCGCGAACAGGGTGAGGAACGCGACGACCAGCATCATCCACACGAACACCGGCATGCGCATGAGCGACATCCCCGGCGCCCGCAGGTTGAGGATCGTCACGATGAAGTTGATCGCGGACGTGGTGGACCCGATGCCCATGAGTATGAGGCCGACGGCCCAGAAGTCCGGTCCGTGCCCCGGCAGGAACCCGCCGCTCATCGGGGTGCTCGTCAACGGCGTGTACCCGAACCACCCGCCGTTGGGCGCGCCGCCGAGCACGAAGCTCGAGTACAGGAACAGTCCACCGAACAGCACGACCCAGTAGCCGAACGCGTTCAGCCGCGGGAAGGCGACGTCGCGCGCGCCGATCATCAGCGGGATCAGGTAGTTGCCGAACGCGACCGCCATCGGCATACCCACGAGGAACACCATCGTCGTGCCGTGCATGGTGAAGAACTCGTTGTACCGCGCCGCGGTGAGGATCGTGCCGTTCGGCGACAGGAGTTGGAGGCGGATGAACAACGCCTCGATGCCGGCGATCACGAAGAACAACAGCGCGGTGACGCCGTACATGATCGCGATCTTCTTGTGGTCGACGGTGGTGAACCAGCTCCAGAAGCCGCGCGTCGCCGTCGGGCGACGCAACAGGCCCGCCGGCCGAACCTTTCCGGGAACTGCGACAGTCGTCATCTACGGCCTCTTCGTCACTTCTGGTTCAGGAGGTAGCTGGCGATGGTCTCGGCGTCCCGGGTCGACATCGGTGAATCGCCCGGGGCCAAGTTCTTCGTGAACGACGGCATGCCCACGCAGCCCGGCTTCTGACCCCGCGGGCAGCCCTTGGTCTGCATCGGGACCATCGACGGTGCGTCGAGAATCCAACGGGTGAGGTTCTCCTTCGTCAACGGGTAGGAGTCGCTGGCGAAGTTCTCGCGACTGGCGAGGTGCGCGAGATTCGGGCCGTAGGAGTTCTTGGACGGATCGTCGATCGAGTGACAGCTCGCGCAGCCGTACTTGCCGATCAGCTTCGCGGCATCACTCGTCGCGTTACCCCGCTTGTCGAACAACGGATCCGGTCTTTGCTGCTGCGAGGCGATCCACTCGTCGAACTTGTCCGGCGCGTCGACCTTGACCCGGAGTCTCATGCGAGCATGCGAGAGTCCGCAATACTCCGCGCACTGACCGAGGAACGTCCGGCCCGCCGTGTTGCGATCCGCCTGGATGACGAGCCGCTGCGTGCGGCCGGGCACGACGTCCTGCTTGCCCGCGAGCTCGGGAATCCAGAAGCTGTGGATCACGTTGCAGAGCGCCGCACCCGAGCCGAGCGAGGGATCACACGCGGTGAGCTGGAGGCGAACCTGGCGGCCCGCGGGGATGTGGAACTCGTCGCCGGTGACGATCTTCTGGTCGGGGTACTGGAACTCCCACCACCACTGCTTGCCCACCACGCGGATGTTCAACGCGTTGGCCCTCGGCGCCTTGGCCAGATCCCAGATCGTGGCGACGGTCGGCACCGCGATCACCACGAGGATCAACAGCGGGACGATCGTCCAACCGATCTCGAGCGCGGTGTTCCCGTGCACCTGTTTGGGGTTCTCGTTGCCGGGACGTTCACGGAATCGAATCGCCGCGAACACCGTTGCGCCGAGCACCAGCACACCGATGAGGATGGCGATCCAGAACGGCCAGCGGAACAGGTCGAGGATCTTCTGTGCCGAGCTCCCGTGCGGCCGCAGCGTGTTCTGCCGGTTCTCGGGACCGCAGGCCGTCAACAGCACGACCGCGCCGCCCACCGAGGCGAGCACGCGGCGCCCACGCCTCTGACGCACCTCGCGATCGGTCATGCTCCCCATTCCCCGTCGATGCCCGCCGGCCTCGGCGCACTCTAATCCGGGCCGCGCGACGAATCGCAACTTCTCGAAACGTCAGTATCCGAGGCGATCCAGCATGTGGGAACGACGTTGCCAGTCCCGCTCCACCTTCACGAAGGTCTCCAGGAACACGGGCCGGCCGAGGAGCGCTTCGAGTCCGAGGCGGGCCTGCGTTCCCGCCTGTTTCAGCACCGTTCCGCCCTTGCCGATCACCATCCCCTTCTGCGAATCACGTTCGACGCAGATGGTGGCGCGTAGCCGGAGCGGCGCATCCTCGGCCGGTGCGCGGTCGGGATCGTCCTCGAGCTCTTCCACTCTGACCGTGATCGAGTGGGGCAGCTCGTCTCGAGCGACCGAGAGCAGCTGCTCGCGGACCATTTCGGCGGCGAGGAACGTCTCGGGCTGATCCGTCACCACGCCGTCGGGGTAGTACTGCGGCCCTTCGGGCATCCGGCGATCGATCTCCGTGAGCAGCGCGTCCACGCCCTCCCCCGTCTTCCCCGACATCGGAACGTACGCCGCGAAATCCCCTAACTCCGCGGCCGCGCGCATCAGCTGGTCGGCGATCGCCGGCTTGCCGACCCGATCCACCTTGTTGACGACGAGGATCGCCGGCGTCTCGACGCGCGCGACGAGCCCGGCGATGAACCGGTCGCCGGGACCGATCGGGGCGTTCGCCTCGATGAGCATCGCGATGACGTCCACCTCGGCGAGCGTGGCGAGCGCCCGGCTGTTCGTGCGTTCGCCCAACAGGGTCTTGGGCTTGTGGATCCCCGGCGTGTCGAGGACCACCACCTGCGAGCCCGGCCGCGTGAGCACGCCCCGGATCTCGCTGCGCGTCGTCTGCGGGCGATCGGACACGATCGACACCTTGGACCCGATGATCCGGTTCAACAGCGTCGACTTCCCGACGTTGGGCCGTCCGACGAGCGTGACGAATCCCGAGCGGAAGGAGTCGCTCACGCGGTCTCGGGTGGCGTACCCGCCGCCGCCCCGGCCGGTTCGCCGGGCGATTCGAGCGGTCGGATGTACACCGACACGATCCGCCGACCCTGGACGCGCTCGGTCCGGAACTCGAGGCCCTGGAAGTTCACCGTCTCACCTTCGACGGGCACGTGGCCGAGCAGGTTGAAGACGAGCCCGCCGACGGTGTCCCACTCCGTGTCGGGCAGCTCGAGACCCAGCGCCTCGCTGACCTCGTCGATCGGCGTACGACCGGGCACCCGCAACGCGGCGCCTTCGAGGCGTTCCACGCGCGGTTCTTCCCGGTCGTATTCGTCGGCGATCTCGCCCACGATCTCCTCGAGCAGATCTTCGAGGGTCACCAGTCCGGCGGTGCCACCGTATTCGTCGACCACGATCGCCATGTGGAACTGCTGCGTCTGCATCTCCCGCAGCAACTCGGCGACTCGCTTCTGCTCCGGCACGAAGACCGCCGGGCGCAACGCTTCGCGCACCGGCCGGGTGCCTTCACCGGCGGCGGAGCGGCGCACGAGGTCCTTGAGGTACACGAGGCCGACGATGTTGTCGGTCGACTCCTCGTACGCCGGGAGTCGAGAGAAGCCGCCGTCGATCGCCTGCGTGACCGCGGCATCGATGGTGGCGTCGGACGGCACCGCGATCATGTCGGGGCGGGGCAGCATCACCTCGCGCACCACGGTGTCGCCGAACTCGAAGATCGAGTGGATGAGCCGGCGCTCCTCGCGCTCGATCACGTCCTCGGCCGCGGCGACGTCCGCCATCGTGCGGATCTCTTCTTCGCTGACGAACGGGCCTTCCTTCAACCCTTTGCCGGGCAACACCACGTTCGCGAGACCGATCAGGCTGCGCGACAACACACGCAGGGGCCAGAAGTTCGTCACGAACGACAGCAGCGGGCTCAGCGCCAGCGCGGCGGACTCGGTCCGCTGGATGGCGAACGTCTTGGGCGCGACCTCGGCGACCACGAAGAACAGCATGACCTCGATCACGGTGCCGAGCGCGACACCCAGCGGCCCGAACAAGTGACCGAACAGCACACCGACCAGTGTCGCCGAGGTGAGCTGGCACACGAGGAGCACGAGCAAGACGGAGTTCAGCGTGCGCTCGGGGTGTTCGAGCATGCGCGTGAGCCGCTCGGCACCCTTGCGCCCTTCCTCCTCGAGCGAGATGGCCTTGATCCGGTTCATGCGTACGAACGCGGTCTCGGCCATCGCCATCACCGCCGACACGGCGAAGAGCACGAAGATGATGATGGCGAGGATCCAGTCGGGGCCGTCCATCGAATCAGCCCTGCCCCGCTTCCTTCTCCCGGAATCGCTCGAGCAGTTCCTGCTCGCGACGCTTCATCGCCGCGGTTTCCTCTTCTTCTGCATGGTCGTAGTCGAGCAGGTGCAGCACGCCGTGCACCACCAGCAGTGCCAGCTCGTCGTCGAGCGGCGCCTGGTGCTCGGCGGCCTGGCGCCGCGCGACCGCGGGGCAGATGACGACGTCGCCGATCAGGTAGGGCGGATCACCTGGCTCGGTCGGCGCCCCGGGACCACGACCGCCCTGGTCGGGTTGACGGCCGCCGAGCACGATGTCGTCGTCCATCGGGAAGGCGAGGACGTCGGTCGGACCCTCCCCGCCGAGGAACCGCTCGTTCAGATCGCTGATCGACTGCTCGTCCACGAAGATCACGGAGAGCTCGGCCTCACCGGGCACGCGCTCCTCGGCGAGGACGAGCCGCGCGAGGCGTACCCACTGCAAGACGTCGATCTCGACGTCGCGTTGCTCGTCGGCTCCGAACACCTCGATGTTCATTGATTCATTGTCGCCCTCGCTCGGGCGCAGAGTACCCCTCGTGGCGCGCATAGGCATCGACGATCTCCTGCACGATGCGGTGGCGGACGACGTCTCCGGAGGTCAACTCGACGAACACGAGATCCTCCACATCGTCGAGCACGTCGCGCACCGCGAGCAGCCCCGACCGGCCACGGCCGTCGACCAGGTCGATCTGGGTGACGTCGCCGGTGACGACGATCTTGGAGCCGAACCCGAGTCGGGTGAGAAACATCTTCATCTGCTCGGGCGTGGTGTTCTGCGCCTCGTCGAGAATGATGAACGAGTCGTTGAGCGTGCGGCCGCGCATGTACGCGAGCGGCGCGACCTCGATCGTTCCGCGCTCCATCAGCCGGGTGACGACTTCGGGCTCGACCATGTCGTAGAGCGCGTCGTACAGCGGCCGCAGATAGGGATCGACCTTCGCGAGCATGTCGCCGGGCAGGAATCCGAGCCGCTCCCCCGCTTCCACCGCCGGCCGGGTGAGGATGATGCGGTTGATCTCCTTGGCCTGGAGCGCCTGGACCGCCAGGGCCACCGCGAGGTAGCTCTTGCCCGTGCCGGCGGGTCCGATGCCGAACGTGACCGTGTGCGAACGCACCGCGTCGACGTAGCGCTTCTGCCCCGCGGTCTTCGGGCGCACCGGCTTGCGGCCGCGCAACACCTCGGTGGTGAGCACCTCGGTCGGTCGTTGGTCGGCCTTCAACATGTCGATGCTGCGGCCGAGCCCTTCGCGGTCGAGCGTGTGCCCCTGCTCGAGCAGCAACACCATCTCCTCGAACAGCTGCCCGACGCGATCAGTGTCGGGTTCCGCACCCACGATCGTGATCTCGTTGCCACGAACATGGATCGACACCGGAAACGATCGCTCGACGAGCCGTAGCAATTCGTCACGCTGGCCCAGGAGGCCAACCATCAGGTGGTTGCCCGGTACGAGGATCTTGACCTGTGTCGGCGACGGTGTCGTCACGCGGAGTGGATCAAGCGCCGGCGCGCAGGCCGAGCTGCGACAGCCGGGATCCGAGCTCTTCGGCGGAACGACCGAGCACGGCGGCAAGCACGCGAAGGTCGTCGCGGCGAATGGTCAACATGCGCCCGTTGAAGTCCTGGCGTTGCAATTGGATCGTGGCGACGTACCGCGAGAGCACCGACGCCTCGGGCTCGTCGAGGCCGTGCAGCCGGACGAGGTCGATCGTGAATCCACCCTCGTCGCCGGCGTCGGCGCCACCGTCCGTGAGATTGATCTCGTACTCGGTCTCCCGCGGGAGCAATTGGTCGGGCGGAACTTCGTAGATCTCGGCCAGGCGCAGCAGCCGCGGAACGGAGATGGCGCGCTCGCCCCGTTCGTAGGCGCCGAGCACGGACGCCTTGAACTCCAGGTCGGATCGCGCCTCGACGTCGTGCAACGACAGACCCTTCTGCCGCCGAATCGCCCGCAGTCGTTCTCCCACCCGCGTGCCGCTGATCGTCACCCTGCCCCCATTGACCTGGCCTCGCCCCACGGCGAGCGTAGCAAAGCGGGAACCCTTGGTCACCTTTCGCGCGCAAGTTGGTACAGAAAATCCCTGGCAGGAACTAGAGAAGGACTATTGACACGGGCTACGAAACGCCGTCAGGGCCGCCGCCACGGCGACCGCCGCCGTCTCGGCCCGGAGCACGTGCGGGCCCACCGAGAGACGGACCGCGCCCGAGAGCACCCCCAGCTCCTCGGCGTCGAAACCGCCCTCCGGGCCGGTCACCACGCACCATGAAGACGCCGGCTCGCCCACGACCTGCTCGATCGTCCCACCGCCGCGATCAGCCAGAACGAGATCGTCACGTCCCTCGAGCTCCCCCAGACCACTGAGCGCGCGGACCTCCGGAAGTCGTGCCCGGCGGCACTGCATGGCCGCCTCGCGCGCGACGCGCCGGTAACGGTCCGCCGCGACCGCGGCGCGCTCCGCGTTCCACCGTAAGACCGACCGACTCGTCATCAACGGGACGATGACATCGATGCCGAGCTCCGTGAGCTTCTGCACGACGTACTCGGGCTTTTCGCCCTTCGTGAGCCCGAACGCGACGGTCAACGACGGCGCGAGCTTCGGTTCGCTCCTCGCCGGGCCGAGCGCCCCGGCACGCACCGAAGCCTTCGCCGACTCGATCACGGCATATTCCCGCCACGCACCGGTGCCGTCCGCGGCGGTGAGCAGCTCGCCCGCGTTCACCCTCCGAACCCGCGCGAGATGATGGCCGTCGGAACCAACGATGTGAATCTCGTCGCGGAGTTGTTCGACGAAGACGTGCGCGGTGGCGGTGCTCGACGACGCGAATTCCGGCGTCACGCCGCGAGCATCACTGGAACGCGGAACGCACGCGCTTGAAGAATCCGGCCTCGTGCGGCGCGACCTGCTCGCCACGAAGCTCGGCGAACTGCCGCAACAACTCCGATTCGTTCTTGTCGAGCCGGTCGGGAATCTCGATCTCGATGCGCACGATGAGGTCACCACGCCCGCGGCCGCGCAACGAGGGAACGCCACGACCGCGCAGCCGGAACTCCCGACCCGGTTGTGTACCCGGAGGGACCACGAGCTCTTCGTCGCCGTCGAGGGTCTGGATCGACAACTGCACGCCGAGCGCCGCCTGTGTCATCGCGACGCGCCGAACGTGCAGCAGGTCGTTGCCGTGACGCTCGAACAGGCGGTGCGACGCGACGGAAACACCCACGTAAAGGTCTCCGGGTGGGCCGCCCCGCGGCGCGGCGGGACCGCGACCACTGAGGCGGAGCCGCTGACCGTCGTCGATACCCGCGGGGACGACGATCTCGACCGACCGCATCGCCTGCACCGCGCCGTTGCCGCGACAGTCGGTACACGGGTTCAGGATCCGCTGTCCCGTCGCCGCGCACGTCGGGCACGGAGATGCGGTGACCATCTGACCGAGGATCGTGCGCCGAACCTGGCGGACCTCCCCCGTCCCGTTGCACGCGTCGCACGTCGACGGATGCGTCCCGGGCTCACAGCCCGATGCGCCACATCGCTCGCACGAGACCGGCATCCGGATCGACACGGTCTTCGTCACACCGAACGCGGCCTCGTCGAGCGTCAGGTCGAGATGAGTCTCGGCGTCGGCGCCACGAGGCGGACCACCGGAGCCGCGCCGGGCCGCGAACGGATCACCACCGAAGAAGGCGTCGAACAGATCGTTGAGCCCGAAGCCCTCCGCGCCCGTCGGCCCCGACGGACCGCCGTCGGGACCGAACATGTCGTAACGGCGACGCTTCTCCGGATCGCGCAGCGTCTCGTACGCGACCGAGATCTCCTTGAACCTCGCTTCGGCCGCGGGATCCGAGTTCGTATCCGGGTGGTACTGGCGCGCGAGTCGCCGGTACGCCTTCTTGACCTCGTCATCGGTCGCGTTGCGGTCGACCTCGAGCAACTCGTAGTAGTCGGTCACGACAACGCGCGACCGAGTTGCTGGGAAACAGCGGTGACCGCGGCGAGCGCCTGCCGGTAGTCCATACGCGTCGGACCGAGGATGCCGACCGTCCCCGCGGCTTCTCCCTCGATCGTGTACCGAGCGATGATGAGCGAGCAATCACGCAGCTCCTCGACCTCGTTCTCGGATCCGATCGACACCGTGACACCGTGGTCGAGGAGCTTCCGCACGAGGGAGACGACCACGACCTGACGCTCGAGCATCTCGAGGAGCCGCGACGCGCTCTCGGCGGTGGGGAAGGACTGTTGCTCCGACGCCAACCGGCTCGCGCCACCGACGTAGAGCGGTTCGGGAGCGGAGGTGGACGCGCGGGCGGTGAGCGTCTCGCAGACCAGCGCGACGAGCGTGTCGGCTCCGGCGTCGCCGGTGGGCGGGACCGCCGGCAGCTCTCCGGCCGCCTCACCGACGAGGTGCGCCTGCAACGCGGCTCCCGCCGCGCGCACCTGCTCTGCGTCGACCTCCGAGTCGAGGTGGAGATTCGCGGTCTCGACGGTGCCGTTCGACAACACGGCGACCGCGACGACCATCGTCGGTTGGAGCGCCACGAGCTGCACGCTCCGCACGTCGACGACATCGGGATGGGGACCCATGACCACCGCTGCGTGACGCGTGATCCCCGCGAGCAACTGGCTGGTCTCGTGCAGGAGATCTTCGAGCGCGTGGTGCGCGGTGGTGAAGAAGTCGAGAACGGCGCGGCGTTGCGAGGGCGCCAGCGCGCCGGGTTCACCGAAATGATCGACGAAGTACCGGTACCCGCGGTCGGTGGGAACCCGCCCGGCCGAGGTGTGGGGCTGGACGAGGTACCCGTCGCGTTCGAGCACCGTCATGTCGTTGCGGACCGTGGCGCTCGAGACGCCGAGCCCGCGCGACCGCGCGACGGTCTGTGAACCCACGGGCTGGGCCGTGACGACGTATTCCTCGACGATCGCCCGCAGAACCGCGGCCCGGCGCTCATGAATGTCCATTGGCACTCGATTCTACCGAGTGCCAGCCCGATCAGCCGCCGCGAGGAGCTGCGCGGTGACCTCGTTCGCCAGCAACCTCCCCCGGAGCGTGAGCCGGACCCGGTCCCCGGCGGGAGCCAGGAGCCCGTCGGCAACCAACTCGCCGGCCCGGCTGCGGGCCGGGCCCGGGACCGGCGCGCCGGCCCGCGTCCGCAGCGCCAGCGAGAACGCTTCGAGCTCACGCGCGGAATCGGTCAATGTCTCCCCTCCGGCAACGGGCATGACGCCGGCCTCGACGGCGTCCACATACCGTTCGGGCGTCCGCACGTTCCACCACCGAGCCCCTCCCGTGTAGCCGTGCGCGGCGCAACCGACGCCGAGATAGTCACCCTCCTGCCAGTACACGAGGTTGTGACGGCATTCGTCACCCGGACGGGCCCAGTTCGAGATCTCGTACCACCCCAGCCCGGCGCGCCGCATCGCGTCGTCGAGCGCGAGGTACTTGTCCGCTTGATCGTCGTCGTCGGGTGCGGGCGTCTCCCCCGCGGCGACACGCCGTCCGAGCGGAGTCCCGGCCTCGATCGTGAGTGCGTACGCGCTGACGTGCGACGGGCCGAGCGCCAACGCGCGCTCCAGGGTTGTGGACCAGTCGTGCGCCGACTCACCGACGGCTCCATAGATGAGATCGATGTTGATGCGCTCGAACCCGACACGACGCGCGTCGGCAATCGCTCGCTCGACATTCGCCGGATCGTGCGTCCGACCGAGCGAGGCGAGGACGTGGGGCTGCATCGACTGCACGCCGAACGACAGCCGGTTGACACCTCCCGCACGGAGCCGCGCGAGCTTGTGCTCGTCGACGGAATCGGGATTGCACTCGACCGTCACCTCGGCGCCATCCGCGAGTTGCACCGCATCCAGGATGCGCACGAGATCGTCCGCGTCGAGCAACGACGGCGTGCCACCCCCGAAGAACACGCTCGACGCATCCGGGACGCCACGCTCGCCGTGCCGACGAAGGTCGGCGACACACGCCTCGACGTAGCGGTCGATGAGATGGCCGCGATCCGTCCAGGTCGCGAAGTCGCAGTAGTCGCAGCGATGGGCACAGAACGGGATGTGGACGTAGACGCCGAAGGGCACCCGACGATCGTCGCGCATAGTGTCGGGTCCCGTGGATTTCGACCTCCCACCCGAAGCACAACGGTATCGGGACGCCGTACGCGCCTTTCTGGATGGACACGACCCGCACTCCGTCGAGCCCGGCGAGTGGTTCCGGGTCATGGCCACGAGCGGCTACGTGGCCCCGCACTGGCCCCGCCCGTGGGGACTCGACGCCTCCCCGATCGAACAGCTCGTGATCGACCAGGAGCTGCGCGCCGCCCGGGTGCCGCGGCCCGACAACCCGATCGCGATCGGCTGGGCCGGCCCCACCCTGCTCGTCGCCGGGACGGAGGAGCAGCAGCGCACGTACCTCCCCGGCATCCTCGACGGCTCCGAGCAGTGGTGCCAGCTGTTCAGCGAACCCGGAGCGGGGAGTGACCTCGCGTCACTCGCGACGCGCGCCGTGCGCGACGGTGACGAATACGTGGTGAACGGCCAGAAGATCTGGAACACGTACGCCCACAACGCGCGGTACGGGATCCTGCTCGCCCGTACCGATCCGTCGGCCGATCGACACCGCGGCATCTCCTATTTCGTGCTCGACATGCGCTCACCGGGCATCACCGTGCGGCCCATCAAGCAGATGCACGGCATGGCGGACTTCAACGAGGTGTTCTTCGAGGACGTCCGGGTGCCGGCCGCGAACCTCGTCGGCGACGAGCACGACGGTTGGCGACTGGCCAAGGTGACGCTCGGGAACGAGCGTGTGTCGCTCTCCGGCGAAGGCGCACTCTGGGGCGCGGGGCCGACGGCGAACGACGTGCTCGACCTCGTGCGCGCGCACGGCGGATCGTCGGATCCGGTCGAGCGACAGCGGCTCGTACGGTTGTTCATCGAATCCGAGGTACTGCGCCTCATCCGGCTGCGCACGATCTCGGCCCAGGTCAAGGGGCTGGAACCGGGCCCCGAGGCGTCGATCCGCAAGGCGATCGCCGACGAGCACGGCCAACACGTGTTCGCGATGACGATGGAGCTCGCCGGTTCGTACGGGATGCTCGTCGATCGCGGCCCGTTCGGTTCGCACGACGGGCTCTGGCCGTTCGGGTTCCTGTTCTCCCCCGCGCTCACCATCGGCGGCGGAACGGCCGAGGTCCAACGCAACATCCTCGGCGAACGCGTACTCGGGCTCCCGAAGGACCCGTGAGCATCAGGGTCAGCCCGACGCCGGCCCGGGCGATGGGTGCACGGGGAGGAGCTCCGGCGGTCGCGGCTTCTGCGAGAAGTCGAAGTCGTGCCGCAGATCGCCGAGCACCTTGACGTTCTCGCGCACGGTCGGTCGCGGATCGGGTCGGCCGTCGGTCTTGGGATCGAGGCGCGCGCTCGAGAGGAAGTCGTCTTCGATGAACTTCACATACGCGTCGAAGCTCAGCGTCTGGTGGTCGACGTAGCCGCGTTTGGCGTACGGCGAGATCACGAGTCCCGGAACACGCAGCCCGTAGCCGTTGACGTCCACCTTCGGAGGAACGACGTGGTCGTAGAAACCGCCCCAGTCGTCCCAACTCACGAAGATGGCGGTCGAGCTCCAGTCCTTGCTCCGCATGATCGTGTTGACCAGGCGCGTGACGTAGGCCTGTCCGTCGCTGACCTTGCCCGGCGGATGTTCGCTCACCGCGCCGCTCGGCACGATCCACGACACCGCGGGGAGCTTGCCGCGCTTCGCGGCGTCCTCGAATCTTCGCACCGGTTGGACGTGGTCGAGCTCGCCGTCCCGCTTCACCGTGGCGAACGACGGCAGCGGATTCCAGATTCCCGGCGTCTTTGCTGCTTGGCGTACGGGCCGGCAGACCATCGCGTCGTCGTCCCGGCAATCGGGCTCGTTCCCGTCGAGCAGGTAGTAGCCCCACGAGACCTTCTTGCGGTGCAACAGGTATGTGAGGTCGGTCCACGCGTAGTTGGGCGGGGACAAGGGAACGACACTCGCCTTCGCGCGAGCCGCGGCGCGCCAGTCGGTCGGGAGGCCCGGCAGTTGCAGCGCGTTGACACAGGTGGTCGGATCGGTCGCCGAGGAGCACCGTGCCGACCACTCGGACACCATGAACAGGTGCTCGGGCAGGCTCCACGACGCGTTGGGCTCGAACATCCGGTCCTGGAGGACGAAGTTCTCGGCGTAGGCCCAGTAGTTGGGGATCTCCCGCGCGTCCTTGTACCCCATCGCGTCGGGCACCGCCGCGCCGGACCCGCACGCCGGATCGAATGCGTTCGCGCACGTGGCGCGCCCGGCTTCGGCTTGCGCCACGAAGCCGTCCATCTTCCCGCCGTTGATATCGGCGCGGGCCGCCCCCTGCCCGTGCGGCCCGCCGGCGTTCACGTCGGCGGGATCGTGGAACGGCTCGACGCAGTGCCCGGCGCGAGGATCCGGGATGCACACGTTGATGGCGCCGGTTGCATCGCGGGGAAAGCCGTCGGCACCGGGATACGTGCCGAAGTAGTGATCGAACGACCGGTTCTCCTGCATGATCACGACGACGTGCTTGATCGCGTGAATCCCGTCGGTCGGCTTCGGCCGGGCCGCGCCCGCTGCGGTCGCGGACGCGATCAACGCCAGCGCCATCGCCAGCGCCAAGGTGAACCCGATACTCGGCCCGCGGCGTTTCATCGCCGGCACTGAATCACTCCTCCAGCTTCAGCGCGGCGACGAATGCTTCCTGGGGCACTTCGACGCGACCGATGTTCTTCATCTTCTTCTTGCCCTCTTTCTGCTTCTCGAGGAGCTTGCGCTTGCGCGTGATGTCACCGCCGTAGCACTTGGCGATCACGTCCTTGCGCCGGGCCTTGACGGTCTCCCGCGCAATGATGCGGCCGCCGATGGCAGCTTGGATGGGCACGTCGAAGAGCTGGCGCGGGATGAGCTCGCGCAGCTTGTTGGTCATCTTCTTGCCGTACTCGTACGCCTTGTCCTGGTGCACGATCGTCGAGAACGCGTCGACGGGCACCGCGTTCAACAGCACATCGACCTTCGCGAGCTTCGACTTCCGATATCCCGCCGGTTCGTAGTCGAGACTCGCGTAGCCACGCGAGCGCGACTTCATCTGGTCGAAGAAGTCCATGACGATCTCACCCAGCGGCATCAGGTAGACGATCTCCACCCGCTCTTCGGAGAGATACTCCATCTTCGTCATCTCACCGCGTCGGTTCTGCGCGAGCTCCATCAACGGGCCGACGTACTCGGTGGGTGTGAGCATCGTGATGGTGACGTACGGCTCCTCGATCGATTCGATCTGCGCGCCGGGAGGCAACGCGGACGGGTTGTCGACCACCTCCGTGCTGCCGTCGAGCATGTTGGCCATGTATTCCACGTTCGGCGCGGTCGCGACGAGCGCGAGGTTGTACTCACGCTCGAGGCGCTCGCGCACGATCTCCATGTGCAGCAACCCGAGGAACCCGCACCGGAACCCGAACCCGAGCGCACCCGAGGTCTCCGGCTCGTACGTGAACGACGAATCGTTCAGGCGGAGCTTCTCCAGCGCCTCGCGGAGGTTGCCGTACTCGTCGCCGTCGACGGGATAGAGCCCGCAGAACACCATCGGCTTGGGGTCCTGGTACCCCTCCAACACCACGCCGGGCTTGACCGCGGTCGTGACCGTCTCCCCGACTCGCGCTTCGCCCACGTCCTTGATCCCGGCGATGAGATAGCCGACCTCGCCCGGGCCGAGGCTCCCGACCGGCGTCGGGACGGGCAGCCGCACACCGATCTCCTCGGCGTCGTGCACCGCGTTCGCCTGGAGGAATCGCAATCGCGCGCCGGAGACCATCGTGCCGTCGAACACTCGCATCGAGCTGATGACGCCGCGGTACGCGTCGTAGTACGAGTCGAAGATGAGTGCTTGCAGCGGCGCGTCGGGATCCCCGGTGGGAGCGGGGATCCGTTCGACGATCGCGTCGAGCAGTTCCGGCACACCCTCACCGGTCTTGGCGGAGATCCGCAGGATCTGGTCGGCGGGGAGGCCGAGTACCCGCTCGATCTCGCCGGCGACGCGATCGGGCTCGGCCGCGGGGAGGTCGATCTTGTTGAGGGCGGCGACGATCTCGAGGTTGTGCTCGAGCGCGAGGTAACAGTTGGCGAGCGTCTGCGCTTCGATGCCCTGGCTCGCGTCCACGAGCAGCACGGCCCCTTCGCACGCCGCCAGGCTGCGAGACACCTCGTAACCGAAGTCCACATGCCCCGGCGTGTCGATGAGTTGCACCACGTGGTCACGCCAGTCGACCCGGACGTTCTGGGCCTTGATCGTGATCCCGCGCTCTCGCTCCAGATCCATCGAGTCGAGGTACTGCGCGCGCATCTCACGAGGGTCGACGGCGCCACAGAGCTCGAGGAGGCGGTCGGCCAGCGTGGACTTGCCGTGGTCAATGTGCGCGATGATGCTGATATTGCGGAGTCGGTCGAGGGGGATCACGGCGGTGGGTTCGCTTCGTCTCTCCGCATTTCCGGGCAGAAAACGACACTGGAGGTCGTCTTTTGCCCGGAATACGAGTTGAGGTTGGGACGGATTCGGGTGGTCCTGCTACCCTACCTGCGTTCCCGGAACGTTCTTCGGAGTCTGACGCGCATGGCCAACATCAAGAGCCAGAAGAAACGAAACCTGACCAACGAGAAGCGCCGCCTGCGTAACAAGGGTGTGCGCTCCGAGTTGAAGACCCGCGTCAAGAAGACGGACGCCGCGATCTCGTCGGGCGACGCCCCGACCGAGTCGTTGCGCCTCGCCCAGAAGCGGCTCGACAAGGCCGGCCGCAAGGGGATCATCCACAAGAACCAGGCGGCGCGGCGTACGTCACGTTTGATGAAGCGCGCGAACCGGGCGGCGTCGAGCGCCTGAGCCCCGGCTCCCTCGGGCCCGGTTCGACAGCCCGGCCAGCCTCGCGACCAACACCTCGATCACCGCGTCCTCGGGCATGCCCGTCGCGCCTTTCAGATCCAGATCGGCCTGACCCAGCGCGTCGTAGGCCTTGCGCAGTCGATCGGTCCCGAGCGCGCGCGAATGTTCCATCGCCTTGCGTGCCGGATAGGGCTTGACCTTGCCGCCCAACGCGCTCACCGCGTCGGATTCGCTGCGGATCGCAGGATCGTCGAGCACGAGCAACCGCCGGTAGTGGTGGTGCAGGAGGCCGAGCACCTGGAGCGGATGCATCGGCTTGCCCTGCGCACCCGTCACGTGCAGCAACCGGTGGAGTATCTCGAGCGAACCGGCGACGTCGCCCGACTCGATCGCGTTCGTGAGCTGGTACACGGGGATCGCGCCCGCTTCGCCCAGGTACGGCTCGATCTCCGCGACGCCGAGCAACGTGTCGTCTCCGTAGACGCTGCGGAGCAGCTCGACGAACTGCGGCACCCGCCCGGCGTCCTCGCCCAGGTGATCCACGATCACCTGCCGAGCGTCGGCGCCCAGGTTCAAACCGGCGGCCTTCGCGTGCTGGACGAGCACGTCGAGGGTCTTCTCGCTCTCCGGTCCGGTCTCCTCGACGATCCCCTTCCACGCCTTGGTGAGGTTCGCGGGGAGCCGCCCGCCACCGGCGACGAACACCAACACGGTGGTGTCGAGCGGATCGGCGAGATAGCGAACGAACGGTTCGGCATCGGCCGTGGTGAGATTGCCGACGTCGCGCAGGACGATCACGCGGCTCGCGGTCATGAACGGCGGGCTCTGCGCGGCCACGAGCGCGCTCCCCACCACGGCGTCGCGAGCGTCGGCGCCGCTGTCGGCGTCCCCCGCGCCGGCCCGACCGGGAACGGTGAAGTCCTCGACCGCGAGCGAGCGCTCGGCATGCGGGACCAGTCCGTCGAGCACGCGATCGAGCACCTCGCCGCGCAGCACCGGATCGTCACCCCGTACGAAGTACCCCACCGTCATGGGTCCGAAGCCTACGCAGCCGGCCGGCGGCGCCCAGCAGCGATCCCACGGCCACGATGCCCCAGGCGCCGCGGGCGTCGACCGTGAGGGGCAGGCGCGACGCCACCCGGGCCACGGTCTCGACGTACCGCGCCAGCGCCAGGAGGGGGACGTCGAGGACGGACACCAGGATCGGGACCGATCGCAGGGCACCACCGACCGTCCCCGTCAGGAGGCCGATGATCGTGAGCGGGCCCGCGGCCGGCACCGCGAGCAGGTTTGCCGGCAAGGTGGCCAGCGGCATCGACCCGAACACCGGGATCAGGATCGGCGCCACACCGATCTGCGCCGCGATCGTGACACCGAGGCTCTCGCGGAACCAGCGCGGCCCCCGCAGCATCTCGCCGATCGACGGCGCGAGGAACGCGATGCCTCCGCTCGCCGCGGCCGAGAGCAGGAATCCGATCGAATGGAGCAGGAACGGATCCGCGAGCAGGAGCGCGCTGACCGCGACGAGGAGCGCACGGAGCCCCGCCTGCGGTCGGCCGAGCAACATCCCGGTCAACGCGAAGACCGCCATGGCGATGGCCCGAAGGACCGAGGGTTCCCAACGCGTCATCGCGCCGAAGACAACGAGCACGAGCAGTGCACCCGTGAATCGCAGCACGAGCGGTGACCGCCGCAGCACCGGGCCGCCGAGCGCGAGCACGAACCCAACGTTGGCGCCCGACACCACCAACAGGTGGCTCAGACCGGCGCCGCGGAACTCCTCGATCAGCGAGCGCGGGATCTGACGGGTGTCGCCCAGGAGAAACGCGGCCAACAACCCGCGTTCGGTGGCGGGCAACCGCTCGTTGCCCTGCGTCACCCATCGACGCGCGGTGTTCGCGACGCGCAACAACGGCGAGTGGGGCGGCGCAAAGGATCGTAACGACGTCGTCGCGAATCGCGCGACGGAGTGCTGCCAGCGGAAGCGGCGCAGCCGGCCACTCAGGGGACCGGGAGTCCCGCGGAGCTCGACGACATCCCCCGCCTCCAGGAGCCGTAGCTCGCCCGCCGTTCGAGCCCCCGCCGTGACGAGGAGGGTCCGCCCGCCGGCCCCGTGATGCCGGCCTCGGCTTCCCGGTTCGTGGAACTCGTGCGCACGAAGGAGGAACTCGACCCCGAAGGTTCCCGACGGATCGTCGATCAGCGTGCCCGTGAGCTCCACCTCGTGACGGAGCGCGACGACGTGCGTGAACGGCGATCGTTCCAGTCCGTGCAGGGCGCGCTGCGTCCCGGCCGTCGCGAGCAACGAGAAGCCCAGCACCGCCAGGCCGAGGCGCCCCTTCGACCGCGGGCGCGTCGAACGCGACACCAGCACGGAGAGCAGCACGAGCACGACCGCGAGGACCAGCAACGCGGTCGCGTCCGACGCGCCTCTCCGCTCACCCGCCGACACGCCGAGCCCGACACCGGCCAACACCAACGACGGACCGAGCGCCCCGGACGGTCTCACACGGCGACCAGGGGCCGGAGGTCCGCGAACCGCCGGTCCCCGATGCCGTGCACGCTGCGCAGCTCGTTGACCGAGCGAAACCCGCCCCGGCGCGTGCGTTCGGCGATGATGGCGCGGGCCAACGCCGGTCCGACGCCGGGGAGCAACTCGAGCTGGTCGCCGGTCGCCGTGTTGAGATTCAACGGACCGGTGTTCGCCGGCGCCGCGGTCCCGGATCCGTTCGCCGCGGCGCTCGCACCGGTCGTGATACCGGGCGTGATACCGGCCGAGGGATCACCGTGACGGACGACGACGATCTGCGCGCCGTCCGCCACCTTGGCCGCGAGGTTGACGCGGTCGAGGTCGGCATCGGGGAGGGCACCCCCCGCGGCCGTCACCGCGTCGACGACCCGGGCGCCGGCCGCGAGCCGCACCACTCCCGGATGCACGACCGCGCCGGCGACGTCCACGAGGACCCGTCGGTCCGGCCCCGCGCGCGGTGCGGTCGTGATCGGCGACGCGTGCGCGGCCGCCGTCCGCGAGCGACGGGGCGTCGCCGCGCGCAGCGCGACCGTGTGGGGCCCGGTGCGCGCACCGACCCGGTAGAAGACGATGCCGGCGGCGAGGGCGACGACGACGAGCGCGATCACCGGGGCGCGGGGATCGCGGGTCAGCGTGGCCAGGCGGCCGGCGAGTTCGTCGATCGGACCGCGGCGCGCCAGAGGACGCGGCGGCAGGGGACGTGGGAGTTCAGGGACCGTTCGGTTCTCGGGCACAGGTTCCTCCGAGCGCGTGACAACGACGGAGGAAGTGCTCGGGAAAGCCGGAGCGCAGGGTATCAGCGCGTCGGGCGGTCACCAACCCGACAGTGTCCGGGCCTCTTCCTCGAAGGGGATCGCGCGATACGCGTCCCAGTGCCGCAGACCGCGGAACCGCAACCGAAGATACGACGTCAGGTACCGCCCGAGGAACCGCGGCGCGCCAGACTCGCGCCACTGGCGCACGTGCACGAGCTCGTGGGCCACGAGCGCACGGTCGCGTTCATGGCCGCGGCGCACGAGGATCCATCGACCCAGCGTCATCGCCACGACCCCCGGTGTCAACCACGGCACCACGACGAGTCGCGCCCGTTCACGGTCGACGGGAGGCACGTGCGGATGGAGGGCCTGCTCTCCCGGCGCAAGTCGCGCGATCGCCACGTCAGGGGCGCATCAGCTCGGTGATGACGCGGAAACCGTTGGCCGAGAGCACGTCGACGAAGTTCGTCCGTTGCGGCGACACCGGCAACTGGTAGTAGCGCCCGGCCCGTGGACGCTCGCCCAGGAACGCGATGGCGCGCCGGCCCCGCATCACCCACACCGTGGCGTCGGCCTTGGGGAGCACGATGCCCCGACGCAACGGGAACGACAGCGCGAGCCCGTCGGCGCGGATCGCGACGCGCCACGGCGCGAGGATGCCGAGCATCAGGGCACCCGCGGTCATGACGAGATACAGGAAGCCGCCGCCGTTCGCGATCGCCCAGAAGGAGAGGACCAGCACGGCCGGGGCCAGCAGACGCGAGAAGATGCGCTGGGCCACGAAGATCTCGTTGGTGTCCGCCATGTCCGCTCCGTTCAGCCGACGACGTAGTTGAGCATGCGGCCCGCAACGTAGATCACCTTGCGAACACCGACGCCGTCGAGCGCGGCCGAGATCTTCGGGTCCGACTCTGCGGCGGCGCGGGCCGTGGCTTCGTCGGCGTCGACGCCGATCACCACCCGGCTCCGCACCTTGCCGTTGACCTGCACCGGGATCTCGACACGATCCTCGACGAGCAGCGCGGGGTCGGCGGTCGGGAACTCCACGAAGGCGACGGTGGAGTCGTGGCCCAGACGCTCCCAGAGCTCCTCGGCGACGTGCGGCGCGAGCGGCGCCAGCATCAACGCCATCGGCTCGATCACCTCGCGGGGAGCGCTCCCCTCCTCGGTCACGATCTTCGTGAGGTGGTTGTTCAGCTCGATCAAGCGGGCGATCGCGGTGTTGTAGCCGAGGTCGGCCATGTCCGAGCGCACGGCGTCGATCGTCTTGTGCAGCATCCGGCGCGTGGCTTCGTCGGCGCGACGATCGTCCACCCGGAGCGCGCCGGTCTCCTCGTCGACGGTATTGCGCCACAGGCGCTGGAGGAACCGGTGGACGCCGATGACGTCCGTCGTGCTCCACGGCCGGCTCGCGTCGAGCGGGCCCATGTACATCTCGTATAGCCGCAGCGTGTCCGCTCCGTAGTCGCGGTACATGTCGTCGGGCGTGACCACGTTCTTCAGGCTCTTGCCCATCTTCCCGTATTCGCGATTGACCGGCGCGCCGTGATGGATCCAGTGCCCGTTGCGTTCCTCCACCTCCGACGCCTCGACGTACGCGCCCCGCTCGTCGGTGTACGCGAAGGCCTGGATGTAGCCCTGGTTGAACAGTCGCTGGAACGGCTCGGGCGTGGAAACGTGGCCGAGGTCGAAGAGGACCTTGTGCCAGAAGCGCGCGTACAACAGATGGAGCACCGCGTGCTCGACCCCGCCGACGTAGAGATCCACGCATCCCTGCGACGGCGTGCCGTCGCCACGAGTGCCACCCGACCAGTACCGCTCGACGTCCGGTCCCACCAGCGCATCCGCGTTCGTCGGGTCGAGGTAGCGCAGGTAGTACCAACACGATCCCGCCCACTGGGGCATGGTGTTGAGCTCACGGCGGTACGTCTTCGGACCCTCGCCGAGATCGAGCTCCACCGTCACCCAGCCCGCCGCTCGGCCGAGCGGCGGCTCGGGCAACGCATCCGGATCGTCGGACGTCCTGGGCTCGAAGTCGGTGATCTCGGGGAGCTCGACCGGCAGGAGCGAATCGGGCAACGCGATCGGCAGTCCGGTGTCGTCGTACACGATCGGGAACGGCTCGCCCCAATAGCGCTGGCGGCTGAACAACCAGTCGCGCAATTTGAAGGTGACGGTCGGCTCACCACGCTTCTCGTGCGCCAGCCACGCGTTGATCGCGTCCTTCGCCGCGGCAACCGACAGGCCGTTCAACGACACGGAGTCGTTCGCGGAGGCCATGCCGACGCCGTCACCGGTGAACGATTGCGGCCAGCCGTCCGCGGGCGTCTCCGAGTCCAGGAGGTATTCCTCGAACCACGAATCCGGTGGGCGGATCACGCCCACGATCGGCAGCTCGAACTCGTGCGCGAACTCGAAGTCGCGTTGGTCGTGCGCGGGCACGGCCATGATGGCCCCGGTGCCGTAGCCCATGAGCACGTAATCGGCGATGAAGATCGGGATGCGCTCACCGTTGACCGGGTTGACGGCGAACGCGCCGGTGAAGACACCGGTCTTCTCCTTCCCTTCGCTCTGGCGCTCGAGCTCGGACTTCTGCGCGGCGAACGCTCGATACGACGCGATCGCTTCGGGGGGCGAGGTCTCCGCGCCGAACGACCCCCGCCACGGTGTGGCCGACACTCCCGGCCACACTGTCGGCCACTCGTTCGGCACGATCGCGTCGACCAGCTCGTGCTCGGGGGCGAGCACCATGTACGTGGCCCCGAACAACGTGTCGGGCCGGGTGGTGAAGACCTCGATGTCGATGCCGTCGTGGCCCTCGACCGCGAACGACACCGTCGCACCGGTGCTGCGCCCGATCCAGTTGCGCTGCATGAGCTTGATGGAGTCGGTCCAGTCGAGGAGATCGAGATCGCACAACAGCCGCTCCGCGTACGCGGTGATACGCATCTTCCACTGCTTCAACGGCCGCTTGACCACCGGGAAGTTGCCGCGTTCGCTCCGGCCGTCGGCCGTGACCTCTTCGTTGGCCAGCACCGTGCCGAGACCGGGGCACCAGTTGACCGGGGCTTCGTCGAGATAGGCGAGCCGGTACGAGTCGACCAGCCGGCGCTGTTCGAGCGGCGACAGCTCGCTCCAGTCCCGGCCGTCGTCGATCGGCCGCGCCCCCGTCTCGAGCTCGGCGACCAGTTCCGCGATCGGGCGGGCGCGGTCGGCTTCGGCGTCGTACCAGCCGTTGAAGATCTGGAGGAAGATCCACTGGGTCCAGCGGTAGTAGTCGACGTCGGTCGTCGCGATGCCACGTCGGGGGTCGTGGCCCAGCCCGAGCGCCCGCAGTTGGCGCCTCATGTTGGCGATGTTCGCCTCGGTGGTGACCCGGGGGTGCTGACCCGTCTGCACCGCGTACTGCTCGGCCGGGAGGCCGAAGGCGTCGTAGCCCATGGCATGGAGCACGTTGCGGCCGTTCATGCGCATGAACCGGGCAAAGACGTCGGTGCCGATGTAGCCGAGCGGGTGCCCGACGTGGAGCCCGGCCCCCGACGGGTACGGGAACATGTCCAGGACGTAGAGCTTCTCGCGGGCGGGATCGAAGCCGTCCGCGAGGTCACCAGTCGGGTTGGGGGCCCAGAACGTGTGGTCCGTCTCCCAGTAGTCCTGCCACTTCCGCTCGATTCGGCCGGCCAGCGCGGCCGTGTAGCGGTACGGCGGGGGTCCGGAGAGCTGGTCGTCGGCCATGAAACGGCAGCGTATCGAAGCATCCGCCGCGTCCGGACGGAACTGATACTTTGAGGGCCCCTTCGGGGCTGTAGCTCAGCTGGTAGAGCGCCACCATGGCATGGTGGAAGTCGTGGGTTCGAGTCCCATCAGCTCCACAGGCGCTCGAAGAGGGCGCGTTTCCAGAGGTGCCGGGTTGCTGCCTGCGAGGAGCGTCGGCTTCGCGGCCCCTCAGGGACCCTTGCGCTTGGTTGCGGTGGCTCGCTCGCCTTTGCCGGCCGCCGCTTTGGGCTTGGCCGTGCCGGCCGTGCGCCGCGATGATGCGTTCAGGGCCGCGGCGGCGCGAACCAGGGCCTTGAAGGCCCTCTCATCGATCTCGTCTCCCTCGGAGAGGTCGATGGCGCGCCTCGCGTTGCCTTCGAGGCTGGCGTTGAAGAGACCTGCCGGATCCTCGAGAGAAGCTCCCTTGGCGAAGGTCATCTTCACGACGTTCTTGTAGGTCTCGCCGGTGCAGATGATCCCGTCGTGGGACCACACCGGGACCCCTCTCCACTTCCACTCCTCGACCACTTCGGGGTCGGCCTGCTTGACGAGGCGGCGAATCCGGGAGAGCACCTCGCCCCGCCAGTCGGGGAGCTCCTCGATTCTCGCGTCGATCAGCTTGGAGGGAGACTCGGGCTCGGGCTCGCTGGGCATGCTCAGACCCTCCACAGCAGGTCTACCTGGATTGGCAATCGAAGAATCGAGTTCCTGGCTTTGACAACTTCATGCATCGTTCCTCTTCGTTCCTCTGAATGCAAGTGCGCTGCCGATCCGCTTCTTCCGCGCGACGACACCGCAGGACAGGTCGTCCCCTGCCTGCGGTGCGGTCGCTCCGGTCCGTGCCGTGCCGTGCCGTGCGGTGCGGTGCCGTGCCGTGGAGAGTGCCGGTCAGGCGCGACCGACCTCGCACTCATTCGGGTCGATGTGGCCGAGGTTCTCCACCACCTTGAACGTACCGCCCTCCGAGCGGGCGATGTACATGTTCATCCGCACGTGGTGCTGACCCGGCACCATCTCGGCGGGGCCTCCCGGACCCTCCGCGATCCGGGCATGGTCGAGGGCCACGATGACGTCGTCCTGGTCGAGCGACCCGGCTTCGGTGACGGCGGCCTCCCAGAGCTTGAGCGCCCGGTAGGTTCCGGTGCACGCGCTCCCCGCCGTGAACATCGCGCTGCCGGGGTACCGCGCCTCGTACCGGTTGAGGAGCTCGATGCTGAACGGGTCGTCGACGTCCCGGTAGTAGTCCAGGCACCCGTACAGGCCCTCGACCTGCTCGGCCGGCACGAGGTTCAGGAAGTTCTCGTCGAAGTAGGTGCAGACGATCCTCCCACCACGACGCGTGAACCCTGCACGATGCAACTGCTCGAGGAACGGCGTCAGCCCGGGCGGGACGATCGTGTTGAACACGACCTCCGCGCCGCTCGCCATGATGTCGGCGACGACTCGCTCGTAGTCGGTGTGATCAAGCGGGAAGTACTCCTCTCCGACGACCTCACCACCTCTGGCGGTCACCACCTCACGCACCTTCTTGTTCAGCGTGTGCGGCCAGATGTAGTCGGCCGACGGCATGTAGAAGGTCTTCGCGCCCGTCTCCTGCATGAGCCAGGGGAAGAACGGGTCGATCTGCTGCGCGGGGACCGGACCGGTGCAGAAGATCAGGGGATGACACTCCTGACCCTCGTACTGCTCCGGGTAGAGGTAGAGCTTCTCCGCGTCGTCGACGACCGGGCCCTTGATGGCCTGGCGAGTGGAGCTGTAGATGCCACCGACGACGACGTCGACGTCGGCATCGACGAGCTTCGCCGCGGCGGCCTCGGCGCGGTCGTCGTCGGTCGCGCTGTCCTCGACGAACAGCTCGATCGGCCGGCCGAGCAGGCCGCCGCGGGCGTTGATGTCGTCAATCGTCATCTTGGCGACGTTGACGTTGGCGACGCCCATGAAGGAGAGGGCACCGGTCTGGTCGGTGACAAGGCCGACCCGGGCCGAACGGTTGATTGCGCTGGTCATCATCGTCTCCTCACGCCTCGTAGGAGCCGAGGAGCCGCGCGGCCTCCGGCTTGCCCAGGTGGCCGGCCTCTCGGAGGATCGGCGGCACGTCGGGGTCGGAGACGAAGGCGGCCCACCCCTGCTCGTTCCAGTCGAAGAGCGCCCAGACGCGGTTCGCCTCGGTGGGGTCGCCGAACACGGTCGCACCTTGGGAGCCGTGGAGCGCGCGCTTGTCGGCACCCTTCGTACCGAAGATCTCCAGGAAGCGGTCGACGTTCTCGACGGTCGTGGTGGCCAGGATCATGGCTGTTCCCCTTTCGCATGGATCGCTGCGGATCCGCTCGCGCCGGCCGGGTTCGGTCGGCGTCAAGGGTCATTCTCCGGATCGGCTACGCATGCGGCATCGGTAGACCTACCCATTTCCGGGCTACCTACGCTCCGCCGCGCCCGTCGACCACCTGGTGCTTGACCGCCCAACGGGTCGCCGCGGCGCGGCTGGAGACGCCGATCTTCGTGTAGATGTTCTGCACGTGGTGCTCCGCCGTCCTCGGTGAGATGAAGAGCTGGGTGGCGATCTCGCCCGAGGTCCGGCCGTCGGCCACGAGGCGCAGCACCTCCACCTCTCGCCGGCTCAGGCCGCCGGGCCGCGCCGGGCGGGCCCGTGGGTCCGGGTCGCGGCGAGCGAGATCGATCTGCCGGAGCGCGTAGGCCGCCGCCGCGCCGAGGTCGAGCGCGGCGCCCACCGACGCGAGTTCCGCGGCGCGCGTCGTGCCGAGCTTGCGGCCGACCCGGTCGCCGATCTCGCCGAGCTCGGGTACGTGATGGAGGCTCGACGGTTCGCGCAACAGCGCGCCGACGAGCGTCGCGGCCGGTTCGAGACGGTCGAGCCGCTCGAACAGCGCCGGCACGCTCGCCAGGGTGATGATCAGCTGCGGCACGTTGCCGGCACGCTGGAAAGCGCCGATCGCATCGGCGAACAGCACCAGCGCGGCTCCCGCCTCTCCGTCGGAGGTGTGGAGGCGGCCGGCGTCGCGCGCGAGGAAGCCTTCGAAGAACTGCACGCGGTGTTCGCGCACGAAGTCGACGCCCTCGTCCCAAGCCGCGAACGCGCGGCGCACGTCCGCCTTGGAGAACGCCATCCCCACGATCCAGAGCGCGTAGGAGATCCAATAGGGGTTGCCGAGCGATCGTGCGGCCGCGATGGAATCCTCGGCGAGCGCGAGCGCCTCCTCGATCCGGCCGCACGACTGGAGACCGTCGACATAGGAGGCGATGCCGTAGCCGCGGTTGCTGCCGTAGCGCTCCGCCACCGCGCCCGTGAGCTCGACGTAACGATCGAGGTCGCCGCAGTAGACGCTCGCCAAGGCCTCGATGAACGACGCGTAGCCGGGTTCGCAGGCGTCGTAGCGGGGGTCACCCTCTAATTCGGTCGCCCGGTGCGCGTGCACACGCGCCGACTCCGCCCTCCCCGCGAAGCACGCGTACCCGGCGGCCGCGTAGAGGCGGGGGAGCCGGCGGACCTCGGCCCCGGCCGCGGGCTCGAGCAGCTCCTCGGCCCATGCGAGCGTCTCGAAGAGCTGCACCGAGAAGCCCATCAACGCGGCGTGCGCGGCGATGTCCGCCGCCACCTCCAGGTCGCCACGCCCCGCGCTCCACCGGTAGCCCGCCCGCAGGTTGCCCAGCTCCACCTCGACCCAGTCGACCGCGGCACGCCATCCGGGCCCGTTCCAATGCTCCCAACGGGCCGCCGCCTCCCGCGCGAAGTGCGCGGCGTGCCGATCACGGGCCTGCTCGAGCAAGCCCGCCTCCGCCAACCGGTCTTCCCCGAACTGGCGGATGGTCTCGAAGAGGCCGTACCGGGTGCGCGTGCCGCTGTGGTCGGCGACCACGAGCGACTTGCGGACCAACGAGTCGAGCAGACGGAGCACGTCGACGTCGTCGACGTCGTCGACCACGGAACAGACGCTCGTCAGGTCGAAGCCGCCCGCGTACACCGACGCCAGACGGAGCAGCTCGCGCTCGTCGTCGGTGAGAAGGTCATAGGACCACTCCACGGCATGGCGCAGCGTGAGCTGTCGTTCCGGTCCCGGCCGCGAGGCCTCCAACAGCCGGAACCGGTCCGCGAGCCGATCCCGGACCTCGACCGCGCTCATGGCCGCCATCCGCGCCGCCGCCAACTCGATCCCCAGTGGGAGGCCGTCGAGGGTTCGGCAGATCTCGGTCACGGCGGTCGCGGTCTCCGGCTCCCCGAGGCCGAAGTCGGGCCGCACGGCGCGGGCGCGGTCCACGAACAGTGTGACGGCATCGGAGGCCACGCCCCCGTCCAGTGCCAGCGGCGCCACGGTGAGCACCGCTTCCTCGTCGATGGCGAAGGTCTCTCGCGACGTGGCGAGGAACTTGGCGTCGCTGGACCGAGCGAGCATCGCCGCAATCGCTGCTCGCGCCGCGGCCTGGACGTGTTCGCAGTTGTCGACGACCAGTAGCAGGTGCCGACCACCGAGCGACTCGGCCACCACCTCGATGAGTGGCGCGTCGCCCTGCGGCGTGACGCCCAGCACGGCCGCGATCGCCGCCGGAACGGCGGCCGGGTCGCCGACCGGTGCCAGCTCGACCATCCACACGCCGTCGGGGAACTCGCCGGCCAGCTCGGCCCCGGCCTCGAGGGCCAGGCGCGTCTTGCCCACTCCGCCGACACCGCTCAGCGTGACGAGGCGGCACGACCGCACGAGTTCGGCAACCTCGTCGACCAATTGCTCGCGACCGACCAGTGAGCTCAGCTGCTGCGGGAGGTTGCCCGCGAAGTGGTCGACGCCGCGGAGCACCGGGAAGTCGGCCGGGAGCCCGTCGGACATGAGCTGGTGCACCGACATCCGGCCGCGCAGACCGCGGAGCCGGTTCTCGCCCAGGGGGCGCAGCGCGACGCGACTGCGCAGCAGCACTTCGGTCGCGTCCGAAACGAGCACCTGGCCGCCGTGGGCGAGCGACAGCAACCGCGCGGCGCGGTTCACCTCGCTGCCGGAGTAGCTCCCGTCGCGGTGGGTCGCCTCAGCCGTGTGCAAGGCCATCCGGACCGCGCCGTCGGTGGCACCGTCGTCGCGCAGCTGTTCCATGGACTCGATTGCCGCGGCGGCCGCGTCAGCCGGAGTCGAGAACGCCGCGCGCATCCCGTCGCCACCGGTGCCGAACACGTAGCCGCCGTGGCGTTCGATCGCGCTCCGTACGGTGCCGTCCTGCACACGCAGCGCCTCGGCCATGACGGTCGGGTCTTCCTCCCAGCGGCGCGTCGAGTCCGCAACGTCGGTGAACAGGAAGGTCACCGTCCCCGTTGGGAGCCCGCTGCGCACGCCCGCACGGTAACGCGGTGGCCGCGTACCAGCGCATTGAGCTCCGGCAGCCCGATGTGGGCGCCTTCGGTGGCAGCCCGGCGGAAGTGGCACGCGAGCGGCAGCTCGAGCCCTCCACCGAGGCAGTATCCGAACATCGTGACGATCACGGGTTGGTCCAGGTTCTCGATCAAGGACAGGACACGCAGCCGCTGATCGAGCACCGCCTCGAATCCACCACGAGCCTGCGCGCGCATCATCAGCTGTTTGAGGTCCATACCGACGCTGAAGTTGTCGTCTCCGGCCGCGGTGATCACAACCGCCCGCACCTCGCGATCGTCCCGCAGGGCCATCACGGCACGTTCGATCTTCGCGAGTTCGCAGGTTGTCCGGCGCGGTCCACTGCCGGACCCGCTGCTCCTACCCGCGTAGGCTCGCACTGTCGATAGCTTCGACGCCAGAGGTTCCTGATGAACGTCCGACTGTTTCCTCCCGCCCTCGCCGCAGTCCTCCTGCTGCTCTCGAGCGCCACCGCAAGTGCGGCGGGCTCGGATTCGGCGGCTGCGGCGCGGGGACTCCTGCGAATGTCCGACATGCCGGGCAATCTCACCGAGCGCACCGTGGACACCAGCGACAGCACGACCAGCATCGGGCCCGGGGCCGACTGCCGGCGCTACGACCAGGCGAAACAACGGTTCCGCAGGGCGCGCACCGCTCGGGCGAACGTGATCTTCCACGACCAGCCCGACAACGAACGCATCTCCGAAACCATCGGCATCGCGAGAACCGCCGCCTCGGCCGCGCAGCTCGAAGAGGCATTCGCCCGATCGGCAACCGGCCGGTGCCTCGGCAGCTTGCTGAAGTCGACGTTGCACCAGAGCCTCGGTGCGGACGCGGCCGCGGTAACCGTGACCGTCCGACCGTCGCATCTCCCGAAGCTCGGCGATCAGATCAACGGGTACGACGTGCTCGTGAAGGTGCCGGCGAACAACGGGTCCTCACAGCAGCTCGGCTTCAGCTTCACCGCGATGCGAATCGGTCGGGCGCTGGCGCTGGTTCAGCTCCAGACCGCGAGTGGCGACCTGATCGATCAACGCCCCGCGATCCTTGCCGCCGCGGCCAAACGGCTCCACTCCGCGATGATGTGACACCGGCGCGAAGGGGGCAGCGTGACGACGAGCGAGGCATTCTCGGTCGAGGCACTGACGGACCAGGCGTCGGAACGCGCGCTCGGGCACATGGTGAATCGACTGCACTACGTCGAGGATCGCAGGCAGCATCCCGACATCGCCGCCGAGCGGGTCGAGCGACCGGTGTTCATCATCGGTATGCCTCACATCGTTGGTGCGCTCCATGGGCAGCGACACGGTGGACTCCCACGAAGTGGCGGCCGACTGGATCGCGCGCCTGCGGAAGATGTTGATGCGGGGCGCCGAGGTGCGCCGCACGAGTTGGGCGTCGATCCACAGCAAGTACGCACGGAGTTCGCCGGCTACATCAACCAGTTCTCGCTCGAACCGCAGACGCTCTAGCCATGGCCGCCGATTCGCAGACCTCGCCGGCCACCATGCGAGCCTGGCGCACGCACGAGTACGGGCAGCCGCTCGCGGCGCTGCGCCTCGACGTGATCGACATTCCCCGACCCGACGCGGGCGAGGTTCGCGTCCGCGTGCAGGCGATCCCCTTGAACCTCAACGATCTGGAGCGCGTCACCGGCGGCAACATGATGGTGGAACCCGAGTTGCCCTACGGGCCGGGGATGGAGGTCATGGGAATCGTCGACGCGTGCGGCGACGGTACCGAGCACTGGCTCGGCCGAAGGGTGGTCGCCATGCCCAAAGGAGCGAACGGCGGCTACGCCGAGTACGCGGTGTGCCCCGCCGTCTCGACCTTCGACATGCCCGACAGCATTCCTCGGCCCGATGCCGCGGCTTTGTACTTCCCGTTTCATCTCGCGTGGCTCGGGCTCTTCGACCGCGCCGACCTGCAGCCCGGTGAGACCGTGTTGATCCACGCCGGCGCCGGCGGCTCCGGCAGCGCCGCGATCCAACTGGCGGCGCATCGCGGCGCGCGAGTCTTCGCCACTGCGGGAACCGACGAGAAGGTCGCGTTGTGCCGCGAGCTCGGCGCCGATGTCGCCATCAACTACACGACCGACGACTTCGCCACCGCCGTATTGGCCGAAACGAACAACACCGGCGTCGACGTGGTCTTCGACAACGTCGGCGAATCGGTCATGGAAGCATCGATGAAGTGCACCGCGTACAATGGCCGGTATCTCATGATGGGCTTCGCGTCCAACAAGGCAGTGGCCGACGAACCCCTGATCGTCCCCCGGCGGCTCGCGACAGGGAACTTCAAGCTGTGCGGCGTGCTGCTCGCCTATGCGACGGACGACATCGCGGGTCTCGTGAAGACCGCGATGGGTTGGAACCTCGCATCGGGCGAACTCGGGGAGCGAATCATGCGCGAGATCGTCGGGCTCGTCGAGCAGGGAGCCGTGCGCGCGGTGGTGGGTCGAACGGTCGAGTTCGACGACCTCCCCCGCGCGCTCACGGCGATGGCGAACCGGGAAACCATCGGCCGCACGATCGCCATCCTCTGACCATGCGCGCGCTGCGGGTGCACTCGTACGGCGAACCGGGCGACGCCCTCGTCCTCGACACCGACGTTCAGGTACCCGAACCCGGGCCGGGCCAGCTTCGCGTCCGCGTTGCCGCGGCGGCACTCGGGCTGCCCGACGTGTTGTTGTGCCGCGGCACCTACCAATTCCGCCCCGAACCGCCGTTCTCACCCGGGATGGAAGCGGCCGGTGTCGTCACCGCGGCGGGCGACGCCGGCTCTGCACATCTGCTGGGACAGCGCGTTGTGGGCGTCCCCGTGTTGCCCGACGGCGCGCTCGGCGGCGAGTGCATCGTCGCGATCCGGAACGCGTATCCGATACCCGACATCGTGGGCGACGTCGCCGCCGTCGCGTCACACATCGCCGGTACGACCGCTCACATCGCCCTGCACCGGCGGGCAGAATTGCAGCCGGGCGAGACACTGCTCGTGCACGCGGGCGCGGGCGGGACGGGCTCCGCCGCGATTCAACTCGGCCGGATCGCCGGGGCCCGCGTCATCGCGACGGCGGGCAGCGCCGAACGAGCGGCGGTCTGCCGCGAGCTCGGCGCGGAGATCGCCATCGATACGTCCACCGAAGACATCGTCGCCGCGGTGCATGACGCGACGGGTGGCCGGGGAGTCGACATCGTGTTCGACCCGGTGGGCGGCGACACCTTCCACGCGTCGCGGCGCTGCATCGCGTCGGAGGGCCGCATCCTGTTGATCGGCTTCGCCGCCGGCGACTTCCAGACCATTCCCGCCACCGACGTGTTGCTGCACAACTACTCGGTGCTCGGCGTCTACGTGGGTGCATATGCCGGCGACGATGCGGGGCGCGAGTTCATGCTCGGCGTGCACGCCGACTTGATGCGATGGATCGAAACCGGCGACTTCCGACCCTTGGTCTCCGCCGAGATCACCCCGGCCGAAGCGCCCGCCGCGCTCGAACGACTGCGCGACCGCCAGGTCGTCGGCCGGGTCGTGGTGTGCCCCGAGCGGCCGAAGGCGTAAGTCGGGCGGCGCTCACACCGCGGCGACGTCGACCGGGATCCCGTTGACGATGGCGTTGTTGCTCGGCACGTCGACGAGTCGCCCCGGCGCGAGCAGGTTGTTGTTCACGCCGGGGTATTCGCTCGCTACCGACAGACGCGTCCCCGGCTTGTCATGACCCCAACCGTGCGGAAGGGAGACGACGCCGGGCATCATCTCGTCGGTCACCTCCACCGTCACATCGACCGCGCCGGCCTCCGACGTGACGCGCGCGAGCTTGGTGTCCTCGACGCCGAGGCGCGCCGCGTCGTCGGGATGGATGAGCAGCGTGCACCGATCCTTGCCCTTCATCAGCACGTTCACGTTGTGCATCCACGAGTTGTTCGACCGCACGTGACGCCTCGAGATGAGGAGCAACTGAGCGGAGTCGCCACGCTCGAGGCGCGTCGCGAGCCGCGGGATGTCCGCGGTGATGTAGTCCGGCGCGAGCTCGATCTTTCCCGACGGCGTGTTCAACAGCTCACGAACGCGCGGGATCATCGGCCCCATATCGATGCCGTGCGGCTGGTCGCGGAAGTGTTGGAGGGTCAGACCATCGGGATGTTCGCCATATCGATCGCCGAACGGCCCGGTGCGGATCTGGAGATCGAGCATCCGTTCGGGGCCGCGCGAGTCGTAGGCTCCGGCGACCAGCGCGGGATCCACGCCCTGCATCTCGCACAACGCGGCGAAGTACCCGTCGTCGATGGCACCGACGTCGATGTCAGCGTTGGTCATGCCCGCGAGCAGCCCGGCGAGACGGGTGAGGATCTCCCACTCCGCCGGACGGTCGGGCGGGAAGATCGCGGGCGAGAAGTTGCCGGCGCTGCGAGATGCCCACATCGTGATGAGGTCGTCGAAGTGCGGCTGCTCCAGCGCCGACAGCCCGGGCAGGATGACGTCCGCATGGCGTGTCGTCTCGTTGAGGTAGTTGTCGACGCTGATCATGCACTCGAGATTGGGCAGCGCGGCGTCGAGGCGGCCGGCGTCGGGCGCGCTGATCACCGGGTTCCCGGCGATGGTCACCAACGCCTTGAGCTGCCCCGCGCCGGGCGTCGCGATCTCCTCGGCCAGGCACGAGAGTGGCACCTGGCCGAGAACCTCGGGCGCGCCTCGCACACGGCTCTTCCAACGTCCGAACGAGACGCCTTCGGCCCACTGCGGATCGGGCAGCGAGCTCGCGCCCCATGCGATCGGGTTGCCGAACATCAGCCCGCCGGGCCGGTCGAAATTCCCCGTCAGGATGTTCACGACGTCGACGAGCCACGACGCCAACGTCCCGAACTCCTGGTTGCACAGCCCGATCCGGCCGTACACCGCGGCGGACGGCGACGCGGCGATCTCGTGCGCCAGCCGGCGGATCGTCTCGGCGGGGACGCGACAGGTATCCGCGACCCGTTCGGGCGGGAACTCGGTTGCGAGGCGACGGACGTCGTCGACACCGTTGACGATGCCGGCAACGTCACCGAGGTCGACGAGGCTGTCCTCGAACAACACGTGACAGACGGCGAGCAGCAAGGCGGCGTCGGTGCCGGGCACGATCGGCACCCATTCGTCGGCCCGATCCGCAGTGCCGGTTCTCCGAGGATCGACGACCACGACCTTGCCGCCGCGCTCGCGGATGCGGTCGATCTCACCGAGCACGTCGGGACAGGCGAGGAGACTGCCCTGCGACGCCTGTGGGTTGCCGCCCATCACCAACCAGTACTGCGTGCGCTGGATGTCGGGCGCGGGGATCCACCACATGTTGCCGTACATCAACATGCACGACACGTTCTTGGGCCATTGGTCGACGGTGCCGGCCGAGTAGAGCGTGGAAAGGGCCGACAACGCGACGAACAAACCGACGTACCGACCGAGCGAGAAGTTGTGCGCGGTCGGATTCCCGATGTAACAGGTGACCGCGTCCTTCCCGTGACGTTCCATCACGGCGTGCAGCAACTCTTCGCAGCGGGCGAAGGCTTCGTCCCAGGTTGCCTCTCGCCACTCCTCACCGTCGCGGATCATCGGCGTGCGGAGCCGGTCCGGGTCGTGGTGGAGGTGGCCGAGCGTCGTGCCCTTCGGGCAGACGAAGCCCTTGCTCCACACGTCGTCGCGGTCGGGGCGGATCAGCGCGACACGATCGCCTTCAACCTGCACCTCGAGCCCGCACATCGCCTCGCACAGCGGGCAGGTCCGGAGGTGAATCTCGCGCGTCATGCCCGCGGACGTTACCGCGGAACGCGGCGAAGCGGCCTAGCGGCTGAGCGAGACGCGCAAGCCCCGGGCCAGCGCGTCGGCCTCGGCCTTCGTCAGGTTCGCGCTGCCGTGGAGACCGAACCAGGTGTAGTACGAGGGCGGCATCGAGCCGTTGCGAACCGTTTCGACCGCGTCGCCGGCACCCTCGCCTCTCGGGCCCTTCCAGTCCGAGAAGTTCAACGCCGCGCGACCATCGTCGACGTGGTTCGTCAGCCACCACGACAGCGGCGCGACCTTGCCGTACCACGGGGTCTTCACCTCGTTGCTGTGACAGTCGTAGCAGGCCCGCACCGCGAGCTGACGGGTCACCGGGCTGTCCCACTTCGGTTCGTTCCGCACGGGGGGATTGGAGATGCGATAGGGAACGAGCTGCATGAGCAGGAAGGCGCCGACGATCGAAAGACCGAACGCCAGCGCCTTCCTCCTCATCGATCACCGTCCCGCTCGTCTGCACTTCCCTTCCCATGCTGCGAACCGGACCCCGAGTGTTCCAGGGCCGGAAGTCCTCCCGCACCGAGACATCGACCCCATTACGATCTCGGCGCATGCCCCACCGGCCCGATCGACCACTCGGCCTCGCACCCGCATCGGTACGCGATTACCGGGAGCTCGCGCGCCGACGGCTCCCCCGCCAGCTCTTCGACTACATCGATGGCGGTGCGTACGAGGAGTCGACGATGCGAGCGAACGTCGACGATCTCGATGCGATCCGGTTGCGCCAGCGCGTGCTGCGCGACGTATCGAAGCTGCAACTCTCGACAACCGTGCTCGGCGAGCAGCTCGCGATGCCGGTGGTGCTGGCGCCCGTCGGTCTGGGCGGCATGTTCGCCCGCCGAGCCGAGGTGCAGGCCGCCCGGGCCGCGCGGCAACGAGGGATCCCGTTCTGCGAGTCGACCGTTTCCATCGCCGGCATCGAAGAGGTTCGCGCCGCGACCGAGCAACAGTTCTGGTTCCAGCTCTACGTGATGCGTGACCGTGAGTACGCGGAGGGTCTGATGGCGCGCGCCGAGGCCGCGGGTTGTCCGGTGCTCGTCCTCACGGTCGACCTCGCAGTGGTCGGTGCGCGGTATCGCGATGTGCGAAACGGCATGGTGGCCACGCTGCCGGCCGCGAAGAAGCTCGTACGAGCGTTGGACTTCGCGTCGCATCCGAAGTGGCTGCGCGACGTCGCCATTGGCGGCAAGCCGCACACCTTCGGCAACCTCGAAGCGGCGGTGCCCGAGGCGAAGAGCCCGGAGGCGTTCCGCAGTTGGGTCGACGCGCAATTCGATCCCAGCGTCACGTGGGACGACCTGGCGTGGGTGCGCGAGCACTGGCACGGCAAGCTCGTGTTGAAGGGCGTGCTCGACGTCGACGACGCCCGAGAGGCCGCGGCCCGGGGCGTCGACGGCATCGTCGTCTCGAACCACGGCGGCCGCCAGCTCGACGACACCCCGTCGACCATCACCGCGCTCCCCCCGATCGTCGAGGCCGTGGGAGATTCGCTCGAGGTGCTCATGGACGGCGGCATCCGCAGCGGCCTCGATGTGGCCAAGGCATTGGCGCTCGGCGCGCGCGCCGTGATGGTCGGGCGCCCCTGGGCCTGGGCCGTCGCGGCACGGGGCGAAGCCGGTGTGGCGCACATGCTGAAGATCCTGCGGTCCGAGCTCGAGGTCGTCATGTCGCTGACCGGCGCCACTGACGTTGCCGATCTCGACCCGTCGATGCTCCTTCCCCCGGCTTGACAGAATTCGTTCCGCTCGTCGGACGACGCTTCGCTAGGGTCGGCCTCGCATGATCACGGTCGTCGACTACCGAGCGGGCAACGGCCCGAGCGTCGCGTACGCGTTGGAGAAGCTCGGCCTCGACGCGCAACTGACGAGTGCTCCGGACGCGATCGCGTCGGCCGAGCGCATCATCCTCCCCGGCGTCGGCGCGGCGCGGGCGACCATCGACTCGCTCACCGAGTCGGGCCTGGTCGAGCCGCTCACCCGGCGCGTGCACGACGACGGCGTGCCGTTCCTGGGAATCTGCATCGGGCTCCAGGTGCTCTTCGAGCACAGCGAGGAAGGCAACGCCGACTGCCTCGGCTGGGTGCCCGGCACCGTCACGCGCTTTCCCGACTCCGTGCGCGTCCCGCAGATCGGCTGGAACGCCGTGCAGTTCACGCGCCCGCACCCGCTCGTCGAGGGACTGCCCGCCGACGGGCACTTCTACTTCGTGAACTCGTACTTCTGTCGGCCGGCGAACCCGCACGACGCACTCGGCGTCACCGAGTACGCCGGCGAGTTCTGCTCGGTCGTCGCTCGGGGCAACATCGCGGCCACACAGTTCCACGCCGAGAAGAGCGGCCCGCTGGGGCTGCGCATCCTGTCGAACTTCGCCGCGTGGAGTCCGGGCTGATGTTGACCAAACGATTGATCGCGTGCTTCGACGTGATCGCCGGACGGGTCACGAAGGCGCAGCAGTTCCAGGACAACATCGACGTCGAAGACGCGGTCACCCTCGCCCGCCGCCTGTACGAGGATCAAATCGACGAGATCGTGTTCTACGACATCACCGCCAGCTCCGAGCGGCGCAAGATCGATCTCGACACCGTCCGCGCCGTCGCCCACGAGGTGTTCGTGCCCTTCACCGTCGGGGGCGGCATCCGCAGCCTCGACGACATGTTCGAGGTCTTGAAAGCCGGGGCCGAGAAGATCAGCGTCGACTCGATGGCGGTGCGCAATCCCGAGATCATCCGCGAGGGCGCCGAGGCGTTCGGCCGCCAGTGCATCGTGCTCTCCACACAGGTCAAACGCGTTGGCATTCGTGATGGGCTGCCGAGCGGGTACGAGGTCTTCATCGACGGCGCCCGCACCGCGACCGGTCTCGACGCCATCGAGTGGGTGAAGCGCGGCGAGCAGCTCGGCGCGGGCGAGATCGTGGTGAACAGCATCGATCAGGACGGCAGCGCCGCGGGCTACGACCTCGACATCACGCGTGCTGTGGCCGACGCGGTCAACGTACCCGTGATCGCTTCGGGCGGCGCGGGCACCGTCGAACACATCGCCGATGGCTACGACCACGGCGGTGCGTCCGCCGCCATCATCAGCTCGATCCTGTACTCACCCCGACTCGATCGCAACGTCGGCGTACGCGAGTTGAAGGACGGACTCGCGGCGCGCGGCATTCCGATGCGCCCGTGGGTCGAGCCGGGCTGAAACCGAGTTCGCCGGCAAACCTCGGAGAGGGGGCTCAGGAAACCGCGACGTCGAGAGATTGCCAGTCGACGGCCTGCGCGTCGGCCCACAGCCGGTCGAGGTCGTAGAACTCGCGGGTCTCGTCGAGGAACACGTGCACCACGATGACGCCGTAGTCGAGGAGCACCCACGACGCGTCCGACAGCCCTTCGATCGCCCGTGGGCTCACCCCCGCGAGCGTCTTGAGGACTTCTTCGATCTCCTCGGCGATGGTCTTGACCTGCCGGGAATTGGTACCGCTGGCGATCACGAAGAAGTCGGTGATCGAGATGATGTCGCCGACGTCGAGCACCACGACGTGCTCGCCCTTCTTGTCGGCGGCCGCACCCGCGGCGAGGGCGGCGAGCTGTCGAGGTTCCGTATCAGCCTCCTGCATCGGACGGGCAGCCATGGAAGTCTGCCCCAATCACCACCGACACGTCGACCAGATCGTTCGGCTTGGCCGCCCGGCGGGCAGTGCCGACCCCGAGAAGCTTCACCAGCTTGCGGGCGGTCGCCAGGTCCGACGGCTGCTGGGCGACGATGGAGGTGCTCTTCACACCGAAGCCCTTGACGTTGTCGGTCAGCGCGACCTCGTAGCCCGACGGGACAACACACCTCGCGACCTGCTGGGCCACTCCCACGGCACCGGTGCCGTTGAGGAGCTGCACCTTCGGTCGTCGCCCGTTGGCCATCACCGCGTCACCGAATCGAGTGCTGGTGATGTCGGCGAGCGCCGCCCGATCGACGCGGTACAGCTCCGCACCGCCGCCCGTGGCCGCGGCCTGCACCGGCAGCGTCAGCATCTTCGGATCGGCCGCCGCGACGTCGACGAAACGACCGAGGTCGGGCGCGCTGACCGCCGCCGCCTCGTGAACGGTCGGGTTCTTCAGCGCCGCGAACCAGGGCGCGAACACCGTCTGGAGCGTCTTGAGGTGGGCGAGCTCATCGCCCGTCTCGAGGCGACCGACGATCCGCGCCACGTCACCCGGCAGGAGCTTTTGAGATCCGGCCGGGTACGCGAACACCTGCGATCCGTCCTGCACGTGGACGGCGTCGGCGAACGAGACGTCGAGCGGACCGGCCGCGTTGGCGGCCGCGAGCAATTGCAGATCGCCGAGCACGACGGTCTTCGCGATCCGGATGCCGAGCAGGTTCTCGACCGTGGTCTGCACCAGCGCGGTGTCGCCGAGCCGCGGGAGATCGGCGATGGTCTGCAATCCGAGCGACGGGGTCTGGATCTGCGAACCGGTCGGCAGGAGGAGGATCGCGGCCTCCTTGGAGTCGTTCGACAGCCCGCCGAGCATCGCGAGATCGGCGCGCCCGTCGGGCCCGGCGTGCAGCACGAGCACGGTCTTGGGTAGTGGCACCGCGACCGGTTTCGAGGCCGTCGTCCGCGCGTGCCGGGCGGGTGCGTCGGATGCATTCTTCTCCGAGAGGTGCCGCCGGAGCGCCGGGCCCGCGATCGCGAGGCCCAACACGAGCACCGCCGAGAACAGGATCCAGCGGCGTTGGCGCCGGCGGGCCTGCCGTCGCAATCGCCGGCCCGTCGCCTCGGCCTCGACCTCCGCTTCGGCCGCGCCCGACGGGCGCTCGTCGAGCGCGGCACCGCCGCGTGTCCTCGTCATCGGGGTCGAGTGTAAAGGTGGCGTTCGCGAATGGTGCGGACCGCACCGGGGGGCACCAACCCGTCGATCGGCCGGCCCGACGCGAGCCGCTCGCGCAGCTCGGTGGAAGACACGTCCAACCGGGGGATGGCCACCCGCTCCGTCGGCCAACCGGCTGTGCCGGCGACGTCCTCGACCCCGTCCCTGGCCACCACCACCAGCGTGGCGAGCGCCCGCAATGCTCCCACCTCTCGCCACGAGTCGAGCTTCGCGGCCACGTCGTCTCCGACGATCAGGTAGAGGTCCCGCCGCGGGTTCGCCAGCTCGCGGACGGTGTCGATCGTGTAGGTGGCGCCGGATCGAACGACTTCGAGATCGGAGACGGCGAGACCGTCGATGCCCTCGACGCCCGCCCGCACCATGACCAACCGGTCGGCCGCGGACGCGACGACGTCGCCGCGCTTCTGCCACGGATCGCCGGCCACCACGAACAGGACCTGATCGAGCTGGAGCGCGGACCGGACCTCGACGGCGGCCACGACATGACCCACGTGGAGCGGGTCGAAGGTGCCACCGAAGATCCCGAGCCGCTCACGAGGGGCGTCGGACACCCTCGGATTCTAGGGCCTGCAACACGGCGTTCATCGTCGCGTCATCCACCTGATACCGCCGGGACCTACCCTCGTCGGCATGGACACCGACTCGGGTCGCCCGGACGGCGCCACGGCGCACGTCCTCGTGCGGGTCTGGCTCCCCGATCGCCCCGGTGCGCTGGGCCAGGTCGCGTCGCGCATCGGTGCGGTACGGGGCGACATCGTGGGCGTCGACGTGCTCGAGCGCGGCGAGAACGTGGCTGTCGACGAGTTCGCGGTGGATCTCGCCGACGTCACGCTCGTGGATCAACTCATCCGTGAGATCGAGGAGGTCGACGGCGCGTCGGTCGAGGAGGTCCGCGTGGTGGGGACCTTCCCCGACCCGCGGCTCGACGCCCTCGCGTCCGCCGAGGAGCTGTGCAACGCGTTGTCGGTGGCCGACCTCCAGTCAGTTCTGGTCGCGCACACCCGCCGGGAGTTCCTCACCGAGTGGGCCGCACTCGTCGGCGACGACCTCGCCACGCCCGTCGTCGTCGGCGAGGGCGCCCCGAGCCCCGACACCCTGCTCGCGTTCGCCCACGGTGCCGGGGCATCGCCGATGGTCGCGAACGGCACCTCCGGACCCGAGGATCTGGCGGTGGCGATCATTCCCAACCACGCGGCCACCTTGCTGCTGGGCCGCGACGGCCATCCGTTCCGCAAACGCGAGCGGTACCAGCTGCTTGCGTTGACCCGCATCGCCGATCGCGCCTGGACCCTGCTCGAGGCGTCGGCTACGCGGTGACGGTCGTGGAGACGAACTGCTCGAGCTGGCGGAGGTTGCGGCACTCGTATACGCCGTCGCAGTAGCGGCCGTACTCGGAGACGATCGAGTCGCCCGTGTCCCAATACCCGCGCGGCTCGGGGTCGAGCCAGTAGACGTGACGGGCGCGCTTGCGGATCTCGTCGATCACCCACGCCTGCGACGCGTGGTAGTTGTTGCGGGCGTCGCCGAGGATGATCACCGAGGTCTTCGGCGTGATCTCCATGAGATGGCGGTCGTGGAACACCTCGAACGCATGGCCGTAGTCGGAGTGCCCGTCGACCCACACGACGTCGGCCTCGGTGTTCACTCGATGGATCGCTTCGCCGATGTCCTCGGACTCCTGGAAGAAGCGCGTGACCTCGTCGATGCCGTCGATGAACACGAACGACCGCACCTTCGAGAACTGGCTCGCCATGGCGTAGACGAACTGCAGCGTGAAGCGGGCGAAGCTCGCCACCGAGCCCGACACGTCGGCCACCACCATGATGTCGGGCTTCGATGGACGAGGATGCTTGAACTTCGGCTCCGCCGGAACGCCGCCGTACGAGAGCGAGTGCCGGACCGTGGCGCGGAAATCGAGATTCCCGCGGTTCCTGCGCTTGCGCCGCTGCGCGAGCCGGGCCGCGAGGGCGCGCGTCAACGGGTAGATCGCGCGCTGGAGCGCGATCATCTCCTCGCGGGACGCGTGCATGAAGTCGACATCTTCGGGCAGCGGCTTGCGCAGCGTGCGCGCCATGGCTTCGACACCTCGATCGGCCACGAGCCGCCGGCGGATCTCGGCTTCGACGATCTCGCGGAACTGGCGGATCCGATCCTGGAAGTCCTCCC
>Ga0209048_10000424_pt1 | contig 45881 bp, 38 predicted proteins | sample FrelakmetCRP12CR_FD_187146 | JGI IMG/M metagenome (GOLD analysis project Ga0209048, IMG submission 187146) | Freshwater lake sediment microbial communities from the University of Notre Dame, USA, for methane emissions studies - CRP12 CR (SPAdes)... | ecosystem: Environmental > Aquatic >...
CGGGTGTTTGGCGACTCCAACTTATCACGCGTCGATTCGGCCTGCTTTATCAATTACATCAGTAAGTTGTGGCTTAAGTAAGTGCCATTCGGGTCAGAGTCATTTAGTAAGGCGTGCGGCCCGGGTTGCTGGCCCAGTGCCTTAGCGGCAGCAGCGCATCCGGCATCGGGTGGTGTTCCATGACGATGCGGCGCGTCGAGAAGTGGCGGTTCAACTCGGCGTACAACTCGTCGTCGCAAAAGCCGATGGCGGCGGCTTCGGCGCGGCTGTTGGCGAAGACGATGCGTTCGATGCGCGCCCAGTAGGCAGCGGAAAGACACATCGGGCATGGCTCGCTAGAGGCGTAGAGCGTGGTTTCGGGCAGGTGGAAGCTGTTGACCGCGGCACAGGCCATGCGAATGGCGCCAATTTCGGCGTGGGCGGTGGGGTCGTTGCTGGCCACCACGCGGTTCCAGCCTTCGCCGATGATCTTGCCGGCACGCACGAGGACCGCGCCGAACGGGCCGCCTTCGTTCAGTTCGCTGCCCTTTAGCGCCAGTTCAAGGGCGCGGGCGAGGAAACGCTTGTCGTGATCCACTTAGCCGCGCGTGTTCGAATCGCTGTCGAAGCCTGAGAGTTCGACGCGCGGCGCCGGCTGCCAGCCCGGCTTGCGGAATTCGGCGATGACATTGGTGAACACCCCGCCGCGCACGTAGAACTTGGCGGTCAGACGCATGAAGCGCGGTGCCGTGGCAGCGACCAGATCGTCGAGTATGCGGTTGGTGACGGCTTCGTGGAAAGCGCCCTCGTTGCGGTAGGACCAGATGTAGAGCTTGAGGCTCTTGAGTTCGACGCAGGTCTGATCCGGGATGTAGTCGAGGACCAGCGTCGCGAAGTCGGGCTGGCCGGTTTTTGGGCACAGGCAGGTGAATTCAGGAATCTGCATGTGGATGTGAAAGTCGCGGGCGGCTGCGGGATTCGGGAAGGTTTCGAGGGCTTTTGTCGGTTGGCTGGACATGCTGGGAGTCGTCAGAATTGGGTGAGTGGTATTATACGACCCCCGTCAAGGCGAGGCATTCCCGCCTCCGCCGTCACGCCATGCGTCTGACCAAACTCAAACTCGCCGGTTTCAAGTCCTTCGTCGATCCGACCGCCGTTGCCGTGCCCGGGCAACTGGTCGGTGTCGTCGGGCCGAATGGCTGCGGCAAATCCAACATCATGGATGCCGTGCGCTGGGTGCTGGGCGAGTCGAAGGCTTCCGAGCTGCGCGGCGAATCGATGATGGACGTCATCTTCAACGGGACGACCAGCCGCAAGCCGGTGTCGCGCGCCTCGGTCGAACTGATATTCGAGAATCTGCTCGGACGCTCGCTTGGCCAGTGGTCGCAATATGCTGAACTGTCGGTCAAGCGCACGCTGACGCGCCAGGGGCAGTCAGACTACTTCATCAACAACCTGAAGGTCCGGCGCAAGGACATCACCGATCTCTTCCTCGGCACCGGCCTCGGCCCGCGTGCCTACGCCATCATCGGCCAGGGCATGATCTCGCGCATCATCGAGGCCAAGCCGGACGACCTGCGCGTCTTCCTCGAGGAAGCGGCCGGCGTCACCCGCTACAAGGAGCGGCGCAAGGAAACCAACGGCCGGCTCGAAGACACGCGGGAGAACCTGACCCGGGTCGAGGACATCCGCCTCGAACTCGGCAGCCAGATGGAAAAGCTGGAAGCGCAGGCCGAAGTCGCCCGCCGCTACCACGCGCTGAACGAGCAGCTGGTGCAGCGTCAGCAGGTGCTTTGGCTGTTGAAAAAGCGCGAAGCAGAGGGCGAGCGCCAGCGCCTGTCGCTGGAGGTGGAACGCGCTGTGACCGAACTCGAAGCGCAGAGCGCCGCGCTGCGCGAAACCGAGGCGCGCGCCGAGGAAATGCGCGAAACCCACTTTGCCGCCGGCGATGCGCTGCATCAGGCGCAGAGCGAGATGTACGCGGCCAATGCCGAAGTGGCGCGGCTGGAAGCGGAAATCCGCCATCGCAGGGAATCGCGCAACCAGTTGGAAGCGCGCCTGGTGCAACTGGAAGGCGAGCTGGCCCACTGGGGCGAAACGGCGGAGAAGCTCGCGGTCGACCGGCAAAAATGGGAAGAATTGCAGGAAATCACCCGCCTGCGCGTTGACGAGGCCGAGGAGCGCCTGCACCAGCAGATGAACATCGCGCCGCAGGTCGAGGAAAGCCACGCCCAGGCGCAGGAAGAGCTGCAGCGTCTGAAGGCGCGGGCAGCCAACGGCGAGCAGCGGCTGGAAGTCGAGCTGACCAATAAGGGGCACGCCCAGCGCGCGCTGCAGGCCATCACCCAGCGCCGTGAACGGCTGCGCGAGGAGGGCGGCGGCCGGGACGCGCCGGATGCCATGGATCTGGCCGAGAAGGAAGAGGAGCTGGCGCTGCTGCGTGAAGAGCTGGCCGGCGACCAGGATCATCTGCAGCAGTTGCAGCAGGAGTTGCCGCAACTGGAAGCGGCCCGCAAGCAGGTGCAGGGCGAGCTGCAGCGCATCGAGCGCGAGCTGGCCGCCGGCCAGGCCCGCCGCGCCGCGCTGGAGCAAATGCAGGCCCGCGCCCGTGAATCCGGCAAGCTACCGGAATGGTTGCGCCGCCACGGGCTGGAAAATGCGTTGCCGCTATGGCAGCAGATTCATGTCGAGGCCGGCTGGGAATCGGCCGTCGAAGCGGTGTTGCGCGAACGCCTGAATGCCATCGCCTGCGACGATCCGGCCAAGCTGGAGGAATGGCTGCACGACCGGCCAGACGCGCACCTGAGCGTGATGCTGGCGGCCGAAACCGCACAGGGCGAGTCGGCCGGTCGACTGAGCGAGCGCGTGCGCTGCGACAACCCGGCGATTGCCGCCGTGCTCGCTGACTGGCTGGGTTCGGTCTTCGCTGCCGAATCGCTTGATGCCGCTCTGGCCCGCCGCGCCGAATTGCCGCCGGGGGCGGTGTTGGTGACGGCCGGCGGCGACCTGCTGACGCGCGCCAGCATCACCTTCTTAGCGCCGGACCAGAGCGAGCATGGCCTGCTCGAACGCCAGCGCGAAATCGAAACGCTGGGCGAAGGCATTGCCACTTATGAGGAACAGGCCGAGGCGGTACGCGAGCAGTTGCTCATGCTCGACGAGCAGTTCGCCGACAAGCAGGATGAAATCGGTGAAACTCGCCAGTACGTCACCGACCGTCAGCAGCGCGTGCATGCGGTGCAATTGGAGGTTCTGAAACTGGCTCAGGCTCTCGAACGCTATCGCGAGCAAAAAGAGCGCCTGCAGGAGCAGTTGGCCGAACTCGCCGAAGAGGAAGAAACCGAGCGCGAACGCGACATGGCGGCCGATGACAAGATCGCCGAGGTGCGTGATGGGCTGGACCGGATCCGCGTCCTGGTCGCCGGCGCCCAGTCGCGGCTGGACGAGGCCGAGCGCGCGGTACGTGCCGAGCGCGAGCGCAATGCCGATTTCGACCGCGCCTTGCGTGAGGCGCAGTTCTCGCTGCGCGAGTCCGAGAGCAAATTGCAGGACATCTTCGCCCAGCAGGCGGTGGCGCAGCGCGAACTGAACCGCATCGAAACCGACCGGATGCAGTGTGCCGTGCAGGTGGAAGCAGCGCCGGCCGATGTCATGGAGGACAGCCTGCAGGCGGCGCTGGCAACCCGGCAGGAGAAGGAAAAGGCGCTGGCGCTTTGCCGCGATGCGCTGGAGGCGGCGACCAATGCCCTGCGCGGTCTGGAAGAACAGCGCATGCGGATCGAGCAGGGGCTGGAGCCGCTACGCGTGCGCATCGGCGACCTCAAGCTGAAGGAGCAGGCGGCCGCGCTCAACACCGAGCAGTTCGCCCAGCAGTTGCTGGAAGCGGGTGCCGACGAGGAGGCCTTGCAGCAGGAGCTGGGTACCGCCCGACCAGCCGGCTTGCAGGGCGAAATTACCCGACTCGGCAATGCGCTTGCCGAACTCGGCGCCGTCAACCTGGCGGCACTGGAAGAACTGGAAACTGCCAGCGAGCGCAAGGGCTACCTCGACATGCAGGCGGCCGACCTGACCGAAGCGATGGAAACGCTGGAAAACGCCATCCGTCGTATCGACCGCGAGACGCGCGACCTGCTGCAAAGCACGTTTGACACGGTCAACGGCCATTTCGGGCAGCTTTTCCCGGAACTGTTCGGTGGTGGCCGGGCCGAACTGGTGATGACCGGCGAGGAAATCCTCGATGCCGGCGTCCAGGTCATCGCGCAGCCGCCGGGCAAGAAGAACTCGACCATCCATCTGCTGTCCGGCGGCGAAAAGGCGCTGACGGCGATTGCGCTGGTCTTCTCGATGTTCCAGCTCAATCCGGCGCCGTTCTGCCTGCTCGACGAGGTCGACGCGCCGCTCGACGACACCAATACCGAGCGATTTTGTGGCATGGTGAAGAAAATGTCGGCCAACACGCAGTTTCTATTCATTTCCCATAATAAAATCGCGATGGAAATGGCCGAACAGCTGGTCGGTGTGACAATGCAGGAATCAGGCGTTTCGCGCGTGGTTGAAGTGGATATCGAAGAAGCCTTGAAGATGAGGGATGCGGCTTAAATGACCGAACTCCAGTTGGGATTGATTGGCTTGGGCGCGACGGTGGTGGTCGGCGTGTTCGCCTACAACAAGTGGCAGGAATACCGCCATCGCAAGCTGGCCGAAGCGGTTTTGAAACCGCGGCACGACGACGTCCTGATGGACGACGCACCGACGACGGATGCGCCGGCTGTTCGCAACGAACCGGCGCTGCGCGCCGCAGCGCCGGCCGCGGCGCCGGAACGTCGTGAACCGGTGCTGGCCGACGGGCCGTCACCTGAGGCATCTGGTGAGCCGGAGTCGGTCGAACCGGCATTCCGTTCCTCGCCGGTGGCCGATGACGATGACGATATTCCTGAACTGCCCGCCGGATCGGTGCCGGGAAGCCTGCTCGATCCGCGCCTCGAGTTCATCGTTGCGATGGAACTGGTCGACCCGGTGCCGGCGGCGCAGATCATCCATTCGCAATACGAGGCGTTGCAGCGTGTAAGCAAGCCAGTGCACTGGGTTGCCTTCAACGAGCGCAATCGCGAGTGGGAGCGCATCTTGCCCAACAGCGAAGCGCCGGTACGCCGCCTGCGCGTTGGCCTGCAACTGGTCGATCGCATGGGGCCGGTCTCCGATGCCGATCTGGCGAACTTCACCGGGGCGATGCATGCGCTGGCCGACGAATTGCTGGCGGTAGCCGACATGCCGGCCAGCCGCCTGCTTGACCAGGCGGCCGAGATCGATCGCTTCTGTGCTGCGGTCGACCTCGAAATCGGGGTCAATCTGGTCAGTCGCGGAACGCCGTTTTCCGGTACCAAAATTCGTGCGCTGGCCGAAGCGGCGGGGATGGTGCTGGGTGACGACGGCAGTTTCACCCGGCACGACGATTTCGGCCGTACCCAATTTACGCTGCAGAACTTCGAAACAACCCGTTTCTCGGCGGATTCAATCCGCAACGTGACGACGCATGGTCTGACCTTCGTCCTCGACGTGCCGCGCGTCGATCACGGCGAGCGGGTCTTCCAGCAAATGGTCGAACTGGCCAAGCGCTTCGCCGAAACCCTGCAGGGAACGCTGGTCGATGACAACCGGCAGCCGCTGAATGACGTGCAACTTGATCACATCCGGCGCGAATTCATCGGCAAGCCGCAAGCGACGATGGCCAGCTACGGCCTGCCTGCCGGATCGGCACAAGCATTGCGCCTGTTTTCCTGATGGCCGCGCCGGCACTCGCTGCCGGGCGCGTGCGGGAACTGCGCGCCGAGATCGAGCGCCACAATCACGCCTATTACGTACTCGATGCGCCGACCATTCCGGATGCCGAGTACGACAGGCTGTTCCGTGAACTGCAGGGGTTGGAGCAGCAATATCCCGATCTGCTGACGGCGGACTCGCCAACCGGGCGGGTAGGCGCGGCGCCGCTCAAGGAGTTTCCGCCGCGCGTTCATGGTGTGCCGATGCTGTCGCTGAACAATGCCTTTGACCAGGCCGAGGTCGAAGCCTTCGACCAGCGCGTGCGCGATGGACTGGAAGCGATCGCTACGGTCGACTACGCCGTGGAGCCGAAATTCGACGGGCTGGCGATCAGCCTGACTTACGAGAACGGGCTGTTCACCCGTGGGGCAACGCGCGGTGACGGGACGACTGGCGAGGAAGTGACGCCCAATCTGCGGACCCTGCGCTGCATCCCATTGCGCCTAGCTGGCGGCGGCTGGCCGGCGCTGATCGAGATTCGCGGGGAAGTGCTGTTGTTCCGCAAGGCATTCGACCAACTGAATGCCCGCCAGCGCGAACGCGGCGAGAAGGAATTCGCCAACCCGCGCAACGCCGCCGCCGGTAGCCTGCGCCAGCTCGATTCGCGGATCACGGCCGCCCGCCCGCTTTCTTTCTTCGCCTATGGCGTTGGGGCAGGCAGCGACCAACTGCCGGTCAGGACCCATGCCGAACTGATGGATCTGTTGGCCGGCTGGGGTTTCCCGGTGGCGGCGGAGCGCCGGGTGGTGAATGGCGCCAGTGGCTTGCTGGCCTACTTTGCCGAAATCGGCGAGAAGCGGCCCGGCTTGCCCTATGACATCGACGGCGTGGTGTACAAGGTCAATCGCCTGGACTGGCAGGCGAGGCTCGGTTTCGTCTCGCGCGCGCCACGCTTTGCCATCGCCCACAAATTCCCGGCCGAGGAGGCGCTGACCGAAGTGCTCGGTATCGACGTCCAGGTCGGCCGTACCGGGGCAATCACGCCGGTGGCCAGGCTGAAGCCGGTTTTCGTTGGCGGGGTTACGGTGACCAATGCGACCCTGCACAACGAGGATGAAGTACGGCGCAAGGATGTTCGGGTGGGCGACACGGTGATCGTGCACCGGGCCGGCGACGTGATTCCCGAGGTGGTTGCCATCGTCCCCGAGCGGCGACCGACCAGTGACCTGTTCGCTAGCGAGCCGCTGCATCCGCCTTTCGAATTGCCGAAAATCTGTCCGGAATGCGGGTCGACCGTGGCAAGGGGCGTCGACGAAGCCGTGGCGCGTTGCACCGGCGGCCTTTATTGCCCGGCCCAGCGCAAGCAGGCGCTGCTGCATTTCGCCGCCCGGCGGGCGCTGGACATTGAAGGACTGGGCGACAAGCTGGTCGATCAACTGGTCGACGCCGGTCTGGTCCATTCGCCGGCCGATCTATATGGATTGACGGTCGAAACCCTGGCCGGCCTCGAGCGCATGGCCGAAAAATCGGCGCAAAATCTGGTCGCTGCCATCGAAAAAAGCAAGCAGACATCGCTAGCCCGCTTCGTTTTTGCGCTCGGCATCCGCAATGTCGGTGAGGCGACGGCTCGCGATCTGGCTCGCCATTTCGGTAATCTCGACGCGTTGCTTGCCGCCGATGGCGAGGCCCTGCAGCAGGTGCCGGACGTCGGGCCGGTCGTCGCCGCGAGTATTGCCGCATTTCTGGCCGAGGCTCATAACCGGGAAATCATTGACCGGTTGCGGGCAGCGGGCGTTGCCTGGCCGGAAGAAACCAGGTCAGCCGACTCCGGGCCGCGCGTGTTAAGTGGCAAAACGCTGGTGCTGACCGGCACCTTGCCGGCGCTCAAGCGCGACGATGCCAAGGCGCTGATCGAGGCCGCCGGCGGCAAGGTGGCCGGTTCGGTGTCGAAGAAAACGGATTTCGTGGTCGCTGGCGAGGAAGCCGGTTCAAAGCTGGAAAAGGCACTTGAGCTGGGTGTGCCGGTGATCGATGAGGCAGAATTGCTGAAATTGCTCGACAAGGGAGTCGAAGAATGAAAAAAGTCAGAAAAGCCGTGTTTCCCGTCGCTGGCATGGGAACGCGTTTCCTGCCGGCGACCAAGGCCAGCCCCAAGGAAATGCTGCCGATTGTCGACAAGCCGCTGATCCAGTATGCGGTCGAGGAAGCAGTGGCCGCCGGCATCACCGACATGATTTTCGTGACCGGCCGTTCCAAGCGGGCGATCGAGGATCACTTCGACAAAGCTTACGAACTGGAATCGGAGCTGGAGATGCGCGGCAAGAGCGAGATTCTGGAGTTCGTGCGCAACATGATTCCGAAGAGCATCAACTGCATCTATATTCGCCAGGTGGAAGCACTCGGCCTCGGTCATGCAGTGCTCTGCGCCAAGCCGGTGATCGGCGATGAACCGTTCGCGGTGCTGCTGGCCGACGATCTGATCGATGGTCAGCCGCCGGTGATGAAACAGATGACCGATACCTACGATTACTACCGTTGCTCGGTGCTCGGCGTTCAGGATGTGCCGCGCGCCGATACCGGGAGCTATGGCATCGTCGATAGCCGGCGCGTCGCCGAGCGCATCGAGCAGGTCAACGCCATCGTCGAAAAGCCGAAGCCGGAAGAGGCGCCATCGACGCTGGCCGTCGTTGGTCGTTATATCCTGACGCCGCGCATTTTCCATCATCTGGAAACGATCAAGCCGGGTTCGGGCGGCGAAATCCAGTTGACCGACGGCATCGCCTCGCTGTTGAGCGAGGAGCAGGTTCTCGCTTATCGCTTCATCGGCACGCGCTATGACTGCGGCTCGAAGCTCGGCTATTTGAAGGCGAGTGTGGTTTTTGGCTGCCGCCATCCCGAAGTCGGGGCGGCTTTCGCTGACTATCTGAAGTCACTGGACGCCTGAGTGGATAACGACATTCATGGCGCAGGCGGCAGACAAGCGGCCACGGAGAATCTGACGTGAGCGGCGCCACGGTCAGCGAATTTCTTGCCTATTGGCGCAACGAAGGCGAGGTCTACGCCCGACGCGGCGATTACGAATGGATGGCCTCGCTGGTTCCCGGCAAGCGTGTTCTCGAGATCGGCTGCGGCCTTGGCTTCGGCACAGAGGCGCTGGTCGCCCGTGACCTGGCGGTGCTGGCCATCGACAGCGTGCCGGAATGTCTGGCGGCGACCAGCGCGCGCCTGGGCGAGGCAGCCAGCAAGATCTCATTGATGCAGGCCGATGTGGCCGCGCTCGATGCAGTACAGATGGCGACGATTGTGGAATTCGCGCCCGATGTCGTCGTCTGCTGGCTGATGGGAGCGCCAGCCGAAACGACCGGGGCAGCGGCGAGCGATAGCGGGCAGGCGGTGGTCGCTTATCGAGAGGGCGTGCATCGCCAGGTGGCTGAACTGGCGGCGCGCTTATCCTCGGTGCGTGCCCTGCATCTTGTGGATCGCACGGCGATTGCCTGGCAGGCGAAGGATATCGGACGCGATACGCTGGTTCGCTATCATCTGGGCAAAACCCTCCGCGATCTGCCTTTCGTTGCCGAGCGGCGCAATGCCCTGTATCGCAAACTTGAAGGCAGTCTCGTGGATCTCGAGCAGATCCGGCGTTCCCATCCGTCGCTGAGAAGCGTGGTGCCGACGCTGGCCTCGCTGTTGGCCGAAAGGAAGAACTGAATGTTGGCAATCATCGGTGGAAGCGGACTGACCACGCTGTCCAATCTTGACGTCTCGCATCGTGAAGTGGTGCGCACGCCATATGGCGAGCCGTCCGGTGCGCTGGTTTTCGGGCAGATCTGCGGCAAGCCGGCGATGTTCCTGCCGCGCCACGGTTACGGGCACACGATTCCGCCGCATGTGGTCAACTATCGGGCCAACTTGTGGGCACTGCATCATCACAAGGCGATGGGCATCATTTCGGTGGCTTCGGTCGGCGGTATCCGGGCCGACCTGCAACCGGGCGACATCGTCATTCCCGACCAGATCATCGACTACACCTGGGGACGCAAAGCCACCTTTTTCGATGGCAATGGATCGCCAGTGACCCACGTCGATTTTACCGAACCCTACGACCATGAGCTGCGCTGCCGGGTGCGCGAGGCCGGCGAGGCACTCGGTATCGCAATGAAGGATGGCGGCGTCTATGCGGCGACACAGGGGCCGCGTCTTGAAACCGCCGCCGAAATCAACCGCCTCGAGCGCGACGGCTGCGACCTGGTCGGCATGACCGGGATGCCTGAGGCAATTCTCGCCCGCGAGATGGGGGTGCCCTATGCTGCCATCAGCGTCGTCGCCAACCACGCGGCAGGGCGCGGCAGCAGCGCCAATGGCATCCACTTCGAGAGCCTCGAACATGTGCTCCGGGATGCCATGGGCCGTGTGCGGGTGGTGATCGAAAAACTCGTCAGTTGCCAGACTGATTGCCCGCCAGGCGGGCATCAAGCTTAGACTTTCAGGCGCTCCATCAGGTCGGTTTCGAGCTGGATGCGGCGCCTGCTATTGGCTAGGTCGCCGCCACTGATCAGGAAGACGTCCTCCGCCCGCTCGCCGAGCGTGGAAATCTTGGCCGTATGCAGGTTGGCCCCGTATTCGGCGATGGTATTGGCCACGGTGTAGAGAAGTCCCGGGCGGTCGGCGGCGGTCAGGGTCAGAATAAAGTGGGTACCCTTGTCGTCGGGCTGGATATCGGCCTCGGCCTTGATCGGAAAATGTTTCACCTGGCGCGAAAGGCGGCCGGATGAGGGGGCTTCCGGTGGTGTCTGGCGGGCCAGCCGGTCGGTCAGTTCATGCTCGATGTAGGCGATCATGTCACGGTCGTTGTCGTGCTGGGCGACATTGAGCACGACGAAGCTGTCCAGCGCATAGCCGTGTGTCGTCGTGTGAATCTTGGCGTCGACAATGCTGTAGCCGGCGCGCGCGAAAAAGCCGACGACGCGGGCGAACAGGTCCGGTTGATCCTTGGTGTAGACCATGACCTGCAGCCCTTCGCCTTCCTGGTGGAGGCGGGCACGGACGACTGGCTGGTCGTTGAATATGCGGTAATGCAGGGAGCGGGTGTGCCAGGCAATTTCTTCCGCCGAATGGCGCAGGAAGTAGACGGTATCCAGTTGCTTCCAGAGCCGCTCGTGCACCGTTTCGGGCAGTGCAAAGTAGCGTAGCAGGCGCATGGCTTCTTCCTGCCGCTCGGCGATGATGCCGTGCGGCGCCGGCGGGGTGTCCTGGCTGAGGTGCTCGAGCGTCAGGTAGTAGAGGTCGGCCAGCAGTTTGCCCTTCCACTGATTCCAGACCTTCGGGCTGGTCCCGCGGATGTCGGCGTGGGTCAGCAGGTAGAGGGCGGTCAGGTGACGTGCATCGCCGACCAGTCTGCTGAACGCGGCGATCACGTCGGGATCGGAAAGATCTTCCTTCTGCGCGACCTGGGACATGACCAGGTGCCGGCGAACGAGCCAGACGACCAGTGCGGTGTCTTCGCTGGAAAAGCCGTGCTTTTCGCAGAAGACCTGGGCGTCGACGGTGCCGAGTTCCGAGTGGTCGCCGCCGCGGCCCTTGGCGATGTCATGGAAGAGCGCCGCGACGTAGAGCAGCCATGGGCGATCAAACCCGGCGGCGACTCGTGAGCAGAGCGGATATTCATGCGCAAACTCGGTCATCGTGAAGCGCCGGATGTTGCGCAGAACCTGCAGAATATGCTGGTCGACCGTATAGACATGAAACAGGTCGTGCTGCATCTGCCCGACGATGCGACCGAAGGCCGGCAGATAGGCGCCGAGGATGTCGAGCTGATTCATGCGGCGGAACTCGTGTATCACGCCACGGTTGCCCTGCAGCAGCTTGACGAAAGCGGCGCGGTGCGCGGGTTTTGCACGATACGCAGGCGTGATGAGTTCGCGCGCTCGCCACAGGGCGCGCAGGGTGCGGGCCGTCATGCCATGCAGATCGGAGTTTTCCTGCATGACCAGGAAACTGTCGAGAATCAGTGCTGGGTTGAGGTTGAAGGCGTTTTCGTCACGCACGTCGAGCAGGCCGCCGACCGACTGGAAATTGGCATCTATCGGTTGCGGAAACTGTTCGTTTTCGGGTGCCAGGGCCGCCCCGATGTTCTGCATCAGGATCGTGTTGGTCAACGTGATGGCCTTGGCATTGCGGTAGTAGCCCTGCATCAGACGCTCGGAAGCACGCTTGGCCGGGGTTGATTCCAAGCCGTACTGGGCGGCCAGCGTGTTCTGGTAATCGAACAGCAGGCGGTCCTCACGGCGTCCGACCATCAGATGCAGGCGGATGCGCAGGTGGCGCAGATAATCCTCGCAGCGCTCCACGTGCCTGAGTTCCTCGCTGGTCAGAAAGCCATTCTTCTCGAGATCGGCCCAGGTTGTCCCGAAGCCGGCGGCGCGTGCCACCCAGAAGATGACCTGGAGATCGCGCAGGCCGCCCGGCGCTTCCTTGAAGTTGGGTTCCAGGCTGTAGGGCGTTTCGTTGAAGCGCAGGTGCCGTTCCTGTTGTTCGAAGCGCTTGCGCTCGTAGAACAGCAGCGGATCGAGGTTGCCGCGCAGGCGCTTCTGGAAGGTGGCGAACAGGTTCTCGCTGCCAGTCAGCAAGCGGGCCTCGACCAGGGCGGTCTGCACCGAGATGTCGTCGGCAGCCTCGTCGAGGCAATCCTGAACCGTGCGAACGCTGTGACCGATTTCGAGACCGATGTCCCAGAAGTGGCCGACCAAGCGCTCCAGTCGCTCCTGCAGCGCGGCGTCGGGTTCATGCGGCAGGAGAATCAGGAGATCGATGTCGGACGCCGGATAAAGCTCGCCGCGCCCGTAGCCGCCGACCGCTGCGAGCGCCAGCGTGACCGGGAAACCGAGGCCCGCCCAGAGGCGGGTGAGAACGTCATCGACCTGCAGGCAGCGTGTCCGGAGCAGATCCTGGGCGTCGTTGGTCAGCGCATAGGATTCGCGCAGGGCCTGTTGCCCGGCCTTGACTTCGCTGCGCAGGGCAGCAAGGTCAACGCTCATCAGGCTATCCAGTCAGGTTTGGGTCGGCATCCGGCCGACAGCGTCAGGACTTCGTAGCCGGTAGAGGTGACCAGCACCGTGTGTTCCCATTGCGCGGAAAGGCTGTGGTCCTTGGTGACGATGGTCCAGCCGTCCGCCATTTCGCGGATGGCTGCCTTGCCGGCGTTGATCATCGGTTCGATGGTGAAGATCATGCCGGGCTCCATCCGCGCGCCAGTGCCGGCCTTGCCGTAGTGGGTCACCTGCGGATCTTCGTGGAACTTGCTGCCAATCCCGTGACCGCAGAACTCGCGGACCACCGAGTAGCCGTTCTTTTCCGCGTGCTTCTGGATGATGGCGCCAATATCGCCGATATGGCCACCGGGGCGCACCACGGAGATACCGAGCCAGAGGCACTCGAAGGTGATCTCGCAGAGCCGTTTTGCCTGTATCGAGGTCTCGCCGATGAGGTACATCCGGCTGGTGTCGCCGTGGTACCCGTCCTTGATCGGGGTGACATCGAGGTTGATGATGTCGCCGCTTTTCAGCACGCGATCCCCCGGCACGCCGTGGCAGACCTGATGATTGACCGAGGTGCAGATGGACTTTGGATAGGGGTTGTAGCCGGAAGGCGCGTAATTGAGCGGCGCGGAAACGGCTCCCTGTACATTGACCGTGTAGTCGTGGCAGAGACGGTCGAGTTCGTTGGTGGTGACGCCGGCCTTGACGAAGGGCTCGATGTAGTCGAGTACTTCCGAGGCGAGGCGACCGGCGACGCGCATTTTCTCGATTTCTTCGGGCGTCTTGATGGAAATGCTCATGAATGGGGGTGGGCTGAACGGTTGGGGAGGGGCAAGGATAAAGGATTCGAACTCTTTCTCAAAGCCACTGGCGGTGCGGGTGGCATAATCCGGGGTCTGTGAATTCAAGTTGGGAAACGATGAGTATTCTTCTACTCGGGAAGGACGGTCAGGTCGGCTGGCAGCTTCAGCGCTCGCTGGCCCCCCACGGCGAGATTATCGCCTGCGGCCGTTCCGAATGTAATCTGACCGATTTCGATCAATTGCGTTCGCTGGTCAGGCGGATCCGGCCCTCGGTCATCGTCAACGCCGCGGCCTACACGGCGGTGGATCGCGCCGAAACCGAACCCGAACTGGCGATGCGGATCAATAGCGAGGCGCCGGGTGTGCTGGCGGAAGAGGCGGCAAAGCTGGGGGCGCTGCTGATTCATTACTCGACCGATTACGTGTTCGATGGCAACAAGGCCGAGCCTTATCTCGAGAGCGATCCGACCGGGCCGCGCAGCGTTTATGGCCGGACCAAACTGGCCGGCGAAGAGGCAATCCGGGCCGCTGGTTGCAATTCCGTCATCTTCAGGACGAGTTGGGTATTCGGGGCGCGCGGCGGAAATTTCGTCAAGACCATCCTGCGCCTGGCTCGCGAGAAGGAAACGCTGAATGTGGTCGGCGACCAGATCGGCTCGCCGACGCCGGCAGCGCTGATCGCGACCGTCACCGGCGTCGCGCTTGCCATGCTGCGTCAGGGCAGGGAGATGAACCGCGAGAAACGGCGGCTCTACCACCTCTGTTGCGGTCGACCGGTCAGTTGGCACGAATTTGCCTGCACCATCGTCGAACTGGCCGGCGCGATGCCAGGCTTCGATCTGCGACTGACCCCCGAGGCGATTCGGGCCATTCCGAGCAGCGAATATCCGACTGCCGCTGTGCGCCCGTTGAATTCCCGGCTCGACTGTGCGCGTCTGGAAAGCGATTTCGGTTTGCGGATGCCAGACTGGCATCCGTATCTGGCGCGCATGCTGCAATTGCTTTCATTGAAACAGAACGGCTATTGAGCTTTATTTGCAGGCCTTGACGATGCTATAATTCAAAAGTTTTTCCGAGTCCAAAGGCTCGAAAAAACGGTTGCGCATGTGATGTGTGCAATCAATCCACACATCCGCTGATTAAGGGTGTCTGCCAGAATTCAAGAATGGCGGGCGTTTCAGGCGGATGGCGGTTCAACCCTTAAAGGAGTTTTTGTATGTCCGTAACCATGCGTCAAATGCTGGAGGCCGGTGTTCACTTCGGTCACCAAACCCGTTTCTGGTCCCCCAAGATGGCGCCGTACATCTTTGGCGCCCGCAACAAGATTCACATTGTCAATCTTGAACAGACATTGGCCAAGTACAACGAAGCCATGGCTTTCGTGAAGAAGTTGTCCGCCAAGCGTGGCAATATTCTGTTTGTCGGCACCAAGCGTCAAGCCCGCGAAATCATCGCCGAAGAAGCACAACGCGCCGGCGCCCCGTTCGTTGACCAGCGCTGGCTGGGCGGCATGCTGACCAACTTCAAGACGGTCAAGACCTCGATCAAGCGCCTCAAGGAAATGGAACTGGCGGTCGAAGCCGGCGATCTCGAGCGCATGCCCAAGAAGGAAGCGCTGACCTTCCGTCGCGAACTTGAAAAGCTGCAGAAATCCATCGGTGGCATCAAGGATATGACCAGCGTGCCGGACGCCATTTTCGTCATCGACGTCGGTTACCACAAGATTTCGATTACCGAAGCCGGCAAGCTGGGTATTCCGATCATCGGCGTGGTCGATACCAACCACTCCCCGGAAGGCGTCAATTACGTCATTCCCGGAAATGACGACTCTTCCCGCGCCATCCAGTTGTACGCCCGCGGTGTGGCCGATGCCATCCTCGAAGGCCGTAGCCAGGTCATTCAGGAAATCGTCGATGCAGGCGGTGACGACGAGTTCGTCGAAGTGCAGGAAGCTGCGGAATAAGGTTGCAAGGGCGGGGCTTCGCGCTCCGCCTGTTTGAAAAGCTCAGGAGAATAAAGTATGGCGGCAATTACCGCGGGCATGGTCGCAGAACTGCGTGGCAAGACCGACGCGCCCATGATGGAATGCAAGAAAGCACTGACCGAAGCCGATGGCGACATGACCAAGGCCGAGGAAATCCTTCGCGTCAAGCTTGGCAACAAGGCAAGCAAGGCGGCCTCCCGCATTGCAGCGGAAGGCGTGGTAGGTCTGCATATTTCCGGCGACGGCAAGCTCGGTTCGATGATCGAAGTGAACAGTGAAACCGATTTCGTCGCCAAGAACGACGAATTCCTCGCCCTGTCGAAAGGTTGCGCCGAACTGGTGGCAACGAAGAATCCGGTTGACGTCGCTGCGCTGTCCGTGCTGCCGATGGGCGAGGGTACGGTGGAATCCACCCGTTCCGCACTGGTTGGCAAGATCGGCGAAAACATGACGATCCGCCGCTTTGTGCGCATCGAAGCCAAGGGCAGGCTGACGTCCTACGTTCATGGCGGTTCCAAGATCGGTGTCGTGATCGATGTCATCGGCGGCGATGAGCAGCTGGGCAAGGATCTGGCGATGCACGTCGCTGCCTCCAAGCCGAAATCGCTGGATTCCTCCGGTGTTTCCCCGGAACTGCTGGATACCGAGCGCCGCATTGCCATCGAAAAGGCGCGCGAAGCCGGCAAGCCGGAAGCGATGCTGGAAAAGATAGCCGAAGGTACCGTCCAGAAGTACCTGAAGGACGTGACACTGCTCGGTCAGGTGTTCGTCAAGGCTGCAGATGGCAAGCAGACCATCGAGCAGTTGCTGAAAGCCAATGGCGCTTCAGTCGGTGGTTTCTCGCTGTTCGTGGTCGGCGAAGGCATCGAGAAGAGGGTCGATGATTTCGCCGCCGAAGTGGCTGCCCAAGCGGCCGCTGCTGCCGCCAAGAAGTAATTTGCAAGGAAACGCCATGACCACGCCCAGGTATAAACGCATCCTCCTCAAGCTCTCCGGCGAGGCCCTGATGGGCAATGACGCCTACGGCATCAACCCGCAGACCATCGCCGGGATCGTCGGAGAGATCAAGGCGGTTGCCGACCTGGGCGTGGAAATCGGCGTCGTGATCGGTGGTGGCAACATCTTCCGCGGGATGGCCGGCACGGCTACCGGGATGGACCGCGCCACTGCGGATTACATGGGCATGCTGGCCACGGTGATGAACGCCATGGCGCTGTCCGACGCATTCCGTCAGGCGGGCCTGAATGCCCGGGTGCAGTCGGCACTGAATATCGAGCAAGTGGTCGAGCCGTATATTCGCGGCAAGGCGATCCGCTACCTGGAAGAAGGTAAGATCGTCATCTTCGGCGCCGGTACCGGCAACCCGTTCTTCACCACCGATACCGCCGCTGCTCTGCGCGGGTCGGAAATCGGCGCGGAAATCGTGCTCAAGGCGACCAAGGTGGATGGCATCTACTCCGCCGACCCCAAGAAGGATCCATCCGCGACCCGCTTCGACAAGATCAGCTTCAACGACGCGATTGCCAGGAACCTTGCCGTCATGGATGCCACGGCTTTCGCGCTGTGTCGCGACCAGAAATTGCCGATCAACGTGTTCTCGATCTTCAAGGCCGGCGCGCTGAAGCGCGTGGTCTGCGGCGAGGATGAAGGCACGTTGGTCTATTGCTGAGGGAGAAGAAATGATTCCGGAACTCAAGAAAACAGCCGAAAGCAAGATGCACAAGTCACTGGAGGCGCTCAAAAGCGACCTCCAGAAAATCCGTACCGGCCGCGCCCATACCGGCCTCCTGGATCATGTTCAGGTCGATTACTACGGCTCGATGGTGCCGGTCAATCAGGTCGCCAATATCACCCTGGTCGATGCCCGGACCATTGGCGTGCAGCCATGGGAAAAAAACATGGCGCAAAAGATCGAAAAAGCCATTCGCGACTCCGATCTTGGCCTTAATCCTGCTTCCCAGGGCGAACTGATCCGCGTACCGATGCCGGCGCTGACCGAAGAGCGGCGCAAGGAAATGATCAAGGTCGTCAAGAACGAAGGCGAAGGCGCCAAGGTGGCGATTCGCAATCTGCGTCGCGATGCCATCGCCCACCTGAAGGAAGCGCAGAAGAAGCACGAGATTTCCGAGGACGATGAGCGCAAGGCGCAGGATGACGTCCAGAAGCTGACCGATCGCTACGTTGCCGAAGTCGACAAGATGCTCGCCCACAAAGAGGCCGAGCTGATGCAGGTTTGAGCGCAGTTTCAAGCTGATCGCTGGCCGCATGGCGTTTTTTACCAGTTCGACGAGACAGGTTCCCACGGCGGCAGCCGTACCCCGGCACGTCGCCATCATTCTGGATGGCAACGGCCGCTGGGCCAGGAAGCGCTTCATGCCCCGCTTTTCGGGCCATGCCAGAGGCGTTGAAATGGTGCGCGAAACCGTGCGCTCCTGTCTCGAGCGCGGTGTTGAATATCTGACGCTGTTTGCCTTCAGTTCCGAAAACTGGCGACGTCCCCAGGAGGAAGTCAGCCTCCTGATGCAATTGTTCGTCAAGGCGCTTGAGCAGCAAATCGACAAGTTGGACCAGAATGGTGTCCGCTTGCGCATCATCGGCGATCTCTCGCGTTTCGATGCCCGGTTGCAGGAGCTGATTCGCGCTGCGGAAGAGCGTACTGCCGCGAATTCGCGTCTGCAACTGACCATCGCGGCGAACTACGGCGGTCGCTGGGACATCATGCAGGCGGTCAACGCGATGTTGGTCGCCCAGCCGGAAAAACGGTCCGGGTGGGTCGAGGCTGATCTCGAGCCTTTCCTGTCCATGCCGTTCGCGCCCGAGCCTGATCTGTTCATCCGCACTGGCGGCGAAGAGCGCATCAGCAACTTCCTGCTCTGGCAGCTTGCCTACACCGAGTTCTATTTCACCGGAACCCTGTGGCCGGAATTCGATCGCGCCGAGTTCGATCTGGCGATTGCCTCCTACCAGAAACGCGAGCGACGCTTTGGGCGGACCAGCGAGCAACTGGTCGGTGATGCCAATGCTTAAGACCCGCGTCATCACTGCCCTGATTCTGCTGGCGCTGGTTCTGCCCAGCCTGTTTTTCTTGCCCCAGGCTTACTGGGCATTGCTCGTGGCCCTGTTCATCGGGGTCGCTGCCTGGGAGTGGGGTGGTTTGCTCGGTCTTGGGCAAAGCGGACGACTTGCCCTTGGCGTGGCCATGGCTGGTTTGTGCTCCGCAGTTTCCCTGACGGCCCCGGCCGCAATCGGTGTCGGCTCCGGTGCCGGGCTGGCCGCGTCCTGGGTAATCGCAGCCTACGTCGTCGCGGCAGCCTTCTGGTGTGTTGTGGTTCCGCTCTGGCTGAGATCGCAATGGCTACTTCCACGTGGCCTGGCTGGCCTGATCGTCGGCCTGGTAGTTCTCTTTCCGGCCTGGCTGGCCCTGATTCAGTTGCGGGTGGCCGGACCAGGCGTTCTGATGGCGATTCTGGCGATTGTCTGGATGGCCGACGTAGCCGCCTATTTTTCTGGCAAGCGCTTCGGCAAGCACAAGCTCGCACCTTCGATCAGTCCCGGCAAGACTTGGGAAGGCGCGATCGGCGGCGGCATTGGCGTCGTCCTTTACGGGATCGCGCTGCGCCTTGGTTTTGCCTTCGAACCGGTCGGCTTGCCCTTGTGGGTGCTTGGCCTGCTGGCGGTGACGGCGATCAGCATCATGGGTGATCTTTACGAATCGATGCTCAAGCGTCAGGCGGGGATCAAGGACAGCAGCAATGTGCTGCCCGGCCACGGCGGCATACTCGACCGGATCGACAGCCTGACCTCGACGCTGCCCGTGGTCGCGCTTCTCTGGCTGCTTGTCCAGCGGGGGCAAGGGTGAAGCGCGAGAAGGTCACGATTCTTGGCGCTACCGGATCGATCGGGGTCAATACACTCGACGTCATTCGCCGCCATCCGGATCGCTACAGGATATTTGCGCTGTGCGCACACACCCAGATTGACAAACTGTTCGAACAGATCCGCGAGTTCGCGCCGGAATTTGCCGTGGTGCGTGATGCGGCGCTGGCCGATGAACTCGGGTCGCGCTGCCGCAATGCCGGGCTGTCCACCGCGGTGCGGCACGGCATGGAGGCGCTGGTCGAGATGGCGGCTCACCCCGATGTCGACACGGTGATGGCAGCCATCGTCGGCGCGGCGGGACTGGAGCCGACACTGGCAGCGGCAAAGACCGGCAAGAAAATTCTGCTGGCCAACAAGGAAGTGCTGGTCATGGCCGGTGAGCTGTTCATGCACGCAGTGCGTGAGCATGGTGCGGTTCTGCTACCAGTCGACAGCGAACATAACGCAATATTTCAATCGCTTCCGACAGATTTCTCACGTGGTTTATCATCATGTGGCGTACGCCGTATTCTGCTTACTGCCTCGGGCGGACCTTTCCGCACGACGCCGCGTGCAGCCTTGGCCTACGTGACGCCGGAGGCCGCCTGTGCCCATCCGAACTGGGTCATGGGTCCCAAAATTTCGGTTGATTCGGCCTCGATGATGAACAAGGGGCTCGAGGTGATCGAGGCGTACTGGTTATTTGCCTGTACGCCCGAGCAGATTCAGGTCGTCGTTCATCCGCAGAGCGTCATTCATTCACTGGTGGAATACACGGACGGTTCGGTTCTCGCCCAACTCGGCAACCCCGACATGCGGACGCCGATCGCCTATGCGCTGGCCTATCCGGAGCGTATCGATGCCGGCGTGCCGTCGCTCGACCTGTTCCAGATCGCCCGGCTTGATTTCGAGGCGCCCGATTTCGAGCGCTTTCCCTGCCTGCAACTGGCCTATGCGGCGTTGCGCGCGGGCGGAACGGCGCCGGCCATTCTCAACGCGGCCAACGAAATCGCTGTCGCAGCCTTTCTCGACCGGCGATTGTCTTTCCTCGGCATCCCGCAACTGATCGAATCGACCCTGGCCGCCCTCCCGGCAGGCCCCGAGGGCAGTCTTGCCGATGTGCTGATGGCTGATGCCGAGGCGCGTCGTATTGCATCTTCCCTGCTCAGCGAAATTGTTCCCGCGTGAGCGAAATTCCATTCTACCTCGCAGCGTTTCTTTTCGTTCTCGGTGTCCTCATTGTCGTCCATGAGTTCGGGCACTACCTTGCGGCCCGCTATTGCGGAGTCCGGGTGCTCCGCTTCTCGGTCGGGTTCGGACGCACGCTCTGGCAACGCCGCCTCGGCAAGGATGGAACCGAGTGGGCGATCAGCATTTTCCCGCTGGGCGGTTACGTCAAGATGCTCGATGAGCGCGAGGGCGAGGTCGCTCCCGAAGAGCGCGAGCGTGCCTTCAATCGGCAGTCGGTGGGCAAGCGCAGCCTGATCGTCGCGGCGGGGCCGGCCGCCAATTTCGTTCTGGCGATTGTCTTGTATTGGGCCGTGTTCATGCTTGGCAGCGACGAATTACGGCCGATTCTTGGAACGCCGCCCGCTGCCTCGCCCGCCGCCAGTGCCGGTATCGTCAACGGCGAACAGGTCAGGGCAGTCGATGGCGAACCCGTGGCAACCTGGAATGACTTGCGGTGGATGTTGTTGCACAAGGCCGTCGCCCAGGAAAGCACCGAGCTTGAAGTCATCAACGAGCAGCGCGAGATCGCGCTTCGCCGTCTGCCCCTGGCGGCAGCCGGAGAGCAAGGCTGGGAAGGCGACGCCCTGGAACGCCTGGGAATCCGTTTCTTCCGCCCCGATATTCCGCCGCTGGTTGGCAAAGTGATGGCAGGCAGCCCCGGAGAAAGTGCGGGGATCCGCCAGGGCGACGAGATCTTCTCGATTGATGGGGTGGCGGTCCATAACTGGCATGAGTTCGTGTTGGTGGTTCGGGAGGCCGCTGAACGTCCCTTGCGGGTCGAATTGCTGCGCGGCGGCCAGACTGTTGCGGTCAACGTCGTTCCGGAGGCGATTTCCGAGCGTGGAAAGCGGATCGGCAGAATCGGGGTGGCTGTTGCCGAGAGTCGCGATTCCAGCCGCGAAGTCAGAATATTCGTGCGCTACGGTTTTTTCGCGGCTGGAGCCAAGGCCGTTGCGGAAACCTGGGACAAATCGGTGTTCAGCTTGGCCATGCTCGGCAAGATGCTGACCGGCGAGGTTTCCTGGCGCAACCTGTCGGGGCCGGTGACGATTGCCGACTATGCCGGTCAGTCGGCACGGCTTGGCATCGATTACTACCTCAGGTTCATGGCCCTGGTCAGTATCAGCCTCGGTGTGCTGAATCTGCTGCCCATCCCGGTTCTGGATGGAGGCCATTTGATGTATCATATGATCGAAGTCGTCAGGCGTCGGCCCCTTTCCGAGCGGGCCATGGAGATTTCCCAACAAGTGGGGCTTTCCATTCTTTTCGTTCTGATGGCTTTCGCCTTTTTTAATGACATGAACCGCCTGTTTTCCGGCTGAAAAATGAAGAAATCCCTTCTCTCCGTCCTGGTTGCCGGACTCTTTGCGCTCCCCGCGCTGGCATTCGAACCCTTTACTGTGAAAGACATCCGCGTCGAGGGTATTCAGCGTACCGAGGCGGGAACGGTGTTTGGTTACCTCCCGGTCAAGGTCGGCGAGACGCTGACCGACGAAAAAGCGGCGGCGTCGATCAAGGCCCTCTTTGCCACCGGCTTCTTCAAGGATGTGCGGATCGAAGTCGACGGTGGCGTCATGGTGGTCGTGGTACAGGAGCGTCCGGCCATTGCGCAGATCGATTTCGTCGGGATGAAGGAATTCGAGAAGGACGTGATCATCAAGGCGCTCAAGGAAATCGGCATTGCCGATGGCCGCATCTTCGACCGCGCGCTGCTTGACAAGGCCGAACAGGAACTCAAGCGCCAGTATCTGACGAAGGGCAAGTACGGCGTTGAAATCACGACGACGGTAACGCCGCTCGAGCGCAACCGCGTCGGCATCAATTTCAACATCGAAGAGGGTGCAGCCGCCAAGATCCGGCAGATCAACATCATCGGCGCCAAGGATTTCACGGAAAAGGATCTGGTCAGCCAGTTCCAGTTGACCACGCCGGGCTGGATCACCTGGTACACCAAGAATGACCAGTATTCCAGACAGAAACTCTCGGCTGACCTTGAGAAGCTCAAGTCCTTCTACATGAACCGCGGTTATCTTGAGTTTGCCGTCGAGTCGACGCAGGTTTCGATTTCGCCGGACAAGCAGGATGTCTTCATCACCGTCAATATCAATGAAGGCGCGCGCTATCAGGTTTCGTCGGTCAAGCTGGCAGGTGATTTCACGATCAGCGAGGAAGAACTCGCCAAGCTGGTTGTCGTCAAGCCGGGCGATGTCTTTTCGCGCGAAAAGCTCAACGAATCGAACAAAGCCATCAGCGATCGTCTCGGCAAGGAGGGTTATGCATTTGCCAACGTCAATGCGGCGCCGGAAGTGGACAAGGAAAAGCGCCAGGTCGCCTTCACCATCTTTGTTGACCCCGGCAAACGGGTCTATGTTCGGCGCATCAACGTCGCCGGCAATACGCGGACGCGCGACGAAGTCATTCGTCGCGAGCTTCGCCAGATGGAGGGTGGCTGGTACGACGCCGAGCGGGTTACCGCATCCAAGGTGCGCCTCGATCGCCTCGGCTATTTTTCCGAAGTGACGGTCGAGACACCGGCGGTCCAGGGGACAAGCGATCAACTGGACGTCAATCTCACTGTCGTTGAGAAGCCGACCGGCAACCTGATGCTTGGTGTTGGCCTGTCGAGTACGGAAGGTATCGTGCTGTCCGGTTCGATAGCGCAGAACAATTTCCTGGGTAGCGGCAATAATGTTGCGATTGCCGTCAATTCGGGCAAGATCAACCAGTTATATTCGTTCTCCTACACCAACCCGTATTTCACGGTGGATGGGATCAGCCAGGGTTTTGACCTCTATCATCGCAATGTGGACACGACCTCGTCATCGGTTGCCGTGACGCCTTACAAGTCGTCATCGAACGGTGCTGTGGCCCGTTTCGGCTTCCCGATCGGCGAAAAGCAGTCGTTGAGTTTCGGTCTTGGCGTCGACCAGACCCAAATTACTGCTTTCAGGGGTAAGTCTTCGCCACAGACGATCCAGTTCGTCGAGCAGAACGGCGGCGACCCGCTTTCATCGCAGCCATCCACCACCAATCTGACCATTCCCGTCACGGCAAACTGGGTGAGTGATGGCAAGGACAGCTACCTCTTTCCGACCACCGGCTGGTATCAGAAGGCCAGTCTGGAAGTGGCGGTTCCTGGTGGCGACCTGACCTTCTACAAGGCTTCGTACCAGTTACAACGCTACTTTGCCATGTCCAAGGCGTTTACCCTGATGCTGAACAGCGAAGTGGGCTATGCCGATAGCTACGGCGGTACCACCAGCCTGCCGTTCTACAAGAATTTCTATGCCGGCGGCGTGAACACGGTCCGCGGTTACAAGGCGGGCAGCCTGGGGCCGCAGGATATTTATGGCAATGCCATCGGCGGCAACGAGCGCTTCATCGGGCAGGCCGAATTGCTGTGGGGCGTTCCGGGCATGGAAAAGAATATCCGTCTCGGCTATTTCGTCGACGTCGGCCAGGTCCGGGCCAGTGGCGGAACATCGGCGGGCGTGCCCGGCGTCGATGACGGTTTGCGTTATTCTACCGGCTTGTCCTTTGCCTGGGTCTCACCGGTCGGTCCGCTCAAGTTCAGTTATGCCTATCCGATCAACAAGCAGCCTAACGACAAGACCGAATATTTCCAGTTTCAGCTCGGTACAAACTTTTAATTCAGGAGTGACATGTTGAAAGCTAAGTCCTTTGTTCTGGCATCGTTGATGTGCGCCCTGTTGTTCGTTGCCGGTGAGGCGGCGGCCGAACTGAAGGTTGGCTACGTCAATACACAACGCATTTTCCGTGATGCTCCGGCGGCCCAGAAGGCCGGCAAGAAGCTCGAAGGCGAGTTCGCCAAGCGCGATCAGGACCTGCAGGCCATGGCCAAGCAAATCCAGGCCTTGCAGACGAGTCTGGAGAAAAATTCGGTGACGATGGCGGAAACCGAGCGCCGTGCCAAGGAAAAGGAATTCGCTGAAACTTCCCGCGAGTTCCAGCGCCGGCAGCGTGAGTTCCGCGAAGACCTGAACCTGCGTCAGAACGAGGAAAACGCCGCGGTGATCGAAAAAGCCAACAAGGCGATCAAGCAGATCGCTGAGACCGACAAGTTCGACCTCATCCTGCAGGACGTGGTCTGGGTCAGCCCCAGGCTCGATATTACCGATCGCGTAATCAAGGCGCTCGCCGAAGGCAAGTAATGACGCAGCCGGGGGGGGTACAGTTTACGCTCTCCGAAATCGCCGCCCGCTTGGGCGGCGATGTGCTTGGCGATGGGCAAACGCTCATTCAGCGCCTTGCGACCCTGGCCTCCGCTGGCGCCGGGGAGATTGCCTTCCTTGCCAACCGCAAATACAAGTCGCAACTTCAGTCCACGCGAGCCGCTGCCGTCATCCTGGCGCCCGATGTCGCCGACGCATTCTCCGGGCCGCGGATTGTCACGGCAAACCCGTACGCCTATTACGCCCGTGTCGCGGCGCTTCTCAATCCGGCCAGCGCCGACTTCAGCGGCGTGCACCCCTCGGCAGTGGTCGCCTCACCGGTGCCGGCCAGTGCCGCCATCGGCCCGCATGTCAGCATCGGGCGGCGCGTCAGTCTGGGCGAGGGTGTTGTCATTCACGCCGGGTGCAGTGTCGGAGACGATGTAAGCATCGGCGAAAGCAGCGTCCTCTATCCGCAGGTCACGATTTATCATGGCTGCCGCGTCGGCAAGCGTGCCATCCTGCATTCGGGCGCGGTGATCGGCGCCGACGGCTTCGGTTTTGCGCCGGAGGGAAAATACTGGATCAAGATTCCGCAGACTGGCGGCGTCACCATCGGCGACGACGTCGAAATTGGCGCCAATACGACAGTCGACCGCGGCGCACTCGACGATACCGTGATCGGTGACGGTTGCAAGATCGATAACCTCGTGCAGATCGCCCACAATTGCAGCATCGGGGCGAACAGCGTGCTGGCCGGCTGTGCCGGCCTTGCCGGCAGCGTGACGCTCGGCGAGCAGTGCATCGTGGGCGGTGGCGGCATGGTCTCCGGCCATGTGACCCTGGCGCCAGGGACGACGCTTTCGGGGGGGTCGCTGGTCATGAAAAGCATTACCCGGGCGGGGCGCTATACCAGCGTATTCCCGCTCGACACGCACGACGAATGGCTGCACAACGCTTCGCATATCCGCCGCCTCTCGCGTCTCGCGGAGCGTATTTCGGAACTTGAGAAAAAACTTAAACAAATACAAATAGAGGATTGATTAAATGGATATCATTGAAGTTCTTGAGCACCTGCCGCAGCGCTATCCTTTCCTGCTGGTCGACCGTGTCGTCGCCATCGAACCGGGCAAGTCGATCCATGCCTACAAGAACGTCAGCATCAACGAACCGCATTTTGTCGGGCATTTCCCCGGGTATCCGGTCATGCCGGGGGTGCTGATCATGGAAGCGCTCGCCCAGGCCGCGGGTATCCTTGCGTTCAAGACTGCGGGCGAGAAGCCGACCCCGAACAGTCTCTTCTTCTTCGCCGGCATCGACGAAGCGCGCTTCAAGAAGCCGGTCGTGCCGGGCGACCAGTTGCACCTGCATGTCGAGATCGAGCGCCACATGCGCGGAGTCTGGAAATTCAAGGCCGAGGCCCGCGTCGACGGGCAACTGGTAGCCGAGGCGCGGCTGATGTCGGCCAAACGGGATATCTGACATGATCCACCCGACAGCCATTGTCGATCCAGGCGCCCGAATCGGCGCGAAAGTCGAGATCGGCCCCTATTCGATCATTGGTCCGGATGTCGAGATCGGCGACAACACTGAGATCGGTTCGCACGTGGTGCTCAAGGGCCACACCCGCATCGGCCGGGAAAACCGTATTTTCCAGTTCTGTTCGCTGGGCGAGATTCCGCAGGACAAGAAATACGCCGGCGAGCCGACACGGCTGGAAATTGGTGACCGCAACACGATCCGCGAATTCTGTAGCTTCAACCTGGGTACCGTTCAGGGCGGCGGTGTGACCAGCATCGGCGACGACAACTGGTTCATGGCCTACGCGCACATCGCGCATGACTGCCACGTCGGCAACAAGACCATCTTCGCCAACGGCGCCTCGCTGGCCGGGCATGTCACGGTCGATGACTGGGTTATTTTCGGTGGTTTCACCGGCGTGCACCAGTTCTGCCGTATCGGTGCACACGTGATTACCGCCGCCTCATCCCTCGTTCTCCAGGACGTGCCGCCCTACCTGATGGTGGCAGGCAACACCGCGCAGCCCTACGGCATCCACGTCGAAGGCCTCAAGCGTCGAGGTTTTACCAGCGCGGCAATCACCGAACTGAAGCGCTCCTATCGCACGCTCTACAAGTCCGGACTGCTGCTTGAGGAAGCCAAGATGCAACTGGCCGAGCAGGCGAGGACGGCGCCTGACGTCCAGCGCATGGTCGATTTCCTGGCGTCTTCAAAGCGCGGCATTATCCGCTGATGGGCAATGTGGTCCGGATTGCCGTGGTGGCGGGAGAGGCCTCCGGGGATCTCCTTGCCAGTCTGCTGATCGGCGCGCTGAAGAAAAAACTGCCGGATGCCGTTTTTTATGGCATCGGTGGCCCCCGGATGCAGGCGCAGGGTTTCGATGCCTGGTGGCCGATCGACAAGCTGGCGGTCATGGGCTACATCGATGCCCTGAAAAATTTTCGCGAAATTTACGGTATCCGGCGCCAGTTGAAGATGCGCCTGCTCGATATGCGCCCGGACATCTTCATCGGCGTCGACGCCCCCGATTTCAATCTTGGCCTCGAAATCGAACTCAAGGCAGCTGGAATCACGACCATACACTATGTCAGTCCGTCGATCTGGGCTTGGCGCAGCGGGCGGATCAAGAAGATCGGACGGGCCGTCAATCGAGTTTTAGCGCTTTTCCCGATGGAGCCGCCGCTCTACGAGAAGGAAAACATTCCGGTGACCTTCGTCGGGCATCCGCTGGCCGACATCATTCCACTTGAAACCAGCATCGGTGCAGTGCGCGACAAACTCTCCATCCCGCTGGATGTGCCCGTTTTCGCGCTGTTGCCGGGCAGCCGCAAGGGGGAACTGGAGAAGATGGCAGACACCTTCGTGCAGACGGCCAAACTCATCCGCGAGCGCTACCTCCCCGATGCGCAATTTGTCGTGCCGCTGACTACTCGTGAGACGCGACTTCTGTTCGAAGCTGCGATCTACACGCAACAGGCCGACAATGTGCCTTTTCGCCTGTTGTTCGGCCATGCCCAGGATGCGCTCGGCGCAGCCGACGTGTCGCTGGTGGCGAGCGGGACGGCGACGCTGGAAGCGGCGCTGATCAAGCGGCCGATGGTCATTACCTACAAGGTCGCGCGCTCGTCGTACTGGATCGGCAAGTGGCTCGTTCACTCGCCGTATGTCGGCTTGCCCAACATCCTGGCCGGGCAATTGGTCGTGCCTGAGATTCTGCAGGATCAGGCGACCCCGGAAAATCTCGCCGAGGCGTTGGTCAAGCTTTACGAGGACAAGGACAACGCCAAGGTGGTGGCGGAAGCCTTTACCGACATTCACCTGCAATTGCGCCAGAACAACGCCGAGAAGGCCGCTGCGGCAGTCATCGAATGCCTGAACTGATCATCCCGCCCGGCCTTGTCTGCGGCATCGACGAGGCCGGGCGCGGGCCGCTGGCCGGGCCGGTGGTCGCGGCAGCGGTGATTCTCGATCCGGCGCGGCCGATTGCCGGGCTCAACGATTCCAAGAAACTCAGCGAACGGAAACGTGAGGTTCTGGCCGTATTGATTCGCGAACGGGCGGTCGCCTGGGCGGTCGCCGAGGCATCGGTCGAGGAAATCGATCGACTAAATATCCTGCAGGCAACTTTTTTGGCCATGCAGCGGGCAGTGGCCGACCTGGCCGTCAAGCCGACGGCGGCCATGGTCGATGGCAATCGCTGCCCGAGGCTGGATATGCCGGTCGAAGCCGTGGTCAAGGGCGACGGCAAGATCGCCTCGATTGCGGCGGCCTCCATTCTCGCCAAGACGGTCCGCGATGCCCGCATGCTGGTGTTGCATGCACAGTATCCGCGCTATGGTTTTGACCGTCATATGGGCTACCCGACAGCCGCGCATTTTCAGGCGCTGGAACAACACGGCGCTTCGCCGGTGCATCGCCGCAGTTTCGGCCCGGTGGCCAAACAGCTTGCGCTGTTATGAAACTGATCCGGTCGCGCGACAATCCGTTTTTCAAGGGTCTCAAGCGTCTGGCCGAATCTGGCCGCGAGCGGCGCAAGGCCGGCCGCACCTTGCTTGATGGCGTACATCTGGTCGAAGCTTACGAAGCCGTACATGGCCCGGTGGAAACGCTGGTGGTCAGCGAATCGGCGCTGGCTGCCGGGGAAATCGCTGCTTACGTTGAAGGGCGCGAGGTAGTTGTTCTCGCTGACAGCCTGCTTCGTGATCTCGGGCTAGTCGATACACCGAGTGGCCTGCTGGCCGTCGTGGCGATGCCAACCGCGACGCTTGCGGTCGACCGCGAAAAGGATGCCGTTTTGCTCGACGGCGTTCAGGATCCGGGCAATCTCGGCGCCATTTTGCGGACTGCTGCTGCTGCGGGTGTCGGGCAGGCCTTGCTGGGTCCGGGTTGTGCGTCAGCATGGTCGCCCAAGGTGTTGCGGGCCGGGCAGGGCGCGCATTTCGCGCTGGCCATCCACGAAGATGCCGATCTTGGCGCCTTCATGGCCGACTACCGGGGGACGACGGCAGTCACCTGCCTGGATGACGCGACGCCGCTCTACGACGCAAGCTGGGAAGGCTCGCTGGCCTGGGTCTTCGGCGCCGAGGGGCAGGGTGTAAGCCCGGAACTGGTTGCAGCTGCCCGGCTAAGAATAAAGATTCCGATGCCGGGTGCGGTCGAGTCGCTCAATGTAGCCGCAGCCGCGGCTGTCTGCCTGTTTGAAGCGCTGCGCCGGAAACTGGCGCCATAAAACCAATGGCCCGAGGCCACCCCGAGGCTGGCCCTAACCCAGCTTCAGTTCCTGAATGATGGTCGTCGAGATTTCCTCGATCGACTTGGTCGACGAATCCAGCCAGCGAATTTCCTCACGGCGCATCATTTTTTCCGCTTCGGTAATGCGGATCTGCTTGAATTCCAGTTCCTCGAACTAGGTCATCAGACTGTGACCGATGGCTTCGGTGGTCAGGCCGGTACCGCCCGAGACGAAAAAGGCGGTGCGTTTTATTTTTCTGGGCATGATGCGCCCATTTTATCCGCTGTTGCGCAATCCCGAGGCGATGCCGTTGATCGCGAGATGGATGCCGCGGGCGACGCGCTCGTCGGTTTCGCCCGCCCGGTGGCGCTTGAGCAGTTCGACCTGGAGGTGGTTGAGCGGGTCCATGTAGGGCGAGCGCAGTTGTAGCGAGCGCTTGAGCAGCGGATTGTCGGCCAGGAAGTCGTCCTGTTCGAGAATGGTGAAGAGGTGTTTGCGGCTCAGTTCCCATTCGGCCTTGATGCGCTGGAAGATGCTGTCGCGCAGGCCGGCATCGGTCACCAGCTCGGCATAGCGCGAGGCGATGGCGAGGTCGGTCTTGGCCAGCACCATGTCCATGTTGGAGAGCAGGCTCTTGAAGAAGGGCCAGGCGTGAACCATCCGGCGCAAGGTGGCCAGGCCATCGGAATTGGCCTGCAAATAGGCGTCGACCGCGGAACCGAAGCCGTACCAGCCGGGCAACATCAGCCGGCATTGCGCCCAGGAAAACACCCAGGGAATGGCGCGCAGGTCTTCGATCCGCTCGGACGGCTTGCGCGAGGCGGGGCGGCTGCCGATGTTGAGCGTGGCGATTTCCGAAACGACCGTCGATTGGCGGAAATAGGTGGTGAATCCGGGGGTTTCGTAGACCAGCTTGCGGTAGGCGGCGAACGCCAGCGCCGAGAGCTGGTCCATCACCGGGTGGAAGGTTTCGGCCGGCTCGACACGGTTTTCGTGGTCGGTCAGGCTGGCTTCCAGCGTCGCGGCCAGCAACACTTCCAGATTGCGGCGGCCGGTATCCGGGTTGCCGTATTTGGTCGAGATGACTTCACCCTGTTCGGTCAGGCGGATCTGGCCGGAAACGGCGCCGACCGGCTGGGCGAGGATGGCATGATAGCTCGGGCCACCACCGCGGCCGACCGAGCCGCCGCGGCCGTGGAACAGGCGCAGGCGGACGCCGTGTTTGCCGAAGATGCGGGCCAGTTCGATTTCCGCCTTGTACAGTTCCCAGCCCGAGGTCAGGAAGCCGCCGTCCTTGTTGCTGTCCGAGTAACCGAGCATGACTTCCTGCTCGTTGCCGCGCCCGGCGATCAGTTCACGGTAGACGGGCAGATTGAAGAGGCCGTCCATCGTCGCCGCGCTCTTCTGCAAGTCCTCGATGGTCTCAAACAGCGGGATGATGTTGACGTCGAGTTGCGACTGATTGCCGGGGCGGAGCAGGCCGGCTTCCTTGAGCAGTAACGCGAGTTCGAGGAGGTCGGAAACGCCGTCGGTCTTCGAGATGATGCAGTTGGGCAGGGCGACGGCGCCGTAGTGCTGGCGCAATTCGCGGGCGGCGAAGAAGATGGCCAGTTCGCCTTGGGTTTCTTCGGAATATTCCAGGTAGGGCGAGTAAAGCGGACGCGGCGTGGCGATTTCCTCGACCAGCAGCCTGATGCGGTCGACCTCGGAAAGTGCCTCGTAATCAGGGCAGCGGCCGGCGCCGGCGAGCAGTTCGGCGACGCTGCGGGCATGGACTTCGGAATTCTGGCGCAGGTCGATCGGGGCCAGGTGGAAGCCGAAGACCTGCACCGCTCGCAGCAGCCGGCGCATGCGGCCGCCGGCCAGCGGGGCGCTGCCGTTCAGCTTGAGCGAGTTCGACAGCACCTTGAGGTCGGCACGCAGGGCGTCGGGGTCGTCATACGGGGTGGCCTGGCCGATTTCGTGGCGCACCGGTTCGACGTGGTCGAGGGTGCGGGCGGTGGCGGCGACCCGGGCGTAGATGCCGGACAGGGCGCGGCGATAAGGTTCGTCGGCGCGTTGTGGTGAGTGGTCGGTGGAGCGCTCGGCGAGGTCGTCCAGTTCCGGCGTGGTGTCGACCAGCAGGTTGGACAGCGGCAACTCGCCGCCGAGTTCGTGGATTTCGTCGAGATAGTGATTGAGCGTGGCGGCCGATTGCAGGCGCAGCGTTTCGCGCAGGATCTCGGCGGTGACGAAGGGGTTGCCGTCACGGTCGCCGCCGATCCACGTGCCGATGCGGAAAAATGGCGGCAGCGCCCAGTTTTTTTCGGGATAGCGGGTGTGCAACTGCTGCGCAACCTGGACATAGAGGCGCGGAAGTTCGGTGAAGAAGGTTTCCTTGAAGAAGCTGATGCCATTCTTGACCTCGTCCAGCACCTTGAGTCGTACCGGCCGCAGCATGCGCGACTGCCACAGGGTCAGGATGGCATTGGCGAGCCCGAGACGGTTCTCGGCATCTTCTTCCGGCGTCATGCGCAGGCGCTCGCGCTGGTCGAGCAGGTGGGCGAGGTCGCGGTGGTTGCGGATCAGACTCTGGCGCTGAACCTCGGTCGGATGCGCGGTGAGGACCGGGGAGACGACGGCGTGGGCAAAGAAGTCGACGACGGCCTCGGGCGTAATATTGCTGTCGGCAAGCTGGTCGAGGGCATGAACGAGGCTGCCTTCGCGCGGTGGCGAACCCGCCAGATCGTAGGCGCGCCGGCGCCGGATATGGTGCTCGTCCTCGGCGATGTTGGCCAGTTGCAGGAAATAGCTGAAGGCGCGGACGACGGTCTGCGTCGTGTCGCGTGAGAGCGGGTCGAGGAGGGTAGCGAGTTCGGCGCGGGCGGCCGGGTCACCTTCCCTGGCGAAGCGCACCGCGGTCTGGCGGACGCGCTCGACAATTTCGAAGACCTCGTCACCTTCCTGCTCGCGCACGGTGTCGCCGAGAGCCCGGCCAAGGAGCCTGATATCGGTGCGGAGGGGTTCGTTTTTGTTGCTGTCGCGCGTATCCGGGGGCATTAATGTTTCCTGACGAGAAGTACCGAGGCGTCCGCAATTTTAGCGACTTGTTCGGCCACCGAGCCAAGAATCAGCCGTGCCAGGCCGCGCTGACCATGGCGGCCGATGACGATCAGGTCGCAGCCGAGTTCGCGCGACTTGTCGACCAGCACTTCCGAAACGCGGCGTTTCATCGTTTCGAGCAGGATAGTCTCCGCTTCGATACCTGTCGCCGTGGCACGGGCATCTTCGAGAATCTTTTCACCGGCGCCACGAATCACCGCCATCGCGTGGTCGAGATTAAGTGTCGTACTTACCGTGCGTGGATGCATTCTCAGCAGCACTTCGTCGGCGACATGCACGATGTGCAGTTTGGCGTTGGTGGCCCTGGCGATATTGACCGCTTCGCCGAGCGCGCAACGGGAGGTTTCGCTGTCGTCTACAGCGACCAGGATGTTCTTGTACATGGCTTCCCTCGTGGAATGAATCTTGAATGGCAGTTATATTACCAAGTCATTGGCTTCGGAGCAGTTAGGGAAAACCTCAACATGTCGGTGCTCCCGGGGACGATGCTCTTTTGGCAATTCTTGCGGCACAAGGTTGCGCGACGCGGGAGGGGCATGGCCCCTCCCGGTATGGCACTGCCAGTTCGAACGAACTACCAGGGGCTTAATGGAAATGAACTTCGTCGCGTCCTTCAGCCGGAGCAAGCAGATTGGCACCCAGCGCACGGGACAGGAAAGTGACGAAAGCGATGATGCCGACGAATATCCCCAACCACATCAAACCATCCGGATTGATCACGATCTGCGCAGTGGCGCCGGACACGGCAGCGGCTGCCGCAGCGACGGGCTTGACGTAACTCGGCACGATACCGGGGAAAACATAAGCCCACAGAAGGTGAAGGATACCGACGATGACGGCCAGGAAGATCGAGTGTTTGAAGGTGAACCGGAAGATTTCCGATTCGCGACCGACCATGCCTGTGGCACCGGTGGCCACGGAAATGGACTGGGGAGAGATCATCTTGCCGCAAACGCCGCCGCTGGTATTGGCCGACATCGCGATGACCGGGTCGATACCGAGCTGCTCGGCAGTCACCGCCTGCAACTTGCCGAACAATGCGTTGGTCGAGGTGTCGGAACCGGTCATGAACACGCCCAGCCAGCCGAGAATGGCGGCAAAGAAGGGGAAGGCGACACCCGTTGTGGCCACTGCATAACCCAGGGCGATCGCCATGCCGGAGAAGTTCATGATGTAGGCGAAGCCGAGGATGGTGGCAATGGTCACGATGGGCCACTTGAGTGTCTTCAGGGTGTCACCGGCGACGCCAACTGCCGTCTTCAGGGAGGCCCCCATTACAACGATTGAGAACAACCAAGCAAAGAAAATTGCGGTGCCGGCGGCGCTCAGGATGTTGAAGTTGAAGACCGCGGGCTTGGCTTTGCCGGCCTGGTCGATGACCATCTTGTCGAGGCCGCCAATCGGGATGGCGTAGTCGAAAACCAGCTTGGTCATCTGGTTGAGCGCCTGATTGACCGGCTTGATACCCCAGGCGCAGACGAACAGGGAAAGGATGATGAACGGCGCCCAGGCCCGGAAGATCTGACCGCCAGTGTACTTCAGTGCTGCTTTTCCCAAGCTCTTGGGTTCATCGGGGAAATGCCAACTTTCTTTCGGGTGCCAGACCTTGAGGAAAGCGACCGTGCAGATGATGGATGCGATCGAGGCAACAATGTCGGGCAGCAGTGGCGCCGTCAATGGCGAGTTCGCAGCAAAGAACTGGGCGATGGCGAAGGAACCGCCGCTGACCAAGCAGGCCGGCCACACTTCCAGCCCTTTTTTCCAGCCGGCCATCAGGACGACCAGATAGAGCGGGATGAAAATGCTGACGAGCGGCAGCGTACGGCCGACCATCTGGCTGAGGGCGAAGTCAGGAATACCGGCGACTTGCCCGCCCACCACGATGGGAATGCCAATGGCGCCCCAGGCGACCGGTGCCGTATTGGCCAGCAGACAGATACCTGCGGCATAGAGGGGATTGAAGCCCAGGCCGGCCAGCATGGCCGCCGTAATCGCAACAGGAGTACCGAAGCCGGCCGCCCCTTCGATGAAGGCGCCGAAGGAAAAGGCGATCAGCAGTGCCTGCAAACGGCGGTCATCTGAAATCGAGGCTAGCGAGTTCTTGATGACTTCGAATTGCCCTGTCTTGACCGACATGTTGTAGATGAAGAGCGCCGTGATGACGATCCAGCACACCGGAAACAGGCCGAAGGCGCCACCGTACAAAGTGGCCAGCGCGGCCAGATCCACCGGCATCTTATAGACAAAAATTGCGATAAGAATTGCGAGTCCGGTGCCGCCCATCGCGGCAAAATGGCCTTTCATTCGCTTGATGGCAAGCGCCCAAAAAAGAAAGAGGATCGGTATTGCTGCGACAAGCGCGGACAATCCTATATTTTCCAGTGGATTAACATTCATATGCCATGTCATCTTCTTGCTCCTTGTTTTAAGGGCTGAGTTCATTCACCCAATATCAGATTTTCATCCCTGCTACCCGGTCTCTTCCCCCTCTAACAGTTCATGGCGTCCTCCTTGCGACTGCATTCCTCGAGCAGGTAGGCAATCGATCGAAAAGTGCGCCCGGTTTCTGCCGTGAGGCCGATTTCGCAGGTGCGGTTGGTCGACACGCCGCATGCACAACTGGCCGGCAGTTCGTCGTGAATGTTGCGCAGAGCGTGCCGGTTGAGTTCCGGCACGACAAACCCGCGATCGCCGGCAAAGCCGCAGCAGGTGACCCCAGCGGGTTCGATGATCTGCTTGACGCAGGCGGCCAGAACCTCCTTCAGCTTGGCATCCGAGCCAGTCTTGCGCACGCTGCAATTGACGTGCAGGGCCACCGGTCCGGCCTGTTTGGCGATCATCAGGCGCGGCAACAGGGCATCGGCGGCAAATTCGTGAAAGTCGTAGAGCTTTAGGCGGCCAGCCAGGTACTTCTGCATGCGGCCAGTACAGGCACTGGCATCCATGATCACCGGGTAGCGACCGCCTTCCGAGGCTTCCGTCAACACCGCTTCCAGTGTCCCGGACATGCTGTCGGCCTCCTCGGGCAGACCCTTGCTGGCCAGCATCTGGCCGCAGCACATCTGGTCGAAGCCTTTGGGCAACCGTGGGGCGTAGCCGGCGCGGGTCAGCAGGGTCATGATCACGTCGCCAAGCTGGGCTTCGCCGGTGTCGCTCGGCCCGAAGATGCGGCCGCCGCAGGCCGGGAAATAGACGACCGGGTCGCCTTCCGTGGTGCGCGCGGCAGGTCCTTTGCCAGCGTGCGGCATGTTCTTCTTCCACGCGCCGCCGGATATGCGCGCCAGGAAATTGTCGCCGAGGATGCCGGAAGCCATGTGGCCGGCGCTCAGGCCGAGGCGCGATACCTTGGCCACGGTGCCGAAGTTGTTGGCGGTCCATTCGCCGACCCGCCTGCTGCCGCTGCTTATCTTGCGGGCACGAAGGCGGCGGGTCAGGTCACCGACGTCGATGCCGACCGGGCAGGCCGTCGAGCACAGGCCGCAGCCGGCGCAGGTGTCGAGGCCCATGTACACGTAGTCCTCGCCGATGCTGCCGGCGGGCTCGCCATTCGCGGCGCGGCGCGCCAGTTCGCGGACGCTGACGATGCGCTGGCGCGGCGACAGCGTCAGCCGGTGCGACGGGCACAGCGGTTCGCAGAAGCCGCATTCGATGCAGCGGTCGATGATGTCCTCGGCGGCGGGCATCGGCTTCAGGTTTTCGAGGTGGGCGGCCGGGTTGTCGTTGAGGATGACGCCGGGGTTGAGCAGGTTATCCGGGTCGAACAGGCGCTTGATCGTGCGCATCAGGTCAGCGGCTTCCTTGCCCCATTCCATCTCGACGAACGGCGCCATGTTGCGCCCGGTGCCGTGCTCGGCCTTGAGCGAGCCATCGTATTTCTTCACCACCAGATCGCAGACGTCGTCCATGAAACGGGCATAGCGGTCGATCTCGGCCTGATCGCCGAAATCCTGAGTGAACACGAAGTGCAGGTTGCCTTCCAGCGCATGGCCAAAAATGATCGCCTCGTCGTAACCGTGCCGGCGGAGCAGCGCCTGCAGGTCGAGCGTGGCATCGGCCAGCGCGGCGATCGGGAAGGCGACGTCCTCGATGATGACCGTGGTGCCGGTCCGGCGCATGGCGCCGACCGACGGGAAGGTACCCTTGCGCACCTTCCAGTACATTTCGCAGGTGGCCGGGTCGGTCGAGAACTGCAACGGCTCGACGGTGACAATACCGGCCATCGCCGCATGAACCGCGGAAATGCGTTCGTTGAGGGTGTCGACCGTGGCCGAGCGTACTTCGATCAACAGCGCGGTGGCATCCTCGCCCAGCGTCATGATAAACGGCGGCAGGCCGGGCTTGTCCTGCACCGAGCGCAGCGCAGGGCGGTCGAGCAGTTCGACTGCTGAAACCGGCTGCGGTTTCAGGCGGATCACGGCCTCGCAGGCGCTGCGAATATCCGGGAAGAAGACCAGTGCGCTGGCCTTGAACGGGTCTTCGACGACGGTCTGGTAGGTGATGCGCGAGATGAAGCCGAGCGTGCCTTCCGAGCCGATCATCAGGTGACTGAGGATGTCGAGCGGGTCTTCGTAATCGACCAGTGCGTTCAGGCTGTAGCCGGTGGTGTTCTTGATCTTGAACTTGTGGCGGATGCGCTCGGCCAGTTTGGCATTTTTCCGCGTGTCGCTGCCCAGGCGTTCCAGTTCGCCGAGCAGCACGGCGTGCGATTTGGAGAAAGCATCGACGCTGAGCGGGTCTTCACTGTCGAGAAGGGTGCCGTCGGCCAGCATGACGCGCAGGCCGGCGAGTGTCCGGTAGCTGTTCTGCGCCGTGCCGCAGCACATGCCGGAGGCGTTGTTGGCGGCGATGCCGCCGATCTTGCAGGCGTTGATCGACGCGGGGTCGGGTCCGATCTTCTTGCCGAACGGCGCGAGGCGGCGATTGACCTCGCCGCCGATGATGCCGGGACCGACTTTGACCTTGCTCGCATCGGCGTTGATCTCGCAGGTGGCGAAGCCTTCGCCAATCAGGGCCAGCACACCATCGGTGATGGCTTGGCCAGAAAGGCTGGTGCCGGCAGCGCGGAAGGTTACCGGGGTTTTGTGCTGCCTGGCTGCGGTCAACACCGTTTTGAGGTCGTATTCCGATTCGATGACGGCGATGACTTCGGGCGTCAGGCGGTAGAAGCTGGCGTCGGTGCCGTACGCCAGACGGCGGAGTTCGTCGGTGATGACCTGGGTTTCAGGCAGGTGCTGGCGCAGGGCGGTGATTAGCTGGCTCATGGTTTGTCTCGTTTTATTCGGCGCTTGGGAAAACCCTACGCCCGTTCCTTCAACATATCCCGCAGCCGCTTCGGCGCCGGCTTCAACGGCACCCGAACCGAAGTCCACGGTCCCTGATTCGACGGCACCAGCCAGTTGAACCGACTCCCCATCCAGGTTGCCAGCCGATATAGCGCTGGCGAGCGGTAAACCGCAGCCCAGCCGCGCCAGACCGCCGTAATCACCGCGCTGTAGCCTGCCCCCTGGCCGCGCATCGCCGGATTCTCGTGCGGCTTGCTGAACGACTCCTCACGCAGGCGCATCAACAACTCGGGTATCGGAATTTTCACCGGACAGACTTCACCGCAGGCCCCGCACAGCGAAGAAGCCGTCGCCATCGTCGCCGTTGCTTCCAGCCCCAGCATGTGCGGCGAGATGATCTTGCCGATGGGGCCGGGGTAGGTCGTGCCGTAGGCGTGGCCGCCAATGCGCGTATAAACCGGGCAGTGGTTCATGCAGGCGCCGCAGCGGATGCATTGCAGTGTCTTGCGCAGTTGCTCGTCGGCATAGGCCTGGCTGCGGCCGTTGTCGAGCAGCACCAGATGGACTTCGCTCGGGCCGTCCTTCTCGCCCGGCTGGCGCGGGCCGGAGATCATGTTGAAGTAGGTCGAGATATTCTGGCCGGTCGCCGAACGGGTCAGCAGCGAGAGCAGCGGCGGCACGTGCTCCAGTTTTTCGACGATCTTCTCGATGCCGGTAATGGCGACATGCACCGGCGGCGCGGTGGTGCACATGCGGCCATTGCCTTCGTTTTCGACGAGGCACAGCGTACCGGTTTCGGCGACGGCGAAATTGACGCCGGAGAGGCCGATGTCAGCCTCCAGGAACTTCTCGCGCAGCACCCTGCGGCCGATCTGGATCAGCGCATCGACGTTGTCGGTGTAGTCGACCCCCGGCACCTTCTCGTGGAAGAGGGTGGCGATCTCCTCCTTGGTCTTGTGGATCGCCGGCATGATGATGTGCGAGGGCTTTTCGCCGGCGAGCTGGACGATGTATTCGCCCATGTCGGACTCCAGCGCGCCGATGCCGGCGGCTTCGGCGGCGTGGTTGAGCTCGATTTCCTCGCTGACCATCGACTTGCCCTTGACCATCAACTTGGCCGCGTGCTTCTGGCAGATGCCAAGAATGATCGCGTTGGCTTCGTCGGGCGTTTCCGCCCAATGGACGTGGATGCCGTTGCGCGCCAGGTTTTCTTCCAGTTGTACCAGCAGTTCGGGCAGCTTGCCGAGGTTGTACTGGCGGATGTGTTCGCCCAGCGTACGCAGGCTTTCCAGTTCTTCGGCATCCGGGAACTGGGCGGCGCGCTTGGTCATCAGGAAATCCATCGCGCCGCGGAAGCTCTGGCGCAGGAAGGGGTTGTCGACGACCGCTTTGGCACGCTCGCGGAAGCCCTCGGACGGCTTGAAATAGATAGGCTCGGCGTTCATGCGTCTTCTCCCATCAGCAGAACGACCAGTTCCTTCGGCCCGTGTGCGCCGTAGGCCAGCGTTACCTGGATGTCGGCGGTCTTCGAGGGGCCGGAGATGAGCAGGGCGTTGGTCGGCAGGCCGTCCTTCCAGCCTTCCTGCTGCATTGCTTCATAAAACGTGTTGTAGATTTTGCTGGCGTCGAGCAGCACGATATGGACCGGCGGCACCAGCGACATCAGGCGCGGCTCGTGTTCGTCCGGCCACAGGATCAGCGTGCCGGTCTCGGCGATGGCGGCGCGGGCGCCGGTGAAACTGGCCGGGACGCGATGGAACATTTCCTCCTTCCACGTTTCGATCGCCTGATCGTAGGGCCTGCAGGCGATACCGGTCAGCGACAAGTGACCGATGGCGCTGCGGCCGTGGTCGGTGCCGGGGGCAACCAGCAGTTGCGAGAGGCCCTTCGCGGTCAGCACTTCCCACAGTGTCTTGAGCCAGTTCGCGGCGGAAACGGGATGCACCTCGGCGTGGGCGAGTTCGATGCAGTTGCGGAAACGCGCGGCTTTGTCGGCACTGCTTTCCACCGGGCGGTGGCTGGCATACCAGCCTGCCACATCGGGTGCCGGGCGATTTTCCGCCGGCATGGCGCTGCGCAGCTTGGTCAGGATGCGATCACGGGCGCTCATTTGCCGCTCCTTTCCTCGGTACGACGCAACAGGAAGCTGGCGATGTGCTCGCCGGGCAGGCTCGGCGTCTTTCGGCCTTCCTGTTCATCCTTCCAGGCGGCGTGGCCGAGGATGTTCATCAGGCAGCCGCAGTCGGCGCTGACGACGCGCTCGGCGCCGGTCGCCTTGAGCGACTTGACCTTGTCCTCGACCATGGCGCCGGAAATCTCCGGCTGCTTGATCGAGAACGTGCCACCGAAACCGCAGCATTCCGATTCGTGATCCTGCTGCGCGACCTTGACCTTGTTCAGGCCGCCGAGCAGCTTGCGGCCGGTCAGATGGACGCCCATTTCGCGGCGCGCGGCACAGGAGGTGTGCAGAACGACGGTGCAGTCGCCGCCCTTGTCCTGCGGTTGCCAGTCGAGCACATTGACCAGGAAGTCGGTGAATTCATAGATGCGCGCCGACAATGCTTCGGCCTGCGCCTTGCGCGCGGGGTCGGCGGCGAACAGCGTCGGGTAGTGGTGCTTCATCATGCCAGCGCACGAGCCGGAAGGCACGACCACCGGCCAGTCGTTCGGAAACAAGGCCAATTGGTGCGCCGCCACCTTGCGCGCCGCGTCGGGAAAACCGCTGGTGTAGGCCGGTTGACCGCAGCAGGTCTGTTCTTCGGGGAAATGAACGCGGATGCCGGCGCGTTCGAGCAGGGTAATGGCATCGAGGCCGGCGCCCGGAAAGAATTGGTCGACCACGCAGGTGGCGAAAAAATAGATGTCTGCCGGGCGCCGGCTTGTCCTTGTTTGGTCGCTCATTTTGTCTCCTGTGGTCAATTGGTAAAACCAATCTGTCACTTGCAAGCGATAAATAATACGTCCTATGGTTGATCAATCATATAAGGGTTTTTCCGGAGATTGCGCTGTGGTGTTCTGCTGACTAAAATACTGTGGTCTTACCAATCGAGTGGTTCATTTTGCCCATGCCGCAATACAAGTTGCAGGTCTTGCGTATTTCCGATGTCATCGCCGCGTCGCTTGAGCGCCGCATTCTGGAAGCCTCGCTCAAGCCCGGCGATCGTTTGCCGCCGGAGCGTGAGCTGGCGATCGAATTTGGTGTCTCGCGCCCGTCTTTACGTGAAGCCATTCAGAAACTTGCCTCCAAGGGGATGGTACAGAGCCGACAGGGCGGTGGCACCTATGTGACCGACCGACTCGAATCAAGTTTCTTCGATCCCTGGCAGGACATGCTGGGTGCCCACCCCAATCTGCGCGAGGATATGCTGGAATTCCGCCGCATGCTCGAAGGGCAGGCCGCCGAATGGGCTGCCGAACGGGCGACCGAAGCCGACCAGACGCGCCTCGACCAAGCTTTCGCGGCCCTTAACGATGCCTTCCTGGCCGATGATCTGGAAACCCGTTCGCGCGCCGACATCGCCTTTCATCAGGCGATCGGCGAAGCGTCGCACAATGTCCTGATCGGCCATCTGTCGGCCGCCATGCTGCGCCTGATGCGCGACAACATCCGCCTCAATCTCGGCGAACTGAACAGTGTTCCGGCCGCCGGTTCGCTGTTGAAAAGCCAGCACGCGGCGATTCATGCCGCGATCCGCGAGCGCAAGCCGCAAGCCGCCCGCGCCGCAGCTGAAACCCATATCGATTTCGTCCGCGAAACCCTGGCCCAGTCGCTGCGTTCGGTGGCCAGGCGCGAGTCGGCCGCGCGGCGCCTGAATACCGAATTCTCAGCTTCCGATTCGTCTACTTCCTAAATTGACCTCACTGAAAGTTAATCCGCATGGAGCACCTCGTCATCTCCTTTGAACAACTGCGCATGACCGACGTCGAACAGGTCGGCGGCAAGAATGGAAAACTATTTATTCACTCCCTGCTGCGAAACCATCCGGCGATGCTGCGTCGTTCTCTGTGGGCCATGAGTACTTCGTGCGGAAACGACTCGCTCAGAAATATGATCATCGTGCCGAATGTCGGTTTCACAGTCGCGATGATGGTGTTGCCAGTTGGCTCGAATAATTGCAACTCACCCCCGTCGCTTGCCTGCCAGTCTTCATTCAGGTAAAGCACCGTGGAAAGTATGCGGTTTCCCTTTCCGTTCAGTATGTCGGAGTGTTTGGCGTAGCCTGTACCGGCGCCATAGATCGCGTAGTGGCATTCGAAATCGAACAGCCCCAGATACAGCGCCGCATTCAATCCTGTCCGCAGAGCTTCCATCCAGGCGAGATAGGCGTGGTCGGTGCTGTTGGTTTCGTCCAGCCAACTGGTGACATCGCCGCGTATCGAGTCGAGGTGCCTTTTTCCGCTGCCTCTGCCGATTTGCGCGGCTTGAAACCGGATGTCGCCATCGTCCTGGCAGCGCGCCAATAAGAGCCGAGGCAATTCTGCAAGGAGCGGTCCGGTCAGAACGATGTATCCGACGCGCTCCAGTTGCATGGCGATTTCTTCTATGTTCATCGGCGCGGTCGATTCAGCCCTGAAGCACAACCTTGGTGAGTGAATCGGGAGACGCGTTGAGCGCAGTCTGGAGTCTGTCGGCGGACTTGCTGGAAGCCGACGAGGGCCATCTTACGCCGCCGTCAAGATATCCGGGCTTTCGCTGCGAAGTATATTGAGTCGGAGTGATTCGTTTTTCCTTGACCAGGCAGAAAACAGGGACATTGCTTTTATACGAAAGCTGTCCCAAGCCTCAGAGAACTTCGCCAGGGTGGGCAGGTCTTGCGCATGCTGATCATCGGGCGCCCCCGGTGGTAATTCTGATAATCGACGAGAACGGTATCGTCGCCCTCAAAGTAAAAATTCATGCACCAGTTGCCGTTGATCCGGATCGGCCATTGGCCGTTGCTCAACTGGTGCAGAGTCGCCAGCCTGGCGCTGCGACATACTTGCTAAAGCGGAAAAATCCAGGGGGCCATGAGGACGCTGATGACCCCGACGATCAGCGTCAATGGCAGCCCGATGCGGATGAAATCTGCGAATCCGTAGTTTCCCGCGGTCGTCACCAGGGTATTGATCGGCGAGATCGGCGTCATGAATGCGCTCGATGCCGCCAGCGCGACGATCATGGCGAAGGGATAGGGCGAGACCTGCAACTCCTCGGCCATCGCCAGCGCGACGGGGATCATCAGCACCGCGTTTGCGGTATTGACGATGAATAGCCCGAGGATCACGGTGATCGCGAAGAGCAGGGCGAGAATGGCGTGGATGCCGGCGTTACCGGTCAGGGCGACCAGGGCGTGCGCCGCCATATCGACGCCGCCGGTGCGTTCGAGGGCCAGCGCGAAGGGCAGCATGCCGACGATCATGATCAGGCTTTTCAACTGGATCGATCGGTAGGCCTGGTCGAGATCGATGCACTTGAAGAGCCCCATCATCAGGCAGCCGATCAGGGCCGCGTGCACATTGGGAACGATGCCGGTCGCCATCAGCGCGACGACCACGGCCAGCGTAAAAACCGCGTAGGGGGCCTTGTTGCCCGCCGGCAGCACCTCGTCGAACTCCCGCGGCAGATTCAGGACCAGCAGGTCGCGGCTGTCCTTCTGGAGCTGACGGATGGTCCGCCAGGGGCCGGCAAGCAGCAGGGTGTCGCCCACCTTCAGGACCACCTGGCGCAGGTTGTACGGCGCGCGCGCGGTCTTGCCGCGGCGGACGCCGACCACCGTCAGCTCGGAATGACCGAGGAGTTCGGCCTCGGCAACCGTTATGCGCGCGAAGCGGGAATCTTCCGGGAGGATCACCTCGACCATGCCGACATCCCGCGAGCGGTCGATGAAATAACGTCCCGAATTCGGCAACAGGTCGACCTTGAACTGTTCGCACAGTGCCGCCACATCGCTTGCCGGCCGGTCCAGGTCGAGCAGCAGCACATCCCCTGCCTGGAGGATTGTGTCCGGGGTGCGTGCCAGCAGCCGCCGCGCGCGGCCGACCCCGCGCTCGATGAGAATGATCCGCGCGCCGATCCGGTTTACCAGGTCCATCTCTCCGAGCGATTTTTGCAACAGGGACGAATCGGGCCGCACGCTGACCCGATATTCGCGATCGGCAAGCTGATAGCGCTTGACCCATTTTTTCATTTTCGGCCGGCCCTGAGCCAAGGCGTCGTCCGCCGTTTCCGTTCGCAGCCAGCGCCGCGCGAAATGCATGTAGAGGATGCTCGCCAGCAGGATGGGGACGCCGAACGGCGTGAAGGCGAAGAAATTGAAGCCGTCCACCCCGCTGGTGATCAACTCGTAGTTGATCACCAGATTGGGCGAGGTGGCGACCAGCGTCATCATGCCGCTGATCAGCGCGGCATAGGCCATCGGCATCATAAGCTGGCGCGGGGCGATGCGGCTGCGGCTGGCGATGCGCATCACGACCGGAATGAACATCGCGACGACGCCGGTCGAACTCATGACCGATCCGAGGAGGCCGGTGGTCAGCATCAGGATGCTCAACTGGCGCCAGGGACGATCGCCGCCCCGGGTCACCAGCCAGTCGCCGATGCGTCGCGCCACGCCGGTACGGGCCAGGGCTTCGCCGATCACGAACATCGCCGCGATGAGGACGATGTTGGGATTGGCGAACCCGGCGATGGCCTCGTTGATCGTAATGACGCCGGTAAAGGGCAGGGCGGCCATTGCGAGAAGCGCCACGGCATCGACGCGCGGCCGGTTCACCGCGAACATCATGATCGCGGTGCTGAGCAGCAACAGGACGATCAGCAGGTCAGTGTTCATGCATCTTCAATTGCCTTCATGTTGAGTTGGGAAGGATACCCCAAGCGCGGTTCGCCGAATTTCCGGGTTTTTCGCTGCCTGCGGTCGACCCTGAAAAAGTGGCAAAAATGAAGTAGCGGCGGCGGATAGAAAGCGCGAAGCCCTTGCCTTGCGGCGATATTGCGGTGGGCAACCTGACGATCACCGACGAGCGCCGGCTGATCACCGACTTTGTCGCCGTCGTCGATCAAAAGCCGGTGGCCGAGATCGTGTTGACCGGCGCCGGGGTGCCCGAGCTGAGCTCGCCGGAAGCGCTATCCGGCCGCACCGTACACGTGCGCCCGTCGAGCAGCTATCACGACAGCCTGGAGGATCTGAACGCGCAGCTGAAGAAGGCCGGCAAGGCGCCGGTCAACATCGTTCTGGTGCCCGATGCGCTGGAAGACGAGGACTTGATGGAAATGCTCGACGCCGGCCTGCTCGATGCAATCGTCGTCGATGACTGGAAGGCCAGGATCTGGGCGCAGGTGTTGCCGAAGATCAAGTTGCACCCGGATGCCGCAGTACGCAGCGGCGGGCAGATCGGCTGGGCGGTGCGCAAGGGCAGCCTGCAGCTGGTCACGGCGATCGACGATTTTTTCAACAACGACCTGAAGAAATCGAACATTACCCAGCAACTGGTGAATACCTACACCAAGCGCGTCAAGCAGTTCCGCAGCCCGGCAGAGGAAGCCGACCGCAAGCGCTTCGAGGAAACCATCGGCTACTTCAGGAAATACGGCAGCAAGTATGATTTCGACCCGCTGATGCTGGCCGCCCAGGGCTTCCAGGAATCCCAGCTCGACCAGAATGCGCGCAGCCAGGTCGGCGCCATCGGCATCATGCAGATCATGCCGGCAACCGGCTCGTCGCTCGGCGTCGGCAGCATCCATGTCACCGAATCGAACATCCACGCCGGCACCAAGTACATGGATCAGCTGATGAGCAAATACTTCCCGGATGCGAAGTTCAGCGAGTCGAACCGGCCGCTGTTCGCCTTGGATTCAACTGGTGGATGCAACACACTAGAAACTGCGTAAGCAGAAGGAGTGTTGCAGATGAAACAAAGACCGCGGATCTATTACACGGAGAGC
>Ga0209048_10000425_pt1 | contig 45616 bp, 38 predicted proteins | sample FrelakmetCRP12CR_FD_187146 | JGI IMG/M metagenome (GOLD analysis project Ga0209048, IMG submission 187146) | Freshwater lake sediment microbial communities from the University of Notre Dame, USA, for methane emissions studies - CRP12 CR (SPAdes)... | ecosystem: Environmental > Aquatic >...
CGTCGCCGGTTACGCCTTGATTTGAGCCGGAGAAAGCATCCAGGTAATTGGGCTGGGAAGGATGCGAAACCCCATAAAAGTTCGTCAGGTTGACGTTGTCTGCGGCAAAGCTGGTGAAATATGGCGCCGTTGCGGCCGTGATGGCCGTCGATTCTCTATTCTCGAACCAAACCCAAATGATATGCTGAATGCCGCTATCTGCCGGCGTCTCCGCTTCCGTCTGAACGTCGCTGGCGGCACCGATCGTCTGAGCGTCCAGGTGTCGGCTCGAGGCCAGAACGATCAGAACAAATCCGAGTACTAAAGCCAGTAACCTTGCCATTCGTTTTCCCTTTGCGAAAAGTGAAGTGCAGTGATCGATGATCGGCTGACTGTGGGATAAGTGTTGAAACGCAAAGGCAGTGACTTGAAACACTGCCATTGCCGATGCTCGGATAATTGCTGGCCTTTGCAACGTTTTGCAGGGCAGCATGTTGCGATTTGCGACCCGTCGCGGCGGCGACTGCTCAACCCTCAGGGAGAATGCGCGATGCAGGGTTCGAACCTGCGACTTCTTGCGTGTGAAGCAAGCGCTCTACCACTGAGCTAATCGCGCGAAATACTGAGCGACAGATTAGCGAGCCGTCGCCTTCGGGCAAGCGGAGCGCTTGCTCTGCAATCGCAGGCATTCTATACAGAAGGATGTCCGAACACAAAATGACGCTGACCTGGAAGCGTGCGACGCCCGACTTCCAATACCAAACTTACAACCGCGATCACACTTGGAAATTCGACGGCGGCCATGAAATGGAGGCTTCCGCCGCCCCGGCGTATCTCGGGAATCCGAAAAACGTCGACCCGGAGGAAGCTTTTGTCGCTTCGCTCTCGAGCTGTCACATGCTCACGTTTCTCGCAGTCGCCTGCAAAAAGAAGTTCGTGCTGGACGAATACGCTGATGAGCCGGTCGGTCACATGGAGAAAAACGAAGAGGGCAAGTTGGCCATCACGCGCGTGGCATTGCATCCGAGATTGAAATTTTCCGGCGACCTGCAACCGACTGAGAAGGATATTGAGGAGATGCACCATTTCGCGCATGAGAATTGTTTCATCGCGAACTCCGTCAAGACCAGGGTTACGGTCGAGAAGTGACCGCAGTCTTTGGCCGCGGAACGTCCAACGCCCAACGTCCAACTTCCAACGCCCAACTTCAGAAGCCCGACGGCGCCTCCTGAGGTTTCCTGCCATGACCACATCCACAGACCCGCAGCGGATGGAACGCATTGTCAGCTTGTGCAAGCGGCGTGGATTTATTTTCCAATCGAGCGAAATCTACGGCGGATTGAATGGCTGCTGGGATTACGGTCCGCTTGGAGTTGAGTTGAAGCGGAACGTGAAGGATTATTGGTGGCGCGTCATGGTGCGCGAGCGCGACGACGTCGTGGGGATGGACGGCGCGATCTTGACGCATCGGGCCGTGCTCAAGGCGAGCGGCCATGAAGATACTTTCAGCGATCCGATGGTGGATTGCCGGACCTGCAAAACGCGGCTCCGTGCGGATCAACTACCGGAGAAAAACGGCGTTAAACAATGTCCGAATTGCGGCGGAAAAGATTTAACGGAAGCGCGTCCGTTTAATCTCATGTTCTCGACTCAAATGGGCGCATCGGCGGACGAAAATTCCTTGGCTTATCTTCGTCCGGAAACGGCGCAGTCGATTTTCGTTCAATTCAAGAACGTGCTCGACACGTCGCGGAAGAAATTGCCGTTCGGGATCGCCCAGATCGGGAAGGCGTTCCGCAACGAGATTAATCCGCGTAATTTCATCTTTCGTTCGCGCGAGTTCGAGCAAATGGAGCTCGAATATTTTTGCCGGCCCGAGCAGGGGATGGAACGGCTGGAATACTGGAAGGAAGAGCGCCTGAAGTTTTATGAGAACATCGGCATCCAGCGCGACAAGTTACATGTCTTGACCGTCCCGGACGCGGATCGCGCTTTTTATTCCAAGGGCACGTATGACATCGAATATGAGTTTCCGTTCGGTTTGCAGGAGCTGGAAGGGGTGGCCTACCGGACGGACTACGACTTAAAGCAGCACCAGGAGGCCAGCGGCAAGTCCCTCGATTATTTCGATGAGGAAACGAAACAGCGTTTCATTCCACACGTGGTCGAGCCCAGTGCCGGGGTGGATCGCACGGTCCTCGCGCTCCTCTGCAACGCTTATGACGAGGAGACCGTCACGGATGAGAAGGGAAAGAGTGAGACACGCATCGTCATGCGTTTCCATCCGCGCGTCGCACCGATTAAGGTCGCCGTGTTTCCTTTGCTGAAGAACAACGAGCAACTCGTCGCAAGAGCGCGCGAGATTCAGGGGGCGCTGCGGCCGCACCTAAATGTCTTTTACGATGAAACTGGCGCCATCGGCCGGCGGTATCGCCGCCAGGACGAGGCGGGAACACCTTTTGGCATTACGGTGGATTTCGAAACGCTGGGTGAAAAGGATGCGGCGTTACGCGACACGGTGACGTTGCGTCATCGAGATTCAATGCAGCAGGAGCGTGTCGAGATTTCGAATCTCGTGGAGAATCTTCTCGCAAAGACTCGTTAGGTTCAGCCAGCCTGGCCGCCTCCGGATGATGCGAGCGTGTATCTGCGTCTTGCTTGCCTTGTTCGGTTGTTCTTGCGCGGCAGTTCGCGTCGAGACATGTGGCGGCCCTGTTCCGCCGTTGGGCCCGCGCGGAACGACTGTGATCTCTGATGTTGATGACACAATCAAGGAGACGCACGTGAAACTGGGCAAGACTCACCTATGGAATCCAGTCATGATTCTGGATGGTTTGCGACCTTGGCATCCGGTCGCGGGAATGGCCAGGGTGTATCAGGAGTGGATGAAGAATCGAAAAACCGTTATTTATCTTTCCGCGGAGCCGTGCAGGTACGAGCGCCGTCTTCGACGCTCGATGGAGGAGTGGGAATTCCCGAGCGGGGCAATTGTGTTGCGCAAGGGCAACTTCATTCCGCCACGCGACTACAAGACCAAGGCGATCTATCCGATCATCAAGAATTCACCGGGACATCATTTTGTGCTGGTCGGAGATTCCGGGGAGTTCGACCCGGAATGCTATGGCGAACTCGCGCGAGAATTTTCCAGGCAAGTCGACCATATCTACATCAGGAACATTTCCCGCGATGGTCCTGATCGCTACGAACGTGCCTTTCGCAGCATTCAAAAGAAAAAGGTCGATCTCTTTTTGCGGCCCGATGTCCTCGAGAAGACGAGATAGGTTGTACGGTCCTGTGATTTTCGCTTTCATCGTTCGAAACCTCAGATGGCTTGCCGGCGTGCCGGGCGCCTCCCAGATATTTGATGCCGTGCTGCTGAGCTCCACGGCGTTGTTTTCCCGGACCCGCCCGCGCGCGATCAGCGTCGTGGAGAAAAGGGAGCGGCTGCTGCTCGAAATGAATCTGCGAGTGCCTCGTTATGGTGGGATTGGATTCTTCTTCCTATGGCGAGGCACTGAATGAACATCGAGAGTTTGCGGGAATATTGTCTGACAAAGCCGGCGGCGATGGAAGGAACGCCTTTTGGCCCGGAACACATCGTCTTTAAGGTCGAAGGCAAAATATTTGCCCTGGCGTCCCTCGACGACGTGCCAGCGGCAGTGAACCTGAAGTGCGATCCCGATCTCGCCTTGGAATTGCGTGACCGCTACGAGCAAGTGCGTCCAGGTTACCATATGAACAAGAGACATTGGAACACGGTCGAACTCGATGGCGTTATCTCTGAGGTGGAGATCAAGAAAATGATCGATCACTCCTACGATCTGGTCGCGCAGGGTCTACCCAAAGCGCGACGAAAGAGACTTCTGTAGCCGCTTTGCTCTGCGAAGCGTAAGAGGGGCGGGTCCGCGAGAGCCGATAGCCGCCGTCGCCCGCAGAGCGGCGGCTACGGGGCGTGAGGAATGATTTCGCGTAGCTGAACTTCGCCGACGTCGAGGTTGAGCGCTTCGCGTGCGACTCGGAGGAAACTGTCGGGTCGATCGGTCAAGGCGACTTGCAGGCTGCCGGCGCTGGTTTCCAAAGCGCTCAGGTTTTCTCGAATCAAGAGATCGCGCACGGCGTTTGCGCAGTTTTGGGCGGAATCGACCAGAGCGATCGTATCACCAAGAAGGCGAGCGATGGCAGTGCGCAACAGCGGATAATGTGTGCAACCGAGCACAAGTGTGTCGATGCCGTCGTCCACGAGCGGGCCGATATATTGGGTTATAATCTGGTCGGTAATCGCGGTCTGCAGCCAGCCCTCTTCGATCAGCGGCACGAGCAGGGGGCAGGCGCGCGTTGTCACTCGAACGCTGGGATGCAGTGAGTGCAGGGCGCGTTCGTAGGCGCCGCTGTGAATTGTGGCGCGGGTCCCAATTACGCCGATATGACCGGTCCGCGTTGCGGCGATGGCCGCTTGTGCGCCGGGCAGAATAACTCCGGTTACGGTCACGGGAAGATTCTCGGTGAGAGGCGAGAGCGCAAGAGCCGAGGCCGTATTGCAGGCCACGACGACAGTTTTCGCGTTCTCCTCGAGCAGCATCCCAGCGATCTCGAGACTATAACGCTGGACCGTCGTCGCGCTCTTTCCGCCGTAGGGAACACGCGCCGTATCGCCGAGGTAATAAATGCTCTCGTTAGGCAACAAAGTCCGCAACGCGCTCACAACTGTCAAACCGCCGATGCCGGAATCGAAGACACCGATCGGTTGCGATCGTTCGGCTGATCGGAGTGCGGTCCCGCTACTCACCGGCGTTGGTAGAAACAGGAGGTGGATGACGAGGATTCGGATCGGCAGACCTGTCCAAGCCCGCTGGTTCGCTGATCGAGCGCGCGTGAGGCGGCAAATTTGTCCTGGTCGCGGCGACGTTTGTCGTCCCGGCTCGATAGTTTACGGCGGCGTCATAACTTTGGATGCCCTGGGCAATAGCCAACCCAAGACGCTCGCGATAATAGGTCGTCGCGATCCGCTGCCCTTCCACGGGATCACTGACAAAACCCCCTTCCAGCAGAACCGCCGGGATTTTGATGTTCCGCAGCACGTGAAATCGTGCGTGGCGGACACCGCGATCGAAGACAGGGAGCTGCAACAGGACAGCGGCATGGACGGAAGCCGTCAGCGCTATATTCTCGCCATCCAGCGCGTTGCCCGCATTTCGCTCCCCGCCGGCGCCGGAAACATGCTGTTCGCTCGAAGCATTGGACGGCACACCTTCCGGCGCGAGAGCGTAGCTTTCGACGCCCGCACCGGCCGAGGATGAATTGAAATGGATGCTCACAAAAACGGCGTGCGGGAGACGATTGGCGAAACTTACCCGGTCTTCCAGGGAGACACCAACATCGTCGCTGCGTGTCATTTCCACTCTATAACCGGCGCGAATCAGTTCCCTTCGAGCGGCGAGGGCGACATCCAGCGCGAGGCTTTTCTCCGTTCCCCAGCTGCTCGAAGCGCCCTGATCGGTCCCTCCGTGGCCTGGGTCAAGCACCACGGTCTCGAGCTTTTCCGCGTCCAGAATTCGGCTCGGCCGAAGGACTGGCTCGATGATCTTGTTGATGTCCATGACCGAGATCAGATCATCGTCCTTGCTGCTCAGAATGGGAAAGCTTGCGAAGAAACGAACGCCGTTGATCGAAAATTCGCTGGTGCCCGCCCGAGCTCGAATTGCTCGGCGTTTGCTCCGGAGTGAAACCGCTCCACTGACGCGCGCGTATTCTGGAAATTGATAGAACTGGGCGACGTTTTCGAAGGTCACGTACGGACGATCCCGGACTTGGACGACAGTCCAGTCACTGGCCAATGTGGCTGAGCTGATCAAAGCGAACGCCGGGGCCAGGAGAAATGGTATTCGCAGCCTTTCTTTCCTCGGGTTCATGCTTGCACCTGCTCGTACTCGCAATTTCTGTCGTGATCAAGCAGGGACGCTCCTGAGCAGGATTACGAATCCACGGAATCGGCAGCATTGGTCTGGTTTTCATTTTGCAATCGGTTCGCCGTCTTCGATGATTCCCCCGCGATGGCGGAACTCTCCAAGACGTACGATCCGGCGACGGTCGAGCAGAAGTGGTATGCCCACTGGATCGAGACCGGTGATTTTCGGGCGGATGTTGATTCGCTCAAGCCGCCGTTCTCCATTGTCATACCACCACCGAACGTCACCGGCGTTCTCACTCTCGGCCATGTGCTGAATAACACCATTCAGGATGTGCTGGCGCGGCGTGCGCGTATGAACGGTTTTGAAGTGCTTTGGCTGCCGGGGACTGACCACGCCGGGGTTGCCACCCAGACCGCGGTCGAAAAACATCTCCGGCGGACGGAAAAGAAAACGCGCCATGACCTTGGCCGCGAGGAATTCTTGCGTCGCGTCCTGGAGTGGCAGGATAAGCACGGCGGGATCATTCTCGAACAACTTAAGCGTCTTGGTTGCTCATGCGACTGGTCGCGCCTGCGCTATACGCTCGATGACGATTATGTCCGCGCGGTCCAAAATGTTTTTGTCGATCTCTACCGCAAGGGGCTGATCTACCACGGGCGCCGCATGATCAACTGGGATCCGGCTGCGCAAACGGCCCTTTCGGACGAGGAAGTGATACCGAAGCCGCAGAAGGGGAGTCTTTACTATGTCCGCTACGAAATTGTGGAAGAGCCTCGACGTTTTCTCGAAGTTGCGACGACCCGTCCGGAAACGATCATGGCCGACACGGCGGTCGCAGTTCATCCAACCGACAAACGGTATTCCGACCTGATTGGCAAACACGCGTGGCGTCCCCTTGCTCGCGAAAAACTTCCGATCATTGGTGACGAGGTAATCGACCCGAAATTCGGCACTGGCGCGCTGAAGGTAACTCCCGCGCACGACAAGGTGGATTGGGAGATAGGGCAGCGTCACGGCCTGCCGATTATCGATGTGCTTCATCCCAACGGCCGGATCAATTGTCCGGCGGTTCCGGAATTGGACGGCCTTGATCGATTCGAAGCGCGCAAGAAGGCCGCGGAATTGCTGCAGGAGGGGAACCTGCTTTCAAAGGTCGAACCGTACGAAAACAACGTTGGGTTTAGCGAGCGGAGCGAAGTTCCAATTGAGCCGCGCGTGAGCGAGCAATGGTTCCTGCGTTATCCGAAAACCAAAGAAGCGCTTGCCGTCGTGCGCGAACATTTGATTCGCTTCTTTCCGGCCCACTGGGAAAAGGTTTATGCGCAGTGGCTGGACAACATCCAGGACTGGTGCATTAGCCGCCAGGTTTGGTGGGGGCATCGCATTCCGGCCTGGTATCGAAAGACGGCAACTGTAGAGCGGAAATCGGAAAGTGAAAACATCTACGTCAGTCTCGAACCGCCGGTTGATGCAGAAAACTGGACGCAGGATACAGACACATTCGACACCTGGTTCTCCGCCTGGCTTTGGGCCTACGAGACCATGGACGAAAAGACGCGAAACAAGTTCTATCCCACGTCTGTTCTGGTCACGGCGCCGGATATTATCTTCTTTTGGGTCGCGCGCATGATTATCGCCGGGCTGGAATTCAAACCGGGCAATTCCGAACGTGTCGAAGAGAATATTCCGTTTCGCGATGTCTTTTTCACGGGGATCATTCGCGATAAGCAGGGCCGGAAGATGTCGAAATCGCTGGGCAACTCGCCCGATCCGCTCGACTTAATTGCGAAGTACGGCGCGGACGGCTTGCGCTTCGGGCTTTTGCGCATTGCTCCGAGCGGACAGGACATTGCCTTCGATGAGAAACAGATCGAGGAAGGTCGCAATTTCGCGACAAAACTTTGGAACGCTGCGCGCTTTCGACAGATGCATGGTCCGAGCGAAGCGACTCCGCGTCTGGACGAACACACGCTTTCCATCTACTCGCTCGAAGTTCTGGCGCGTTTCGACGAGCTGATGGGAGCGACCGAGGTTGCCTATCGCGAATATAGATTCAACGAGGTGGCGCAGCGGCTCTACGATTTCTTCTGGAGCGATTATTGCGATTGGTTTATCGAAGCGGCGAAGACCGAGATCTTCAGCGACGACGACGTGCGCAAGAAATCGGTCCTGGCAGTGATGGATTTCGTTCTGTCCGGATTTCTGCAACTGCTGCATCCGTACATGCCTCACCTCACGGAGGAACTTTGGTCGGTCTTTGGATTTGCTCTGAAGGGCGCGGACAACAAGAGCTCGATCCAATTCACTTCGCCACCGCCGCGTGCTTTGACTTCGATCGATCCGGAAAAAGTCGCTGAAGCCAGGAAGAAAGTGGGGAGGGTCTACGAAACGATCCTGGCCGGAAGAAATCTGCGCGCGACTTCGCGGATTCCGTCAAACAAGAAGGCACGTTTCCTTTTGCGCCCGATGGCCGGGACGGACAAACGCGAATTGCCCACCATCGCACGCCTGCTCAACGCCGAAGAGCTGAAGCTCGATCCGAAATATCAGCCGGAAGCGGGCGTTCCTGTGGCGATGACGCAGCTTGGCGAACTCTATCTACTGATCGAGGGCGGCGACAAATCGGCGGAGCGCGATCGGCTCGACAAGGAAATCGCCAGGCTCGAGAACGAAGTGCGCGTAGTCGAAGGGAAGCTCTCGAACGCTTCCTTTATTGACAGAGCTCCGGCCGCCGTCGTCCAGGAGCATCGGCAGCGAAAGTCTGATTTCAGCGAGCAGCTTGCGCAATTGCGGAAGGCTCGCGCCGCAATGGATTGAACAAAACGCGCTGCGTGTGGATATCCGCGCCGCGCGTTTCGAAGTATTCTTTCAATTCGGGTGTATAGAGGGAATCGTCATATTCCCGATTCAGCTCCAGGCAGACCTGGCCACTTGGCTCCAAATGCCTGGTCAAATCATCGAGAAAAAATTCCCATTCGGATATCTTCCATAGTTTGTCGCTCTTGTGGCCGTTGAAGCAAATCATATGAGCGGCAATCACATCGAATCTCGGGCCGAGATCGGGCAGGGGCTGAAACGGTTCAACGCGCCAGATTCTTCGTTTCACCCCAAGGAGTTCAATCATTTCCCGGAACCCCGGTTCTTCGTCCAAGTCCAGTCCGAGAACATCGTGGCCCAGATACTGGTTAATGTAGAGGAAATAGCCGGTACCGCATCCAATATCGAGGATGCGCTTGCGCCCGCCGAGGTCGAGACCGAGGTCCCGAACCCTGCGCAAATTGATCTCCATCCAGGTTTCCAGATCGAGGTATTTTGGCCACGCATCGCCCGGATCTTCCACAGCATGTCGCTGATAAACCTGCCGGAACTTTTCCGGATCAATCGACTTGGTGATGCGGGCGGCGTCGAAATGTAATGGCGCCCGGCCTTGAAGGGCTTGTTTCATATGGCGCCGCGCGCTGGCATAAGCATCGCCAGTAAGCACCTTCTTGAGTTTGTTGGATAACCGCATAAACGAGGATATTTCGATGTCAGGATGCGCCTCTCGGGGAGTTTTTCATCCTGCGGAGGCGTCGCCGACTGGGACCGGTTGGACGGCCCCGGGAGCCATCATTACCTGTTCCTGTTGTCAGCGCACCTTGCTTTCGCCTAAAATCTCATCAGCGCGCTTGAGATTCAATTGATGAATATCTGGAAGAAACTGCTCTGGGTTGCGGTGGCGATAATCGGCCTGATGGCAATCATCGTCCTGGCGCTTTCGCGTGGGGAACAAATCAGCGCGTTATGGATTGTCACGGCCGGTCTCTGCGCCTTCGCGATCAGCTATCGTTTCTATAGCAAGTGGCTGGCAACCAAGGTCCTCGTCCTGAACGATGAGCGGGCCACGCCGGCGATCGCCCATGAAGACGGGAAGGATTTTGTCCCGACGAATCGTTGGATGGTTTTCGGCCATCATTTTGCCGCGATCGCCGGACCCGGCCCACTGGTCGGGCCAGTGCTCGCGGCGCAGTTCGGATTTTTGCCCGGGACCCTTTGGATCCTGATTGGCGCAACTCTTGGCGGCGGGGTGCATGACATGATTGTGCTCTTTAGCTCGGTCCGACGCCGAGGCAAGACGCTGGGGCAGATGGTCAAGGAAGAGATTGGCCCCGGCGTTGGCGCGCTGGCGCTCATAAGCGTGCTCCTGATCATGATTATGATTATGGCGGTGCTCGGTCTGGTCGTCGTGCAAGCGCTCGCCAAGAGCCCGTGGGGCGTCTTTACAATCGCGACGACGATTCCGGTTGCGCTGCTCATGGGTCTCGGCTTGCGGAGCGGCAAGATCAGCGTCGTTTGGATCACGGCCTTTGGGCTCGTCGGATTGGCCTTTGCCGTTTGGGGTGGTCAGTTTCTCTCGCATCATCCGCAAGTCGAAGGCTGGTTCCGGCAGGACGAAAAATGGCTCGCCTGGGCGGTTATGCTCTACGGACTTGCTGCCTCCATTCTTCCGGTCTGGCTGTTGCTCACGCCCCGGGATTATCTCAGCACTTTTCTCAAACTCGGAACGGTCGCCGCGCTCGCCGTTGCCGTGGTCCTGCTGCGGCCCATGCTCTTGATGCCTTCGCTGACCAGATTCATCGATGGTACCGGGCCGATCTTTGCGGGACCGGTTTTCCCCTTTGTCTGCATCACGATCGCCTGCGGGGCCGTCTCGGGGTTCCATTCGTTGATCGCTTCGGGTACGACCTGCAAGATGATTGCACGTGAGTCCCGCGTTCGCGACATCGGTTACGGTGCCATGGTGACTGAGATGATGGTTGCGCTCATGGCGATGATCGCAGCCTGCGTGCTCCAGCCCGGCGAATATTTCGCCATCAATACCAAGGGCGCGCCGGCTGAAGTGGTCACGAAAATCACCGCGGCGGGTTTTCCGGTGACTGAACTGGAAATGCAGAATCTCGCGGCCGGCTTGGGAGAGACCACGATGTTTGGCCGGGCGGGAGGGGCGCCGACATTCGCAGTCGGGATGGCGCACATGTTTTCCCGCGTCTCTTCGAATCCAGCGGCGCTGGCCCTTTGGTATCACTTCGCCATTATGTTCGAAGCACTTTTCATTTTGACGACGCTCGATGCCGGGACGCGCGTTGGACGGTTTCTGCTCCAGGATCTTCTCGGTAATTTGTGGAAGCCGTTTGGTAACACGAGTTCCTGGACCGCCAATCTTCTTTCCAGTGTCCTTTTGGTGGGTGCATGGGGCTGGTTCCTCTACCAAGGGGTCCTCGATCCGCTCGGTGGCATCAATAGTCTGTGGCCGCTCTTTGGGCTGGCGAATCAATTGCTCTCGATCATCGCGCTTTGTCTCGGCACGACCGTCCTGATCAAAATGGGAAAGGTGCGCTACATCTTCGTGACCCTCGTGCCGCTCTGCTTCATGGGCGCGGTTACCTTCAGTGCCGCCTACCTGAAAATCTTTTCACCGGACCCGCGACTTGGATTCTTCAGCGGCGCCGAGGCGTTAACCCGAACGGCCAGTAACACCGGGGATGTGGCCAAAGCAGCCGAGATGATGCGGCAGGCAGCGACCTGGCGTTTCGATGCGTTGGTCGCGTTCGGCTTCGTCGCGCTGGTTTTCCTGATCGCCGCCGGCAGCGCGCTCGAATGGTGGCGGCTGTTGCGTGGCTCGAAACGTATCGTTTTGCACGAAAGCGAATTCGTCCCGCTCACGCGCGCTGGGTCGAGCAGCGCCTGACTCAATGCAACGCCGGGAATTGCTGCGGGTCGTTCGCGCTCTTCTCGAGCAGCCGACCGCTCCTTTTCACGAGGACGCTGTGCGTGATGCGATCGTCACGCAATTGCAGGAATGCGCGCATGTAAGAATTGAGCACGACGGCTATGGCAACATGATTGCGCGCTATCAGCGCGGAAGCCGGCGTCGTCCTTGTTGGGCCTTCGCGGCTCACATGGATCATCCCGGTTGGGTTCGGAGCAAAGACGGTGACTGGCGCTTCCTGGGCTCTGTGGCCGAGCGTTTCCTGATCAATCCGCGGAAGCGGGAATTTGGGGATTTTGCGATGTGGGACCTGCCAGCCTTTGAGTTAAGGAACGGTCAAATCCATTCACGCGCCTGCGATGACTTGTTAGGCTGCGCTGAGATCATCTGTCTGTTCCGGGAATTGGAAGCGGCAGAGGCTGATGTCCATTGCCTTGGCCTTTTCACCCGTGCCGAAGAAGTCGGGTTCTGGGGTGCGATTCAACTGGCGCGTTCCGGCATTCTTCCGAAATCGATCAGGGTGTTTTCGCTCGAAACGAGCACGCCGCGGGGTGGAGCGGAGTTGGGTCGCGGGCCCATTGTGCGCGTGGGCGATCGTTTGTCCATCTTTGACAGCGGCGAGACGGCGCGCGTCATGAATCTGGCGGCGGAAAACGGCATTCCAGTCCAACGTTGCCTGCTGGATGGCGGGGCCTGCGAAGCGAGCGCCTATCAGCTTTATGGCTACCGATCGATTGCCGCGAGCATCGCGCTCGGCAATTATCACAACTGCGCGGTCGACGGGACCATCCAGTGCGAATACGTGTCCGCAGACGATTACGCAAATATGGTCCGGCTTTGTGTCGCGCTGGTGTGCGCAACGAATACGCTGGATCCAAAACAGCTTCTTCGCGCTACTCTGGAAAAGAAGGTCGCGACCTACCAGCCGTACTTCCGGCCAATATAAGGACGAGTGGGCCAGGCGCTGGTTAAAGAATTGGGGGCGCGGGCCCGAGCGCCTGCATGCCTTGCTACTTGCGGCGGAGTGAGACGATAATCTCCTGATCGCGTCGCATCAGGATTACCCGACCGTCTTCGATCGTCTTGATCGTGAGCTGATAGGTCTGGTTGCCGAGTTGCAGTCCAAATTGTTGACCCTCCTGCATCGTTTTTCCATTGATGATGGCGAAACGCGCTCCTTTATCGAGGAGGATGGAACTGACGACGAAAGCCGTGGGCTGGATCTCAGGGCCGGTGTGATCCGTTTTGCTTATTTTTGCCACTGGCTTCCAGCCAATGGGCCAAAATGGATTTCGACCGCTCGCTTCCATGGTAAAGGTTGATTTGTTCTTCAGGTCGACCGCACTCGCTTCCTCGGCTGGTGCGCTGGCCCCTGCGCAGTTCAGGCTGAGGAACACAGAAAAGCAGATAGTCCAAAGCATTTTCATCGTTTCAGCATGGAAGTGGCGACATTTAGTGTGGCCTGTTGGAATTGGGGATCATCTGGCACGGAATGGATGTTGAGGTGGTGGATGGAAAGGAGCGGTTCGGCGTTTTCCAGTGCGGCAACGGCGTTCCCGAGGAGAGCAAAGTCCGTCTGAGGCAGGTCGAGCGTCCAGTTGTATTGCATCCAACCGGCGAGGTCGGCCTCTTTGAAGGGAATACTATTCTCGAGCCGAGCGGTGGCCTTATCGATCTGCTGGTTGGCGAAAAAGGCCTTCATCCGTGGCGGGAACCACGCAATCGGCGCGCCTTCCGGATTCAGGGCCTTGAGGGCCGCAAAACGCTTCGTGCCGGCTGTGGCCTGTTTTTCCAGGTTGGTCGCTTTCGTCATCTCGTTCTTTGAGTTGCCCACTTTTTCTTGAAGGTCGGTGATCGAGACAAGCATGGAATCGCGGCTCCGGGTGAGCGGGCCGAGGAAGAAACTGAAGTAAACGTAGAGCAAAACGACGAACCCAATCGAGCTGAGCGCAAGCTTCTGAATCTGGTCTTTGGTCAGATTGAGTTTTTTCATTTCCTTGGAGCGCGAGCGGGCGCGGATGGGGCAGGGGCCTTCGTGGCGTTACCGGATGGAGTGAAGGTTACGCTCAAGGCGAAGCGCGCCATCGATGTGTTGGCGCCGCCGATGCTCACGAGCGTGTCGAGATCTTCGAGCGTCTTGAATTCGACCTTCACATCGTGGTAACTCTGGCCAAGCTGTTCCAGGAGCAGTTGACGGAGTTCTTCGGCGGCGGCGCGCGGTTCGCGGCCGGAGGCCAGCCCTTCGATCATCACGCTCACGCTCTTGGTGTCTTCGACGGTGCCATCAACGCTCGTGATCTGTGCATTGAGCGCGACGCAACGAGAAAGTTTTTCGAGAAACGGCGCCCAGAAAAATCGGCTGCCGATCATGCCATCGAGCACTTTTGTTGTGCCAATGATGCTGTTTAATTCAGCGGAGCGCTTTTGCGCCGCGGTTACTTTTGGCTCGACCTTCTTCCAGTCGGCCTGAACAACGTTGAGCCGGTTCCGGATTTCCAGCGTCTTGTAAGCGTTCCACATGTAATAGAGGATCATGACGGCGCCGAGGGCACCCAGGACCATCATGCCAATCTTAAGTGGATCGCGCTGGCGCTGCCTTTGTTCCAGGATCTCCTCGTGGAGGAGGTTGAGATGGAGTGCCATGCGCGACCTAGTTTCTGAGATATTCAAACGCCGCGCCGCAGGCGACGTTGAGCGAGACAAATTCGTGCGGCAAGGCCTGGCGCTTTGCGGGCGGCAACGCCACCTCACAGGTTTCCAGGGGATCCCAGATTTCGCAGGGTAATCCCAGTTCGTCGCTCAGCGTTTGCAGGATCGTTTCCGTGCGGGCGAGGCCGCCGGAAATGAAAACGCGGTGGATGTTTTGCTCGTGTTGTCCTTCGAAAAATCCGATCGAGTTGCGTACCTCCGTTGCCAGTCGGGTAAGTGAGGCTCGGCAAATCTCGGCCATGCCGGCGTCGCCTTCCTGCATCATGAGGCGCGCGGCGGCTTGGTCGAGCGCCCCGTCAGCAGTGAGGGCGTGGAGCAGTTCCTTTCCGCCATAGTCGATGCTGCGAACGAGCACAAGTTCCCTTCGGCTGCCAATCATCACCGTGCTCTGCAGGTGCCCCATGTCGAGAAGCAAGAACGCTTCCTTGGCAAAGGTGTCCGGATAGGCGAATTCGAAAGCATTGAACGAGCAGACCGGCGCGAGCTGTAGAATGTCGGCCGAAATTCGCATCTTGCTGCAGGCATCGGAAATCTGTTTCACCGTCGGCCGCAACATTCCGCCGACAAGATATTTGGTTTTGGCGTTTCCGTTCGAAGCGGGGGCATGAGCCTCCGCTGATCCGTTGGTGTTTTCGGGTGACAGTGGCGCGCAATCGAGGACGAAGTCTTTGCACTCCTGGTTCAGGACCATGAGGCCGTTGAGCCTCAAGGCATTGCGCAGGAGGTCAATGGGTGTGTTCGGCTGTTCGATAATGCGAAGAAGCGATTCAGGATCAGAGACCGCGATCGCGCAGCCTTTGCTACTGCCACCGAGATCCTTGAACAAGAGCTTGAGCTGCTGCGCGAGATCCTCGGGTGTGGTGAGGTCATCGGGAACCTCTCTCGAGGCGTAGTTGGTGAGCACAAAACGGTTGTCTCCCTTTCGCTGGAGTACAACTCCCTTGAAGACATGTTTGCCCAGATCAATCCCAACGACAGAATTTCCGCGTCTCGCCATGATGCTGCCCTCCCTATAGCGGAAAGCGTGCCGACAGCCCGGTTTTCTGCCCATGGCGCACCACCTCGGGACAGAGGTGAGAAGGTCCCCTGGAAGCGGCCGTCAGTGCCCGGCGAGCGTGCGACAACCGAAGAAGCGCCGGGCCTTGATTATCTCCGCCACTTCCGTGGGAACGGATCGCAGGAAACGGGGGACCGGACAGCTCGATCATGTCCACCTGAATGCGATCCGGTGCCAGTCTCCGCGTTCATCCAGAATCAAGATGCGGACAAATGGGCGATTCTCAACAAGGGGCGGCTACCGAATCGTCCTTGCGTGAACCGAAGGTTCCCCGCCGTGGCTACAGCCGAACCCGTTCCACGCTGTTTGCTGGAATCCAGCCGCGGCGATCGCTCGGCAAAGCTGCGTAAATCCAATCGCCCCGTTCACTCAAGATCTTGATCTGGCTGCCGGGAGGTAGGGACAGTACGCTTTTTGCATTGTCCGCTGTGGCAAGCCGCGCTTCGACATTCTTTGCGGTCACGATCGCGCGATCTCTTCCGTTGCTGCCAGTCTCCGTCGTGTAAAGAGCGACGAGCGCGCCCGCGAAAAGACAGAGCGAAAGGACGATCAACGTGATGAGCTTCGCCGAACGCCGCGGCAAGAAAAAGAGTCGCGCTGTGGCAAAGAGGGCGAGCCAGAACGCGATGGAGGCTGCGATTGAATATTGGGTAGGTGTTCCGGCATCAAGATAACGTTCAAGTCCGTTCTTCTCCATCTCCAACGCCCGCGCTTCGTCGCGGGCCAGTCGCAGATTCGCCTGAGTCTCTGGGTGACGCGGGTCGAGCGCCAGCGCGCGCTCGTAATTCAGAATCGCCTGGCCGAAATCCCCGACACGAAACCATGCATTCCCCAAATCGTAGAACAGGTTCGCACTCCAATGACCCGACCGCACCAGGCTCTGATAGCCATCGATGGCTTCCCGAAAATGTCCGTCGCTAAAATCCTGGTTCGCCTTTGCCATCTCCGGGCTTTGAGCGCCGCGGACAGAAGGCACGGCCGCGCAGAGGAGCGCAATCGCCGCAACCATCGACCACAACAAATGCGTTCCTCGCTTCATGTTTTCAGCCGGTCCACCAAATCCAGAATTTCCTGTCGACTTTCCGATGGGTGAACGTGGATGCCGTTCGGACCGGTGCCGCTGTACCTGACCTCGTCGCTCTTCTCGAATAAACGACGCAGGCGCACGCGCGTTTCCTCGTCCGCCTGAAATGCAGTAGCCGCGATTTCCGCATCGACTTTGTTCGGATCAATATTCTTCGCCAGCGCCGTTTTCAACTGGATCACGCGTGAAGCGAGTGAAAAATATTCCTGGGCCGAAACATGCTCGCGATACAGGCTTCGCCGCAGTTCCGCGGCTTCGCGCTGCAACGATTCACGCCGTTGCGTCTCGCGATTATCGAGGTGCGCTTGGCGTATCTTCCAGCCAGCAAAACCAAGCAGAACCAGCAACGGGAAAAGCTGCGTGAGCCAAAACGACCGGCGTGAGAAGAGCGGCGTGAACGACTGCGGCGTCGGCGGGAGCTCTGTCACTTGATAAAGAATGTCCTGCGGTTTCGGAGCGGGCGCGCGAGGGGCAGCTGTGGCTGGCGTGTTGATTGCAGGGGGGGGCGTGGTCGCGGATGGGGCTGCGCCACCCTCTACGCGGATCGAAATCGGATCGCCGCGCAGCGTGACGTATTGTTCCTTCAGTGGATCGAAGTAGGTGAAGAGTTGCGGCGGAATTTTATCTTTCGATTCGTTCGGGCTGAGAACAGTCTCGAACGTCTTCGTCCCGCTGATTCCGACGTCGTCATCCTGTTTGAAGTTTGCGGAGGGAGGGTATTTGCGCCATCCATGGTCCTCTTCGAATATCGGCGCCGTCACGCGATCGAAGTTTCCGCGGCCGGAAATCCTCGCGGTGACGGTGAATGGATCGCCCAGTTGGCCCGACTGCGGATTCGCCTCGGAGGTCATGGTAAAGGTGCCGATGGCGCCGGAGAAACTCGGTGGAGCGTTTGGCGGCAGTGTCTTCACTTCAAGCGTGACTGGTTCGCTGGTCATTTTGATCGGAACCGGTTGAGTTAGGTCAGCGAAGGGATTCGGCATCATGCTGTCGAAGGCGTCGTCCATTCCAAAAATGTCCCGGGGCGAAAACTGTTTCGAGCGTGCGCGCGGCCACTGCATCAGGGTTTCCAATTGGGCGGGTCCCACCTCGAGATTGCCTGCTTTGGCCGCAGCGATGGCGGTCTTGTAAACGAAGACATTGAAGCGCCGGCCATTCCTTGTCTCCTGCCCCTCGAGCGGGCGCTGGGCTTTCTGAACGGTGAAACCCTGGCCGTTCAACTGCGGTCCGGCCATGAGCGAGTTTGGGTCAAACCGCACCCGCGAGTCGATGAGAACGCGTATTTCCACGGGCACCAACTCTCCGACGTAAACGTTTTTTTTCGGAATAATTAGCTCAGCTGAGGCGAGATCTTTCGGATCGAACGTCGAACGATTTCCAGCAGTGGATTGTCGATTCGAGCTTCCGCCCACCCGCAGCGTCAGCTCCGCCGTGCGAAGTGAGTTCCCCCCGGCATTGATGGTTTGTGGCGGGATTTTGAAGCTGCCGGCCCGCAGCGGCATGATGGTGTAATTAAACGTCACGCTCGAGGTAACGTTGAAGTTCCGCATTTCGAACGACTGCATCTGGCCCGTCGAACGAATGTCGAGCCCGTCCACGGAAATCTCGGAAGGTGGCGTGGCATTTCGAGCGCCACTTACTTTGATTTGAAGCTCGACGGGTTGACCGACGGCGGTTTCAGAGCTGGTGAGAACGGCCGTAACCGACGGCTCTTCTGCGACGGCCGAGCAGAGCAAAACCGCCAGCGCAAGACCTGCAAAGGCTAAACGAGCGAGCGGACGTTGATGATGAGGCAAAGGCGACATTCGAGACGAAGTTACCAATCTTTATAGACACGTCGCGTAACCTTGCGTTCATCAAGCTGCACGCGCCGTTCTTCGTCTTTCATCGATTGCAGGAGAAGCTCCGCTTGCTTCTCGCTCATCTGGCCGTCTTTCTCCGCTTCGGCCTCAGCCACTTGAGCGCTTTGGTCATTCGGGTTTGGGTTTTCTTCTCCGGCTCCCTTCACTTCACCAGCCAGCTTCCCGGGCGACGAAGCAGGTGTTGGTGAACTGCCCGATCCTTCTCCTTCCCCGGGTGAAGGAGATGGATTTTCGTTTCTCTGGTCAGAAGGCGCAGGTGATTGATCAGGCTTTTGTTGATCGCCGGATGATGAATCCTGCTTGTCTTGCTGGCCGGATCCTTCACTTTTTTCGGGAGAGGGGGACGGCGAGGGGCCGCCCTGCTGATCTTGGTGTGACTTCTCATCGGTACCGGGTGAGGGCGACGGAGACTCACCAGCCTTGGACTCGTCTTTCTTGTCTTTCCCGGAATCATTCTTCGCCTGTTCGTCACCCTTGTCCGGCTTCTGATCGTTGTCCTTGTTCGATTGATCCTGTTGCTTCTGATCCTGCTGCTTTTGCTGATCTTTGTCCTCTTTCTTGGAATCGTCCTTTTTGTTTTCCTGCGGCTTTGGCGACGGCGAAGGTGGGGGCTGTTGTTCGCGCTTCTGCTTCAATTCCTCGATCTTCTGCTTTACATATTCGAGGTTTTCTTTCGCCTCCTTGTTATCCGGCGTAATTTTCAGGCTTTGCTCGTAATGTTGGAGCGCGTTGGTCCAATCCTTCAGCTTTTCGTCGTCCTTCTTTTGCGTGTCGCCGCGCTGGTAGAGAGTGTTGCCAAGATTGTAGTGGCTCCTGCTTTGCAAGCCTGCGTCCGGTGAAAGCAACGCCTGACTGAACGAATTCAAGGCCTTGCCAAAATCTTTCATCTTGTAGGCGGCGGCGCCGGCATCGAATTGGATTTTGTCGGCCGCGCGTGTCTCCGGGTGGGCTTGCAACGTCTTCTCGAACTCCTGGTAGGCCTCGGGAAACTTGTCCTGCCGATAGGCATCAAGACCGGGTGCTGCTCCAAAGGCGGCGTTGGCGAAGAGCAAGAAGATCGCCGCCATCGCAAGCGTTGTTTTTGCATCAATTCCTCTCGCGGTAACGGTTCGTAGGCGTTTTCGCTCGCGCATCAGGAAGGACGTGGCCAGAAAGAACAGGGCCGCCCCCAGCGGCCAGTGATATCGCTCGATCGGTCGCCGGGAAAGCCTGGCATCAATGTCACCGGCTTGCATTTTCTCGAGGCCTTCGGTGAAGAGCTGCTTCATCGTCCGCGGTCCGTCGTCGAGGTGCAGATAGAATCCGTTTGTGCTTTCCGCGATCTCTTTCAAACGCTTTTCGTCCAGTTTCGATTTCACAATTTGTCCGCTGCTATCCTTGAGGAAACCTGTCCCTCCGTCCTCGCCGTTGATTGGAATGAGCGATCCCTCCGGCGTGCCGACCCCGACGGTGAAAATTCGCACGCCGGCATCCGCCGCCGCTATCGCCGTCTTTGAAGCGTCGCCGCTCAGCTCCTCACCGTCCGTGAAAATAATCAGAGCTCGATTGCCGATCGCGCTCTTTCCGAATGTCCGAACGGCCAGATCGATCGCCTCGGAGATGTTGGTGCCGCCTTCCGGGATCGTGTTGATATCGAGATCGTTGATTGCCTCGACGGCCGCGTCGTAATCGATGGTCAGGGGAGCTTGCAGGAACGCCCGACCCGCGAAGGCAATCAAGCCAACACGATCGCCCTGGAGTTCGTTGATAAGGTCCTGGGCGGCTAACTTTACCCGCTGAAGGCGACTGGGTGGCACGTCGTTCGAAAGCATGCTGCGTGACGTATCAACGGCGAAAATCAGATCGAGTCCCTTTCGCTTTGCCTCGTCGTAAATGTATCCCCAGCGCGGTTGGGCCAGCGCCGATATCGCAAGCGCGAGGCTCACGAGGACCAGAGCGAATCGGAGGTTGCGTCGCCGCCGGTCCACCGTGCGAGCGAGATTGGGCAGTAATCGCTCCGAAACAAATTCACGCAGGCGAAGCGCTGCGCGTCTTTCCGCGCGAACAAAAAGAACAAGAAGAAACGGGATGATGAGCAAAGCCCAAAACCATGGTGGCACGCCGAAGGTCATCGGTGCGGCTCCTTTCCAACTTGCCGTCCACGCAGATCGCAATTCAGGATCCTCATCTTCTTCACGGCAGTTTCTTCCAAATGGTTTGCGACAACAAGATTTGCGCTATGAGCAGCCCGGAACCGGCCATGATGCAGGCGGGAAAGAGATCGCGGTATTGCTGATACTTTTTTACCGCAACGGTCGTTTTTTCCAGTTTGTCGATATCGCGAAAAATCTGCTCCAGCGATTTGGTGTCCGTTGCCCGGAAGAACTGTCCGTCCGCGATCTTCGCGACTTCCTTCAGTCCAGCTTCGTTGAATTGAACGCGTGCGTTTTGATACATGATGTTGCCGAGCATGTCGGTAAACGGCTTCCCGGTGCGCGGATTAAAGACCGGGGCGGGAGCAATTCCATTGATGCCGGCACCGATCGCGTAGAAATGAATCTTCAGCGCCTTCACTGCCTCAGCCGCGGTCGTGGGCGGAATCTTACCCGCGTTGTTCTCTCCGTCGGTCAGGAGGACGATGACACGGCTTTTCGAACGTTTGTCGTTCAAACGGTTGGCTGCGGACGCGATGGCCGAGCCAATCGCCGTGCCGTCTTCCACCATGCCGGTTCGGATACGCTCGAGATTCTGCAGGAGCCAATCGTGATCGAGCGTCATTGGGCTGATCACGTAGGGATGCCCGGCAAAGGCGATGATGCCAATCCGGTCGTTAGGTCGGGCCTCGATGAACTGCCGGGTCACTTCGCGAATGGCCTCAACGCGGGTGGCCTGATCGCCGCCGACGGAAAAATCCTTGGTCAACATGGACTGCGAGACGTCGAGCACGAGCATGATGTCGATTCCGCTCGCTTCCACCTGGGTCAGACTCTTGCCCAGCTGTGGCCGGGCCATGGCGACGGCCAGGAACGCCAAGCCCAGCAGGAACAAACTGCGCAGAAACTGGCCTGTCCGGGCTGCGCTGGTTTTTCCCAGGGATTGCAAAGTGCTGGTCGACGAAAAAGTGAGCGCGGCGGCCGGCCCGCTTCGCCCGCGGAAATAAGCGAGCAACGGAATCGCCAGCAGAAGCAGGAGCAACCACGGTCGAGCGAAGGTCAGAGCCGAGTTTGCCGCCAACCACTCAGGCAGGTTCAAGTTGACCTCCTTGCACAAAACGCGTTGCTTCCTCGAGGAGCAGGCGGCTGTCTTCCTTGGTCGCGTGGTAACGCGCGAACTTAATCAAGTCACAGCGGTTCAAAAAATCTTCCAGCAAGGATTTCTCGTCCTCGGAGAAGGGGGATGCTTTGGTGAGGGCGCTGAGAAATTCGACGGAAGTCTGGCGCGTCACGGGCAGTTGATACCGATCGGTAACATAACGCCGAAGAACGTCGGAAACACGAATGCTGAATTGATAGGGTGACAAAGTCTCAATCTCGCGGCCGATGCCGTCGAGCAGGGCGAGCGTGCGCTCGCGCGGCGACTGTTGCGGCTTCGGACGTTGCCACCGGCGCCGGAGCCACCAGACGATCAAGCCGAGAAGCGCCAGCCCCAGGAAGGCTCCGCTGAAAATCACCCAGGGAGGCAGGAGTGAGTAATCAACCGGGGGCGCGATATCATGGAATTCTTCGGTGGCGAGGAGAAGCATAACTCAGAAGGTTCATCGTACGGCCAAACGCCGTTCACGTTGTTTGAAAAACGAGCGGAGGGCGGGCAGGTAATCCTCGCCTGTTCGGAGCGAGATGGCGTCGATGCTGTGGCGACGCAGCGTTCGATTGAGCTTCGCGCGATTTGTCTCGGCCAGGGCGCTGAAGCGCGCGCGGGTCGATCGATCTGCGGTGTTGATCTCGATCTGTTCGCCCGTTTCGGCGTCTTCGAGGGTAATAATGCCGACATTTGGCAGCGTTTCCTCGCGTTGATCCTGGATGTGCACGGCAATGCAATCATGTCTTCGCCCGCTCACGGAAAGCTCCCGCGAAAAATCGCTCGTCTGAAAATCCGAAACGAAAAAGACCACCGCGCGCCTCGTGACCACCTTGTTCAAGTAATCCAGCGCGAGAGCCGGAGCGGTCCCGCGGCCGGCCGGCTCGAAAAACAAAATCTCGCGAATGATGCGCAGCGTGTGCGATCGCCCCTTCTTTGGCGGAATGAAAAGCTCCACGCGATCGCTGAAGAGCAGTAGGCCGACCTTATCGTTGTTGCGGATGGCGCTGAAGGCCAGCAGACACGCCACCTCTGCCGCCAGTTCGCGTTTGGATTGGGAGACGCTGCCAAAATTGCCTGAAGCACTGACGTCCACGACCAGCAAAACCGTTAGTTCGCGTTCTTCGGTGAATTTCTTGACGAAGGCCGTCCCGAGCCGTGCGGTTACGTTCCAATCGATCGCGCGAATTTCATCGCCAGGTTGGTACTCGCGCACATCCTCGAAGTTCATCCCCCGTCCCTTGAAGACGCTGTGGTAATCTCCGGCGAAGACGCTTTGCACGAGGCCCTTCGTCTTGATTTCCAAGGCGCGGATTTTTTTAAGAATCTCCGCTGGTGTCTGGCGATTTTGCGGATTCGTCATCTTCATCATCACGGCACGGGCAGTCCGGCAAAGATCCGGTCAACGATGGTTTCGCTCGTGATGGTTTCCGCTTCGGCCTCGTAGCTGACGATAACGCGGTGACGCAACACGTCCGCTCCGATGCTCTTGATGTCTTGCGGCGTGACGTAGCCGCGTCCACTCAGGAATGCGTGTGCGCGTGCCGCCAGGGCCAGGTAAATCGTCGCACGCGGTGAAGCGCCATAACGGATGAGACCGTCCAGCTTCAAATTGTACGACGCCGGTTCGCGTGTCGCCCAGACCACGTCGACGATGTAATCTTTCACGCGATCGTCGATGTAGATGCTGTTCACGACCGAACGCGCCGCGATGATCACTTGCGGATCAACCACGGGCAACACGTTCAGGTTCGGTGCGGAGGTCGCCATCAAATCGAGGATCTGCCGCTCCTCGGATTTTTGCGGATAGCCGATGTAGAGTTTCAGCATGAAGCGATCGAGCTGCGCTTCCGGCAGTTGATACGTGCCTTCCTGTTCGAGTGGATTTTGGGTCGCGAGTACCAGGAACGGGTCGGACAGGGGATAGGTTGTTTCGCCAATCGTGACCTGGCGTTCCTGCATCGCTTCGAGGAGCGCGCTCTGGACTTTCGCGGGAGCGCGATTGATTTCGTCGGCGAGAATCAGGTTGGAAAAAAGCGGGCCGAGCTTGGTCGTAAATTCGCCGGTGCGCGGATTGTAGATGAGCGTACCGATCAAGTCCGCGGGCAGCAAGTCGGGCGTGAATTGTAACCGCTGGAACCCGGTTTGGATGCAGGCCGCCAATGTTTTGACCGTGAGCGTTTTGGCCAGGCCGGGCACGCCTTCGAGCAGGATGTGACCATTGGCGAGCAAGCCGAGCAGCAGCCGATCGACTAAATATTTTTGGCCGATCACGACTCGGCCGATCTGTTCGCGCAGCGGCGGAATCCATTGCCCCATTTCCTGCACTTGTTGCGTGATTTCCTGCGTCGATTTCATAAGAAGGTTGAGACAGACAAGGCTAAACAATGTTCGATCTAATCGCCTCCCGGATGGAGGCTTCCGCACGTTCCGCTATTGACTCGGCTCCGGGCGAGAAGGACGCGCGGGAGCGCGACCCTCCGGTAAGTTTTCGCTTCTTGCGCGACAGGTCAAGAGGACAGGCAGCCCGGGGTATGGCTCAGCCGCGCGAATACGACCCTCGATATATCGGCCGTACGTCTCGCTCAGCAACTTGGGCTGATTGACAAACAAGATGAACTTCAGCGCTTCGAGCGCCCGTCCCCCCTCACCACGCGCCTGGGCGGCATAAAATAATTTCAAGCGGCGAGTCCCAATGGTGGGCGGAGGGTTCTCCTCGAAGGCGATCCGCAATAAACGATTCAAGACACCGGTCCCAATGCGCACGTGCGCAGCATGTCGGATATCGGCGATCAAACGGAAGAGTTGCTCGACATTTTCGCCCGTGAGCGCGGATGCAATCAGAACCGGCGCATAGTCGAGAAAGAAAAGACGCTCTCGTGTTTCGGTCATAATTTTGACCATCGCCGCTTTCGCAGCGCGCTTCGGTTTCATCAAGTCCCATTTGTTTAGGATGACCAGACAAGGTTTTTCGGACTTCTGAATTAGTCCCGCGATTTTCTTGTCCTGGCTGGTTACACCGCTCGTCAGGTCGATCACCAGGATGCAAAGATCTGCGCGGCGAATTGTGCGCTCCGCGCGCATCACGCTGAAAACTTCGACGGAGCTGGAATGCTTGCTGCGCGTGCGCATCCCCGCAGTATCGATCAGGAGAAACGCCTGACCGTCACGCTCGTACTTGATGTCGACGGCATCGCGGGTCGTGCCCGGTAGTTCGCTGACGATAGTGCGGGTATCGCGGAGGACGGAATTGATCAGCGACGACTTCCCCGCGTTTGGCCGGCCGACGATGGCAAGAGCGAGGGGGGGACTAATTGTTGATCCGCCTTCGCCCGGCTTCGGCGCGACAGGTCCGCCTTCGCCCGGCTTCGGCGAGTCGGGTGGTTGATTTGCCGGCTCGCCAAAATTTTCGGAGTTGTTGATTTTGGAACCCGGCAACAGCGTATCGATCGTTTCCAGGAGACCGGAAATGCCCCGGCCATGCGCCGCACTGATCGGGACAGAGCTCGCAAAACCAAGTCGCGCGAAATCACTTTCCAGATCTTCGTGGTTCGGGTGATCGATCTTGTTGACGACGAGCACAACCGTTGTCTTCGCCTTACGGAGGATTCTTGCGAGCTCCTGATCGATCGGCGTGAGTCCATCCTGGGCGTCGACCACAAACAAGATCACGTCGCTTTCGCGCATGGCCGCATCGGCGGAGTTTCGGACTTCTGCCCGCAACTCAACTTCCCCGCCTCCTCCGATTCCGCCCGTGTCCCAAACGGTAAAGGGCCGCCGTCCACGCACGCAGGGGGCCGCCAATCGGTCCCGGGTGATGCCCGGTTGATCATGGACAATCGCGATGTTCCGGCCGGCCAGCCGGTTAAAAAGCGCCGACTTGCCGACGTTCGGGCGTCCGACGATGGCGACTGTGCCCACGCTCTCAGGCGTGTTTTTCCGGTCTATGGCTGCTCTCACGCCGCCACGTTAACCCAGTTTTGCGTTCGCGTGGCCTTGAGCTTGCAATTGTCGCACGCCGTCCCTCACATAGATCGCGCCCGAAACGAGAGTGAAGAGTCCCGCTGCGACGACGATGTAGAGCAACGGTAAAAAATGTAACTGCAACATGACCCAGGCGATCGCAGCCATTTGCAAAACCGTCGCCACCTTTCCCGTCCAGCTCGGCCTGACGCGGACCTTTCCGTTTAGGATATGAAGCACCGCGCTTCCGACCAGAATGACCGTGTCGCGGCTGATTACGAGCACGGGAAACCAGGCGGGGAATTTTCCGTAATGAGAATCTACCGTGCTCCAGTTGCTGATGCTGAGCGTAATAACGCCGCTCAGAAGCAAACCCTTGTCGGCGATTGGATCCAGGATCATGCCGAGCGAGCTGCGTTGATTGTATCGTCGGGCGACGTAGCCATCGAGGCCGTCGCTGACGGCCGCGAGGAGAAAGACCGCGATCGCGGCGAAACGTTGCCAGTCCTGCGGGTTGCCGTCCTGGATGCTTTCCCCATAATAAATCGCCAGGGTGACGAAGATTGGGATCATCAGAATCCGGACCACAGTGATTTTGTTGGCGGTTGTCATGAAAACGCGTCGCGATTGTGGAACCCTGCAACGTTGCCGTGAAAACCGCCAAGGCAAATTGGGAGATCAGGCGCTCCTCGGCAGATCACAGTTCCGTCCGCACAGCGCGCGATGAAGCGGGATTCTAACGATCGCTGCGGCAGATGCCGAAAAGCGCGGTTTCAAAACAATCTTGGTCTGTGCTGCCAGTCGAGTAAGATGCGACATGGCGAGCCGATGTGGCGAAATGGCAGACGCAACGGACTTAAAATCCGTTTCCATTAAACTGGAGTGTGGGTTCGAGTCCCGCCATCGGCACTCTCTGCCCCATGCCACGATTGTGACGATGAGAAAGTGACGAAATTTTCCGTTTCAGTAAATTCCGAGCCCTGCGCGGTCACGCGCTTGGGCAATCAGGGAGTCAAATTCGTCCGCCAAATTACGGCGATCTGGGTCCTCATTGCTTGGATTTGCGCGGTCCACGGAGGTGAAATCGCAATTCCGCCAAAGGTCGCGGCTGGGAATGTTCCGAACGTCGTTCAATCATCGGACCAGGCGAGATCGCTCGCCATGCTGTGGCAGGTCTCGAAGCAGCTCGAACACTACGTTCAAGGCAAGGACCTGAGCGCAATCCATAACGAAGATTTGATCCTGGGCGCGGCGTCCAACGAACTGTTCGCTCAGGCTGACGCGATCGCTCCGGGGAAAGGCGCAGATTTCAAGACCAATCTGACAACGTTTTGTCAACTAGTCAGTGCGCTTCACCTTGCGGCGGACTTGAACCAGCAGGCCCGATCGGAAACTGAGCTTGGCAAAGTGTTGGATTCTTTTGAAACGGTTAAAGCGCATTTTTCCAAACAAATCATCGCGGAGGCTCAAGTCTACCTTGATACTTTTACGTGCCCGATGCACCGGGATGTCGTCGGCAAGCGGACGGAGTTCTGTCCCAAATGCGGCATGGCGTTGGATCAGGTCTGCCGGGTTTTACCGCCCAACGCCGGCTTTCCGCTGGCCGGACAGCAAACGGTTCGCATGTCCGTGAGCACGGCAGCGCCGCTGACTGTAGGCCATCTGGTGGCAGCGCTGCTCCAGCTCCAACGACCGAATGGCGATCCGGTCTCGCTCTCCGACCTGATCGAGACTCACACGCAGAAAATCCATCTGTTCATCATTGACGGCAGCTTAACGGATTATCACCACGAACATCCGTCACCCACGCGGAATCCTGGCGAGTATTCCTTCAGCTTCACACCGAACAAGCCAGGCAACTACCGCGTTTGGGCGGACCTGAGGCCATATCCGCTCGGGCTTCAGGAATATGCCATGGCGGATATTCCTGCGACCACGCCCGGCGAGCCGCTGTCGAATCGTACCGTCAACTTCAAAGCGGCCGTGGATGGATTGAATTATGAACTCATCCTCCCTCAGAAAACAATCCAGGTCGGGAGACCGGCCTTAGCCAGGCTGCGGATCACAACCGCGAACGGAGCGGGCTTCGCGCAACTGGAGCCAATCATGGCGACCTTTGCTCATCTCGTCGGGTTCAATCAAGACTACAAGACGGTGCTGCATATCCACCCCAAGGGTCCGCCGGTTCTGGACCCGGCTGCGCGCGGCGGGCCGGAACTGGAGTTTCAGATCTACGCGTTGCGGCCCGGCTTCGTGCGCCTCTTCGCTCAAGTCCAGATCGAGGGACGGTCACGCATGGTTCCGTTCGGCCTCCAGATCGCACCGTAGGCGGACGATGAGAGTGGCATTCGGCCTGGCCAGAGGCCAGCACCGCGATGTGCGCCCGGGACCGCCCGGCATCAGCTGGAACCGCCCGTGGATCCGAAGCCCGCGATTGGTCAATAGGGATCGTACGGTTTGCCGCAGTCCGGGCAAATCCAGACACCTTTTGTGTCGTTGACCATGTTATGGCGCGCACCGCAGTTCGGGCACACAGAAAATATTCGAGTGCTCCGGCCGCCCACCTCACCCTTTTTCGGGGCAGCCTTCTCCGCGCCTTCGCGGCTCTCATCTTTCTTTGTCATACTTTTCTAATACGACCGCCACCGGTGGATTTGCAATGAATAACATCGCGACCAAGCTGCAAGATGGGTGATCCGATTCGTGTTAGATGTCATGGAGGCCGATCTGCCTTGACTCGTCTATTGGCGGCATCGGATGATTCCATGAAAAGATGATCAACAAATCGTCGAAAAATTGTCAGGTTTAAGCGAACCCTATTTCTCCCGAGCTCAAATGAAGATAACATTCCTTCTGGCCTGCATTGGCCTTTCTACGGGGGCCGTCCTTGCCGCCTCCACGAGCGACGATTACAAACTTGGAGCTGGTGCGACGATTATTGAAACGCAGCCGGTCACGCCGAACCGGTCGTTGCTGCTTTGGATGGTTAACCCCACGAAAAATCCGCGGGAAACGCCGGCTGATCCTTATACGTGTCCGGAACAGACGAGGGGAAATTACTACAGAGGCGCAACGAGGGTATCATTGGTGGATCCGGAAACGCATCGGGTGATCAATACCGTGAAGATCTCGCCACAAGGTGGCGAGGGAGGGGGTAAGTTCGACATCCCCTATAGTATCCGGTCTGATTATTATTACCATGTCGAGGGCGTTCCGAAGGAGACGGAAGGAAAACCGACGATTATGTGGTTGAGAGACTACAACGGAGACGGCAAAGCGTGGGAGTTCGCGCTGTTCGACGCCCAAGCTTGCATGGGGCTTGCGACAACGCTGATTGGGTACAGCGAACACCAGGACAAGGTCATTCAATATAAGACTCATTTGGCCGTGAGCGATTCAAAAGGAAAAGGTTCCACCACGACAGAGAATTGGACCGATTACTTATTCAGCAAAGAACCATCGAGCCCGGGTTCCTGGAAGTATGAGATCGATTATCAGGGCAGGGGCGGTTCACTCGACAAGTACGAGATCCATTACGACCAAAAAGCCGAGAGATTCGAAGGCAAGCTGGTCGAGACCGGCGGTGACTAAACGGCAGCGATCTGGCCCGCCGGTGGCGTGAGAATGAACTTGCCAAGGTCGCTTCGATCCTTTGCTCTTTCGTCATGACGCCAAGGGAACGGCCGCTTTTTATTCCGATTATTCTTGGGACACCGAGGCAGGGAAGACGCAGCGAGCATCCGGCCCATCTGGTCTTGGAGGAAACGAAGAAGCGCGCCGGGGTCGAAACCCAACTGATCGATGTGCGGGCGCTGCACATGCGCCTGGATGATGCCGGTGAGGAAATGAAGGACCCGGCGTTCGCCGCGACGGTCGAACGTGCGGATGCGCTCATCTTGATCGTTCCGGAATACAATCACGGTTACCCCGGGCTTTTGAAGCATGCCCTCGACATGAATCTGAAGGAGTACATCCACAAGGCAGTCGGGCTTTGTGGAGTTTCCGCAGGTCCCTTCGGTGGCACGCGCGTGATCGAACATATCCTCCCGGTCATGCGCGAACTGGGACTAGTGACGATTTTTACCGACGTAAATTTCAGCCAGGTGCAGAAGCTCTTCAACGAAAACGGGGAGTTGCTCGACCTGAGTTTCGTGCGCCGGGTGAATAACTTTCTCGACGAGCTCTTGTGGATGGCTCGTGTCTTGCGCTACGGTCGCGAGAATATCGCCGCTCGATAGTTGTGCCGCGCATGTCGACGGATCAGTCGGTTGAGCAGCGGATGAAGGAACTCGGTATTCTTGAGTCTGAGCTCGAGGAGATCTTCGCGCGATCGGGTGGCCCCGGCGGCCAAAACGTCAACAAAGTTTCCACCGCCGTGACGCTGCGCCACTTGCCTTCCGGGCAGCGGGTCACGGTGCAGGATTCACGCTCGCAGGCCCTCAATCGCAAACTCGCGCGCGAAAGGCTGCTGGATGCGATAGAGCGGCGACGGAAGGATGAGCGAGCGATGGAGCTCAGCCGCCGTGAAAGAATCCGCCGCCAGCGCTCGCCCCGCCCTCGCGCTTTGAAGAAGCGAATTCTCGAAGGGAAGCGACGGAGATCCAAGCTGAAGAAATTGAGGACGAATATCGATGATTGAGACCAGGGCGTGTTCGTCGGGCAATTACTGAACGCGCGTCAAGCGACGACGAATATAGGAGGGACACGCGCTGCGTGTCTTTTTTTCTATCCCGCCGGTGCCGGGGCTGCCTCGGGCTCGACTTCAGCGCTTTCCTGGCTCACGACCGGCGCAATGGCCTGCAATTTTTCCGTGCCTCGCAGATCCATCAGCTTTACGCCCATGGTGTTTCTTCCGACCGCGCGGATTTCCTTTACGCGCGTCCGCACCATCTGGCCCTTGGTCGTGATCAGCATTAGTTCGTCGTTCTCGGTCACGGTGAGAGCGCCAACGACACTGCCAGTTTTCTCGCCGGTCTTCATCGTAATGATTCCCTTGCCGCCTCGCGATTGGCGCCGGTAGTCGTCGAAGGGTGTCCGTTTTCCGATACCGTTCTCGCCCGCGACCAGAAGCATGGCGTTTTGATTCACGATCGCGATGGCCACCACCAGGTCGCCCTTCTCCGGGCGAATACCCCAAACGCCAACCGTGTTGCGTCCCTGATCGCGCAATTGCTCTTCATGAAAACGCAGGCTCATTCCCTCTTTGGTAATGAGCACAATTTCGTTGTCGCCATTGGTGAGCTTGGCGTCGATCAAGCAATCATCCTGTTCGATTTGGATGGCGATGATGCCCCCTTTCCGAACGTTGCTGTAATCTGAGAGATTCGATTTTTTGACGATCCCGGACCGCGTCGCGAAGACGATGTGGAAATTTTCGTCCCAGGTTTCATCCACGGTATTCGGTCCGGTTCCCGATTTCTTCGCCTGAACTCGGATGGTGGCCGCGATTTTTTCGTCGGCGCGCAGCTCGAGCAAATTAGCAATCGAACGGCCCTTGGCCGCGCGACCCATCTCTGGAATTTCGTAAACTTTCTCGACGTAGGCCCGTCCCGACGCCGTGAAGAACATCAGGTAATCGTGGGTGGTCGCGGTGAAGAGATGTTCGATAAAATCGCCCTCTTCTTCCTCCGTGGCTCCTTCACGCGTCGTCATCCCGATGACGCCCTTGCCGCCGCGGCGTTGCGCGCGAAACGCGCTCACGGCCGTGCGTTTGATGAAGCCGCCATGGGTAATGCTGATGATGCAGCCTTCGTTGGCGATGAGATCCTCCATGTTGATCTCGCCCTCATCCGGCACCAGCTGCGTCAGCCGTGGCCCCGCGTGCTTATCACGAATGTCGCGCAGCTCTTTCTTGATGATCTGAAAGACGCGTGACTCTTTGGCGAGGATATCGCGCAGATCCTGGATCGTATCGATCAGATCTTTGTATTCCCCGGTGATCTTCTCGCGTTCGAGACCGGTCAACTGATAAAGGCGGAGATCGAGAATCTGGTTTGCCTGATGTTCGCTGAACGCGTAACGCCCGTCGACCAGCCGGGCTTCGTTCCGGATCAGGATACCGATTTTTTCCACCTGCTTTCGGGTGAATTCGAACGCGAGTAGTTTTACCCGGGCTTCATCGCGATTGGCTGAGCCACGAATAATGCGGATGAATTCATCCAGATTCTCCAGGGCGATGAGGTAACCTTCGAGCGTTTCCGCGCGTTCCTCGGCCCGGCGCAGCTCAAAGCGGGTCCGGCGCAGGATAACTTCGCGGCGATGATCGATGTAAGCCTGATTCGCTTGCTTGAGCGGCAGTAGTTTTGGGCGGCCGTGATCGATTGCGAGCATGTTGACCGCGAAGGAACTTTCCATCGCGGTGTGCTTGTAAAGATTGTTGATGACGACCTTTGGATTCGCGTCTCGCTTTAACTCGATGACGACGCGGGTGTTTTCGTCCGATTCATCGCGGATCGCGGTGATATCGGTCAGCACCTTGTCGTTCACCAGGTCGGCGATGCGCTCGACCAGCGTGGCGCGGTTCACATTGTAGGGGATTTCCGTGATCACGATTTGTTCGCGATTGCCCTTCAATTCTTCCACGCCGGCTTTGCCACGGACTTTCATGCTGCCGCGCCCGGTCTCGAGGTATTGTTTGATGCCCGCGAGCCCGAGAATGGCGCAACCGGTGGGAAAATCCGGCCCCTTCACGTGCTTCCTCAGCTCTTCCAGCGTGATATCCGGGTCATCAATCTGCGCACAAATCCCGTCGATTACTTCGCCGAGATTGTGTGGCGGCATGTTCGTCGCCATGCCAACGGCGATGCCGGTTCCACCATTGACCAGAAGGTTCGGGAACGCCGCGGGAAAAACGGTGGGCTCGGTGCGGGTCTCGTCGTAGTTCGGGACAAAGTTAACCGTATCCTTGTCCATGTCGGTCATGAGAGCCGCGCCGAGATGGGTCATGCGCGCCTCGGTGTAACGCATTGCCGCCGGAGGATCGCCTTCAACCGAACCAAAATTCCCCTGGCCGTCGACGAGTGTCTCCCGCATCGCCCACGCCTGCGCCATGTGGACGAGGGTGGGGTAGATCACCGCTTCGCCGTGTGGATGGTAGTTACCGCTCGTGTCGCCGCAAATCTTGGCGCATTTTCGGTGCTGCCGGTTTGGGAAGAGCGAAAGATCATGCATCGCGTAGAGGATGCGGCGTTGCGACGGTTTCAGCCCGTCACGCGCATCCGGCAAGGCGCGCGAGATGATGACCGACATCGAGTAATCGAGGAACGACCTCGATACTTCTTCGGCCACATTAATCAGCTCTATTTTTTCGTTCGGGTTATACATGGTGGAGAATTAGGCGAAGGAACACGTCAGGCGTGTCATCCCGAGCCGCGCACTTTATACATCCAGATTGCGAACATTTAGGGCGTTGTCTTCGATGAACTGGCGGCGGGGCTCGACGACGTCCCCCATCAGAATCGTGAACATCTTGTCGGCATCGACGGCGTTGTTGTCGTTGAGATCGACCTTCAGGAGTTTACGCTTTTCAGGATCCATCGTCGTGTTGAACAGCTCTTTCGCGTTCATTTCACCCAGACCTTTGAACCGCTTGATCTGCACGCCACGGCGCCCAATCTCGACGATCTTCTGATGAATCTCGGGAATCGAGAAGAGGGGATGGACCGTTGCTTTTTCCCCTTCGCCTTCAATTAACTCAAAGATCGGGTGATCGCTCGCCGCATAGTGATCGACCTTCAGGCCTTTGCGCCCGAGTTCGGCAATAATTTTTTGGATGGTGGCCGATTCATGTAATTCGACCAGCTTCGCCCGCCGCCGGACGCCACCGTTCGATTTGACCGGAGCCGCCGTGAGCGGAAGCAGTTCCTGTCCTATCTCGGCATCGAACAGATTCAGGTCGAGGTTCTGCTCGTGGTAATCGCGGACCTCGCGTTGGTCATGGAAATAGCGGACCGACTCTTCGTTTCCTTCCCGGACCTTGACGAGATACGTCGGCAGCTTGCCTGTTTTTGCGTCGCGTTCTCCGAGGTAGCTCTCGAAGTCTCCACCATGCCGTCGAACGGATTCACTCAGCTTGGCCAGTCTCTCCAGCGATTCGAGAATGTCTTTGAGCTGTGCGGCGCTGAGCTCTTTGTTGTCGGCCAGATTTTTGAGGCGAACATCCTCCGCGCCCAACGAGATCAGGATCTTGTTCAGCTGAATGTCGTCGTCGACATACTCCTCTCGCTTCTTGCGCTTGATCTGGTAGAGGGGCGGTTGCGCGATGTAGATCTTTCCCGCTCGCACCAACTCCGTCATTTGCCGGTAGAAAAACGTGAGGAGCAGCGTGCGAATGTGCGAACCGTCCACGTCCGCATCGGTCATGATAATGATGCGCCCATAACGAAGCTTCGTGATGTCGAAGGAAGCCTCATCCTTGGCGGTGTTCTCATCTTTCGGCCGGCCGATACCCGTGCCGATCGCGGTGATCATCGATTGGATCTCCGTGTTCTTCAGCGCCTGATCGAGGCGCGCTTTCTCGACGTTGATCAGCTTGCCCCGAATCGGAAGGATGGCCTGGTATCGCCGGTCGCGTCCTTGTTTGGCCGAGCCACCGGCCGAATCGCCCTCGACGATGTAGAGCTCGGTCAGATCCGGATCGCGCTCCGAGCAATCAGCCAATTTCCCGGGGAGACCGCCTCCCGTGAGCGCGCCTTTACGAATTGTCTCGCGGGCTTTTCGAGCCGCTTCGCGCGCGCGTGCTGCGGTCAGCACCTTGTCGAAAATCCGTTTCGCGATTGGCGGGTTCTGATCGAAGAACGTCATCAACCCGTCGTAAACGACCGAGTTGACGATGCCGTCGATCTCGGTGTTCACCAGCTTCACCTTGGTCTGCGATTCGAAACGCGGATTGGGGAGTTTGATGCTGAGAACGCAAATCAGACCTTCACGCACATCGTCTCCCGAAATCGCGGGATCCTTGTCTTTCAGAAGTCCGTTCGACTTGGCGTATTGGTTGACGGCCTTGGTCAGCGCGGTGCGGAAGCCGGTCAGGTGCGTTCCTCCATCGGGGTTCGGAATCGAGTTGGCGAACGGCAGGATTTGATCGTTGTAGCTGTCGTTATATTGGAGGACGACGTCGACAAATACTTCGTCGCGCTGGCGCGAAAGCACCACTGGTTTTGGGTGGATGACCTGCTTGTTCTCTCCGAGTTGTTTGACGAACTCTTCAATGCCGTGTTTGTAGAAGAACGTCTCCTTTTTCGATGAATCGCCGCGCTCATCGGCCAGGGTGATTTCGAGGCCGGGATTGAGAAAGGCCAGTTCGCGCAGCCGTGAGGCCAGCCGCTCGAATTTGAATTCGGTCGTGATGGTGAAGATCGTCGGATCGGGCATGAAGGTAATGAGCGTGCCCGTCGTTTTTTTGTTTTTGACCTCGCCAATAACCTCCAGTTTCTGCGTGGTCTTACCCCGCTCGAAGCCCATCGCGTAAACCTTCCCGTCGCGGGAAACTTCGACCTTGAACCAATCGGAAAGCGCGTTGACGCACTTCGCGCCGACACCGTGAAGACCACCTGAATACTTGTAAGCGCCCTGGCCAAATTTTCCGCCGGCGTGCAGATTCGTCAGGACCAACTCCACGGCCGGCATCTTGAATTTCGGATGCATGTCGACCGGAATACCGCGGCCATTGTCACGGACAGAAAGGGAACCATCCACATGCACTGCCACCTCGATCCTGGTGCAGAAGCCAGCAAGATGTTCGTCGATTGAGTTGTCGAGGACCTCGAAAACCATGTGGTGCAACCCACGTTCATCCGGGTCGCCGATGTACATACCGGGGCGTTTACGGACAGCTTCGAGTCCCTCGAGTTTGTCGATCTGCGCGGCGTCGTATCGCTGATTCTGGCTGATGCCAGTAGCGTCGGTTTGACGTTTCCGATTGTCCGAATCTTCAGGGTCTGGCATAGGCAAAACTGCAGCTGGCATGAGCACGCCAAAAGATAGGCGAAAGGGGTGGCCTCAACAACTATTATCTTGTGGGGGAAAACAGGCTTTTTGCGCTACAAATTGGGGGAAGTCCGGGAGGCGGCCCAGCATCTTGTGGTTGGGGGAACAGGCGGATCAAGCGGCAATTTCAGCCCTCGGAGGACGTAAAATTTGCCTGGCGGGCCTCGCCATTTCGGACAACGCCGGGGCGACAGCAGCAACTTGACCGAAGTGTCTACCCCCTCGAAAATGCGGGCCACCCATGCGATTTCAAACCCTCTACGAAGCGCGCTGGATTTTCGCCACGCTGATACTCCTCGGGATCATAAGTTGTTTCGTTTCCTGCTGGCTGCTCCTCCCGATCCTGCTGCTCTTTGTCTACACGATTTCATTCTTCCGGGATCCGGAGCGCATTGCTCCCGCAGATGCCGATGCGGTGCTGGCGGCGGCTGACGGCACGGTGGCTGACATCGTCGAGATCGAAGAAACCGAAGTGCTCCATGCGCGGACGCAGCGGGTGGGAATATTTCTTTCAGTCTTCAATGTGCATACCAACCGCGCTCCGATGGAGGGTCGCATCATTTACCGAAGGAGCCACGAGGGGCTTTGTCTCGATGCGCGTCATGCCGACTGCACCACGAAAAACAGAGCGATGACCTGGGCGTTCGAGAATCCTCGAGTCATCCTGGTCGTCCGGCAGCTCACCGGCATGATCGCGCGACGAATTGTTGGTTGGTCGGAGGTGGGGGATAGACTGCAAAAGGGTGAGCGCTTCGGGATGATTCGCTTCGGCTCACGAACGGAAGTATACTTGCCGCTCGATGCCGTCGTTCTGGTGAAGGTGGGGGATCGGGTGTCCGGCGGTTCGAGCATCATTGCGCGACTTGCGAAAAAATGAGCCAGCAGAGTCCGAAGATTTATCTCCTGCCGAATCTCATGACGGCGGGCAATCTATTTTGCGGATTCGCCGCCGTGCTTTGCATCTACGACGGCGCGCAAGAAACCAATTACAGCGCGGCGGCGATGAAGTTTCACGACGCGATCTGGTTCATTCTTGCGGCGTGCATCTTCGACTTACTCGATGGCCGGCTCGCGCGTCTGGGGGGGCACGACAGCCCATTTGGCCGCGAGTTTGATTCGCTCGCGGACGTAGTTTCGTTCGGGATGGCGCCTGCGCTGCTGGTCTACCAGATTGTGCTGGGTGAATTCCAAAACCTCGGCTGGATGATTGCTTTTGTTTACCTGGCCTGCGGCACCCTGCGCCTGGCGCGCTTCAACTGCATCGCCGCTAATGGCGAGGCCGCCGGAGCCGACAAGAACTTTACTGGTTTTCCGATTCCGGCCGCGGCCGGCGTGATCGCATCGATCACGCTGTTTCTCCTCTGGCTGGATGAAGGCCAGCGGACGATTGGGAGATGGAAGTATGCCCTTCCGCCGTTGATGCTTTTCCTGTCGTTCATGATGTTCAGCAAGTTTCGCTATCCGAGCTTCAAGGCAATCAACTGGCGCACGACCCAAACAATCCCGCGTTTTTTGTTCCTGATCGCGCTTATTGCCGTGACTTGGAAGTTCTACCAATGGATGGCGGCGATTATTTTTCTCGTATATCTGCTCTACGGATTTGTGCGGCCATTCCTTTCTCCAAGGCGGCGGCGCGAGATTGAAGAAGAGATCGGCGAGGAACTTCCGGGCGAGGCGACCGAGGAATCGCCCGAGCATTTGTAGCGGAACGCACGGATCGTGGAAGTAGACCAGTGCGACGAAGTCTTCACAGACGCGCCACGACACCCTTCCACGGCCCCGAAAGCTCTCGCGAGCCGCTACAGTGGGCGATTTAATTGGGCGAGAATTTCTGGATCGCGCACGTCGGCCCAGTTGCCCGTTAACTCGAGCGCGCGCACTTTTTGTCCGCCCAGCGCCAGGCTCCGAATCGCGTCAGTTAGTTCGAACTCGCCCCGGGGGGAAAGTTCCAATTTCGCGACGTAATCAAAAATGCTCGGCCGAAACGCGTAGATTCCGGCATTGTACCAGGGACTCGTTGGTTCCCCTGGCCTTGGTTTTTCGCGTAAATCAATCAGCTCGAACTTTTCGTTCACGAAGACTGCTCCGCCCTGGCTGACATCTTCGCTTCGCTTTACGCTTACGACTGCTTCAGCTTGGGTCAGAGCGGCGCAAATGCGTGGATAATTTTCAGGCGCGGCCAGAATGTCGCCGTAGCTCAGGACGAACGGGTCACGGCCGGCAAATTCCCGTGAGAGTTCCACCACTTTCCCGGTGCCATTCTGCACAGTCTGAGTCGCATATTCCACCTGCACGCCCAGTTTGGAGCCATCGGCGAAGAAGTCGCGAACGACTTTGGCCTGCCAGCCGACTACGATCAGAAAATGAGTGAGGCCGGCCTCACGCAGCCCTTCGACGATGTGTTGCAACACCGGCTTGCCGCGGACTTGAAGCATCGGTTTGGGCAGCTCCTGGGTTAGCTCCCGCATTCGCGTTCCGCGACCAGCGGCGAGAAGAACGGCTTTGGTAATGTTGGTTTGCATTTGAGGCTCCAGCCGTTCAATTTCGCGCCATGCGTCTAGCCTTCCTGGCGAAATATCGTGATGCTGGGTTACTGCTGATTCGAGTCAGTGTTGGGCTGCTGTTCATTCTTTACGTGGCTCCGACCTTGATCGGCGGGCCGAAGGCGTGGGCGCATTTCGGCGCGGGTGCGGGCCATTTTGGTTTGCATTCCCACTTTCAAATCTGGGGCTTCCTCGGATCGCTTCTGGGCTGCCTTGGCGGAGTGTTGATGATCTTTGGGTTGTTCTTTCGCGTCGGCGTCTTGCTGGTCCTTGTTCTCGCCATCGGTCACGCGGTCGCGGTGGAAACAGGCATCGGTTTTCGGGTGGCTCTGCCTTCAATTGAAATGTGCTTCGTCCTCGCCGGACTTCTTCTCATCGGGCCAGGCAAGTACAGCGTGGACAAGACGTAGGTCGAACACCGTTTTAGTTTACTCGCCCGGTCTTCCGCCGACCGAGATCGCGGGCAATTCCATTTGCTTGATCAACGAAGCAATTCCCGGAACGTCGTCGGCTTTCAGTTGCGCCCATTTCTTCAGCTGGTCATCCAATCGCCTGCTCAGCTGCTGAAACACTTGGAATTGCGGCTGCGTCGGTCCGTAATCGGCGGCCTCAATGGCGAGGTTGAACGAATAGAACGCCTCGTTGAGCATGTTCGGGAAAGCCAGGTTGCCTTCGGAGCCCTTCATGTTTACCTGAATCAATTGCTCTTCGACCGCCGACATTTTCTTGGCTAATTCGTCCGCCGCCGTCAACGCCGGCTTCAGTCTTTCCTCTGTCCCAAATCGTTTGTGCAACGATTGGATCTGCGTCTTGACGTCTCGGATTTCATTGATGGCCTGATGTAATTCTCCGATCCGGCTGACAATCTTCGATGATAGTTCGAACTGCTTTGGCAGCGCTGCCTCCGCCTCTTTGATCCTCGGATCGATCGCGAGATGCAGCGGCATCGTCTGGCTCTTGCCCGCCACCGTCAGTTTGACCTGATATTCGCCCGGCAGCGCCAGAGGGCCACGCGGCACTTCGCCGGCATAGAAGGCCCCGGGCGTCTGGATTGGATCGTCGTAATGCAGATCCCACGCGAACCGGTTCATTCCCTCATCGGCAGGAATCGTCCGGGGCGCTTCGATCAGGTCTGGCCATTCCGGCGGCTGATCGTTCCCTTTCTTTTCCTTGCTCGAAAGATGGCGGACGAGTTTGCCCTGCGCGTCAAGTATATCGATGGTGATTTCATCCTTCGCCGCAGTTTTGAGGAAGTAATTGATGATCGCACCAGCCGGCGGATTTTCGCCGATTGGCGGCCGCTTGTCGATGGCAGTCGGATAATGCAAGCGCAGCGCGGTTTGCGGTTGATAGAGGATCGCGTCCATCTGCGTTGCTTGCGCGTTGACCTGGCGCAACGGAGTGATGTCGTCCAGAATCCAGAACGAGCGCCCGTGCGTGGCGACTACGAGGTCGTCATCTTTTACGACGAGGTCGTGGATCGGCGAGACCGGCAAATTCAACTGGAGCGGCTGCCAATGCGTGCCGTCGTCAAATGACACAAACACGCCGAGCTCCGTGCCGGCGTAGAGGAGTCCGCGTCGCTTGGGATCCTCTCGGACGGCATGGACGTTCGCCCCGTCCGGAATGCCGTTGGTGATCGCGTGCCACGTTTTCCCCGCGTCGTTTGTCTGGAAAAGGTATGGCTTGAGGTCATCGAGCTTGTGCCGGTCGACGGCAACATAAGCGGTGTTCGCATCGTGCGGCGACGGCTCGATCAAATCGACCGTGCTCCATTCCGGCATCTTCGGCGAAACGTTCGTCCAATGTTGGCCCTCATCAGTTGTCACATGGACCAGTCCGTCATCGGTCCCGGCCCAGAGCATTCCTTTTTTTCTAGGCGATTCCGCCAGCGCGAAGATCGTGTCGTAATATTCGACCGACGTGATGTCGTTGGTCAGCGGCCCACCGCTCGGCTGTTGTTTGCTCTTGTCGTTGCGGGTCAGGTCGCCGCTAATCGGCGTCCAACTGTTTCCTTGATCGGTCGATTTGAAAACGCATTCGGCGGCCGTGTAGATCGTGTCCGGATCATGTGGTGAGAGCAGGAGCGGTGAGATCCATTGGAATCGGTGCACCAGATCCACCGCGCCGTGGCCAGAGTTGTCGAGCGGCCAGACGCTCGCATCGTGCGCCTGCTCCTTATTTTTGTCGTAGCGAGTCAGATACCCTTCGTTATTGGAATAAATAACGTGCCAGTCGCGCGGATCGGGAATGACAAAGCCGCATTCGCCGCCGCCGGCCTGGAACCAATCCTGCGGCCCGATCGCGCCGGAGTCTGTCCGGCTCGCGATCCCTACGTTCGAGTTGTCCTGTTGCGCACCGTAGATGTGATACGGAAAGGCGTTGTCAACGGCAACGTGATAGAACTGCGCCGTCGGCTGGTTGTTCTGGGTGGTCCACGTTTTACCGCCGTCCCCCGAAATGCTGGCGCCGCCGTCGTTGGCGTTCGCGATTCGCTGCGGGTTTTGTGGGTCGATCCAAAGTCCGTGATGATCCCCATGACGCGCGGGGAGAAGCGTGAATGATTTCCCGCCATCCACCGACCGAAACAAACCGGTGTTCAACACATAAACGGTGTCCGGCGCTTTCGGGTCCGCGTAAACTTTGCTGAAATACCAGGCCCGCTGACGAAAACGGCCATCCTCGTTGACGCGTGTCCATTTCGCGCCGCCATCTTCGGAGCGAAAAAGTCCGCCCTCCTTCGCCTCGATCATCGCGTAGACGCGATTCGAGTCCGCGCCGGAAACCGATACGCCGATTCGCCCAAGAATTCCTTCCGGCAATCCATTGCCTTCCAGGCGTTTCCAGGTCGCGCCGCCATCTTCCGATCGATACAAACCGCTGCCCGGTCCGCCACTGGAGAAAAACCAGGGCTGGCGTCGGGCCTGCCAGAGCGCCGCGAAGACGATGTTGGAATTATTCGGATCAAAGACTACATCGATCCCGCCGGTCTCCTGATCCCTGGCTAGAACTTTCGCCCACGTCTTGCCGCCATCCGTCGTCCGGAAAATTCCGCGCTCCAGATTTGGACCGAATATATGGCCGAGCGCTGCCACCAGAACGATATCGGCATTTTTCGGATCGACGATCAGTGCACCGATATGACGCGTATCTTTCAGTCCGATATTTTTCCAGGTCTTGCCCGCGTCGATCGATTTATAAACTCCGTTGCCGTAGGAAACATTGCCGCGGACGGCGGCTTCACCCGTTCCGGCGTAAATGACGTTGTGATCCGACGGCGCTACTGCGATCGCGCCGATGGATGAGATCGACTCCTTATCGAAGAGCGGCACCCAGGTTGAACCGCCGTCCAACGTCTTCCAAACACCGCCGGCTGCGGCGCCAAAATAGTAGGTGCCCGGTTCCCCGGGGACGCCTTCAATGGCCAGGGCCCGGCCCCCGCGGAACGGGCCGACCTGGCGCCACTGCATCCCACGGAAAAGTTTTTCGTCGATGGATCCGGCGGCGGCTGGGGACGGATCCGCGGCGCGGGCTACGGGAAGAACGAAGAGGCCGAGTGCGAGGCAGGTGAAAAGAGATCGGAACGACATCTCTAAAGATGTCGGACAGGACGCCTGCGGTTCAACCAGAATGTTTAGCCTGGGGAGAGTAACAGCGCGGAGCGAAGGGCGGCCTCCCGCCACAAAAAGCGACTGGCCTAGCGCTTCGCTGGGAGCGGCGGCGGTGTCGCCCCAATCGCATCGTCTTCGATGATCCGGATCGGTTCCGGGATATTCAACCTAAGGCCAGAAGGCGCCTGGGTCTTGGCGACGCCGGTTCGCTTTTGCAGCAAGTCCAGCACGCGCCGCATCTTTCCTTTGTTTGTGGCCGAGAGCATCGCCGTTTCTTCAGTTACGCTGCCTGCTTGGTAGGCTTCGAGAATCGATTGATCGAACGTGTGCCATCCGAGCGTCGACCCGGCCTCGATGATTTCCTGGAAGGATTTGTTCTCAGACTCGCCGTAGATAATCGTTTCGCGTGTGCGCAAACTGTTCCCCATGATTTCGGTGACGAGCAGACGTCCGCCGCCAACCTTGTTTAGAAGTCTCTGGCTGACGACGTAGCGCAGGGTCTCGGAAAGCCGCTGGCGAATTTGTTGTTCCTCCTCGCGACTGAACATCCCCAGGATCCGGTTGATGGTCTGCCCGGCGCTGATTGTGTGCAGGGTGCTGAAAACAATGTGCCCGGTTTCTGACGCGGTCATGGCGATGTCCAGCGTCTCCCGATCCCGAATTTCGCCCACTAGAATTGCTTTTGGGGCCTGGCGCAAGGCCGCCCGCAATCCATCCGCAAAGTTTGGAAAGTCCTTGCCCAGCTCTCGCTGACTGATCGCGGCCTTGCCATGGGAGTGGAAGAATTCGATCGGATCTTCCAGCGTTACGATGTGGATCTCCTGGCTGTGATTCAGCTCATTCATCATCGCGGCGAGGGTCGTCGTCTTGCCGGTCCCGGTGCCACCGGTCACGAGGACGATTCCGTTTTGCTCTTTAACGATTTCGCCAAATACTGGAGGGAGTCCCAGCTTCTCAAGCACAGGGACTTCCGATTGCAGTCTTCGCATTACTATGGCGTGCCTGCCGTTCTGTTTGAAAATATTGACCCGAAAACGGGCAAAGTTCTCGATCGCATAACTGCAATCGCAGGAACCGGTGGTCGTGAAGTCCATTTTGAGCCGCTCACTCCCGTTGATGATCAATTCGGCAATCTGTTCGATCAGCAACGGCGTGAGCACCCCACCTGGTGCGTCAATGGCGAACTCCCGGAGCCGGCCGTGGACTTCTACCAGCGGGCTCTTGCCTGAAATGAAGAGCAAATCCGAGACTCCATCCAAACTTTTGAGCATGCCGGTCAATAGTGCGTCCAGGGTCTCGCGGTCCATGCGTCCGGAAAGCAAGCTAGGATCATGCCTTTGCCCGTACTCTCCGGGTTGACCAGGGTGTCGGCGAGAATGCGCCTTAACTAGAGCGTGTCTTGGACTTGCGCGTTCGCGCCATGCAGGGCCAAAGGCCCTGGGCTAACTTGTTTACGCACCTTCAGTGCTCCACTCCCGTCCCGCGCCAAAGTGCATGCATGACACGCTCTCAGCTAAGCTTCGGTCAGGGAGCCACTTCGAGCGGCCGGACGATCGTGGAGTCCGGCTCTGGCGTGAGATCTTCGCAGGGCGCTCCGCGCACGCGCCGGGCCGCGTAATAGGAACCCACCACCAAAGTGGCGGCGAGGGCTTGGGCGAGGAGCGTCTCGTAAGTCGGGAAAACAGCAAACCACATCCCCACCCAGGCGGGGAGAGCGTTGACCAGCCATGGGATTTCCGTGCGCGAGATCCAGTGAGCCATTTGCATCTCCTGCACCTGCTCGCCCACCATCACCAGCAACACCACCCCCAGAAGCAGGCCAGTCGTAATGAGCATCTTTCGATAAGGGAGACGGCGTTGGAGAACAAAGGTCAGCACCGCGACCATCGCGGAAAGCGAGAGACCAAGAAGCGTCCCCTTCAGGACGACTCCGCCGCCCAACCGCAAATTATAGCTCTGCAAAAAAAGCACTACTTCAAATCCTTCCCGGTAGAGCGAGGTGAATCCCAGCAGGACCAGACCCCACCACAAGCGCGAATGGCCGGTCCCGTTCGATTGCCCTTCTGTGAGAAGCGATTTCCGCCTGCGGTTGTGTGCGCGAATCCAGCCACCCCAATAAATCTTGTGGAAAAACCAGTTCATAATGACCAGCAGCACGATGACCGCGAGCAACCCCGTGGCCGCCTGCAGTTCGAGTGCTGGCACACTCTCCATGAGCGAACCGACGATGCCCACGGCAACAAGCCAGGTGATCAAGGTTGCCCCGAAGGCAACACCCGCACCGATTGCGACGGGGCGGCGATGCACCCGTCTGGCGCCGGTCATGCTCGCCGTGACTGCGGCCAGCACCAGAATACACTCAAGACCTTCGCGGAAGACGAGCACGCCAATGTCGAGAAAGGCGACGGTGGGACTGGTGTTGGGGCGCGTGGGATCGGGAGCTCCCTGTTCCGTCACGCCCTGCCAAACCAGGATGGCAACGATGGCGGCGGCGGCGGCGCAAAGGCTGGCGGCGATAATCACCGAGCTGCGTCGCGGCTTCGTTTTCATGCCTCCGCGACCACGGGGCCAGCGTCATATTTTGCGCTCGGCGTATTCCCTTTCACACATCGAAGTTATCATATCCGGGCGCGGATCGCTGACGCTGGCTTGCGTTTTTTTAGCGGAGGCTTGCGAAGTGGCTCGTCCCACTGCACATAGGGAGCCTTGTTGTGATTTATTGCCGAGTGCGTAACATCTTTCCAATGCGCCGCCGCAATGGTTTCACCTTGATCGAGATGGTAATTGCCATCGCCATCGTGCTGGTCGTCCTGGCAGTTTCGGTCCCCAGCTTGACTGGCGTTCTGGCCGATCGCCGGCTGCGTCGATCGCTCGATGGCTTGAATAATCTCGTCCGCCAGGCGCACGAGCGAAGCGTGACCGAACGCCGCTCTTATCTCATCGTCTGGCGCGACAAGAAACTGGCTCTTCGCGCCGAAGGGCTCCTCAAAGGAGAGGACAAGGCACCGGTGGCGACTCTGGCGTGGGGGAAGGGAGAATCTTTTGCTCTTTCCTTCCCGGCCGCGATTGACGAGGACCCGCCGCCGGCCTGGATCTTTTGGCCATCGGGAACCTGCGAGCCGGCGCTGGTCTCGTATCGTGGCCCCGATGGTGCGTGGACGGCGAAATATTCCGGGCTGACGGCACGGCCGGAACTCACAAAATATGTGGCGCGATAAGCACCAGACGCGGGCCTTCGCTCTTTATGAGGTTCTTCTTGGCCTGATGATTTTTGTCATCGGGGTGGTGGTGCTGGGCCGATCGGTCCAGAATTGCCTGAATGCAAGCACGCTCAGCGCGGAAGACGATCGGGTGCGCCAGATTTTATCGAATCGAATGGCGGAACTCCAGGCGGCCCCGGGATTTCCGGATAAGCGGAAGGAAATAAAGATCAATACTGGCTACGGTGAAGTGACGCTGGTGCAGACATGCGGGCCGGCGGGCTTGCAGGACGATAAGGGTTTGGAAATGGGCAATATCAACAAGGTGGTCCTGGAGGTGGAGTGGAGGCGAAACGGTGTTCCCCAATCAAGGAAGATTGCGTTCTATGTCTATCGCGCCAGTTAAACGGGCCTGGCGCGGAGGATTTACCCTGCTCGAGATTACTCTCGCGGTGGCGATTCTGGCGATGATGGCGATGGCGATCTATCGCTTCGTCGCCACAAACATCGCGGCGGTGCGGATTTCCTCGCTGGATAACGCGGCCGAGGCGCGTTATTCCGGTTTCATCAGTCTTCTGACCTCGCAATGGCAATTATTGCCGAGTGGAGTGGGGGCGCTTTCGGGCGAACCGTTCAAGTTCAACGATCAGGCGCGAGATGAGATCACCTGGACATGTGGCGCGGGAC